>ERZ1643247.185-NODE-185-length-82912-cov-7.747915_pt1 | contig 82912 bp, 74 predicted proteins | sample MGYA00579264_ERZ1643247 | MGnify/ENA primary metagenome ERZ1643247 (study PRJEB29033, sample SAMEA4952262) | chicken gut metagenome | biome: Broiler Chicken; feature: Gastrointestinal Tract; material: Caecum | place: Ireland | collected 2018 | study: Broiler... | reverse complement strand
CTGCTATAGCGGATTGCAGATACAGGGCACCGCTAACTCCCCACCTAGCACAGCATAGCTATTGTACCGTACTTGCGGCTTTTTTGCAACCGATTTTACAGTAATTTTTTCTGCGAAAAATAAAATTATTTTTCTGTCCGCAATCCGTTGACAACCTCGAATTTATTTATATAATATCTAACGAAACGTTGACTTCGGCGGTTCCATATGAAAAAAGATCTGCAAAAAAACGGCACTAAGGGCGTCTTCGGGTTCGGCATGAAGTTTTGGAAAAAACATATGCCTTGCGCCGTGTTCTGCCAGTTCATAGGTTATGTCGCGATCGGATTGGAGCTTGTTCTTCCGCTGCTCAGCGCCCTGTTCGTCGATTATATTCTCGGGGACGGGTCAGCGGCGGAGAGCGGCTTTTTTTCCTTTCTGGTAGACGGAAGGTTCGGTGAGGCGCAGACGTGGCGGCTCTTTTTTTCGTTAACGGCTGCGTTTGCCGTGTGCGTGCTCGTAAGGGAAGCCCTTATGTATGCGCGCAACGTTCTTTTCCAGCACAACGGACTGCTGATGGAGAACGAACTGCGCGACATCACGTATAAAAAGCTGGTCGAGCTGGACAGCCGTACCGTATCCGACTATAATACGGGAGAACTTCTCACTACATTGTCGTCGGACATAATAAATTTCAAAGAGATGTATTCCCGCGTCGTCCTTACGCTGGGGGACAGTTTTTTTGTGCTGACGCTCTCCTGTGTCATCCTCGCGCTGAACAGCGCCTGGATGCTGTTGCTCCCGGCGGTCATAGCGCCGGCGCTGTTGTTTGCGCTCGTGCGCTATATGCGTGAGGCGCGCCGCATATCGCAGAAGATCCGCACCTGCAATGCGGACATGAATCTGACCGTACAGGAAAATATCAATGCCGTGCGGCTGATCCGTTCCTTTTCCAACGAGGAATATGAGGAAAACAAATTCGATCGGGTCAATGCGGCACTGCGCGGCGCTTATTGCGAGCAGGTGGATATTTCCTCCCGGTACGGGCTGATCTTTAACGTAATACGGCAGATCGCCTATATTGCGACGATCGCGCTCGGTACGCTTTTGGTCCTTGCGGGAGAATTCGGGATCGGCATCATGACCGCATCCGTTACATATGTGCTGAAGATCATGGATCACCTTACGCAGATCAGCAACAGTATGTATCAGTTCCAATTCTACCTTGTTTCGGGCGGACGCCTGCGCTCTTTTCTGGAACGCCGTACGCGCATCCCTGAACCTGCGGAACCGGTGCGGGAGATCTCTTCGCCCGATATTGAATTAAAAGACGTATCCGTTACGGAGGACGGGAAGGCGCTTTTGAAGCATATCGATCTGTCCGTTCCGTACGGAAAGAAGGTCGGCATCATGGGTGGAACGGGCTCGGGCAAGAGCGTGCTTCTGAAGAGCCTTGTCCGCATATATGATGTGACGGCGGGAAGCATCGAACTCGGAGGGAAGGACGTCCGCAGTTACTCCTTGGAAGATCTGCGTTCCGAATTTTCCTATGTGTTCCAGGATGTTTTTCTGTTTTCAAACACGATCAACGCGAACATATCGTTCGCAGCGCCGAAAGTACGTTCGGAAGCGGTACGCAAAGCGGCGGGCGCCGCGCAGGCAAGCAGTTTTATCGAAACACTGCCGGACGGATACGATACGATCGTCGGCGAACGCGGCTTCGGGCTTTCGGGCGGGCAGAAACAGCGCGTTTCCATTGCGCGCGCTCTTTTGAAAGATGCGCCGATCCTTGTGTTTGATGATGCGACGAGCGCTTTGGACGTGACGACGGAGCGCAGGCTGATGGCAAATATCCGCGAGAATTATCCCGAGCGGACGGTACTGATCGCGGCGCACCGCGTTTCGGCGGTAGAGGATTGCGATGAGATCTTGTACCTGCAGGACGGCGAGATCATTGAGCGCGGCACGTTCGGGGAATTGATAAAAGCGGACGGCGCTTTCGCCGCGATCTATAAATTGCAGGCTGCGGCGGCGGATACGGGCGAGGAAGAGCTTTCGGCGGGAGGTGCCGCATGAGTACGAGGAATACATACTTTCAGGACGAAACCGTTGAAAAGCAGAAAATCGATTTAAAAAATCTTAAACGGCTGCTCCGCTATGCCGTGCCGTACAGGCGCATGTTTATCCTTGTTCTGCTGCTCATGCTCATAGCGGTCGCGTCGTCGCTGGTAACGCCGCTGCTGCTGCAATACATCGTGAATACGGTGATCCCGGATTTCTTGGACGATTACAGGCAATTTGCCGTGGCGATCGGCTGTTTCGTGCTTGCGGGGGCGGCGGAGATCGGGATAACCTTTTTTCAGCAGCGGAAGATGGGCCGTATGGGGCACGGGATCATAGCGGATATCCGTCATGACATATTTTACAAACTGCAGGTGCTGCCGTTTGATTATTTTGACAATCGGCCCGCAGGGAAGATCGTTGTACGGGTAACGGATTATATCGCCGAGCTTGCCGACTTTTTCACGAACTATCTGATGACATTTATTTTGAACGTTGTCAAGATCGTTGTGGTTACCGTCATTATGCTCGTTCTGAGTCCGCTTCTGACTTTGGCGGTCTACTGCGCCGTGGTACCGTTGGCGGTCTGTGTATTCCTGATCCGCAGGGCGATCCGCAGGCTGTTCCGTTCGCACCGCGCGAAAGTCTCCAACCGTTCGGCGTTTCTCGTCGAATCAATCATGGGCGAGAAGATCATTCAGAATTATAACCGCAGTGCATACAATGAGCAGATCTATCACGACCTGCAGCTGGACAGCGCAAAGTATTGGATGCGCATCGTGCGCCGCAATGAGCTGAACACGCCCGTCGTGGAATTATTTTGGAATATCGGTACGGTGCTTCTGTATGCCTTCGCCTTTTATCTGCAGCAGAGCGGCGTCGCGGGGATCACGGGTACAGCGGTCGCTTTCCTCAGCTATATGACGCTGTTTTCCGCGCCGCTCACGCAGCTTTCCGTTATCGTGCAGAACCTTGCGCAGGTATCCGCAAATCTTGAACGGGTATTTGAAACGATCGATACGCCTCCGTCCATTGCGGACGGCGCCGAAAGCGTAGAGCTTGGCGAGGTGCAGGGGACGGTGGATTTTGAGGACGTGACTTTCTGCTATGAAGAAGGTTTGAATATTCTCGAGCATTTTGATCTGCATGTCCGCCCCGGCGAGACGATCGCCCTTGTAGGACCGACGGGGGCGGGGAAGACGACCGTAATCAACCTGATGACGCGCTTTTACGACGTAAAGAGCGGTGCCGTCAAGATAGACGGCGTGGATGTGCGGCATATCAAGCTGCATTCGCTGCGCAGGAAGGTCGGCGTATTGATGCAGGATCCGTTCCTGTTCAAAGGAACGGTCATGGAAAACATCCGTTACGGAAGACCCGATGCAACAGATGAAGAGTGCATCGCGGCGGCGAAAGCGATCTTTGCGGATGAATGTATCATGCGCTTGCAGGACGGGTATTATACGCAGCTTGCGGAACAGGGTGAAGGGCTTTCGGCGGGTGAAAAACAGCTGATCAGTTTCGCACGCATCATTCTGAAAGATCCATCCGTCGTTATTTTGGATGAAGCGACAAGCTCCGTCGCCTCCGATACGGAAAAACGCATCCAGAGCGCGCTGGAGGTCATGCTCCGCGGCAGAACGTCTTTTATTGTGGCGCACCGTTTGTCCACCATCCGCAACGCGGACAGGATCTTGTTTATCGCAAATAAAGGAATTGCGGAAGAAGGTACGCACGAACAGTTGATAAAACGGAGAGGTTTGTATTATAATCTATATAAAGAACTCAGCAGCAAATAAAGGAGGAGAGTTTGTATGCCGCATATTTCGGTAAAAATGCTGGAAGGCAGAACGGAAGAACAAAAGAAAAAGCTTGCCGCCGCACTCGTAAAAACGCTGACGGAGGAGCTGCATTGCTCGGCGCATTATGTTACCTGTACGGTGGAAGACTATACTGCGGAAGAGTGGCAGGACGTGTTCAAGACGGAAGTTGCGGAAAAACCGCAGGAAAAGGTCTATAAAAAAGCGGAGTACGATCCGAAAGATCTGTTGTAAACGGGAGGAAACAGAAAAATGGCGGAAGGTTGTTCACACGACTGCGGCAACTGCGGCGAAGACTGCGCGTCGCGCGATATGCATGTAAAGCCGCATGAGCTCAGCAAGATCAAAAAAGTGATCGGCGTCGTAAGCGGAAAGGGCGGCGTCGGCAAATCGCTCACAACGGCGATGCTTGCCGTAACGGCACAGCGGAACGGATTTAAAACCGCCGTGCTCGATGCGGATATTACGGGACCGTCCGTGCCGAAGATGTTCGGCGTGAGCGAAAAGGCGATGGGCACGGAACTCGGCATCCTGCCTGTATCGAGCAAAACGGGTATCCGCATGATGTCCATGAATCTGCTGCTTGAGGACGAAACGGAACCGGTCATCTGGCGCGGTCCCGTCATCGCCGGGGCGGTGCTGCAGTTTTGGACGGATGTGATCTGGGATGAAGTCGACTATATGTTCGTTGACATGCCGCCCGGAACGGGCGACGTGCCGCTGAGCATTTACCAGTCGCTGCCGCTGGACGGGATCATCGTGGTCACAACGCCGCAGGAGCTTGTTTCCATGATCGTCAAAAAGGCGGTCGTCATGGCGGAAAAACTGAATATCCCCGTGCTCGGCATCGTCGAGAACATGAGCTATGTGCTCTGCTCCGATTGCGGGAAAAAGATCGAAATATTCGGGAAAAGCCACGTCGAAGCGTTTGCGGAAGAGCTCGGCGTCAAGGCTGTCGCCAGGATCCCGTTCGACGCCGCGCTTACCAAGTGCGCCGATAACGGGCTGATCGAACTGTACGAAGGCGATTACGTCGACGCGCTTTTCAAATCGATCGAGTGATCTCAATAAAAGCCGTCCTTGCGCATTGCAGCGCGAGGGCGGCTTTTTATGAAACGTGCTTTTTTTCGGGAAGTTATACCAAATTTATACCAACCTTATACCAATTTTCAGATGCGATCGTTTATTTTGTGCCGTGAAATAAAAATGACCGCAACATTTTGCGGTCAAAGTGGTACTCCCGGCGGGAATCGAACCCACAACGGCCCCTTAGGAGGGGGCTGTTATATCCATTTAACTACGGAAGCGTATATATAAACGAAACAGTTTGCCGACAGCGCTCTGAAAGCGATATAGGACTTTTATTATTCTACTATACTTTCAAAAAAAAAGCAAATCATTTTCAGAACCTCGGAGCGATAATTTACGCGTGCACGGAAAATTATGGCGGGAATAAGATTTTTTTATCGGGAAAAGATAAATAAACAAAGGCAGGAAATTGCTTTTTAGGCAAAGATAGGGTATAATAGAAAAAGAATTTGAAGCGACGGCTTCGGAGGTAATATGGATAAGATACAGTTGCTTCGGCAGCGGCGGTCCAAGGTGCTTGCCGCAGGGAAAGAGATCAGGAAGACGATCGCGGCTCTCACGGATGCGGAGAGCTTTGTAGAGCTTTCCGGATTCAGTTTCTCTAAGAATGATTTTTATGACGGGTTTTCCGGGGAAACCGTTTCAAAGGACGGGGTCTTCGACGGGGCGGTCGAAGGGGAAGGCGTCGTGACGGGGTTTGCCACGATCGGCGGCTATCCCGTGTATATCGCCGCGCAAAATTTTGAGGTGTTGCATGGCGGTGTGAGCGCGGCAAACTGCGCAAAGCTGATGAAATGCCTTTCGCTTGCCGAAAAAAATTCCACACCCGTCGTATACGTCCTGCACAGCCTCGGCGTTCAGATTGGCGAAGGGGTAACTGTTCTTGAAGGCTTGGCTTCGCTGATCGCCAAAGCAGCGAAATTGCACGGCATCGTTCCGCAGTTCGCCGTCGTGAACGGCGAGGTGTACGGGCAAAGTTCTCTGCTTGCCGCCTGTGCCGATTTTACCTTTTTCATGAAAGACGGTGTGCTGGCGGCAGACAGCCCGCTCGTGCTTTCGGCGAAGAGCGGTCAGAATCTTGCCAAAGAAGAAGTCGGCGGCGCTGCCGCGTTGGGAAAGACAAACCTTGTTTCCTTTGAAGCGGCTACGTATGCAGACGTCCGCGCGTCGATCGAAAAGATCCTGGGGCTTATCCCCGCATATGGCGCTCTCGTCGAGGAAACGGGCGCGGATCTGAACGCGACGTTCCCCGCACTCAATAAAAAGTGTGACGCGGATGCACTGATCAAATGCGTATTCGATGCGGGGAGCTGCGTCGAATTCGGGAAAACATGTTCTCCCGCGGTGCGCAGCCTGCTCGGCAGGGTCGGCGGCATCTCTGTTGCGGCGGTCGTTTTTGACGGAGGCGAAGAGGGCGTAAGCCTTGACGCCGCAGCCGTGGCAAAAGTGACGTCGCTCGTCGAATTCGCGTCGTATTACGATATCCCGTTTGTGACGTTTGTCGATACGCAGGGCGTACGTTCCGATCTTGAAACCAACAACAGTCTTGTGCTGAAAAATATTTTCAAATTGGCGGAGTCATACGACCTGCATGAAAATGCCAGGATCGCAGTTATATTCAAACGTGCGGTTGGGCTCGGTTATACGCTTTTCGCCGCAAAATCGATGGGATTTGATTATGTGTATGCGTTTGCGGATGCGAGGGTCGCGTTGTTTGATGATGCGAAGGGGGCGGCGCTCGAATTTTCTGCGGAAGCGAATACAAATGCTGCAAAATGTGCGGCAAAATATGCCGACGAAACGGCGGATCCCGTCAACGCGGCGCGGAACGGGTATGTAGACAACATCATCGAGCCTGCGCTCGTAAAGCAGTATCTCGTGGCGTCGCTGCAGATGCTCTTGAAGTGAGGCGGGAAATATGCTGAATATCTGGAATCTTTTGTCAATTGTGCCGAGTGAAGATCCCGAAACCGGTAAAATGATCACGGAGCTTACGATCCCGGAGGCGCTGCTGTATGCGGTGATCGGGTTCATCGTGACCTTCATCGGTATCGTCATCATCATCGGGGTCATATGGCTGGCCGGATTGATCATCCGCAAATCGGTCGCCCGAAAGAAGAAGTCTGCGGACATGCAGGAGCAATATGCTGCATCCGAAGCGATAGCTGGCGGCATAAGCGAGGCTGAAAAGGTGGCGATCATCGCCGCTATTGCTGCCTATTACGAAAGCGAAAACACTGCCGTAAGCGAATTTAAAGTACGGCGCATAAAGCGTCTTTAAATATAAGGATAGGAGAAAACATCATGCGTAAATTTATTGTCACCATCGACGGAAAAAATTATGAAGTCGGCGTGGAAGAAGTGCTCGGCGATCAGTCCGCTGCGCAGCCTGCCGCCGCTCCTGCAGCTGCTCCCGCACCCGCGCCTGTTGCAGCGGCGCCTGCCGCGGTAGGGGCAGGGGAAAAACTGCTTTCTCCCTTCCCGGGGCTTATCAAAGAACTGCTTGTCAAAGAAGGGGATACGGTCAAAGAAAATCAGCCGGTTCTCGTTCTGGAAGCGATGAAAATGGATAACGATATCACGGCGCCGGTCGCGGGGAAAGTTTCCTTTAAAGTTGCGCCCGGAGACAATGTCGAAACGAACACGTTGCTCGCAGTCATTGGTTAATTAAAAGGTGGTTCCATGTCTTTTTGGGAAATGTTGGGCAATATGTTCACAGGGCTTTGGGAAAAGTCCGGTCTTGCACAGGGAGATTGGTCGAACTATGTAATGATCGCTATTTCCTTGGTCCTGATGTTCCTTGCCATTGTTAAAAAATTCGAACCGCTGCTGCTCTTGCCGATCGCGTTCGGTATGTTCATCATCAACATTCCGGGGGCAAGCGAAGTCCTTTGGATGAAAACGGAAGTGGACGAAGCTACGGGCGAAGAAACGGTTACAAGAGGGCTTTTGGGTTGGCTGAATTACGGCGTCGAATATGTCATTTATCCGCCGCTCATCTTTATGGGGATCGGCGCGATGACGGACTTCGGACCGCTGATCGCAAATCCGAAAAGTATGCTCATCGGTGCCGCGGCTCAGCTCGGCGTGTTTTTAACGTTCTTCGGCGCGGTGGTCCTTGGGTTCGATGCGGCTGCTGCGGCGTCGATCGGTATTATCGGCGGGGCGGACGGACCTACGGCGATCTATTTGACGCAGGCATTGGCTAAATTTACAAATCACGACCTGCTTTCCGTCATAGCGATCGCTGCATATTCGTATATGGCGCTCATTCCGATCATACAAAAGCCGATCATGAAGCTGATGACGACCAAAAAAGAGCGCGCCATCAAAATGAAGCAGCTGCGCGAAGTGTCGAAGGTGGAAAAAGTGATTTTTCCGATCCTTGTGACATTGTTCGTCGGGATCCTTTTGCCGGACGCGATCCCGCTGCTCGGGATGCTGATGCTCGGCAACCTGATGCGCGAAAGCGGCGTTGTGAACAGGCTTTCGCAGCAGGCGCAGAACGGGTTGATGAACACGATCACGATCTTCCTCGGTATCTGCGTCGGATGCAAAGCGATCGGCACGACCTTCCTGCAGTTACAGACTTTGTATATCATCGTACTCGGACTTGTGGCGTTCTGCTGCGGAACGATCGGCGGCTTGGGCATGGCTAAGATCATGAACAAGATCTCGGGCGGCAAGATCAATCCGCTCATCGGTTCGGCGGGTGTTTCGGCGGTGCCGATGGCAGCGCGAATATCAGAGGACGTAGGGCGGCAAACGGATTCGAACAATCACTTGCTGATGCACGCCATGGGGCCGAATGTGGCAGGCGTCATCGGCTCGGCGGTAGCGGCAGGCTTCCTGCTTGCCTGCTTCGGCTGATAAATGCGGTCCGGTACGCGCAATATACTGTATGACTCAAAAACCGTAATTTGATCAGGAGAACAGCAATGGCTGAGATCACGAAAAAGAAAGTGCTTATCACCGATACGATCCTGCGCGACGCGCACCAGTCGCAGGCGGCTACGCGCATGCGCACAGACGAAATGCTGCCCGTGCTCGAACAGCTCGACGAAATCGGCTATTATTCGTTGGAAGCATGGGGCGGCGCGACCTTTGATACATGCCTTCGTTTTTTGAACGAAGATCCGTGGGAGCGCCTTCGCACTCTCAAAAAATATCTGAAAAAGACGCCTATCCAAATGTTGCTGCGCGGGCAGAATTTGCTCGGGTATCGGCATTATGCGGATGACGTTGTGGAAAAATTTGTCGCCAAGTCCATTGAAAACGGTGTGACGGTCGTGCGTGTGTTTGATGCGCTGAACGACCCGCGCAACCTGGAAACGGCGATGAAAGCGATCAAAAAATACGGCGGCGTATGCGAGGCAGCGATCAGTTATACGACAAGCCCTGTGCATACGACGGAGTATTTCGTCAATCTCGCGAAGCAGCTGGCGCAGATGGGGGCGGATAACATCTGCATAAAAGACATGGCGAACCTGCTGCTTCCGTATACGGCATATGACCTTGTTTCCCGTCTGAAAAAGGAACTTGATCCGAAGGTCAAGGTACACCTTCACACGCATAATACGGCGGGAACGGGCGACATGGTCAACCTGAAAGCGATCGAGGCGGGCGTCGATATCGTCGACTGCGCGCTTTCGCCGCTCGGCAACGGTACGAGCCAGCCTGCGACCGAGCCGCTCGTGGCTACGCTCAAAGGCACGCCGTACGATACGGGCATCGACATCCAGAAACTTCTGCCCATCGTGAACCATTTTAAAGGAGTCGCGGAGCGTCTGAAAAAAGACGGCTTCCTGTCGCCGAAGGTGCTTTCCATCGACATCAATGCGCTGATCTATCAGGTCCCCGGCGGCATGCTCTCCAATCTCATTTCGCAGCTCAAACAGCAGAATAAATCTGAAAAGCTCGGCGAAGTGCTTGCAGAAGTTCCGAACGTACGTAAGGATTGCGGTTACCCGCCGCTCGTTACGCCTTCCAGCCAGATCGTCGGCACGCAGGCTGTTTTAAATGTGCTTGCCGGCGAGCGTTACAAGATGGTCACCAAGGAATTCAAGGGGCTTTTGCGCGGCGAGTACGGGAAACTGCCTGCCGAACCCGATCCGGAAGTCGTAAAAAAATGTATCGGAGGGGAGAAGCGTATCACATATCGCCCCGCAGACGATCTGAAGCCGGAATATGAAGCATTCCGACAGGAGATCGCGCCGTACATGCAGCAGGAAGAGGATGTTCTCTCCTATGCAGTGTTCGGGCAGGTAGCGCTCAACTTTTTCAAGTGGCGCAAAGCGCGCGATACAGGCGTTGATGCAAACCTTATAGGGAACGGCGGCGTCTACCCTGTTTAAAAACATCCTCGGCGGAGGCGCAGCTTCCGCCGAGATTTCATTGTATGCGTTTATGAAGAGAGTGGCAGTTATCGGCGCGGGTGCGTCGGGGCTTATGGCGGCATATGCCGCGGCTTCGGGCGGCGCCGCCGTCACCGTTTTTGAAAAGAACGAAAAGGCGGGCAAAAAAATTTATATTACGGGAAAGGGCAGGTGCAACGTCACGAACGATTGCAGCCCTGAAACGTTTTTGGAAAATGTCGTGCGCGGTGAAAAGTTTTTGATCGGCGCGGCGCATGCTTTTCCGCCCGCAAAAACGATGCGCTTTTTGGAGGAAAACGGGCTGCCGCTGAAGGTCGAGCGGGGCAACAGAGTGTTTCCGCTCTCCGAAAAGGCAAGCGATGTAACAAAGTGCTTTGAAAACTGCTGCCGCCGTGCGGGCGTACGGTTCCTGTTTGGAACATGCGTGGAAGAGATCGAAAAATCAAACGGCGGCTGGTCATTGATCGCAAACAAAAAAAGATATGAAGCGGACGCTGTGATCGTCTGTACGGGCGGGGTATCGTATCCTGCAACAGGGAGTACCGGTGACGGGTATCGGTTTGCAAAACAACTGGGTCTGGAAGTAACGCCTTTGCGCCCGTCGCTGTGCGGTATTGTCTGCAAGGCGGATTGGCTGCCGCAGGTGCAGGGGCTGACGCTGAAAAACGTGGAGCTGACTGCCTTTGCGGGACCGAAGAAGATCGCTTCATTTTTCGGGGAAATGCTCTTTACTCATTTCGGAGTTTCGGGACCGATCGTTTTGTCGCTGTCGGCACTTTTGAACCGAAAAGAACTTTCCGATGTATCGCTTTCGATCGATCTGAAACCGGCTTTGACGGCGGAAATGTTGGATAAAAGGCTTCTGCGCGATTTTGATGAGGCAAAAAATAAGTATATGCGCGGGGCGCTCTGCAATTTGCTCCCGAAAAGTTTGATCGAACCTGTTTTGCTGGTCGCCGGGATCCCTTCGGAAATGCCGGTACATTCGCTGACCCGTGCGCAGCGTGAAACTTTGCGAAAAACGCTGAAAGGCCTGCCGCTGCAGTGCGTTTCGCTGCGCCCGATCGAAGAGGCTGTCGTGACATCCGGCGGGGTCGCCGTGAAGCAGATCGATCCGAAAACAATGCAGTGCAAAGCACATCCGGGTTTGTATTTTTGCGGTGAAACGCTGGATGCAGATGCTTATACGGGTGGGTTTAATTTACAGATCGCTTTTATGACAGGGTATATTGCAGGAAAAAGTTCTGCGGTTTAATTGTTTTTTGATTTGCATAGTATTATGCGGCACATAGTCTGCAGTAATTGGAGGAAACGAGTATGAGAGCCATTCGCGGAGCAACGACCGTGCGGGAGGATTCTCCGCAGGAGATCCGTGAGGCAGTTGCCGAACTTCTTAAAGAGATCGCGGCGCGCAATGCGTCGGTGCAGGAAAGCTGCATTTCCATCCTGCTGTCGAATACGGAAGATATCCGTTCGCTGTATCCCGCCAAGGCGGCGCGTGAAGCAGGTTTTTCGGGGTGCGCGCTTTTTTCCGCGCAGGAGCCGTCGATCGACGGCGCGCTGCCGCTCTGTATCCGCGTGCTTGTGCTTGCGGAGGGCGATGCGCCCGTCCGCCATGTTTATCTGCGCGGTGCGGCGAACCTTCGCAAAGATCTTTCCCGCTATTCCATTGCGCTGGACGGACCTTCGGGAAGCGGAAAAAGTACCGTTGCGAAGCGGCTTGCGCGCGAGTTGGATATATTGTATCTGGATACCGGGGCGATGTACCGCGCCTGTGCGTGCAAAGCGTCCGAGGCGGGAGTGGACCTGTCAGACGAGTCTGCCGTGGAAGCGATGCTTTCCTCCCTCGATCTGCGCATAGAATATCGCGGCGGGGCACAGCATACGATCCTTGACGGCCGTGACGTGTCGGAAGAGATCCGCCGCCCCGAAGTTTCGATGGCGGCTTCCAAAATTTCCGCGCTCGGCTGCGTTCGGAAAAAGATGGTGGAGATGCAGCGGAAGATCGCTTCCGAACAGTCCTGCGTGCTGGACGGGCGTGACATCGGGACGGCGGTCCTCCCCGATGCGCCGTTCAAATTTTTTGTTACGGCTTCCGTGCCCGTGCGTGCGCGCCGCAGGTATGACGAGTTGCGTGCGAAGGGCTATACGGTCGATTATGATGCGTTGGAAAAGGAGATCGAGGAGCGCGACAGGAACGACGCTTCGCGTGCGATCTCGCCGCTGCGCAGAGCGGAGGACGCCGTGCTCGTCGATACTTCCGACATGAGCATTGACGAAGTGGTCGCGTTTATCCGACGCCGCATTCAGGAGAAAGTATGAGCGGATACGGTTTTTTGAAAAAGGTTCTGAATGCTTTTGTGCAGATCGTGCTGCCGTACAAACTGATCGGCAAGGAAAAGGTCGGGCAGGGCGCCTGTGTGATCGTAGGCAATCATTACCGCATCTGGGACATCGTGCATATGGCATGCGTCACGAAGGACCGCGTGCATTTTATCGCCAAGCAGGAGCTTTGGAAAAGCAGGTTCATCGCCTATCTGTGCAAAGTGGTCGGCGCCATCCCCGTTTCGCGCGACGGCACAGATGCAAAGGCGGTCATGTCTGCGCTGCGCTGCCTGAAAAACGGGGAAAAGATCGCCATGTTCCCCGAGGGCACGCGCAACAAAACAAAGGATGTGGAACTCCTTCCGTTAAAGAGCGGGGCGGCGCTGTTCGCCGTTCGCGCGAAGGCGCCTGTCTATCCCGTCATGTGTCTGCATAAGACGCGCCTTTTCCGCCGCACAAAGATCATCGTAGGCGACGCGGTAGACCTCTCCGCTTATTATGATCGAAGGATGACGGCGGAGGACTATGCCGAGGCGGAGGAAATCATCCGCGGGGCGATGCTTGCCACGCGGCGGAACTATATCGCTGCGCAGGAAGAGGCAAAGGCGGCAAAAAAGGCGCGCAAAGAAGAAAAGAGGAAGGGGAAGAAAGGTAAATGAAAGTAACCGTTGCCGAAAGCAGCGGCTTTTGCCGAGGCGTGCGGCACGCCGTCGAAACGGCGCAAAAGCTGGCGGGGCCCGACGTCTATATTTTAGGCGAGTTGGTTCACAATCCGCTCGTAACGGAAGACCTTTCGCGGCGCGGGATCGTCACGGTCGAAACCGTGGAGGAGGTGCCATGCGGTTCGACGCTCATTTTGCGGTCGCACGGTGTGGGGCGGTCGGTCTACGAACAGTGCGCGGAACGCGGACTGCACGTAGTTGACTGTACTTGCCCCTTCGTAAAGAGGACGCAGAAGATCGTGCAGCGCGCAGCGGAACAGGGGAAGAGCGTGCTGATCGTCGGAGAGCGCCTGCATCCTGAGGTCATCGGATTGATCGGCTGGAGCAGAGGGGATACCTTCGTCGCCTGTTCCGAAGAGGAGTGCGCCACCCTTTCGGCGGGGAAGGAACTGGCTGTAGTCGCGCAAACGACCTGTCCGGAGGAGATTTTTGAAAAAATAGTCAAATTTGTTTCAAAAGGTCGTGAAAAAACAGTTGAGATTTTTAAAACAATTTGCTATACTACTAAAGAGCGTCAGGAGGAAGCTGAGCAGCTTGCAAAAAATTCAGACGCAATGCTTGTGATCGGCGGGGCGAACAGCAGCAACACGAATCGTCTCAAAGAGATTTGCAGCAGGTATTGCGCAAATGTTTTCCGGTTGACGGATGCATCCGAATTTCGTTCAGATTTATTAAAAAATTTTAAAAATGTAGGGATAGTGTCCGGTGCATCCACGCCGGATACGCAAACGCAGGAGGTTCTTTTTAAGATGGAAAACAACACAGAAGTGAACGCAACGAATGTCATGGACGAAGTCGTTGCCAAGATGGAGGACGGACAGGCTAAGCTGAAAAAAGGTCAGCTGGTGACGGCGATCATCTCGTCCGCTACGGATGAAGGCGTTGCTGTATTGCTCCCGTTCTTCAAGAAGGAGACACTCCTTGAAAAAGAAGAACTCGAATGCGAAACCTATAATAAAGAAGAATACGCGGCGAAAGCAGGGGAAGATATCGAAGTAATGGTCGTTTCTACGAACCCTGTGAAAATTTCGCAGAAGATCATTGCCAAGATCAAAGAGGAAGAAGAAAAGATCGACGCCATCAGCAACGGCGAAGAGTTCGACATCGTCTGCACGGGCTTCAACAAAGGCGGATTGACCGGGTCTATGGGTACCTACACCGTCTTCGTCCCCGCGAAAGAGATCCGTATGGGGTATGTGAAGGAGCTTGACAAATATGTCGGCAAAAAGCTCCGCCTCAAGGCGCTCGAGATCAAGCGCTCCGACCGTAAAAAGGAGATCATCGCTTCCCAGCGCGTCGTGCTCGAAGAAGAGCGTGCGGCTCGTGAGCAGGCTAAGGCCGAGCGCGAAGCAGAGTTCTTCGCGAACGTTCACGTCGGGGACATCGTTGACGGCAAGGTCGAACGCATTACCAACTTCGGCGCGTTTGTATCCGTGAACGGGTTCGACTGCCTTGCGCACATTTCCGATCTTTCCTGGACGGGCGTGAAGAGCGTCAACGAGGTTTTGGAGATCGGCAAAACGTACCAGTTCAAGGTGCTCAAAGTCGACGAGCAGAACAAAAAAGTTTCCATCGGCTACAAGCAGCTGCAGCCGCAGCCTTGGGACCTTGTTTCCGAAAAGTATGCGGAAGGCGATGTCGTGCACGGGAAAGTCGTGCGTATCGTTCCGTTCGGCGCGTTTGTCGAAGTTGAAAACGGTATTGACGGGTTGGTCCATGTTTCGCAGATCTCGCACGAATGGCTGGAAAATCCTACTTCGGTGCTTTCGATCGGTGAAGAGATCGACGCGAAGATCCTTGTGCTCGATCCCGCAAACAAGAAGATGACCCTGTCCATCAAAGCATTGCTTCCCGAACCCGAAGTGACGCATGTTCGCAGCCGTCGCGACGAGGAAGGGAGGGGCGAAAGGAGGCAGCGCAAATCTTCCCGTCAGTTCAGGGACAGCCACGACGATGAAGATGTGCACGAGTGGTCGGAAGGCGGCATCGGCGGAGCTTCCATCGCGGAAATGTTGCAGAACAAGAATTCCGATCAGTAAATCCCATTGTTTTTTCAGCCCCGCAATTGCGGGGCTTTTGTTTATACGGAGGTGTTAATATGGCTAAACAAGGAAATATTCAGATCGCCAGCGAAAACATGATGCCCATCATCAAAAAGTGGCTGTATTCGGATAAAGATATTTTTATCCGTGAGATCGTCGCCAACGCGGCGGACGCGATCACAAAGTTCAAAAAACTTGCCGATATGGGCGAATGCGCTGCGGATGAGGGCGGCTACCGCATCGACGTGCGGGTCGACAAGGATACGAAAACGCTCACCGTTGAGGATAACGGGATCGGCATGACCGAAGAGGAGGTCGAAAAGTATATTACGCAGATCGCTTTTTCGGGAGCGGCAGACTTTTTGTCGAAGTATGAAAAGGCGGGCGGCGAAGGTATCATCGGGCACTTCGGGCTTGGTTTTTATTCCGCCTATATGGTTTCGGAAAATATCGAGATCTTCACAAAATCATATAAAGAGGGGGCGACCGCCGTTCATTGGGAATCGGACGGAGAAAGCACCTATACGATCGAGGAGTGCGACCGTACGGCGCGCGGAACGAAGATCGTGATGCATATCGCCAAGGAAGAGAAAGAATTCTTGGAGCAATCCACCATCCGCAGCCTGCTTGAAAAATACTGCGCCTTCATGCCGTACAACATTTATCTTGATGCGAGCGGAAAGGAGGACGAAAAACCCGTCAACGATACGCAGCCGCTGTATCTGAAAAACCCGAAGGATTGCACCGACGAGGAATATCTCGATTTTTACAGGAAAGTGTTCCACGATTACCATGACCCGCTCTTCTGGATCCATCTCAACATGGACTATCCGTTCCGCCTGAAGGGTATTTTGTACTTCCCGAAGGTGAAGAGCAAGGTCGAGCTGGAACGCGGAAAGGTCAAACTGTACTGCAACCAGGTGTTCATAGCGGATAACATCAAAGAAGTGATCCCCGAATACCTGCTTCTCTTGAACGGCGTCATCGACTGCCCCGACATCCCGCTCAATGTTTCGCGCAGCTTTTTGCAGAACGACCGTCAGGTGCAGAAGATCTCCAAACATATCGTTAAAAAAGTTTCCGACAAGCTGACGGGGCTGTATAAGACGGACAGGGAAAAGTATGAAAAGTGCTGGGCGGATCTTTCCGTATTCATCAAGGTCGGCTGCCTGAAGGACGAGGACTTCTATACGAAAGTAAAGGATATCGTCATTTTCAAAGATCTGGACGGTAAGTATAAAAATCTTGAAGATTTCCGTAAGGAACAGCTGCCCGCGGAAGAGCAGGCCGCCGAGCAGGAAGCGCCGTCTGCCGAAGCGGGAGAAGAAAGCGGCAAAAAGGAAAATGCCGATAAACCTGTTACGGTCTATTACGTTTCGGATGAAGTCGGGCAGGCGCAGTATGTTTCCATGTTCCGCGCTGCCGGGCTGAATGCGATCGTCTGCGATTCCTTTGTCGACCCGCATTATATCAGCTACATCGAATACAAAGAGAGCGGTAAATTCCGTTTTCTTCGGATCGATGCCGACGTGGATGCGGCGCTCAAAGCTGAAAACAGTGCGGACGAGGAGGCGGATAAGGCGCTTGCAGATGCATTTTCAAAGTCCCTTGCCGTCGAAGGCGTAACCGTCAAAGTTGAACGTTTGAAAGCGCAGGATGTTCCCGCCGTCATCAACGTGGCGGAGTTCGCGCGCAGATTCGGCGAAATGAACGCTTTTTACGGAATGGAAGGGGCGGACGCCGACCGCGACATGACGCTCGTTCTGAATGCCGCCAATCCCGTTGTGCAGGCATTCCCTTCGCTGGACGAGGAAAAGAAAACCTTTGTGGCGAAACAAGTGTATTACCTCGCAAAACTTTCTTACAAAAAACTTTCGCCCGATGAGATGAAAGATTTTTCTGCAAATTCCGTGCAGCTGCTCGGGAAATTCGTCGGCTGATAAAAAAGCGCCCAGCGATCATGCCGGGCGCTTTTTCTGTGCAAGCGGCAGCCGAGAATTTTCTGAAAATCGATTGCATAAATGTATAAATTGCTGTATAATATTCGGTATGAAGATCGGTGTGTTTTGTAACAGGGCGACCCCGCGGTTCGTGTCTGTTCAGAAAAATTTACTGACGATCTTCCGCAGGCGCGGGATCTGTCATGAAGTGTATGAAAGCGTCGAGTCGATCGGCGACGTCGACGTTCTGGTCGTGCTCGGCGGCGACGGCACGATCTTAAAGGTCGCGATCGAGGCGGGGCGGCGCGGCATCGACCTTTTGGGTATCAATGCGGGGAATCTGGGATTTTTGACGCAGTTTGAGGGCGAGCAGGCCGAAGAGGCAGCCGAGCTTTTAATGCATCCCTATGAAACGGAGCCGCGCAGCGTCCTGGAGGTGCAGGTCGGCGCGGATCGGTATTACGCGCTCAACGATGCGCTTTTTCAGCGCCATTATACGGCGGAAGCGGATAACAACGTCGTATCCGTCACGGCGGAGATCGACGGGAAAAAGGTGGATGAGTTCGTCGGGGACGGGATCATCATCAGCACGCCGACAGGTTCGACGGCGTATTCGCTTTCGGCGGGCGGTTCGGTTTTGACCCCCGATCTTTCCGCGTTCATTCTCACGCCGGTCTGTGCGCATTCGCTGCACAACAGGCCGATCGTCTATAACGATTCGAGAACGATGCGCATTCTGCGCGGAGCGGAGGGGAACGTGCTTTCGCTGTACTGCGACGGGAGATATGTTTGCGATCCGCCCGCGGGAGCGGAGATCTTCCTGCGCAAAGCAGATTTTTCGGTTCGGTTCGTGAAACCGAAGGACAGTAACTTTTTTGATAAATTGCTGTTTAAGTTGAATAAATGGAGCAGGTAAACAGGATGCGAAGCGGCAGACAGGATGCAATATTGGATATTATTTCCTCACAGGAGATCGAAACGCAGGAAGAGCTCTGTGCGGAACTGGCAAAGCGTAATTACGCCGTCACGCAGGCGACCGTCTCGCGTGACGTAAAGGAGCTGCGCCTTTTCAAAGTCGCCGGGGTCGAGAAAAAGTACCGGTATGCTTATATTGAAGACGCAAGCAATAAGATATCGCCCCGCATGCACAATTTGTTCCGCGACTGCGTAGTGTCCGTGCAGTCTGCGCTCAATCAGGTCGTTGTAAAGACGCTGCGCGGGAACGGAAGCAACGCAGGCGTGATCGTGGATAAGTTGAATCTTCCCGAGATCGTCGGGTCCATCGCGGGCGACGATACCCTTCTCATCGTTACGGAAAACGAGGAAAAGGCAAAGATCGTAGTAGCCAAGCTCAATGAATACTTAAAGTAAGAGATCGAATGCCATGCTTGCGAAACTTGTCATTGAAAACGTTGCGCTGATCGAAAGAGCGGAAATCGAATTTTGCGACGGGCTGAATGTTCTTTCGGGCGAAACCGGCTCCGGTAAGTCTGTGATCCTGGACAGTATCAATTTCGTATTGGGCGCGAAGGCTGACAGGACGATGATCCGGACGGGAGCGGATTACTGTTCGGTGCGCGCCGTTTTTATACCGGAAGCAGGTTCGCCCGTCTCTGCCGTTTTGGACGAGTTGGATATAGAGGCTGATGAACAGCTTATCCTTTCCCGCAAATACAGGTCAGACGGCAGGGGCGATATAAAAGTGAACGGCTGCCCCGTCAATGCCGCCATGCTGCGGCGGATCACCGCCGCGCTCGTCGATGTGCACGGGCAGAGCGAGCATTTTTATCTTTTGTCCGAAGCAAATCAGCTAAAGCTGATCGATCGCGTTGCCGGTCCAGTTTTGCAGGATCCGAAGGAAAAGCTGGCGGAACTTTTGGCTGAGAACAGGCAGATCGCCGCATCTTTGCGCACGCTTGGCGGAGATGAGAAGGAGCGCGGGCGGCGCATCGATATTCTGCAATATCAGATGAAGGAGATCGACGAGGCGGCGCTCAGAGAAGGAGAAGAGGAGGAGCTCTCCGAAAAAAAGCTCTTTTTTGCAAATGCCGAACGTATCATGCGTGCGTTGTCGGAAGCTGCCGCATGCATGAACGGAGACGGCGCCGCGGCTGATTCGCTTCGTTCAGCCCGCCGTTCGCTTTCAGAGGCGTCACCGTTCAAAAAGGAATATGCGGCATTGGAGGAGCGGTTGGAAAGCGTGGCGTTGGAGGCGGAGGATATCGGTGAAACGCTTGCTTCGCTGTGCGAGGATCTCTCTTACGATGAGCGGGAAGCGGAAGAGGCGGAGAACCGTCTCGACCTGATCCGCAGTTTGAAAAAAAAGTACGGGGATTCGGTGGAAAAGATTCTTGCGTATCGCGAAAAAGCGGGCGAAGAATATGATCTGCTGACGCACTGCGACGAGGAGTTTGCCGCGCTGACAGCAAAAAGCGAAAAGAACCGTGCGAAGATCTTTGCTCTCTGTCAAGATATTACGCGCATCCGTAAGGATGCGGCGGACGGGTTTTGCAGGCGTGTGGAAGCGGAACTGCGTACGCTGAATATCGCAAACGCGCGTTTCTGTGCGGAATTTTCGCCGTATACGGAGCAGGATGCGGCAAAAGCGACGGCGGACGGGTTGGACAGTGTTGCGTTTCAGTTTTCCGCAAATGCGGGAGAGCCTCTCAAACCGTTGAGCAGGGTCATCAGCGGCGGCGAGATGAGCCGTCTCATGCTTGCCATCAAAACGCAGGCGGACGGCGGTGAGGTCGGAACCTATCTTTTTGACGAGATCGATGCCGGCATCAGCGGAAAAACGGCGCGTACCGTCGCAGAAAAATTTGCCGCGATCGCACGCCGCAAACAGATCGTAGCGGTTTCCCATCTGGCGCAGATCGCAGCGATGGCAGACAGGAATTTTCTCATTCGGAAGCTTGTGGAAGAGGGTAAAACCCACACGGACATTGTCATGCAGGACAAAGAGGCAAAGCGTGAAGAGCTTGTCCGTCTGCTCGGCGGAAGCGACGGAGCAGCGGCGCACACTTTGGCGGATGAATTGATAGCGGCGGCGGAGGACTATAAGAGGACCTTGCGCGGCGAGTAAAACTTCAGATGTGTTTTCTGCAAGAGGGCGGGAACTTCCGCTCTCTTTTGTTTGTTGCGGCTGCATAATCTCCTGCCGTTTGCGCAAAGTAAAAGCATACGGGATCGCGGAGGAGAGAATGCAGAGAATCAAAAAAGGTCTGATCGTATTTCTGAGCATATGCTCGCTCATGCTCTGTTGTATACTGACGGTACCGTCGGCAGGAGCTGCTGCTGCGGAGGTCTATGTGGGAGGCATGCCGGCAGGGTTTACGCTCGGGCTCGGCGGAGCACAGGTGATCGGGATATGCGAGATCCTTACGCGCGACGGGACGGAATGCCCGGCGCGCGACGCGTCGTTGCAGTCCGGCGACGTTATAGTAGAATTCGGCGGTATGGCCATCCGTTCGGCGGAGGATATCGGGACGGCTTTGACCCATTACCGCGGCGGCAGTTCGTCCGTAACGGTCAAGAGCGGCGGAACGACGCAAAAAAAGCAGATCAAACCGGCAAAAGATGCCGTGACGGGGAAATATAAATTGGGGGTGCTCATCCGCGACAGTGTCGCAGGGATCGGTACCGTGACCTATATTGAGAGAGGCTCAAGGCGGTTCGGGGCACTCGGGCATGCGGTTTCAGGAGAAGAAGGTGAGGCGATGCCGATCACCGGCGAAGGGAACATGTACCGCTGCAGTATCGTAAATGTCGTAAAGGGGGAGCGGGGAAAAGCCGGAGAATTGAAAGGGCTGTTTATCAACGACAAAAGCATTGCTACGGCGGATAAAAATTGCAGTGCCGGTATCTTCGGAAATTATTCGGAGGAGTATGACCTGTCCGAATTGCAGAGCATGCCCGTCGGCAAAGACGCGCAGCCGGGGAAGGCTACCATTTTTACGACAACGGACGGGACGGAGCCGAAAGAATATGCCGTCAGTATCGTAAAGGTGGATGAACAGAACGGACAAAACAAAAATTTCGTGCTGAAAATAACGGACGGCGACCTGCTTGCGCAGACGGGCGGCATCGTGCAGGGCATGAGCGGAAGCCCGATCATACAAAACGGAAAGCTGGTCGGAGCCGTGACCCATGTGTTTTTGAACGACCCGACGCGCGGGTACGGCATTGCGATCGGGAATATGCTGGGGAATTAGCCGGCTGTGCCGCTGTGTTTTACGGGAAAAACGCAGCGGCTATCTTTTTTGCGGCGGAGCAAGGCTTCGCCGCGGTTGCTTTTGCGGAAAAAACGTGATATAATCACGTATAGCCATGGTTAATACGTTTTTGCGCGCTTCGGGACGGTTTATCAAGAGAGAAGCTGTGCTGTTTGCCGCGCTTCTGTTGGCGGTGATCTCGGCTTTTTTTGTACCGCCGAGCGCGGAATACATAGAGTATATCGACTGGGATACGTTGGCGCTTCTGTTTGGTCTGATGGCGGTCATGAAAGGTTATCAGAAGGCGGGTCTGTTTTCTTTTTTGGCGGATAAACTTCTGAAACATGCTGACACGTCCTGAAAGCTTGCCGCACTGCTTGTGTTCCTGCCTTTCTTTTTGAGCATGCTGATCACAAACGATGTTGCGCTTCTGACGTTTGTTCCGTTCGGGATCGTCGTCATGCGGTCGGCGGGTGCGGAACGGCAGATCATTCCTTTGGTCGTGCTGCAAACGATCGCGGCGAACCTGGGCAGCATGCTTACCCCGCTCGGGAATCCGCAGAATCTGTACCTTTATAATGCGTCGGGGCTCACGCTCGGTGAGTTCATGCTCGTAATGCTGCCGTATACGGCGTTGGCGTTTGTCGGCCTGGCGGCAGCGGTGGGATGTTTTCGTTCTGTGCCGGTCTGTTACAAGGCGGAACGGAAGAAGGTGGAAGGCGCCTATTCGCTGGCTTGGCCAACGGTTTTTTTCGCGGCCTGTATTTGCGCCTTGTTTGATTTTCTTCCGCCCGTTGTTGTTGCGTTGCTGCTGCTTGTATTTTTGTTGATCACGGACAGAAAGACATTGGCGAGGGTCGATTATTCGCTGCTGCTGACCTTTGCGGCGCTGTTTGTTTTTATCGGCAACATGGGGAACATTGCGTGGTTCCGCTCCTTTTTGTCTTCTGTCCTGCACGGAAACGAAAAGCCGGTAGCCGTTTTGGCGAGCCAGATCATCAGCAATGTCCCCGCCGCGCTGTTGCTCTCCGGATTTTCTTCGGCATGGCAGCCACTGATCATAGGCTGTAACCTCGGCGGATTAGGAACGTTGATCGCCTCAATGGCAAGCCTTATATCATATAAAGAGATAGCAAAGATAAATACGGTGAAGCGCTCCTCTTATCTGATAGCATTTACGGTTTGGAATATAGCATTTTTGGGCGTTTTGCTGGGAGCAAGCTATCTGTTCGATTTGTTTCTGTGAGTTACGGGCGCGGGCGGAGCCATACGGCTTTGCCCGCGCTTATAAAATTCGGCTTCGGCTTGCGGCAGGCGCGTTTCTGTGCTATAATGGAACGGGAGGGGATCTTATGATTTGGAAAACTGTTCGGAACGAAGTGCTGATCGGGATGCTGATGGTCGCGCTTGCCTTTGTGTTTGCGCTCAATTATCAGCTGTTCATTGTCCGCAATAATTTTGCGCCGGCAGGGATCAGCGGCATAGCAACGATGATCGAATATAAAACCGGGTTCAGCGTCGGGTATTTTTCGCTGATCGTGAATGTTCCGCTCTGCGCGGCCGCGTTTTTTCTCGTAAATAAAAAATTTGCCGTCAGAACATTCACGTTTTCTTTGGCGTATTCCGTGTTTCTGCTTGTGCTGGATATGGCAGATCTTTCATCCTTCCAGTATGACGCGCAGGGGGTGGACACGATCTTCCCGGCGCTGATCGCAGGTTCCGTGGGAGGCTTTGTATACGGGATCAGCTTTCGGTTCAATTCCTCAACGGGCGGGATCGATGTCGTCGCCAAATATGTAAGCAAACGGGATCCTCTGCTGAATTTCTTCTGGATAAATTTTACGATCAATGCATTGATCGCGGTTGCGTCTTGTTTCGTGTATGCCGAACCGAATGCGGGCGGGGCGATAGTTTATGATTATAAACCGGTCTGCCTGTGCATGCTGTATTGCTTTTTATCGAGTTTTGTCGGGAGCGCAATCATCAAAGGCTCCAAAGCCGCTTACAAATTTTTCATCATTACGCCGCACGCGGATGAAATAGACCGCGAGATCCTTGAAAAGCTGCACCACAGCGCAACGCGGCTTCAGGGGGCAGGCGCATACAGCGGAGAAGAGCGGGATGTGATCGTCTGTGTGGTCAACAAACGGCAGCTCGTGGAATTTAAAGATATTTTGAAAAAATACGAAAACACGTTTGCGTTCGTTGAAACAGTCAACGAAACGATCGGGAACTTCAAAAGAGCGCGCAAATAAGTTTTTTTCAGGCTAATGCAAAAAAGCGGGGTCAGACCTGTTTCCGAAAACCGCATGGGCGTTTCGCTCATGCTTTTTCGATTTATGCGCGAGACAGCCGAAAATCGGCGCTCCCTTGCAGAAAAAGTTCGGCAAAGCATACGGAAAAATTTGTGAAACGGTGGACTTTTTCCGTAAGATGATATATACTGAACAAGGCATATTACTACTGAAAGCCGCAGGGTATTGCCGGAGGTTTTATTATGAAAAAGATTTGGATCGGCGCGGCGTATTATCCGGAAATGTGGGATGAAAGCGAGATCGATAAAGACATCGTCCGCATGAAAGAGCTTGGCGTGAATTGTGTGCGCGTCGGTGAGTTCGCTTGGGGAAAGATGGAACCGCGCGAGGGCGAATTCAATTTTGATTGGCTGAAAAAGGCAGTGGATAAGTGTTGGGATGCGGGGATCGCGACTGTCATGTGTACGCCGACCTGCACGCCGCCGCGCTGGATGCTGGACAAATACGAAGAGATGCGCGGTGTCGATTCGCATGGAGTGAGGGCGGAAGTCTCTTCGCGCTGCCATCCCTGCAAAACAAGCCCTTTGATGCGGGAAAAGAACGCAGTCATCGTGGAAGAGTTGGCAAAAGCGTTCGGAGCGCACCCGGGCGTCATCGGCTGGCAGATCGACAATGAAATTTTCCCGTACGGGGAAGGATGTTTTTGTCCCCTGTGTCGGAAGGCTTTCCGCGCGTATCTCAAAGAAAAATACGGAACGATCGGAAATCTGAACGAAAAATGGGGAATGGTCCGCTGGTCGCTCGAATACAAGGATTTCGATGCCGTCATGCCACCGCGCGACGGGCAGTGGAAGCATCCGTCGCTTTGCACGGAATGGTTCCGCTTTCAGTGCGCGCAGGTCATTTCGTATGTGAACGAACAGGCTGAAATCATCCGAAAATATTCTTCCGCACCGATCGGAACGGACATGATGCGCACGAATCTGCTGAGTTACTATGAGATGAATGAGCGGCTCGACGTGGTGCAGTATAACCATTATGAGCCCGCGGATCTTCTTCCCGGTACGGCGTTCGCCTATGATTTTCTGCGGTGCGTGAAAGATAAACCGTTTTGGGTGACGGAAACGCAGGTCGGTTGGAACGGCAGTAATTTTGCCGATTGCGGATACCGTCCGCAGGGGGCGTGTTATGTCAATACCTGGCTGCCTGTGGCAAAAGGGGCGCAGATGAATGCATACTGGCTGTTCCGCACCCATCCGAACGGGCATGAGATCGCGCACGGAGCTCTTTTGAGTACGGCAGGAAGACCGTATCGCGTTGCGGATGAGGTGGCGCGCGCGGCGAAAGAATTCGGACGCTGCAAAACGTTTCTGACGGATAGTTTTGTCCGCTCAAAGATCGCGCTGCATTATTCGTCTTCCGCGATGAAGACTTTTGCGTACGCCCCTTTGCTGAAAGGATTTGATTATCGGGAAAGCGTATACCGCAAATTCTATGACGCTTTCCGCCATTACAATGTGGACGTGATCGATACGGCGCATTCGCTGGACGGGTATGATGTGGTGATCTCTCCTTTCCTGGCGACCGTTGATGAAAACGGATTGAAAGAGCGCATCGTCGAATGGGTAAAAGCCGGCGGTACGTGGATCGTCGGGCCGATGTCCGATATTATGACGGAGTACGCAAGCAAATATACGGATGCGCCGTATTCCTTTTTGGAAGAGTTTGCCGGAGTCTATACAAAATATCAGCTTCCCGTGGGCAACGATGTTTTCTGTGCGAAAGGACAGGAAGGAGACGTTTTCCCTTTGGCGGATTGCTATGATGCGTACGAATTGCGCGGCGCCCGCAGCTTGGCGGTATACGACGGCGATGAGTTCGGCGGGCTCTCCGTCGTGACCGAACGGGAAATCGGAAAAGGAAAGGTGATCCTGCTCGGCAGCGTGGTCCCGCATGCGCAGCTTCGTGCGCTGGCGGGAAAGCTGCCGATCGCCGAAGCGAGCAACAACGTTGTGCTTACAGAGCGCAGCGGCGGGCAGAACGGCATCATTGCGATCGAAACGGAAAACAGGCACGGCTCCGTTGTATTGGGCGGAAAATACAGAGATCTGCTCAGCGGTTCCGTGATGGAAGGGAAAGTGAACCTTGCGCCCTACGGGGTTTTGGTCTTAAAAGAAGAGGAGTGAAGTATGAAAAAGGATCTTGAGAAAAAAGCAAAACAAATCCTTGCGGGGCTTACGTCGGAACAGAAGTGCAGGCTCCTGTGCGGGCAGGGCGCATGGCATACGGACGGTTTAAACGGAAAACTTCCGCAGATTTTTATGTCGGACGGCCCTGTCGGACTCCGTACGGTGCGGGTGAGAGAGGACGGGAAGGAGGAAACGATCCCCGCCGTGGCATTCCCTTCCGTACAGGTCCTTGCAAACACGTGGAATACGGAACGCGCAAAAGAGATGGGAGCTGCCCTTGCGGACGAGTGTCTTGACAGGGGCGTCGATCTCTTACTGGCTCCCGGTATGAATATCAAGCGCCATCCCCTGAACGGGCGCAATTTCGAATATTTTTCGGAAGATCCCGAACTTGCCGGAAGAATGGCGAAAGCATATGTGGAAGGCGTTCAGGACGGCGGAGCAGGTGTTTGCATCAAACATTTCTGCTGCAATAATCTTGAATATGACCGTTTTCACCAGTCGAGCGAAGTGGACGAGCGCACGCTGCGCGAGATCTATTACCGCCCCTTTGAGATTTCGTGCGAAGCAGACCCGGTATCCTTGATGTGCAGTTATAATCGGGTAAACGGAACGTATGCGTCTGAGAACAAGAAAGGGTTTGACGTGCTGCGGAACGAATTTGCTTTTGACGGCATGATCGTTTCGGATTGGAGTGCGGTCCGCGACCGTACGGCAGCGGCAAAAGCGGGGCTCGATTTTGAAATGCCGTATCATGACGGACATTACGAACAGCTCGCAGCGGATCACAAAGCGGGAAAACTCAGCGATGAAGAGCTTGATGCTTGTGTCCTGCGCGTGATCGAAGCCGTGTTGCGGCTCAAAGAGATGAATGCAGGGAAGAGGGCGAAGACTTCGGAGGCAGCGCGCACAGAGGTCTCCCGTCGCATCATGGAAGAGGGGGCGGTGCTGCTGAAGAACGAGGGCGCGCTCCCGATAGCGAAAGGCGCAAAAGTGTCCGTATGCGGTTGCTATGCAAAGCCGAACAATTTGCGTTGGCTTGTCGGCGGCGGCTCTGCCTGCGTGGATTGGAAGAACGGTAAGTTCGATTTGCCTGCGGCGCTTTCCGCGCGCGGGGAAAATGTTATGTATGAAGGCGCGTTCGATCCTGAAACGATCTGGTCGTTTGGGCAGGAAGCCCGTATTGCCGCAGAAAATGCCGCATTGTGCGATGTCAGCATCGTCTGCGTCGGGACCGGTGCGTCAGTGGAATATGAGGAGAACGACCGCAAAACGATGCGTCTGCCGATACACCAGGAGCGTGCGATCCTTGACGCGGCGGAACAAAATGCAAACACGGTCGTGATCGTGTTTGCCGGTGCGGCGATCGATATGAGCGCTTGGATCGACAGAGTAAATGCTGTGTTATACGTCGGGTTCTGCGGCATGGACAGCGATGAAGCGATCGCCGATCTTCTGACGGGGGTTAAAAACCCGAGCGGAAAGCTGAGCGAAACATTCCCGCTTTGTCTGGAAGATGTGCCTGCCGCCAATACCTTTTTTACGGCGGGCGTTACGCGCTATCAGGAAGGGTTGGACGTCGGCTATCGCTATTTCGATACGTATGGCGAGCCGGTCTTGTATCCGTTCGGGCACGGGCTGAGTTATTCGGCATTTTCGTACGAAGATCTTCGCCTGCGCGTTGCGGACGGTGCGGTTTATGCGGAATATACGCTGCGCAATCTTTCCGAAAGAGACGGCAAAGAAGTTTCGCAGATTTATGTTCGTCCCTGTGCGCCGAAAGTGTACCGCCCGTCGAAAGAGCTGAAGGCATTCGATAAACGCGACGTTGCGGCCGGCTCCGCGGTAAACGTGCAGATAAAACTTGCGGAAAGGGCTTTTGCGTATTGGTCTGTTTCAAAGGATCGTTGGATCGTTGACGACGGGGTATACGAGATCCTTGTCGGCGCGTCTGTGAGCGATATACGCCTGCGTGCAAAAGTCATGGTCAAAGAAGGCAAATTTATAATTGTTTGACGTATAAAAAATTGTGCCCGCGCGGTTTGGCGCGGGCACAATGCCGTTTATGGCTTCTGAGCCGTTCATCGTATAAAATTAGTACGAAGCGGGGTCTCCCGTACGGGGGCGGGGATGCCGGCGGCTTTTCCTGCCTCGATACATTGCAGGAGCCATGCCATGTTTTCGCCGAGGGTGCGCATCGTCTGCAGACCTTCCGCATCCTGCAAAACTTCTTCGGGCGTGTTGCCGTGCACCTGGTTCCAATACTGCGAGCCTACGATATGCATGTTGCTGATCGTAAAATATTTGTTCAGCCTGTCGAACGTGGCGCTTGCGCCGCCTCTCCGGCAGGACATGATCGCCGCGCCGAGTTTGTTTTCGAATCTGCCGCGGCTGCTGTAAAACAGTCTGTCGAGGAAAGCGGTCAGCTGCCCGGAAGGACCGGCGTAATAGACCGGAGACCCGACAACGATGCCGCCGTATTCGTCCAGCTTGGCGAGCGTTTCGTTTACCTTATCGTTGAATACGCACTTTCCTGTCTGTGCGCAGCTCCTGCATGCTATGCATCCCGCGATGGGTTTTGTGCCGATATGCAGAAAGTCCGAGCCTACGCCGCGTTTTGCAAGCGCATGGGAAACTTCCAGCAATGCCGTATAGGTGCAGCCCTTTTCATGCGGGCTGCCGTTGATCAGTAAAACTTTCATGACCGATAACCTCCCGTTTGCTTAGAATTATAGACGGCTTTATCGGTTTTGTCAAGCGTGGCGGTAATTCTTGCGGAAGGGAAATCATTGACATCTCCGCAGCAAATTGTTACAATATTTAAAAGACAGAAAAGAGAAGGAGAGGTTGCGATGGCAGAACAGATGAAGGACCCGCAGGGGGCTTTTCTGGAAATTTACGATGCACATATCAAAAGGCAGGGGAGCGCCGAACTGCGCGCCTACCTTCTTCGGTCAGACTTTTTCCGCGCGCCTGCCAGCACGCGCTACCATTGCGCATATGAGGGCGGGCTGTGCGAACACAGCGTGAATGTATACAGGCGCCTTTTGCGCAACGTGCAGCAGGAATACGGAGAGGAATGGGAAAACGTCGTTTCGCACGAAACCGTAGCGATCTGCGGGTTGCTGCATGATCTTTGCAAAATCGATTTCTATAAAACGGATTACCGCAACGTGAAGGAAAACGGGGAATGGGTCAAAAAACCTTATTACGCGCGCGATGAATTGCTTCCGTTCGGTCACGGCGAAAAATCCGTATACATTGCCAACAGTTTTTTGCGGCTGACGCGGGAAGAAGCGATGGCGATCAATTGGCATATGGGCGGATTCGATACCCGTTGCCGCGGCGGCGACTATTCGGTCGGGGAGGCGTTTGCGAAATTTCCTCTTGCGGTCTTGCTGCACGTTTCGGATCTTACGGCAAGTTACATCGACGAAAAACGATCCGAACATTGAAAAGTAAGCATGCTCTCTGCGAACAGGCAGGGAGCTTTTTTAAATTGCAGACGGATTTTGCGCGGTATCATAGTTAACTTTAGTTAATTTATTCTTGACCTTTTTCGCTTGCGGCTGTATACTATGATAAAAAAGAGAAGGGAGGGGCGGATGAGCGAAACGGAATATGCACTCGGATTCCATTGCGGCATCACGTTTGCCGGATTGAAAGCGGCAAGTTTGTTTTGGATAAGGCGTGATCAGACAGCCGCTCTTCGGTATTATGCGCGCTGCTTTGCGGGAAAGGATTTTCGCTTTACGGTCCTGCGCGAGCAGGATAAAAAATTGCTGATTTATGTCTTTCATCGCCCGCGGCTGCGCGCCATTTTGGAAGATGGGGCTAACCGCCGTTTTTTGTCGGGATGCGGTTATGCGTATTCGGATATTGAGAGCGCAGTGGACGAATTGAAAAAGCGGTTGGAAGGAGAAGAAAAATTTCCGCACGAGATCGGTATTTTTTTAGGGTATCCGCTGGAAGATGTTGCGGGATTCATGCGGGATCCCTGCAAGGGGGTATGCCTTTCGGGATATTGGAAAGTGTATGCCGATCCGGACGGCAAGGCAAAAATTTTTGAGCGGTACAGGCGCTGCAGTTGCTGCATTTGCCGTAAACTTACGGAAGGGACGCCGCTTACGGCGATCTTTAAAACAGAAACATCAAAGAAGGAGGATTCGGAAGATGATCACGATCGTGTATTGGTCGGGAACGGGTAATACGGAGGCAATGGCGGAAGCCGTTGCGAAGGGTGCAAAAAGGGAAGGCGCAGAGGTCCGCGTTTTGCCCGTTTCGGAAGCCGACGCGTCCGTCTTGGAGAGCGATGTCGTTTTGTTCGGCTGCCCCGCCATGGGGTCGGAGGAGCTGGAAGAAAGCGAGTTTGAGCCGTTCTTTGCCACCGTTGAAGGAGAACTGAAAGGAAAAAAGATCGGACTGTTCGGTTCCTATGAATGGGCGGACGGCGAATGGATGCGGACATGGCAGACCAGGGCCGAAGCAGACGGGGCGATCCTCATTGCGGACGGGCTGACAGCGTTCGGGGCACCTGATGCGGATGCGCTTGCGGCATGTGAAGCGCTTGGCGGGATCGCTGCGAGGCAATAGGCGCACTTATGCGACAGAACGGAATGCAGGTACGGAGCTCTGCCTGCATGCGAGGCAATGGAAGACAGGCATACCCTGCGTAAAATGATTGTCGGACAGAAGAAAAAAGAAAGAAACGATGAAACAGGCGGCTTTCGCGGAAAGCCGCCTGTTTTATACCTTCAATGCATGGCAGAAAATAGAAAATAAGCATTCGACACACCGCCGCCGCCGGTGCTATAATGATAGCGCTCAGAACAGCGAGTAATAATACGGAGGAACGGCAGATGAAAGATGAAGCATTTGAACAGAAAAATATATTCGGGACCGGGCAAGAGAACAATGCGTTTGCACAGTTTTTTATAGGAAAATCGTATCTTAACCCTCTGACGTCGCCTGAGGAATGCGGGTTGCTTTTTGCGAATGTGACGTTTGAACCCGGGTGCCGCAACAATTGGCATATCCATCACGCCAAAAAAGGAGGCGGACAGATCCTGCTCTGCATTGCGGGAGAGGGCTGGTACCAGGAATGGGGAAAGGACGCGCGCAGTCTTGCGCCCGGCGATGTTGTTGTGATCCCCGCCGGGGTCAAGCACTGGCACGGTGCGAAAAAGGACTCCTGGTTTTCTCATATCGCGGTAGAAGTGCCGGGAGAGGACCGCAGCAACGAGTGGCTGGAGGCAGTCACGGACGAAACATATATGCAGTTGCGCTGAAGCCTGCGTATGCGGGTGGCGTTTTCTGCGCCGTCATATCCAAGGCAGGCTTGCAAAACATTTTCCGCTGTGATATAATTTTATTGCATGGTATGCAATCTGCGATTCACGGAGCGGAAAATGGAATATCGGGTATTAAAATATTTTCTGACGGTTGCGCGTGAGCAGAATATTACGCGGGCTTCTGAATTGTTACATATTTCACAGCCGGCTCTTTCCCGCCAGCTTATGCAGTTGGAGGAGGAATTGGGCACGCAGCTGTTCACGCGCGGCTGGAGGAATATCGCCCTGACGGACGCGGGGCTTTTGCTGTTCCGCCGCGCGCAGGAGATCGTCGAGCTGACGGAAAAGACGGAGCGCGAATTCAGGGATGAAGGGAATGCGCTTGGCGGGATCATTTCGATCGGGAGCGGTGAAGCCGAATCGATGCGCCGCCTTGCCGAATTGATGCGTTCATTCAGCGACAAATTCCCGAATATTCGTTTCGATCTCTATTCCAACAACGCAGACTTTATACGCGAAAGACTGGAGCGGGGACTGCTTGACATCGGCGTTCTTTTGGAGCCTGCCGATCTTTCGAAATACGAATATCTGCGGTTCGGCGGAAAGGAGCGGTGGGGTGCGATCCTTCCGGCATCCTGGGATCTGGCAAAAAAAGATCACATCACGGCGGAAGATCTGCTCGGGCATAGGGTGTTTGCGTCAAAACGTTCCATGGCACAGGGCGTTGTCGGCTGGTTCGGCGATGTGTATGACAAGCTGGATATTTATGTGACCTATAACCTGATCTATAATGCCGCCATGCTGGTGGACAACGGGATCGGGGCGGCGCTCTGCATTGACGGAGCCGTAGCGCTGTACGATAATCCGAATATTGTTTTCAGACCGTTTTATCCTGAGCTGACCGTCTCAAGTGTTGTGGTCTGGAAAAAGTATCAGCCCGTTTCTCGTGCGGTCACAAAATTTATTGAACATCTCAAAAAGAATGTGGATCCCGTCGGAGGGCTTTTATAAAAAGAGCGGCACGAAAAAAGTGCGGTACGGCGGGCAGAGGAGGTTAAAAATGGAATATACGGAATTAGGGAAGAGCGGTATAAAAGTTTCGCGCCTGTGTCTCGGCTGTATGAGTTTCGGCGACCCTGCGAGCAAGATGCACGCATGGACGCTGGATCCTGAGGAGAGCGAGGCGATCATCCGGCACGCGCTCGGGTTGGGGATCAACTTTTTCGATACGGCGAACTGCTATTCGGGCGGCACGAGCGAGGAATATCTCGGCAGGGCGATCCGCAAAAACATAGCGCGCGATAAAGTCGTACTCGCTTCCAAAGTTTACTTCAACGAAGGGAATCTTTCAAAAAAGGCGATCAGCCGCGAGATCGACGGCACGCTGCAACGGTTGGGAACGGACTATCTTGACCTCTATATCATCCATCGGTTCGACTATGGTACGCCGATCGAAGAGACCATGGAGGCGTTGCACTCCCTTGTGAAAGAGGGGAAAGTGCGTGCGCTCGGCGCGTCCGCTATGTACGGGTATCAATTTTATAATATGCAGCTCGCCGCGCGGGATAACGGCTGGACGCCCTTTGTCTCCATGCAGGATCACTACAACCCGCTGTACCGTGAGGACGAGCGCGAACTGATCCCCGTCTGCAAGCAGATGAACGTCGCACTCACCCCGTACAGCCCGCTCGCAGCGGGCAGGGTGGCGCGTCCCGCATGGACGGCGGACACGATGCGCAGCAAAACGGATACGGTCGCGCAGGGAAAATACGATTCCACGGAAGAGGCGGATAAGGCGATCGCAGAGCGTATTCATGTGCTGGCGCAAAAATACGGCGCGACGATGACGCAGGTCAGCCTGGCCTGGCATTTTGCCAAGGGCGTTGCCGCGCCCATTATCGGCGCGACCAAAGCAAAGTATCTTGACGACGCGGCGGGGGCGTTCGACGTTGCGCTGACGGAAGAGGACGCCGCCTACATTGACGAACCGTATCGGCCGCATAAGATCGTCGGCGCGCTGTGACGGGAGCGGAACATGAATATTGAGGAATACAAGGCATATACCGCAAAGGGCGGCTATCTGGAAGCGGGAACGGAGGCGGCAAAAATGATGCGCCCCGCCGCGGTCGAAGCGCAGCGCATTACGGCGGCGATCAACGGCGCATTTCATACGCCTGAAGAATTGCGCGCCCTGTTTTCGGAACTGACGGGGCAGCGTGTGGATGAAACTTTTGCGCTTTTTCCGCCCGTTTATACCGACTTCGGGAAGAATATCCGCGTCGGGAAGAGCGTGTTCATCAACTCGGGCTGCTGCTTTCAGGATCAGGGAGGGATCGAGATCGGAGACGATTGCCTGATCGGGCACCAGGTCGTCTTTGCCACGCTGAACCACGATCTTTCACCCTCTAAGCGCGCGAATATGCTCCCCGCGCCCATTCGCTTGGGGCGTAACGTGTGGGTCGGCTCGCATGCGACGATCCTCGCGGGGGTCACGGTCGGCGATAACGCGGTCATTGCCGCGGGCGCGGTCGTTGCAAAAGATGTCCCAGCGAATACGGTCGTCGGCGGCGTTCCGGCAAAGATCATCAAGGAAATCAGAGAATAAAATCAGGAGGAATTTATATGCTCGGCAATTTTACTTATTGCAACCCCACAAAAATTTACTTCGGGAAGGACGCTTTGGATGGTTTGAAAGCGGAACTTCCGAAATACGGGAAGAACGTGCTGCTCGTCTACGGCGACGGTTCGATCAAAAAGAACGGCGTCTATGAAAAAGTTACCGCTATCTTGCGCGAGTGCGGAAAAACTGTTGCGGAAGATGCGGGCGTGATGCCGAACCCGACCGTAGATAAACTGCACGAAGGGATTGAACGGGCGAAAGCGGCGAAGGCTGACTTTATTCTGGCAGTCGGCGGCGGTTCGGTCTGCGATTATGCGAAAGCGCTGTCCGTTTCGATCAACTGCGAAGAGGATCCGTGGGATAAATATTTTATCCGTTTTGAAGAGCCGAGCTGCGAGCTCGTTCCCGTCGGCTGCGTGCTGACGATGGTGGGCACGGGCAGCGAAATGAACGGCGGCTCCGTAATCACGAACCACGAACAGAAACTGAAGATCGGGCATGTGTTCGGCGAAGAGGTGTTTCCGAAATTTTCTGTCCTGGATCCGGAATTTACGTTCACGCTTCCGAAATACCAGATGGTCGCAGGGTTCTATGACATCATGTCGCATATTCTGGAACAGTACTTTTCGGGCACGGACGACAATACTTCCGATTACGTCATGGAAGGACTGCTCCGTTCGCTCATCCACAGCGCGCTGATCGCGGTGGACGACCCGACCAACTACGAGGCGCGCAGCAATATCATGTGGACGGCTACCTGGGCACTGAACACCTTTGTCGCCAAAGGGAAGGATACAGATTGGGAAGTGCATATGCTCGGGCAGGCGGTCGGCGCGCTCACGAATGCGACGCACGGCATGACGCTTGCCGCCGTTTCGATGCCGTATTATAAACATATTCTGCCGTATGGGTTGACAAAGTTCAAACGGTACGCAGTCAACGTATGGGGCATTTCGGTTGCGGGAAAGACGGACGAGCAGGTCGCCCGCGAAGGGCTTGCCGCGATGGAGGCGTGGATGCGGAAACTCGGGCTTGTTATGGATCTTACGTCGCTGGGCGTCACCGAAGATATGCTGGATGACCTTGTGAAGAGCACGCTGTACATGCAGGGCGGCTACAAGGTCCTCACACCCGCAGAAGCCCGCGAGATCTTTAAAGAGAGTTTGTAAGAGAATAAAATATCGGAGAAGCGCAACAGTTAAATATTGGATCAGTCGGAGCGCTGAACAAGCTGTTGTATTATACGGATATAAAAAAGGGCAGGCAGTGATTTGCCAGCCCTTTTTTCTGTTTACGGTGCACAACGGTGAACGATTGACTTTTCTTCTTGTTTGATATAAAATAAAAAAAGAGATTTGCAAAAGCGGAGAAACGCTTAGCGGAAATGAGTTAAAAAAACTCTCGGTAACAGGATCTGTAACCGAGAGAATTGGCAGGGGAGACGCGATTCGAACACGCAACCTACGGTTTTGGAGACCGCTACTCTACCGTTGAGCCACTCCCCTAAGAGCGATAATTATTATACAAGATAAATACGGTTTCGTCAAGACAATTGCGGCAGATTTATCGCAAAAAAAGGAGAAAAAATGAAAAAGCAATACAAACTCGGTGTGATCGGAACAGGCTTTATGGCGCAGGCAATTTTAAAAGGCGTCATCTATTCCGATTCGCTCAAGCCCAAGAAGATCATTGTGTCGGACGCATCTGAGCAGGCGCTCGAAAAAGTGGAATACCTCGGCGTGCAGCGCACCCGCAGCAATGCCGACGTTGCGGACAGCTGCGAATATCTTTTGCTTGCCGTAAAGCCGCAGAATTTTGCAGCGGTTGCCGAAAGTATCCGCGGTATCCCCGTAGAAAAGGTCATCACGATCATGGCGGGGGTCACAAAAAAGACGATCAAAGATACTCTGCTCGGGGTCGATGTAAAAGTAGCGCGCGCAATGCCGAATCTGCCTTGTTCGGTCGGGTCCGGCATGATCGCATTGGATGCCTCTGATTTTTCCGAAAATATCGACGACTGTGCTTTTATCGATTCGCTTTTCAGCAACTGCGGGACGGTGCTGAATCTGCCGGAGGAAAAGCTGAACGCCGTTACGGGCATCAGCGGAAGCGGCCCCGCCTATGTCTATCTCTTTATCGACGGTCTGATCAAGGCGGGCATGGCGCACGGGCTGACGGAAGACGAGGCGAAAACGCTTGCCGTTACGACTGTTTACGGCGGGGCGGAGATGGTCGCCCATGAAGAAGAAAAGAGCATCGACGAGCTTGTTTCCGCTGTCTGCAGCAAAGGGGGGACGACCATTCAGGCCGTTGACTCTTTCCGCCGCGACGATTTGGAGGGAACGATCGCCAGGGCGGTGGACGCTTGCGTCAAACGAGCGGAGGAACTTTCAAAGTAATTCTGCATGAAAAAAGTAGATCTGTATACAGACGGCGCATGTTCGGGCAACCCCGGAGCCGGCGGATGGGGCGCTGTTCTGATTTACAACGGTATCGAAAAGGAGATCAGCGGCGGCTTCCCCGATACGACGAATAATCGGATGGAGATCTATGCGGTGATCGCCGGTTTGAAGTGCCTGAAAACGGATTGCGAAGTGAACGTGTACAGCGATTCGGCTTATACCGTCAATGCGATCAATGCCGGTTGGCTGGACGGGTGGATGAAGAACGGCTGGAAAAAGGCGGACGGCAAGCCGGTGCTTAATGTCGATTTGTGGCAGGAGCTGTATGCGCTATCATGCCGCCATAAGCTGACATTTATCAAAGTTAAGGGGCATGCCGATAACGTCTATAACAATCGCTGCGATGCTTTGGCGCGTGCCGCGATCAAAATGTTGAAATAACGAATGCGGCGGCAGTGATGCGGATATAATAGGATAAATAAGCCGACAGCGATGACTTCCGGAGCAGATCATGGCAGGGAAAGAAAAGAAGGGGGCGTTCCGTAAAAAAATCGGCGCACTCTTCAATAAGCAGACCGTAAAAACGTTTATAGTGCCTCTTCTTGTCATGGGGATCTCGTCGATCGTCACGGTCATCTTTTCCGTGCTGTGCATGGCGAATTTCAAAGACGGTTTTTTGGCGAAGCATGCGACGGTGATCACGTCGCTGTTGCTTGGACTGGAAGTGATCTATATCATTGCGATGTCGATTTGCTTTGCCCGTAAATTTCAGGCGGTCTATAAGCTGCTGATGACGGGCATCGTGATCGCGGCGGTCATCGTATTGGCGCTTTATATCGTGCAGGTCACGGGCGTATTGGAATACGTTGATACCGTTGACGAGCTGCGTGATATTATCGAATCGGTCGGAAGCTGGTGGGCGCCTGTACTGTTTATTGTGTTGCAGATCCTGCAGGTTTGCCTGCTGCCGATCCCCGGAGTGCTGACTGTCGGGGCGGGTGTTCTTGCGTTCGGTCCCGAACTGGCATGCGTGTACAGTTACGTCGGTATCATAATAGGATCGCTCATCTCGTTTTGGATCGGAAGGGTGCTCGGGTACCGCGTCGCTGCTTGGATCGCAGGGAAAGAAACACTCGACAAGTGGCTGCAAAAAATCAAAGGGCGTGACCGTATGCTCCTGACGGCAATGTTCCTGCTGCCGCTTTTCCCCGATGATGTGCTTTGTATCGTTTCAGGCCTCACGACGATGAGCTGGCTGTATTTCATTGTCATGCAGCTCATTACGCGGGCGGTCTCGGTCGTTACTACGGCGTTTTCGCTCAATGGCGATATTATTCCGTACGACACTTTATGGGGGATCATCGTCTGGATCTGTATCGGCATCGCGATCATAGCCCTGTTTATCCTTATCTGGAAGAAGGGCGAACAGTTTGAAAAGTGGTTCTTTTCGCTGTTCCGTTCCAAAAAGGGGAAGGGGCTTTCCCTTTCCGCAAGTGTTGACGCGGCGGAAACGGCGGACAAGAACGGAAAGGAAAAGGGAAACGCGCCTGCAGCCGATCAGCCTGATTCGCCGGGCGGTGAGGCGGAAAACAATGCTGTGGGGCGGGGCGCTCCCGAAAAAGGGTGCGGCTCCGACGCGGCGCAGGGCGATGACGCATCTCCGCCCAAAAGCGAAAACGATCGGGAGGAGGATCCCTGAAAAAGACAATAAAAAGAGCCGAAAGCGATCGGCTCTTTTTTATTATAGTTTTCAAAAAATTTTTTAAGAAATTTATATAAAATTGTTGACAAATCTGAAGAATGTGCTATAATATTAGCAGAATCAAAAAAAGAGTGCTAACACTCATATATTTAAAGTGCTAACACCGAAAGGAGATGATAATTATGAAACATGAACTTACTGAAAGGAATTCCCGTAACGATTATGACTTCTTTGAAGAAGCGATGAACGAACTGTTCCCGTTCTTCGGGTACAGGAGGCAGAGACCGCAGAATTATATGCGGACCGACGTCAAAGAGAATGACAAGGAGTATGTGATGGAGGTCGAATTGCCGGGGCTCGATAAAAAGGATATCGGGCTGAGCGTCAAAGACGGCTACCTGAACATTTCCGTGCAAAAGTCCGAAAAAGAGCAGGATGAAAAGGAAAAATATCTTCGCCGCGAACGGAGCTTTTCCTGCAGCCGCAGCTATTATGTGGGCGACATCAACAAGGAAGACATCAAGGCAAAGTATGACAACGGCATCCTGCGGGTCAGCATTCCGAAGGAGCAGCCGAAGGAACCTGTATCGGATAAGATTGAAATCGAATGATCCGTTCTACGTGAGAGAGGGGGCAAATGCCCCCTCTTTTTCCGTCAAGCGCCTTACATTTTTTGAAAACGCGCATTCGGAGCTGTTTTTGTTTGTGCTTTGCGTATCAATATGGTATAATATCTCAAAAAGATACGGAGACTACAGATGCTGCAGGTCACAAACGTCAGTCTGCAATATGGCAGCAAAAAGCTGTTTGAAGATGTCAATTTAAAATTTACAAGCGGGAACTGCTACGGGATCATCGGCGCAAACGGTGCGGGTAAATCTACATTTCTGAAAATTCTTTCCGGAGAGATCGAGCCGAACAAAGGGGAGGTCAGTCTCGGTAAAAACGAGCGTATGTCCGTTCTTATGCAAAACCAGAACGCATATGACGGTGAAACGGTCGTGCGCACGGTCATGCTCGGGCACAAGCGCTTGGTCGAGATCATGGACGAAAAGGACGCGCTCTATGCCAAACCCGATTTTTCGGACGAGGACGGCATACGTGCCTCCGAATTGGAAAGTGAATTTGCAGAACTGAACGGCTGGGAGGCGGAGAGCGAGGCGGAGACGCTTTTGAACGAGTTGGACATCCCCGCCGAATGCCACGGCATGCTCATGGCGGATCTGGACGCGAAGATGAAGGTCAAGGTCCTTTTGGCGCAGGCGCTGTTCGGCAACCCCGATGTGCTGCTTTTGGACGAGCCGACGAACAATCTCGATTTAAAGACGGTGCGCTGGCTGGAAAATTATTTGCTCGATTTTGAAAATACGATCATCATCGTTTCGCACAACCGCCACTTTCTCAACAAGGTCTGCACCTATATTTGTGACGTCGATTACGGCAAGATCCAGCTTTTCCTCGGCAACTATGATTTCTGGTACCAGACGAGCCAGCTGATCGCGCGGCAGATGCGCGATCAGAACAAGAAGGCGGAACAGCGGGCAAAGGAATTGCAGGAATTTATCGCACGATTTGCGGCGAACGCCTCAAAATCGCGGCAGGCGACTTCGCGGAAAAAAGAATTGGAGCGCCTGACCATCAACGATATCAAACCTTCGCTTCGCAAATATCCGTTTATTGATTTTAAGTTTGAACGCGAGATCGGGAACGATATTCTCAGCGTCGAAGGGCTGACCAAGAAAGGATATTTCGAAGACCTTTCCTTTATCGTGCAGAAGAATGAAAAAATCGGGTTTGTAAGCGAAAAAAGCACGACGATCACCATGCTGTTCGATATTCTCACGGGGAAGGCGGAACCGGATGCGGGCACGGTGCGATGGGGAAAAACGATCAACGTTTCCGTCCTGCCGCAGAACAACGGTGAGTTTTTTGACGGCTGTGACCTTTCCCTCGTGGAATGGCTGAGTCAATTTTCCAACGACCATTATGAAGAATACCTGCGCGGCTGGCTGGGACGGATGCTTTTTTCGGGAGAAGAAGCGCTCAAAAAGGCAAAGGTGCTTTCGGGCGGTGAAAAAGTCCGCTGTATGCTTGCAAAAATGATGCTGGAAGGCGGAAATTTCCTCATCATGGATGAACCGACCAACCACCTTGATCTCGAATCCATCACGGCGCTGAACAACGGGATGAACAACTTCAAAGGCTGCATCCTGTTTACGTCGCACGACCAGGAACTGATGAATACGGTGGCAAACCGCATCATAGAGATAAACGGGAAGAAAACGTTCGACAAGAACGTCGGGTTCGACGAGTATCTCGATCTTACGGGAAACTGATCGAAATTGACTTTTCAGAGAGGTGTCAGATCATGAAGGAAGACGAAAAAAAAGAAGAGCCTGTGGAAGACGGGCAGTCGGCGCCGGAAAACCGTGAGCCGAGCTCGGAACAGCCGCAGAAAGAGCGGGAGGATACGGAGCAGAGCGCTGCGGGGAAAGAAAGCGGAACAGACCGCGATGCCGAAGTACAGAAAAAACTGCTGCTTTCGTTGGCGTATGTGTTCGGTATTTTATTCTTTTTGCCGTTGATCGTTTATCCGGATGATGCGGAAGCGCGTTTCCATGCGAATCAGTCGCTGCTGCTGTTGCTCGTTACGGTCGTCGGAGAGGTCGTTTTCGGCATTCTGACTCTTATTCCTGCCGTCGGGATCGTTTTCAGCATCCTTTGCGGTGTCTTCGGCTTGTTGCTACTGGCTTGCTGCATTTATGCGATCGTATGCATTTGCCGCGGAGACAAAGGCGAACTGCCCGTCATCGGCAGGATAAGGCTCATCAAGTAAGCGAAGTCGGAAAAAGAGCTTTGCGCATAAAAGGCGCGGCTCTTTTTTCGTTTTTGAGACGCGGTGCCTGTTGCAATGTGCGCGGCAATCTGCTATAATAAAAAAGCGTACGTTCAGTGTTGCGCCAAAGGGGATCCAGACATGCAAACGCTTGTGCTCATAGACGGTAACAGCCTGCTCAACCGAGCTTATTATGCGACGGGGCATCTGTCGACTAAGGACGGGACGCCGACCAATGCCGTGTTCGGGTTTGTCAAGCTTCTGTTCAAACTGATCGATACGTTCGCTCCCGAAAAGCTGATCGTGACGTTTGATCTGAAAGCGCCGACGTTTCGCCATAAAATGTATGACCGGTATAAGGCGACGCGCAAACCGATGCCGGACGATCTGGCTGTTCAGGTCGGAATGCTAAAATCGCTTCTTTCGTCGATGCGCATTGCAATGTGCGAAAAGGAGGGGTACGAGGCAGACGATCTGATCGGTACGCTGTCGCATGCGTTTCCGGAAACGAAAAGCATAATCGTAACGGGAGACCGCGACGCCTATCAGCTTGTGGACGAGGTAACGGATGTGTGCCTGACCAAAACAGGGGTCAGCAACCTTCTGCACCTGACGGCGGAAAATTTTGAAAGCGAGATAGGCTACAAGCCGGAGCAGGTCATCGAGATGAAAGCGTTGATGGGGGATGCTTCGGACAATATTCCCGGGGTGTCCGGCGTCGGCGAAAAAACGGCGCGCATGCTTATCGACCGTTATCAGTCGCTGGAGGGCGTCTATGCGCACCTTGGCGAATTAGGGGGGACGCTTGCCAAAAAGCTGGAGGAAGGGGAGGAGTCCGCTCGTCTTTCCCGGACCCTTGCAACGATCGACCGCAGTGTTCCGCTTGCCGTTTCTGAAGATTGCGGCATTCACATCCCGTTCAGCGAAGAGGTTTACAGGCAATTCGTGCAGCTTGAATTCACTTCGCTTATCAAACCCGAGCTGTTTGAACGCGAAGCAGACGTTTTGGAGCGCGAGGGGTGTGCGAAAAAAGAGACCGTCGTTTCGCAGGACGGGCTGAACAGCATGCAGGCGGCGCTCCGCAGGGCAGATATGTTTTCGGCTGTCTTTTCGGAAAACAGTTTTTACTTCAGCGACGGGGCTTGCGAGTTTGAAGTCAGGATCGCGCGTACGTTGTTGGATGAGGGGGTGCGGGAAGGCGAGCTTTGCGATTCGCTCAAAGCGATTTTCGGCAAGGGCGGCAAGACTGTTCTGTACGGCGTAAAGGATTTCCGCCATGTGCTTGACGGATACGGCGCCGAACTGCTCTGCGATGCGGAAGACGTGTCGCTCATGAAATATCTGACGGATTATACGGGGAAGGACGATAATCTGAGCCTGACGCTTCAATCGTACGGATTGGATGTGTCGACTCCCGCGTACGGAGTTTTCAGGCTGTTTTCCGTTTTTTCAAAGAAACTCGAAGACGAGAAGATGCAGTCGCTTTACCGAAATATCGAATTGCCGCTTACAAAAGTGCTCTACGACATGGAGGTGTGCGGCGTCAAAGTCGATTTTTCCGCGTCTGCCCGCTTTGAAGCGCTGTATCGGGCAGAGATCGCGAAGGCTACGGCGGATATATATGCGCAGGCGGGGGAAGAATTCAATATAAATTCACCGGCACAGCTTGGGAAGATCCTCTTTGAAAAATTGAAGATCCCTTCTTCAAAAAAAAGCAAACGCGGTTATTCGACAAGCGTGGAAGTGCTCGATAAACTGAAAGACAGGTACAAAATCGTCCGCGACGTTCTTCGCTGTCGCCACTATCAGAAATTGCTTTCTACGTATATCGACGGGTTTCGCCCGCACATCGATCCTGCTACCGGTATCGTGCACACGCGGTATAACCAGATCCAAACCACCACGGGGCGGCTTTCCAGCTCCAATCCGAATTTGCAGAACATTCCGATCCGTAACGAGGACGGAAGAGAGCTGCGGAAGCTTTTTGTTGCGCGCGCCGAAGACCGTATCCTGGTCGACGCAGATTATTCGCAGATCGAGCTGCGGCTGCTGGCACATTTTTCCGGCTGTAAAGAGCTGATCGATGCCTATAAAAGCGGAATGGATATCCATGCCCTGACGGCTTCACAGGTGTTCGGCGTTCCGCTTGCCGAGGTCTCGGCCGAACAGCGGCGTGCGGCAAAAGCGGTGAATTTCGGCATAATCTACGGCATCAGCGATTTCGGGCTGGCGACCAATCTGAATATTTCCACGAAACAGGCGGGTGAATATATCGATCGGTATTTTGAAAGATATTCCGATGTAAAAAAATACATGGACGCCAACGTCGCTTTTGCGCGCGAGCACGGATATGTCTGTACGCTGTCCGGGCGCAAGCGTGTGATAAACGAGATCCGCTCCTCCAATTTTAATATCCGTTCCTTCGGGGAGCGGGCCGCCATGAATATGCCGTTGCAGGGCAGCTGTGCGGATATCATAAAAATCGCCATGATCAATTTGTACGAGCGGCTGAACAAAGAAGGGCTGCGTTCAAAACTGATCTTGCAGGTCCACGACGAATTGGTGCTGGACGCGTTTGCGGATGAGCGGGAACGCGTGCAGAACATCGTAAAAGAGGAAATGGAGAATGCCGTCTCTCTGCGGGTCCCGTTGGTGGCGGACGTGCATTTCGGCAAAAACTGGTATGAGGCAAAGTAGAAAATATATTGCGATAACCGGCGGGATCGGGAGCGGAAAATCGATAGTGCTGGATGTGGCGAAAGAACTCGGGTACCCCGTTTTTTCCGCAGACGGGATCGCGGCGGATATTTATCGCGACGACGCGGTGCTCCTTGCCGTAAAAAAGGAGTTCCCGTCCTGTGTGCGGGATGGGCAGATCGTTCGCGCCGAGCTTGCGAAAGAGGTGTTTTCTGACAAAAACAGGCTTGCGGTGCTCGATGCCCTTACGCATCCCGCGATCATGAAAAAACTCCGCGAAGCGATGGATTCTGCGGAAGGGGATGCGGTCTTTGCCGAGGTCCCGCTTCTGTTTGAAGGCGGCTATGAAAGGCAGTTCGATCGGGTGATCGTCGTGCTTCGGCCGCTGGAAGATCGAATTGCGGCATTGTTCACGCGGAACGGGCTTTGCCGCGAGGACGCCCTTGCGAGAATAAAAAATCAGTTTGATTATGAAAAAAACAGGATAATCGGGCATACTGTTTTATATAATGACAGTGACCTTGCGACATTCAAAAAACGAGCGGCGGCCGCAGTCCGTGAAGCGGCGGAAGGCGGCGCATAAACGTGCGGCGCTGGTCGGTGCGCTGCTGTTTTTTGCGGCTGTGTCGGTCGGGCTCGTGTTGCTGTATACGGTCTGTATCCCGAAAAAATATGCGGACTATGTTGAGTCTGCGGCGGACGAATTTTCTTTGGAGAGCGAACTGCTGTATGCCGTCATGCGGGCAGAGAGTTCGTTCGATGCGTCTGCGGTCAGCCCGGCGGGGGCGGTCGGCCTGATGCAGATCATGCCATCAACGGCGCGGTTCATCGTGAACTGTATGGGGGAAGACGCCGACCTTTTCGACCCTGCGGATAATATACGCATGGGAGCATGGTATCTGGCATACCTTGCCGGGAAATTCCCTTCGCTGCCTTTGTGTCTGGCGGCGTATAACGCCGGGGAAGGGACGGTAAGGCGCTGGCTGGCGGAAGGAACGGTCTCAGACGGCGCTTGCACGGATATCCCGTATGCGGAAACAGCCGCGTATGTCCGCCGTGTAAAAAAATTTTATAAGTTATACGATTTCTTTTATATTTGACTTGACTTTTTTTTATTTGTAGTGTAAAATAACTTTCGCTTGTGAGGATGGCGGAATTGGCAGACGCGTACGTTTGAGGGGCGTATGGAGAAATCCGTGTGGGTTCAAGTCCCATTCTTCACACCAAAAGCAGCATCGTGATCGTTCACGATGCTGCTTTTTTGTTTCGCCGATGAGATTGTTCGAGAGGTTGCTTTTTATTTCGCCGACGTATGGAGCCGCCTCGTTTCAGCTGTCCGCGCCGCTACATACGGGCGGCTGCGGCAAGCTTTGCACATGTTAACGTTTAGCTGCGGAATGCCGATTTTTAAAATCATTTTTTAGCTAAAAAAATTCAATTTTTTTCGTTCAACTATTGAAAAGGGAAGAATTTTATTGTATAATAAATAAGGAAGAAAGCTGGGCGGGATTCTGCCGGAGGATAAAATGGATACAGTTGATTTCCCTTTGTACTTGTTCCATCACGGAAAAAATTTCATGGCGTACGACATGTTCGGGGCGCATCCGTATAAGGAGAAGGGAAAGAAAGGGTATGTTTTCAGAGTATGGGCGCCGCATGCGCTCGGCGTTTCCGTTGTCGGCGATTTCAACGACTGGAATCCGGAAGCCGATCCGATGCAGAAGCTGCTCGACGGCGAAACATACGAACTCTTTATCGACGGGATGAAAGAGTACAGTATTTACAAATACTGTATCAAAACAAAAGACGGGAGAATGCTGTATAAAGCGGACCCGTATGCGTTTCATGCCGAAACGCCTTCCAAAACGGCGTCTAAAACTTACGATCTGTCCGGCTATAAGTGGGGCGACAAAGAGTATCTGAAAGATCGTAAAATGAGGAATCCTTATGCCTCCCCGATGAATATTTATGAAATGAACGCGCTTTCCTGGCGGCAGTACGGGGACGGGAATTATTTTGATTTCGGTAAGCTGATAGAGGACCTTATTCCGTACCTCCGCCGTATGCATTATACGCATGTGGAGTTTATGCCGCTCAGCGAATACCCGTACGACGGTTCATGGGGGTATCAGGTAACGGGGTATTATGCCATCACATCGCGCCTCGGTACCCCGCACGACTTTATGCGCTTGGTCGATGAGCTACATAAAAACGGGATCGGCGTCATTATGGACTGGGTACCCGCGCATTTTCCCAAAGACGCGCACGGGCTGTACGAGTTTGACGGCGAGCCTTTGTACGAGAGCGGGCAGTGGGACAGGAAGGAGCACAAAAGCTGGGGCACGCACCGTTTCGATTACGGAAGGGAAGAGGTCCTGTCGTTTCTGATCTCAAATGCCGTCTTCTTTTTCGATAAATTCCATATCGACGGGCTGCGCGTGGACGCGGTCGCTTCCATGCTGTATCTGGATTACGACAAGCGTCCCGGTGAATGGCTGCCGAACAAATACGGCGAAAATAAGAATCTTGAGGCGATCGAATTTTTGCGTCGGCTCAACAGCACGGTGTTTTCCCAGTTCCCCGATGCACTGATGATCGCAGAGGAATCGACGGCGTGGCCGCTCGTGACGAAGCCTGTGGATATCGGCGGGCTCGGATTCAATTTCAAGTGGAACATGGGTTGGATGAATGACGTGCTCGATTACATGCAGACCGACCCGTATTTCCGTAAAGGGAATCACAACCGCCTGACGTTTTCGATGATGTATGCCTTTACCGAGAACTATGTTCTGCCCATCTCGCACGATGAGGTCGTTTACGGCAAACATTCGCTTATCGATAAAATGCCGGGGACCTATGAAGAAAAATTTGCCAATCTGCGTGCGTTCATGGGGTACATGATGTCGCATCCCGGCAAAAAGCTGCTTTTTATGGGATGTGAGTTCGGTCAATTCAAAGAGTGGAATTATAAGGAAGGGCTGGAGTTTTTCCTGGCGGAACAATATCCGATGCATGCCAAACTTCAGCAGATGAACGCGGACCTGAATTCATTTTACCGTTCGACGCCCGCAATGTATGAGATCGAGGATTCGTGGGACGGCTTCGAGTGGATCGCTCCGAACGATGCGGACAGGAACGTGATCGCCTATCTCCGTCGGGACAAACACGGGGAAACGTATCTTGTGGCCGTCAATTTTTCAGGGGTCGCGACCGAGGATTACAGGCTCGGCGTTCCGAAAGGAAAATACAAGGTCGTATTCAATACCGACCACCCGAAATACGGCGGACAGGGGAAACTGACAAAACGGATCTTTAACACCCAGCATAAAAACAGTCACGGGAAAGAGGATTCGATCAAGATCGAGATCCCGCCGCTTACTTGCATTTATCTTCAGAAAATTCTCTGACGGAGACGTCGGATGAATTATAAAAAACCTGATAAAATTTTAGGGGGATCCAATATGCAAAGAAAGAAAGAGTGTGTGGCAATGCTTCTTGCCGGCGGGCAGGGCAGCAGACTGTACGCGCTCACGAACAACATCGCCAAGCCTGCCGTTCCGTTCGGAGCAAAGTATCGTATCATCGATTTTCCGCTCTCCAACTGCATCAATTCGGGCATCGATACGGTAGGCGTTCTTACGCAGTACCAGCCGCTCATGCTCAATGAGTACATCGGCAACGGGCAGCCGTGGGATCTTGACCGTAACTTCGGCGGCGTACATATCCTTTCGCCGTATCAGAAGAAGGCGAAATCCGCATGGTATGAAGGCACGGCAAACGCGATCTACCAGAACCTGAATTTCATCAAGATGTACAATCCCGAATATGTGCTCATTCTTTCGGGCGACCACATCTACAAGATGGATTACAGCAAGATGCTCAAAGCGCATATCGATACGAATGCGGACTGCACGATCGCCGCGATCGAAGTGCCTTTGAAGGAAGCCTCCCGTTTCGGTATACTGAATACGAATCCGGACGGCTCTATCTATGAATTTGAAGAAAAGCCGAAGCAGCCGAAGAGCACGCTTGCATCCATGGGCGTGTACATTTTCACGGCGGAAAAGCTGTACAAATATCTTGAAGAGGATGAAAACGACCCTGAGTCCTCCAAAGACTTCGGTAAAAACGTTCTGCCCGCCATGCTGAACGCCGGCGAGCGCATGTTTGCGTATAAGTTTGAAGGGTATTGGAAAGACGTCGGTACGATCAGTTCGCTTTGGGAGGCGAACATGGATCTTTTGGACGAGCAGCCGACATTTGATGTGGCGGATTCGTCCTGGAAGATCCATTCGCGCAATCCTCTTGCGCCGCCGGAATATCTCGGCGAAAAGGCAGAGGTTAAGAATTCCATGATCGCACTCGGCTGCGAAGTATACGGAACGGTCGAAAAATCGATCCTTTCCAGCAATGTCGTGGTCGAAGAGGGGGCTGTAGTAAAAGATTCCGTGATCATGAGCGGCACGGTCGTCAAAAGCGGCGCCGTCGTCAACTATGCCATCATCGATGAGGATGTTACGGTCGGCGAAAAAGCTGTTATCGGAGAGGATAAGGAGATCGCCAAAGGGATCGCCGTGCTCGGGAGAGGGATAAACGTCGGCGCAGGGGCGTCCGTTGCGGCGGGCAATATCGTTGACAGGGACATTAAAGAAGGGGAGGAAGCGTAATTATGTCTGCAGTTGGTGTAATTTTTTCGAATATCCACGACGAAAACATCCCTGAGCTTTCCCAGCAGCGTACGATGGGTTCGCTGCCGTTCGGCGGGCGGTACAGGCTGATCGATTTTGCGCTTTCCAATCTGGTCAACTCCGGGGTCACGACGGTCGGCATCATCACGAAGAACAACTATCAGTCGCTGATGGATCATCTCGGCAGCGGCAAAGACTGGGATCTCGCCCGCAAGACGGGCGGATTGATCCTGCTTCCGCCTTTCGGCGCGCGGCAGAGCGAAAGCCTGTATAAGAACAGGCTGGAGGCGCTCAAGGGCATTACAGGCTTCCTGAACCGCCGCAATGAGGATTATGTGATCCTTTGCGACTGTGACGGCGTTTATCGCATGGATCTGTCGGAAGTTATCGATTTTCATGAAGCGAAGCAGGCAGATATGACGGTTGTCTGCCACAATGAAGAGATCGTAAACTCCAACAATTATACAACGATCAAGTCGGATGAAAGCGGCAGGGTCACGGATATAAAAATCAATGAAAAGGTCCGCGGTTCCAATAAATTTTACAGCAACATCATGATCATCGGGCGGCAGTTCCTGCTTACGCTCATTGAAGACGCGATCGTCCATAACTATAAGAGTTTCCGTGAAGATATCATCATGCGCAGGATGAAGACGCTTAAGATCTTCTCATATGATTTTACGGGCTATCATGCAACGATCGATTCGCTTTCGTCTTATTTTGTGCACAATATGGAACTTTTGCAGAAGCCTGTACGCGACGAGCTGTTCGGCGCGCGCGACATCTATACGAAGGTACGCGATTCGGCTCCGTCGAAGTACGGTGATGATTCGTCCGTAAAAAATTCCTTGATCTCCGATGGCTGCATCGTCGAGGGAACGGTCGAAAACAGTATTTTGTTCCGCGGCGTCAAAGTCGGCAAGGGGACGGTGGTGCGGAATTCGATCCTGATGCAGGATACCGTACTTGGCGATAACGTCAGCCTCAACTGCGTGATCACCGATAAAAATGTTGTGATCCGCGACAGAAGGGTATTGTCCGGGTGCGAGCTTCAACCGTATTTCCTTTCGAAAGGGACTATGATCTGAAACTGCAAATAAACCAAAAATATAAGGGGAGGTTTCTTTATGGCGGTAAAATCGAAAAAAACAGATCGGGTTGCTGTAAGCGCGGCGGAAGAGGAGCTCAAAAGCCAAACGGAAGGAGCGGCTGAAGTGCAGCCCCCCAAAAATAAAGCACGCGCGTCAGCGCGTAGCAAAAAAGCGTCTGTGGCGGGGAAAGCGGAAGCTGCCCCCGTCCCTGCGGAGGAACCCGTTCCTGTTGTGACCGTCGTGCCCAAGAAAAAGATCCTGTTCGTCGCTTCGGAATCGACGCCGTTTATCGCAACGGGCGGCTTGGCTGAGGTGATCGGCTCCCTTTCCAAGGCGCTTGCGGCAAATGACGATTATGACGTCCGCGTCGTGATCCCGCTGTACTCCGATATTTCGTGGGATCTTCGTACAAAATTTAAATATGTCGGCAACCTGTTCGTGCCGCTTGGCTGGCGCAATCAATATTGCGGGATTTTCAGTTATGAGGCGAACAACGTAACGTTCTACTTTTTGGATAACGAATATTATTTCAAACGTCCGGGATGTTACGGCTATTATGACGACGGCGAGCGTTTTGCCTTTTTCTGCCGCAGCGTAATGGAGATCATGCCGTTCCTGAATTTTTATCCCGACATCATGCATTGCCATGACTGGCAGGCTGCGCTGGCCGCTGTATATCTCAAAACGATTTACTGCTTCCGCCCCGAATATCAGTTTATTAGGGCGCTGTTTACGATCCATAATATCGAATACCAGGGGAAATATTCCCTGGATATTCTGGAAGACCTTTTCGGCATTTCCAACAACTGGAAATATTTGCTGGAATACAATAAGTGCATCAACCTGATGAAGGCGGCGATCGAGTGCAGCGAACGGTTTTCGACGGTAAGCCCGCGGTATGCGGAAGAGATCAAAAATCCGTACTATGCACACGGGCTGGATCCGATCATCCGCAGGAACGAATTCAAGTTGTTCGGCATTCTGAACGGGATCGATGTCGATTCCTATAATCCTGCGACGGACAGCGCGATATTCAGCAACTACAGCGTTGAAAATATCGAGCCGAAAAAGATCTGCAAGACGGAATTGCAGAAGATGTTCAATCTGCCTGTCAAACCGGATACGCCGGTCATAGCACTGATTTCAAGGCTTGTTGCGCATAAAGGGCTTGACCTTGTGCGGACGGTCATCGAAGAGGTATTAAGGGAAGACGTACAGGTAATAATTCTTGGCAAAGGCGATTCCGCTTACGAGAATTATTTCAGCGACCTTGCAAGAAGATATGTCGGGAAGTTTGTTTCGGTCATTGCGTTCAATCCCGATCTGTCTCGTAAGATTTATTCCGGTGCAGATCTTTTCCTGATGCCTTCGAAGTCAGAACCGTGCGGCTTGTCGCAAATGATCGCGAGCCGCTACGGAACGGTGCCGATCGTGCGTGAAACGGGCGGATTGTATGACAGCATCAAGCCTGTCGGAAACGGCGGGAACGGCTTTACATTTGCCGCGTATAATGCATATGATATGTTGTACGTTATTCGGGAGGCGATCAACTGCTATCGCAACAAGGATTTTTGGCCCGAGTTGGTCAAACGTGTTATGTCGGTCGATTTCAGTTGGCAGCATTCCGCAAAAGAGTACGAAAAAGTGTATGGGGAAATGTTGAAATAATTTAAACGGTAGGAGTTAACATGAGCAGCACAAAGAGCATTACCGAAAAGGAAGTGCAGACGCTGATCCAGGGAAAACTTTCACGGTACTATGGCGTATCGCCGAAAGAGGCCTCTATCGATCAGATATACAAAGCGGTCGTAATGAGCGTGAGGGACATCCTCCTTGAGAAGCGGCAGCAGTTTCATAAGGTAATGATGAGCAAAAAGGGCAAACGCGTGTATTACCTGTGCATGGAGTTTTTGCTCGGAAGGTCCCTGAAAAACAATATCTACAATTTGGGTTTGCAGGAAGCATACGGCAATGCCGTAAAAAGTTTCGGGCTTACGCTTGACGATTTGTACGAGTGTGAACCGGATGCCGGGCTCGGAAACGGCGGGCTCGGTCGGCTTGCTGCATGCTTTATGGATGCGCTTGCGACGGGGAATTATCCCGCAATGGGGTATTCCATCTGTTATGAATACGGTCTTTTCAAACAGAAGATCGTGGACGGCTGGCAGATCGAGCTTCCCGATGTATGGCTTCCGGGAGGGGAGGTTTGGCTGACGCAGCGGAGCGATAAATCCTGCACTGTCAAGTTCGACGGTTGGGTGCACGAGGATTGGTCTGAAAACGGACTGAAGGTCACATACGGAGGGTATAAAGAGGTCGAAGCGATCGCTTACGACATGATGATCTCCGGTAAGGACTGTGAAGCGGTGTCAGTGCTCCGTTTGTGGCGTGCGCGTAACATCTCCAAATTCGATATGAAACTGTTTTCGCAAGGGGATTATCAACGCTGCATGCAGGACGAAAACGAAGCGGAGGTCATCTCTAAGGTCTTGTATCCTGCGGATGATCATCACGAAGGAAAATCGTTGCGCTTAAAACAGCAATATTTCCTGGTGTCTGCTTCTCTGCAGAATATCATAAACGACCATAAGCGTCGTTACGGGCCGCTTGATCTTTTGCCGAAACAGGCTGCTATCCACATCAATGATACGCATCCGGCATTGGCGATCCCTGAAATGATGCGTCTTTTGATGGATGAGAACGGGTTTACATGGGACGACGCCTGGAATATTGTCACGTCGACGTTCGCGTATACCAATCATACGGTTATGGCCGAGGCGCTTGAAACATGGCAGGAAGATCTTATTGCTCGCAGGCTGCCCCGTATCCATATGATCATCAAAGAGATCAACCGCAGGTTCTGCAACGATCTGTGGAATCGCTTTCCCGGGCAGCATCGCTTTATCAATGATCTGGCGATCATGGCGGACGGGCAGATCAAAATGGCGAATTTGTGTGTGGTAGGGTCGCATAAAGTAAACGGCGTTTCCGCATTGCACAGTGAGATCATTAAAGAGAGCATTTTCCACGGGTTCTATAAACTTTGGCCAGATAAGTTTACCAATGTTACGAACGGGATCGCGCACAGGCGTTGGCTGTGCCAGTCCAATCCTGAATTGTGCGAATTACTGAACGATTGCATCGGAACCGGCTATGTCAAAGACGCAACGCAGCTTTCCAAGTTCAAGGAGTTTGAAAACAATAAAAGCGTCCTGAACCGGCTTGCGGAAATCAAGAGGCTGAAAAAGGTTCAGTTTGCGGACTATGCCTTTAAAAAGGAAGGGATCCGTATCGATCCGGATTCGTGCTTCGATGTTCAGGCAAAAAGGATGCATGAGTATAAGCGTCAGCTGCTGAACGTCATGAATATTATTTCGCTGTACTCCGATCTGCTCGAAAATCCCGATATGGAGATCGTTCCGCAAACATTTATTTTCGGTGCAAAGGCGGCGTCCGGGTACCTTATGGCAAAACAGGTCATAAAACTGATTTGTTACCTTGCCGAAGATATCAGGAAACATCCGAAGATCCGTGAAAAGCTCAACGTAGTTTATATGGAAGACTACAATGTCACGATGGCTGAAAAGCTCATGCCTGCAAGTGAGGTCAGCGAACAGATCTCCCAGGCAGGGAAAGAGGCAAGCGGCACCGGCAACATGAAATTCATGATCAACGGTGCGATCACGATCGGGACGTTGGACGGCGCGAATGTTGAAATGAGCGAAGCGGTCGGCGATGAAAATATCTTTATTTTCGGACTGACGGCAGATGAGGTGGATGATATCTGGACCAAAGGCTATAACGCCAGCAGCTATTATAATCATAATGACCGCGTCCGTAAAATTGTTGAATCGCTGATCAAGGGATTCAACGGCGAGTCGTTCTCCGGTATGGCGAATTATCTGTTGACAGGTACGCCGGTCGCCGATCCGTATATGTGCATGGCGGATTTCGACTCATACAGCACGGCTCAGAAAAAGATGAAGGCGATTTATGCCGACGACAAGATGCGCTGGTTGAAGATGTCCTTAAACAATATTGCGGCATCCGGTTGTTTTTCTGCGGACAGAAGCATCAAAGAGTACGCCGACAATATTTGGAACCTCAAATCGCTTAAAAGCTGAGCTGGGCGATCTGAAAACAAGAATCACTGATATGTATTTACAGCATGGTGCAAAGAGTTTGTTCGGCGCGCCATGCTGTAAATGGTAATTATAGCATTTTAACAATTGATAAAGTTTAGGCTAAACATATGGACATCTACTACAATCCGTTGGATCCTCGTTGTAAAAGCGTTACGGGGGCGGTACAACAAAATATTGATTGCAGGATCATGCTCTTTGCCGAAAACGCAGGGCACTGTGAACTTATCCTGAGAAAGGACGGGGAGGAAGCCCAAAGCTATCCGATGCATAAAGTCGCCGGAGGCTGGTGTTTTGTACTCTCTTTTTCTGATCCGGGACTGTATTTTTATCATTTTAAAATCGATCAGACTGAGGCAGGAAGGGACGATCTCCATCTTCTTACCTTTTCTTCGCCTGTCACGGATTGGCAGCTTTTGGTCTATTCGGAAGGGTTTTCGACTCCGGACTGGATGAAGGGCGGGGTGATGTATCAGATTTTTCCGGATCGGTTTTACCGCAGCGGCGAAGTGCGTGCGGGGCGCGGGCAATGGATGCATAAGAACTGGAACGAATCACCCGAATATCGCGCAAATCAGTTCGGTAAAGTTTTAAATAACGATTTTTTCGGCGGGAACCTGAAAGGTATCACCGAAAAATTGGATTATCTGACGGAACTCGGCGTTACGATCCTGTATCTGAATCCCATATTTCGTGCGTATTCCAATCATCGTTATGACACCGGAGATTATTTGCAGATTGATCCGATCCTTGGGACAATGGAGGATTTTAACGAGCTGATCCGAAGCTGTAATGAACGCGGGATCCGTGTAATTCTTGACGGTGTATTTAACCATACTGGGGATGACAGCCGTTATTTCAATAAATATGGTCACTATGATGAGATAGGTGCGTATCAATCCAAAGAATCGAAGTACTATGCGTGGTATAATTTCCACTGTTTCCCGGATAGCTACGATAGTTGGTGGGGGATCGACGTTTTGCCGGCGATCAATGAATCCTGCCCCTCGTATGTTGAATTTATTACGGGAGAAAACGGAGTGCTTCGCCAATGGCTGCGGGCGGGGATCAGCGGTTGGAGGCTGGATGTTGCCGATGAGCTTCCGGATGAGTTCGTAGAAAAAATTCGCAGCGCCGTTAAAACTGAATCGCCGAATGCTGTCGTTATCGGTGAGGTGTGGGAAGATGCATCAAATAAGATCGCATACAGCAAACGTCGCCGCTACTTTCAAGGGAAGGAACTTGACAGCGTTATGAATTATCCCTTGAAAAATGCGATCATAAATTTTGTGCTGACAAACGATACGTCTGTTCTTCGGCAGACAATAGCAATGTTGCGTGATAATTATCCGAAAGCTGTTCTCGATTGCCTGATGAACATACTTGGAACACATGATACTTTCCGTATTCTGACGGCGCTGAGCGGCGTTGCCGTGCATACCAAAGAGGAAATGAGCCGTACAAAGCTTAGTGAGGAACAGCGGGCGGAAGCAATTGAAAAACTGAAAGCTGCCGGATTACTGCTGTTTACTGTTTTTGGGGTGCCGTGTATTTACTATGGCGACGAAATAGGGATGGAAGGGTATGCGGATCCGTTTTGTCGGTTTCCGTTTGCGTGGGATGCGATCGATGAGGATCTGCTGAAATATTTTCAAAGGCTTTCAAAAATCAGGAGCAGCCTTTCCGTATTTACGACAAGCGAATTTCATGAGCTGTATGCAGATAAAACGTGTATTGTATATGAGCGAAGGACGGAGCGTGAAGTTGCTGTGATCGGCGTCAACAGAGGGACAAATCGTTTTGACCTTTGCTTTAACGGGTCGATGTGTGAGCTTTTGACAGGGGAGATGTATTCAGATAAATACACGCTCGAAAGGAATAGTGTCTGTATTTTAAGCAATAAATCTGATATTTAATAGTTTTGCGAAGTACAATGTGTTACATAATTCATAGATTTTTTCATATCTATGATGTTTGGTCTAAATTAATTAAGTGATTAACTTTTAACGGGACAGCGTTTGAATTTTATGTTTAAAAAAATTTGTTTAAGCATCGGATTTGTGTTTCTGATTTCCGTCGGTTTATTGTTCGGCGGCTGCTGGATGATCGATGCGCAGGATCCGGTCGATGTTTATTTGGATTATCTGGATACAGAGTCTGCGGCAGATAATGAGGAGAACGCGGCAGAGTATGTTGCGCGTAAGCAACAGGCGGCTGTTGTTTCTGTTATCGCTACGTATAATTTGCGGACGGATTACGCCTCGAGCTACACGCAAGTATATTCGGGCGTTATCATCGATAGGGACGGATATGTTTTGACGACTTCATCCGTTGCGTATTTTGAATACAGCACAGGGCACTATATTCAGCCGAGTACTGTCTATGCGGTTTTGTCCGATGTGTATGATAACGATGCGCGTTATCGCCTTATGTATGTTGATCATGACACGCAGGCTGGGCTTGCAATTTATTCGTTTCGTGATAACTTTTACCATTATGCCGATCAGGAAAAGCAGGAGCTTGTGCCCGGGTTTCAGATTTGGGCGAACTTTTTGATGAACGGTGTAAGCGTGGGTGCGACATGCGTTGCCGTCGGAAACGCGGTCGGTGCGTTGAATTCTAATTTCGGTAACGCCAATATGATCACCTATGTTCAGCAATCCGTTACACAGGGCATTGTATCGTCGATCGATGCGCAGCAAGCCGTTCCGGACGTTTCTTATGCGGGAAAAACGTTTCCGCTTCTTTTGTTTTCCGCTCCGGCAAATGAAAATATGTACGGCGGCGCACTGTTTGATGAGAACGGATATCTGATCGGGCTTGTCCGCGGGCAGCTGACCGACGGATCTGCTTCGGAGATTTGTCTGGAACGTGTTTCGGCGGCCTTGCCTGCCTCGTTGCTGGCTGTCTACATTGATTCTGTTTCTGAACAGCTGCAAAGAGTGATCCCGTATACGGTTGTTTCTTCCGATGCAGGTTCTTATACAAACACGGAGGCGGCTTGATTTTATGAAAATTTCCGTGATGAAATTTTTATCAGTTTTGTTATCGTTCGTCTTTTTAGTTTTGCTCTGCGCTTGTGCGGGAAGTTCTTCCGACGAAGGAACGGAAGGATCGGACGAACCGTATACCGGCAACACAGTCGAAAACCTTCCTTTTGAACAGGGAGACGCTTCGGCCGACGGTCCCGATTATCAAGAATTGTACCGCCAAACCTATACTTCGGTCGTTACGATCACGCTGACGTATTCCGTTCGCCATGCGCAAGGCGGTGTGTTAGGTTCTGTTGAACGAGAAGCGTACGGAACGGGTTTCGTCGTGGACAGCGAGCGCGGATATATCGTAACATCCTCGCTTCTGTTTGAGGAAACCGCTATGGATGCTGAATGTTCGGTCCTTTTTTATAACGGGGAAGAAGTTTCCGCTGCGTTATGCGGATATGATACGGTATCTTCGCTGTTTCCTATGTCGTCCGCAATTGCTTGCTCGGACATAGCGATTGTAAAGTTGGATGAAGCGGCAGGAGCGGCGAGCGTTCCGGATGGAGTTACGGAAGTACAATTTGCGGATTCCGGATCTCTTGCATACGGTGCGGCGTGCTATACGATCGCAACGCTTAGCGCGGAAGGATCGTTCGTTCCGTCTGTCATGGATACAAATCTGATTTCAAAACCGTACAATACACATGCAAACGCCTTCAATTTCAATAAATATAGCAACGAAACGCTTTTTGACGGTTCGTTCGACTATCTGATCATGACGGGGATCACTTTGCGCGAAGGAAACGCCGGCGCTCCGTTGTTCGATGCGCAAGGAAGAGTGATCGGGATGCTGAATTATCGCGCGGAAGATACGGAGATCATGCGTGAAAATGATGCGTACGGGATCTCATTTGCAACGCCGTCTGCAACGATCAAAGCAGTTTTGAATGATTTTTATACAAAAGAAGGTCTCGATGCGTCTTTTACGGTCGATACTTTGGTGCGCGGCAGCATATTTTCGGATTTGTCCGTCATCGAAAAAGCGGATGCGGGGACGACGACCGGCGCAGCGGTTCTGACGGAGTATTTTCCTGATTATTATATTGCCGACGATGACAGCTCGATCGTTTTTGCAGAGGGTATATATGCCGAAAAAACGGAGGGAACTACGGCCGAACGTGTTGCCTCGGCAAGAGTGAACAGTACTGTAAAAATTATTCATTATATCCCGTCCGAAAGCGGGTACTCGATCGGAGAAGGTTCAGGATTCCTTATCAACACGGACGGCTATTTCATTACGAATATGCACGTGGTGAATAGCGAAGTGCAGGACTCGAATAACCTGGCAGACTTCAATAAAAATGTTCCGCAGGATCTGGACAGCGATTGTTTCTATGTTCTTTTTGAAAACGGCACGTTGACGGACGGGGGCGCGGTGAAGTATGTTTTGCTTCGTGCAGAAGTCGTAGCGTTCGATAAAACCGGTGACCTTGCGTTACTGCGTTTTGTAAACGAAATTTCACATGAAGAAAACGGGGAGGTCGTGCCGGGCTTTGCGGAGGAAGCTGTATGCGCGTTCCGTTCGGAAACCGCTTTCGGGGAATCTGTTGTAGCGATCGGGAATCCGGAAGGATATGGCATAGCGCTTGCGCAAGGGATCGTATCCAATCCTGCGTGCGATTATTATGAATCGCAAGTCGGGTATCTGCATATTTTGACGGATTGTCCGATCAACAGCGGAAATTCCGGCGGTCCGTTGTTCAACAAGGACGGAGAGGTCGTTGCCGTCAACACTTTAGGGCTGAATACAGAGGCGTATCCGGGTTATGACAATGTCAGTTGGTCTATTTGTGCGGATGCCGTAACAGTGTTTTTGGATACGGCAAACGAATTATCCGGGGCAAGACTTCCGACAGATACGATCGGATCTTATGCGGGGAATGGTCGCGTTTATGTTATGGGAAGCCGAATGCCTGAAGGCGGCATAGAATACCAAAAAGCCGGTTGATACAAATTTTTACACAAATCATCCGGGTAAATTTGCGAAAGTAAATTCGATCATTCTGACAGAAATTGTTTCAGAGCGTTTTTTTCAGTTTTAATTTGTGACGTTTGAATTGCTATAAATTCGTGATTGCGCGTCCAAGCCGAGGATGGTCAGGGCGCGCAATATTGTCGGAATTAAGCAAATCTGAAAAACGTATCAGAAAACATTACAAACTTGTGTGTGCAAAAGTTCGTAAGTTTTTGACGTTGTAAGACATTAAATGCTGTTCAGATGAATATACCCCTTCTGTTTTAGGTCTATTTCTGCGTAAAAGCCGTGTTTTACGCATAGTTTTTGATGTCGGGCTTTTGCATTTTTGCTCCACTGCTCTTCTTGATAAAGCGGTTTGAGGCAGTTTCCGGAAAAGGAGACTTTTATAAAAGCAGGAGCCTTTTATAAAAGTTTTGTGTGATGCCCTGCCGATGTTGCCGCATTTGATCATGAAGGCCGCCAAGCCTGCCCCTTTATTCCGGCTTTATTTGTTGCGGTCGTGAATGATACAGCGTTTGCGCTTGCTCCTGTGTTTTGTTTCGTGTTATCGTTTTTTCAAAGAATTTTACGAATCGATTTGCCTTTCTGGCAGATTTGAAGTATAATAAACGTATGGACAGAAATATGGACCAAAATAAAGATTTTTACAATGCTCGCAATCTTAAAAACCTTGATCGGATCGAAAAATTGAAAGAAGAACTCCCCTCTTTCGTTGACGAGTACTTTCTGGGGATCGAAAATCAGACGAGCACTTTGACCAGATTAAACTACGCTTATGATCTGCGCATATTTTTTGACTATCTTCTCAAAAAAAAGTTTTGCGGAAAGAGCATGCACACCCTCTCTCTTGCGGATTTAGAGGCTGTGACTGCCACAGACATCGAAAAATTTTTAAGTTATTTAAGTCGATATGAATTTAATGGTTGTTGGGAAAGCTGTAACGAGCGCGCAAAAGCCCGTAAGCTTTCGACGGTCCGTGCCCTCTTTAAGTATTTTTTTATAAAAGAGAAAATCGGAGTAGACAACGCGGCGAAAGTATCGATGCCGAAATTGCACGATAAAGAAATCATCAGGCTTGAAGTAAACGAAATTGCGGCGTTGCTCGATTGTGCCGATACTGGAGTGGGCATGAGCGGACATCAACGTGCCTTTCATGCAAAAACCAAAGTTCGCGATGTTGCAATTTTAAGCCTGTTTTTGGGGACCGGGATCCGTATCAGCGAGCTGGTCGGGCTGAATAATGAAGATATCGATCTGGTTACCAACAGTTTCAATGTAACGCGGAAAGGCGGTAATCGTGCGATCCTCTATTTTTCGGATGAAGTTGCCAATGCCCTTTCGAGTTATATGCAGTATAAAAAGCAAGATAAGGACGTTCCTGAACATGAATCGGCGCTGTTCCTTTCTTTGAAGCAGCAGCGCATCAGTATCCGTGCGGTCGAAAATCTGGTAAAAAAGTACAGCAAGATCGTGACGCCGCTGAAGAAGATTTCACCGCATAAATTGCGCAGTACATATGGCACCCAGCTCTACCGCGAAACGCATGATATTTATGTTGTTGCCGACGTACTGGGGCACAAAGATGTAAATACGACGAAAAAGCACTATGCTGCGATCAGTGAAGATATTCGCAGGTCCGTTGCGGATAAGGTAAAGCTGAGAGAGCCGAACGATGACAGCGAAAAATAAAGCGATCTCTGTGTGGCATAGTACCTTGTAAAAGTGTTGAAAATGGAAATTATAGACAATACTAAACAAGAAATCGAGAAAATTTATATTATTCAACCGATCTTGCGTACGGATTATAAGGCGTTGGCTGCAGAGGCTGAATCTCTGATCGAAAGCGCCGGCGCTTTGTGTGCCGGCGTTTCGTTTATCGAGGTGCGAGAGATCAATCCTGCGACATTTATCGGATCCGGCAATCTTGAAAAATTATGTGTACGACTCAGCGGACTGCCTGTGACGGTACTTTTCAACGGGGACCTTTCCCCTTCCCAAACGCTGAATATATCGGCGGCTCTTGACGGGCGGAAAGTGATTGATCGGACAACGCTTATCCTGGATATCTTTGCGAGGAACGCAAAAACGAGCGAGGGAAAACTGCAAGTTGAGCTTGCGCAGCTGAAGTATCTTTATCCGCGGCTGAAGGGAAAAGGGCAGGCGCTTTCCCGTCTGGGAGGCGGAATCGGGACGCGCGGCCCAGGAGAAACAAAACTTGAAACGGATCGCCGTCGCATCCGCGCTCGGATCGTAGCTTTGGAAAACAGACTTTCCGACCTGAAGCAGCGCAGACAGCTTGTACAGGAGCGCCGTGAAAAGCAAGCGCTCAGAACGATCTCTCTGATCGGGTACACAAACACGGGGAAATCCACGCTGCTCAATCTTCTGACGGATGCAGGCGTTTATGCCGAAGACAGGTTGTTCGCCACATTGGACACGACGACGCGGAAACTGATCGTCGACGGAAGTGAATTTCTTCTGACGGATACGGTCGGCTTTTTGCGCGAGCTGCCGCACAGCCTGATCTCTGCATTCCATTCCACGCTTGAAAGCGCGTTACAGTGCGATCTTGCCCTTATCGTCTGCGATGCGCGCGGCGACCATGAGATGCAGTTGGCAACGACCTTGGAAACATTGCGCGAACTCGGCGGGGAGGTCCCCTATCTTATCGTGATGAACAAGAGCGAAGAACTTACTTCGTTCGACGGATATCCGAAGGAAAGCATTTTTATTTCGGCAAAATACGGCATCGGGATCGAAGCTTTAAAAAACGCGATCCTGCGCTTTTTCGGCAGCGGCTGGGCGGAGGTGCTTTTGCGCGTGCCCTATGCGCGGATGGCGGCTTATTCTCCGCTAAAAAAATATGCCGATGAATTGCAGTTTAACTATCTTGAAGACGCGGTTCTGATCAAAGCGCGCATCCGAAAAACACAGTTGCATCGTTTCCAGCCGTTTATGGAACAGCACTGAAACGCCGGATGGGAATTAAGGAAAAAAGCGGACCGGATGGGAATTAAGGAAAAAAGCGGAGCGGACAGGGTTAAACCTGTCCGCTCCGCTTTTTTGAATGTTGAACGCTACTCGATCTTGACCAACTCGTCGTCGCCGAGATCGCGAAGGAAATCGGGCAATTCCTCCCCTGCGTCTTCCGTGGGCGTGTCTTCGCCCGGCTGTTTCGCGTCGGCAGATTTATCCCCTTCCGTTCCGGCGCGGGCATCCCCCGTTTCCGCGGAAGAAGCTGCCGTTTCTTCGTCTACATAGACGTTGTTTGCATACAGGTAGGAATCCGGTTCGTCGCCGTGCAGCTTGGCAATGCTCTCCATGAGAGTGTCATAATCGGGCAGATCGGCAATGCTGTTGAGTTTGAACCGTTTTAAAAAGTTATCCGTCGTGGCATACAGGATCGGCCGCCCTACGGCGTCCTTTCTTCCGACGGGTTCGATCATCTTCAGGTCGAGGAGCGTGTGGATCGCATAATCGCAGTTCAATCCGCGCAGCGCTTCCAATTCGCCTTTGGTTATGGGCTGTTTGTAGGCGATGATCGCGGAGCATTCCAGGATCGTACGCGTGAATTCGCGCTCTTTGATCGGATTCAAAACGGAAGAAACAAAGTCTTTATATTCCGGATTGCTGGAAAGCTGCAGTTTTTTATTGAACTGCAAAAGACGAATGCCCCCGTCTTCCGCGTAGCGGTCCTGCAAATCTTTTGCGGCGTCCTTGACTTCCTTTTCACTGACCCCGAGTTTTTCGGCAATGTCTGAAATCAGAACGGGGTTGCCCGAAACGAACAGGATGCTTTCCAAAATGTTACTCAAATTCTTCAAAGGTTTCCATCTCCTCGTCGTCGCTGCGGTCCGCGTTCAGCTCGATGCTGATCTCCCCGAATGTTTGCCCCTGCTTTACCTTCACATATTGATATTTCAAAAGATTCAGAAGCGCAAGGAACGTCGTAATGATCTCGCTCCTGCCCGAATGCGGCGAAAACAATTCTTCAAATCCGACTTGCCCGCGTTCGTTCAGCGTTTCGCGGATGTAGTTCGCGCGGTCCGGGATGGTAAAGACATCCTTCGGGATCTCACGCTGCACGTCCGTATCACGGCGAAGCGCTTCACGTCGGAGCATTAGCTCGGTAAATGCTTTTAACAGTCCGTCGAGGTTGAAGTCGCGATAGACGATTTTAGCCTCGCCTACATTTTTATCGGGCGGTTTGTAGTAGAACCCGATGGTTTCAAGTTCTTTGAGCTTTTGGCTTTCCTCTTTGAGAAGTTTGTACTCTTCGAGGGCGCGGATAAGCATGCCCTCGCTGTCTTCCTGCTCTTCCTCTGGTTCTACGATCGCAGGAACAAGGCTCTTTGCTTTGATTTCCAATATTGTGGATGCGATCGCAAGGTATTCGCTTGCCTTGTCGATATCAATGTACGGCAGTCCCTTCATGTAGTCCAAAAACTGCTCTGTAACTTTGGAAACAAAGATATCCTTTATTTCGATTTTTTCCTGTTTGATAAGGTACAGCAGCAGATCGAGCGGCCCTTCAAAATTTTCAAGAACGGTCGTATAGTCGACGACGGATTCAAATTTTTCTGCTTCGTTTGCCATTAAAAGACCAACCCCCATAGCGCCCGTATCGGCCATCCGACATACCATACTACATATTCAAACAGCATACCGAGCGGATCACAATATAAAAACACATCTGCCGCAACCCCGTCGAGATAACGCCGCAGAAGCGTCATGACGAAATGCAGCGCGATAAGTGCGATCAAAATATAATATCCGTTCCTCTGGATCCAACGGAACGCACGTCCGCGCCGCCGATTCACGGCTTCCACAACGCGCCAGCCGTCCAGCGGCGGGAGCGGTATCAGGTTGAACACAAAGAACGTAACGGAATAGGCGTACAGATACCCGGTAAAATCGGCGGCGAGATGCGCGCCCCAACCTCCCGGGAGCATGCCCGCAAGCAGAAACAGCGGATAGAACAGGAACGCTGTCAGGTAATTGCATACAACGCCCGCAAGTGCCGTCAAGGCAAGACCGCTGCGATAATGACGGAAATTATTCGGATTGATGGGAACGGGTTTTGCCCAACCGAACCCAGCCACGGCAAACAGGCAGAGCCCGAGAATATCAAAATGTTTCAGCGGATTCAGGCTCAGCCTGCCGTAGATCTTCGGCGTGAGATCGCCGCATTTATAGGCGACAAAGGCATGCGCAAATTCGTGCAGCGTCAATACGACTGCAACCGCAAAAAAACTGGCGATCAGGTAAAACGCATAATCAAGGAACCCCTGCATAGAAAAAATTATACTATATCCGGCGAAAAAAAGCAAGGCAAACGCGGTAAATAATAAAAAGGAAGGCAGCCACGCCTTCCTTTTCAGGGATCGCTCATTTATCGCAGGCTTTCGGGAATAACGTCGTTGCGAACGATGTCTTCGTAGCTCTGCGGTTTAACAATGTAGTCCGCTTTTCCGTTTTTTACCAGTACGACGGGCGGAACGGCGTTGCGGTTGTAGTTGCTCGCCATCGAATAATTGTACGCGCCCGTGGAGAGCACCGCAAGGATGTCCCCTTCTTTTGCAGCGGGGAGATCGACGTCGGCGCAGACGATGTCGCCGCTCTCACAGCACTTTCCGGCGACACTCACGCGTTCCGTTGCCGGCTCCTTTGCGCGGTTTGCCAGGATCGCCGTATATTTTGCCTGATACAACGCGTAACGCGGGTTATCGAACATGCCGCCGTCGACCGCAACATATTTCTTGACGCCGGGAATATCTTTGATCGCGCCGACCGTGTAGAGCGTGATCCCTGCCTCCCCTACGATCGAGCGCCCCGGCTCGATGAGCAGGTACGGCTCGGGCATCGCAAACCTCGCGGCGCTTGCTTTTACGGCGCCGATGACGGTGCGGAGATACGCCGTATAATCGGAAACGCTCTGTTGTGCGTCGCCCTCGGCGTACCAAATGCCGTAACCGCCGCCGAGGTTGAGCACCGATGCCGTAAAGCCGAGCTTATCACGCATTTCCGCCATAAAACCGAGCATCTTTTCTGCGGCAAGAGCAAAAGACTGCTTTTCAAAGATCTGCGAACCGATGTGGCAATGGTAGCCTTTCAGATCGAGGTGTTCCTTTTTCAGCGCATAAGCGGTGATCTTTTCCGCCGTTCCGTCCGCAACGGAAAAACCGAACTTGCTGTCCGTCTTCGCGGTTTGGATAAAGCGGTGCGTATGCGCCTCAACACCGGGATTTATGCGCAGCAGGATCTCCTGCCTCTTTCCTTTTTCGGCACAGAGCGCGTCCAGTTTGTCGAGCTCGGTATAGGAATCGACGGCGATCAGTCCGACACCGCTTTCAACGGCGAGCGAAAGTTCCGTCGCCAATTTGTTATTGCCGTGCAGGCAGATTTTTTCGGCAGGGAACCCCGCTTTGAGCGCCGTGTACAGTTCGCCGCCGGATACGACGTCTACACCGATCCCCTCCTGTTCGGCGATCCGATAGATCGCCATGCAGGAAAAGGCTTTCGATGCGTACAGGACAAGCCCGTTTCCGCCGTAATCCGTTCGGATCGCTTTGCTGTAAGCGGCGCACATGTCGCGGATGTACTGTTCGTCCATCACGTACAGCGGCGTTCCGAAGCGCGCCGCAAGTTCTGTCGTGTCTGCGCCGCCGATCGAAAGATGTCCGGCACTGTTGATTTTTAATGTTTCGCGGGTGTTCATTTAAATACCTTTAACTTCTTTTGGATTCCTTAAACGCGGTTATTTTAACATATTTTCCGCTGTTTCGCAACGCTTTTATGATCTTGCAGAACGATAAACCGCAATGCGCCATAAACCGCGGTGTTTCGGGCGGAGAAGTTGTTTCAGCAGCCAAAATTTTTTTTGTAGTCGCTCCCCCATTCCTGCATGGCGTCGATGATCGGCCGCAGCGTGTTCCCCAACTCGCTCAGTGAATAGACGACGCGCGGCGGTACCTCGGCAAAAACTTCGCGCTTGATCAGCCCGTCTTCTTCCAGCGCGCGCAGGTTATCGGTCAGTACTTTTTGGCTGATCCCGGGGATCGTTTTCCGCAGCTGCGTAAAGCGCTGCGGTTCGCGCAGAAGGTTTCGTATGATGAGCAATTTCCATTTGTTTCCGATCAGTTGTACCGTCGTTGCGACGGGGCATTCGGGAAGCTCGTCTTTAGTCAGCATTTCGTTTTTCTCCGAAAAAACTTTACAAAACATATTATAACATGCTTTTGCCGCGGGTGCAAGCAGTTTTCTATATTGGTATCAAATAGTAACTATTACGGTTACTTTTTTATTACCGGATAATAAAAAAGTAACATTCTTGCGTCGGATAATTTTTTTTGTTATACTGCGGGCGTCGAACGGGAATGACCCGTAATCTGTAAAGGAGGTACAGGACAATGACGGCGAACAAGTATTTTGCTTCCGCTTGCGGCGCAGCCGATCCCGGGCAGGCTCCGGCGTGCGGGTCGCAGGATCCCGCCCCTGCATGCGGATCGGCCGATCCTGCTTCGGACGCACCCGCCTGCGGCACGCAGGATAAGTAAAGAAGCCGGGGAAGCGCCCGATAAGGCGCTTCCTTGACTTCCCTGCATCGTTTTACGGAGGAGTGACCAAATGTCCTCATATTTTTCGGTCCAATGGCATATAACCGATGACTGCGACCAGTGCTGCAAGCATTGCTATATTTTTTCGGAGGGACATCCCTGCATAACGACGATGGCGTGGGAAGAAATGCTCCGTACCTATGCGCAGATACAGGCTCTGTGCCGCTCTTTGGGCAGGATCCCCTATATTTATCTGACGGGCGGCGATCCCGTTCTGCATCCTGCTTTTTGGGATTTGCTTGCGTTGTTCAAAGCGGACGGGACGCGCTTCTGCGTCATGGGGAACCCCTTTCATCTGACCGAATCCGTATGTGCCCGCATGAAAGATTGCGGCTGCGTGAAGTACCAGCTTTCGCTGGACGGGCTTGAGAAGACGCACGACTCTTTCCGAAAGCCCGGTTCTTTCCGCGCTACCGTCGAGGCGATCCGAACGATCAAACGGTCGGGCATGTGGTGCGCCGTGATGAGTACGGTTTCAAAAACAAATATGAACGAGATCCCTGCGCTTATCGGGCTTGCCGACGCGTTGGGGGGCGACGTCTATGCTTTCGGGCGGTACTGCCCTACTGCGGCGGAGAAAGCACATGATACGGATATGCACATTCCGCCTGCTGAATACAGGGAATTTTTGAAACGCTGCTGGGAAACATACGGGCGGCACAGGGACAGCAAGACGACTTTTCCACTCAAGGATCATTTATGGGCGCTCTTTCTTTATGAAAAAGGGCTGCTGAAACTGCCGCAGGGCGACGGTATTACGGACGGATGCAACTGCGGGAGAAACCATATCACGATCCTGCCGAACGGCGATGTATACGCCTGCCGCAGGATGGAGAGCAAGGTCGGCAATGTTCTGCGGGAGGAACTGGCCGCCGTCTGGAACGGAAACGGAATGAACGGATACAGGCAGTATGACCGCTTTATTAAATGCAGCCGCTGTGAATTGAAAACGGTGTGCAGAGGCTGCCCTGCCGTATCGTACGGCTATACGCGCGATCCGTACGGCGCCGATCCGCAGTGTTGGAAGGAGGTATGAACATGGAAGGTTCGGAATTGATTCGCGTGCGCCGCTCGATCCGCAAGTACCGAAACGAACAGATCCCGCGCGATGCGCTGGAAAAGATCATTGAAGCGGGGCTGTACGCGCCGAATGCGGGCGGCAGGCAGGGCACGCTGATCGTTGCCGTTCATGACCGTGCCCTTGCCGAGAAGATCGGCAGGATGAACCTCGGCAAATTTGACAGGAGCCGTTTGCTCGGTTCGTTCGTCTCAAAGGAGCAGCCGAGCGCGATCGACGACCCGACCATCCGAAACGGTTTCTACGGCGCGCCGACCGTTTGTGCCGTTTTTGCGCCGAAGCATTTTTTATTCAGCATTCCGGACGCATTTTGCACAGCCGAAAACATGGTCCTGCAGGCGGCCGATCTCGGCATTGCGTCTTGCATCGTATCGCGCGGAGAGGAGACGTTCGACAGCGAAGAAGGTGCGGCGCTTCTTCGGGAATGGAAGATCCCGGAAAGCTATATTGCACGGTGTTTCGTTGCGCTCGGCTATTGCGACGGCCCCTACCCGCAGCCGAAAGCGAGGAAAGAAGGCCGCTGGCTGATCATTGAATAAGGAGGCATGTATCATGGAGAAAAAGTTCACCGTAAGCCGACGGGAAGAACAAGCTGAAAAACTTGAGCGGCTGCGCGGCATGCTCAACAGCGCCGAAGCCGTTCTGATCGGTGCCGGTGCAGGACTGTCGACTTCGGCAGGTTTTACCTATTCGGGGGAACGATTCCGCAAATATTTCGCGGATTTTGAAGAGAAATACGGGTTTCACGATATGTATTCGGGCGGGTTCTATCCGTTTCCCTCCCACGAAGAATTTTGGGCGTACTGGTCGCGCTACATCTATATCAACCGCTACGATCAGCCTGCGGGAAAACCGTACGAGCGGCTTCTGGAACTGGTCAGGGACAAAAATTATTTTGTGCTCACGACGAACGTGGACCACCGTTTTCAGACCGCGGGCTTCGACAAAGAGCGGCTCTTCTATACGCAGGGCGATTACGGATTGTTTCAGTGCTCCGTCCCCTGCCACAAAGCGACCTATGACAACGAAGGGAACGTGCGCGCCATGCTGCGCGATCAGAAGGACGGGAAGATCCTCTCGTCGCTGATCCCGCATTGCCCCGTTTGCGGCAAGCCCATGCGCGTGAACCTCCGCGCGGACGATACATTCGTCGAAGACGATGGCTGGCATGCGGCGTATGAGCGGTATGAAGCATTTCTGCGGGAAAATGCAGGGAAAAAGATCCTGTTCTTTGAACTCGGCGTCGGAATGAACACGCCGTCTATCATCAAATACCCTTTCTGGCAGATGGCATGGAAGAACAAGGCGGCGATGTATGCCTGCATCAACCTTGATGCGGCGATCGTTCCGCAGCAACTTGCCGAGAGATCGGTCTGCTTTGCGCAGGATATCGGAAAAGTCCTTTCGCTGGTCTGAGCGTACGGAAGAGAGCGCGGCGGTTCGCCGCTCTGCCCGATAAAAAAGAGCCGCGGCTGTTTGCCGTGGCTCTTTGGTTACTCTTCGTTTTCCGGGCAAAGCACTTCAACGCCGTGAGAAGCAAGAAGTTTTCCCCAGGGTTCAGGCGGTATTCTGTCCGTGATCACGGCATCGATACCGTCAAACCCGCTGATTTCAATGAACGAACGCTTTCCGAATTTGCTTGAATCGACAGCAAAAATTTTCTGTGCGCCGCAGGCAAGCATTCTGCGTTTTAATGCGGCATGGCTGTCGTTTGAGTCGGAAAACCCTCCGTTTTCATCCACCCCTTTGCAGGAGATGATCACCTTATCGACATGATAGGCGGCAAGCATGGACTCGGCAAGCGGACCGACCAGCGCGCACGATTCCTCTTTGAGCGTTCCGCCTGTGGAAAGGATGCGCCAGCCCGTTACGTCGGAGAGTTCCATCAGAACCTCCACCGAATTGGTGATGAGGGTAATATTTTTTTTGCTTTTGAGTTTCTGCGCGATAAAGACTGCGGTCGACGATGCGTCCAGAATGATCGCATCGCCGTCATTGACGAGGGACGCGGCGATCTCGGCAATGATCAGTTTTTCTTCCACGTTCGACCGCTTGCGTACGATAAAAGGAAGTTCAGAGGTGCCGCTTTCGCTGAGTACGGCCCCGCCGTAAGATTTGACGACCAGGCCGTCCTTTTCCATGCGGTCCAGATCACGCCGTATCGTTTCTTCCGATACGGAAAAAAGTTTTGCCAGTTCGCTGACGACTACATGCTTTTCCGCTTTTAATTTCGCCAGGATCCTGTTTCTTCGTTCAATGGCGAGCATGGCGTCTCCCCCTTTTTTACATGATATGGTCGATGAATTTTTTATCGGGCCGCGCAATGACGGAACTGTCCAGGAACATTCCGCGCGGCTCAACCGATTTTTGCGCGTTCGCGATCGCGGCTTCGACCGCCGCGACTTCGCCCGTGATAAGAAGGTAGCTTTTGCCGCACATCCCGCGCGCAAGCCGGATCTCGATAAGAGACACTTCCGCCGTTTTTGCCGCCTGATCGGCGGCTACGATGATCGCAGCGGCGTCATATGTTTCGATGATGCCGAGAGCTTTGACTTCGCTGACCCGGGAAGCCCCGTAGATCGCAGGAAAAATTTCTTCAGCGGGATTACCTAAAACAAAACTGTCGATCAGATGCAGCGGATGCTGTGTTATGGCAGCCTGTACGGAAGCGTTGACTGCGGAAAGCTCGCCCGTAACAATGACGATGTATTTCCCCGGGCAGACGGTTTCCGCCTCAATGATATCGACCGCTGCGGTCTTGACCATCGTATCGGCTGCGGTCATGCCTGCCGATATGGTTTTGAATTCCGCCATTCCGATGGCTTTGCTCATACTTTATCTCCTGTTGCGTCGATAACGATCTCCGTTGCGGAAACTTCGCGGACCTTACCGGTTACGGATGCGTGGACCGCCGCCGAAAGTCCTTTTGCGGGTTCGGCGATCATTTGCCCGCGCCTGACAAGATCCCCTTTTTTCACGCACGCCACGGCAGGCGCGCCGATATGCTGGCGGAGCGGGATCCGAACGCTCTTGACGAAAACGCATTCGTCCTGAAGCGGTGCGGAAACATCGTATCGGAGCAGATCCAAACGCGCCATCAGGCGCTCCTCGGGGGCTTTCCGCATGCGCCTTGCCGAAACGACAGGCCCCGCCGTAACGGAAGGCGGCTTGATCCCCTCTGCCCGCAGCTTGTTTTTGTACTCCGTGATCAGCGTCCGGGGCGAAAGCCCCTGGAAGCAGGAATACAATTCGCACAGACCGCACGAGGAGCAGAACAGCGTATCGATAAAGATACCGGGGTCCTGTATATCTTTGCAGGTCGCAGCGCGCATAAACAAATGCGGCTGAATGGGGTGACCGAGCAGATAGCGCGGGCAAAGATCGGTGCACATCGTGCACTGGCAGCAGCTTGCTGCGGCACGCTTGAGCATGGTTCCCGTTCCTGCGCGCCTGCGTTCCGCCAAATAATGATCGTGCGGCAAGACGAGGATCGCATTCGTGGTCTTCGTGATCGGTGTTTTGCCCGGGCGGATCGTCCCCATCATCGGGCCGCCGACGAGGTAAACGGGATCTTCCGTCGTTGCGCCGCCCGCAAGGCGTACGGCGTCCTCCAAAGAGGCGCCGATCGGCATGCGGAGCGTGACGGGATGCGCCACTTCCGCAACGACGCTTACGAGCTTATCGACAACGGGCTCGCCGTGATCGATCGCGCGGGAGAGATTGTAACATGTTTCGACGTTGAATACGCATACGCCGCATTCTATGGGAAGCCCGCCCGGACGGACGACCTTTCCCGTAACTTCATATATCAATACGACTTCATCGCCTGCAGGATATACTTCGTCCAGCAATTTCAGGCGTATCCCCTGATAGCGGGGCAGCACGCCTTCCAAAGCGGCGATCGTCTTTTTATAAGCGCGTTTAATGCCAATGACCGCGTCGGCTGCTCCGAGCGTTTCTCGGATAAGGCTGAACGCGGCAACGATCTCATCGGCGTGAAATTCCAAAAGCTGGCGGTGCAGTTTTAAAAGCGGTTCGCATTCCGCACAGTTCAAAATGATCGTCTGTGCGCGCGCGTCCAGCTTTGCATAGGTCGGGAAGCCTGCGCCGCCCGCCCCGACTACGCCGTTTTGCCGCAGGAGAGCGGCAAGTTCCTGTATGTCCATAAGCAATTTACTTTACATCAAAAATAAGTCGGTCGGCTTATTTCAGGTTCTGCCCTTCGTCGAGGATCCCGACGATCGCCGCGTCAACGGGAGCGCGCTCCATATCGCAGCCGACGCGTGCGGCGCTTCCCTGCGCGACCAGCACAAACTCGCCGATGCCTGCGCCGATTTTGTCTATGGCGACGATGCGGCTGCTGACCCGCATGCTCGGGAGCGGTTCGATGACCATGAATTTATTACCGACAAGATTATCGCATTTGCGTGTGGATACGACGCTGCCCACTACTTTCCCGATGATCATTTTTGTCTCCTTTGCTTGCTAAATGATCCGCACCGTATCGCCCGTCTTAATTTTGCAGGCGTTTGCTTCGTCTGTATCGACGTGCATTTCGAGGGTGAACTTTTCATTGACACGGATCAGAACTTTGTCAAACACGGTGGCGCGTTCATTGTCTGCCCGGACCGATACGATATCCCCGTCCCTGACGCCCGCCGCTTCCGCGTCTTTGGGCGACATGTGGATGTGCCGCATCGCGATAATGCAGCCTTCCTGCAAATAGACGGCGCCGCACGGACCGACGATGGCGATCGGCGCGCTGCCGTTCAGCTTGCCGGATTCGCGGATAGGAGCGTTTACGCCGAGGCGGAGCGCGTCTGTCGCCGAGATCTCTACCTGAGACTGCGCCCTGCACGGACCGAGCACGCGTACGTTTTCGATGGCGCGAAGCTTCAGCCCGACGATCGTGACGCACTCTTCTGCGGCGAACTGACCGCCCATCAGTGTCTTTTTGGGATGCAGAACATGCCCCGCCCCGAACAGCGTTTCTACGTGTTCCGGAGAAAGGTGTACATGCCGTGCCGATACGCCGACGGGGACAAGAAAGCCCTTTTTGCCCGATTGTTGCTCCTGCATCGCTTCAAGAGCCAGTTTTGTTATGAGTTCAATGGTTTTTTCATCCATTGCATCCTGCCTTTCCTGCCCTGCGGGGCAGTGACGGTTGGGTCCCGTTCCGATAGAAACAGCGCCGCCCGTATCCGGGTGCATTGCACGTTTCCGGCTGCAAGCGGCGGCTTCATGCCGCGCGCTCAGGCGCGCGGCATTGCCCCGCCTGCGCGATTACTTCGCAAGAGTGGGAAGAATCTTTTCAACGTCTGCATGAGGGCGAGGAATGACGTGCTTGGCAACGAGTTCGCCGAGCTTAGACGCGTTGTTTGCGCCAGCTTCGACCGCCGCGTTGACGGCGCCGACATCGCCGCGCACCATGACGCTCACCAAGCCGCTGCCGATCTTTTCGGTGCCGATGAGGACGACATTCGCCGCTTTGAGCATGGCATCCGCCGCTTCGATCGCCGCAACAAGACCTCTCGTTTCGATCATTCCCAATGCTTCGAGTGACATAGTTCTTTTGCCTCCTTCAAATAATTTTTAAGTTGATTTATTTCGGTTCGCCTTCCGGCGTTCCTGTCTGAACCGGTTCCGCCTTTGTCCGATCTTTCAGCCTTGAGGCGGATATTGCCACCATGCGCCTGGTTTCGGAATGAGGATTCGCGATAACGGCCTTTGCAACGGGTTTTTTGATCGCGCGTGCCGCAGCGGCTTCCACCGCTTCGGTGACCGCCGAAACATCGCCGCGGACGATGACGGTAACGAGCCGTCCGCCCAATTTCCGTTCCCAGGTGACAAACTCAACATTCGCCGCCTTGCACATGATGTCGAGCGCATCCACTGCCGCCGCTACGCCGGATATTTCGATAAAACCGAATGATTTTCCCATGAGTACCTCCGGCAGTCACGCGGCTGCTTACAGCTTCGGAAGGATCTTTTCAACGTCAGCGTGAGGACGGGGAATTACGTGCTTGGCTACCAGCTCGCCAAGACGGGATGCGTTGTTTGCGCCCGCCTCGACCGCCGCGTTGACGGCGCCGACGTCGCCGCGCACCATAACGCTCACCAAGCCGCTGCCGATCTTTTCGGTGCCGATGAGCGAAACTTCCGCCGCTTTCACCATTGCGTCTGCCGCTTCGATCGCCGCAACGAGGCCCCTCGTTTCGATCATTCCCAATGCTTCCTTTGCCATTTTGTTATCCTCCGAAAATTAGTTTTATTTGTAATGCGCAAGATGCGCTCAGATTTTTTCAGCTTTTATCCAATCCGCTGAGTTTGAGCATCTTTTCCGTCGGGCGCTCGGGATTGGGGATCACATAACTGCTCACAACGCCCGTCATCGCTTTTGCCGTTTCCGTCGCAGCGGCCATTGCCGCCTCGACCGCCGCCACATCGCCGCGGAATTTGATCGCCACAATAAGCGGCACGGGAAGCGAATCCGCATTTGCCGGTTTGTTTTTATCAAAGCGTTCAATGGTAACATCCGCCGCCTTGCAGCCTGCATCCGCCGCTACAAAAGCCGTCGTCAGCCCGAACACTTCCAGAATCCCTACTGCCTTAGCCATGCCCTGCTCCGATTACTTGTTGATGACCGCAATTTTCAGTCCCTGCATGCTCAGATTGGTCTTGAGCGCCTCGTTGATCTGTTCGAGCGGGAACCTGTGGGTGATCAGGTCGTCCATCGGCAGACCGATGCCCTTTGCGCGTTTGAGGAAATCGAAGGTCGTCGCGTAGTCGCGCAAGGTATAGACCCAGGAACCGACCGTCGTGATCTCCGTGGCGCAGATGTCGAAATGCGGGTTGATCGTTGCGTCGCCGCCGTTGATGAAGAATCCAAGCTCGCACAGACCGCCGCCGTTGCGGATGAATTTGTAGATGTTTGCATGCGCCACGGGCGAACCTGTGCACTGGAACGCGAAATCCGCGAGGTGCCCGCCGAACGTATCGGCGACGGCGGCTGCCAGGCTCGTTACGTCTTTATGCTCTTTGAAATTGACGGTCTTGCTTGCCCCCATCCTCTTGGCAAATTCGAGGCGCTTCGGTTCGCCGTCGACTGCGGTGATGTTTTCAATGCCCATCGTGCGCAGCACGGCGATGCAGATCAGCCCGATCGGCCCGCACCCCTGTACCGCTACGCGGCTGTTGAACCGCAGGATGCCCGTCGTTTTGGCGCGTTCGACCGCATGTACGAGCACGGCGCACGGTTCGATGAGTACGCGCGAATTGAGGTCGAGATCGGAAACGTTGAAAACCGTGCTCCCCTTGCGGATAAGGATATAATCGGCAAACCAGCCGTTGAAATGCACGTCGTCATCGGGAAGAAGCCCGTACACGTCTGCCCCGCCGACGTTCTGCTTGTTCAGGTCAAACATCGTGATGTCGGGATTGTCTTTGAAGATCATGCAGGTGACGACTTTGTCGCCGACATGCAGCTCTTTCCCTGCGCTGTCTTTTTTGACGTTTTTGCCCATCTTCACGATCTCGCCCGTGCCCTCGTGCCCGAGAACGACGGGGATCAGTCCGAACGGATCGTTCTTGAATTCATGCGCGTCCGTGCCGCAGACGCCGCAGCCTTCGACTTTAACGAGGATGTCGCCGTCGCCTACTTCGGGAATGGGATATTCCTGCAATTCAAAGCGTCCCTTTTCCACAAGTTTTGCAACGCGCGCCGTCTTGGGAATGCCAGCGGCAGCCGTGTGCGGAGAGCCCGCGGAAACGGAAGTTCCCGTCATGCTTTCCAGCACTTTCTTTACGATCTCTTCAATGTTTTTGCTGTCCATGAATAAACTCCTGTTTGCAAAAATCTGTTTTCAGCGAATGCAGAGGCTGTCGCACATCACACAGCGGCGGCGCTTTGTAAAGGTCGCCGCGCTCGTAAGCCCCTCTCCCGTGCGGCTGGCGATGGTGAAGGTGCAGAACCCCTCTCCCCCAAAACCGATAGCGGAATAGGAAGGCCCGTTCTTGACGAGGATCGCCGTGTCGATCGCCTTCGCATATTTTGTGATGTTGTCTACGTTTTTGGAATGGATGTGCGCCGAATGGCGGTTGCCGTGTTCGAGCCATACGGCTTTTTCTACGGCGTCGTCAAAATCTTTCGCACGCACCATGCCGAGAATGGGCATCATCAGCTCTTCGCTGATGAGCGGGTGCTCCTTCTCCCCTTCGAACACGATACAGCGGATATCGTCCGATACTTCTACGCCGACCATGGCGAGCAGCGTTTTCGCGCTGCGCCCGACGCATTTGCGGTTCAGCCCCTTTGGTGTAAGGACCGTGGCGGTAAGTTTGTCTACGATCTCTTTGCTTGCGGGATAGCAGCCCTGTTCGGTCACCATATAGTGCATGAGTTCGTCTGCGATGGAATCGACGGCGACGATCTCCTTTTCGGCGATGCAGGGAAGGTTGTTGTCGAAGGTGCAGCCGTTGACGATATCGGCGGCGGCTTTGCGGATGTCCGCCGTTTCGTCGACCAGTGCGGGCGGATTGCCCGCCCCCGCTCCTATGCCGCGTTTGCCCGAGGAGAGCACCGCCGTTACGACGCCCGGCCCGCCCGTTGCGGCGATCAGGTGAATGTCTTTATGCGACATCATGATCTTACTGCTTTCGAGCGTCGGTTTTACAAGCGAACAGGCGATGTTTTCGGGCCCGCCCGCTTCGACGGACGCCTCATTGACCAACCGAACGGCAAAGTTCGATGTTTTGATCGCGGCGGGGTGTGCGTTGAATACGACCGTGTTCCCGCCTGCGATCATGCCGATGCTGTTGCACAGCACGGTTTCGCTGGGATTTGTGCAGGGGGTGATCGCGCCGATCACGCCGAACGGCCCCATTTCGATGAGGGTCAGCCCGCGGTCTCCCGACCAGGCGATGGTCGTTATGTCTTCGGTACCCGGCGTCTTTTCGGCGACCAGCCTGTTTTTGAGGATCTTGTGCCCTACATTGCCCATGCCCGTCTCTTCAACGGCCATGCGGGCAAGCGTTTCTGCATTTTCAAGGATCTTTTGACGGATGCGCGAAATGATTTTTTCGCGCTGATCCATCGACATGACGCGCAACACCGCCTGCGCTTTTTTAGCGGCGGCGATCGCTTCGTTCATGTCTTCGAAGATGCCCATGCCGACGCCGCTTTCCCGAATATTGAGTTTGGCGACGACCTGTCGGACGATCTCTCCGATGTCATACTCATTCAGCATCGCTGCAAATCTCCTTAAAAATCTGTTTACCGTAAGCCGCCAATGCAGTATCCTGCTGTGCGCTGCCGCCGCTCACGCCAAGCCCGCCGATGATCCTGCCCTCCGACTCCAACGGCTCTCCGCCGCCGAAGACAACGATCTTCCCGCCGTTCGTAAACTGAATGCCGTACAGTTCTCCGCCGGGTGCGGCAAGTTCTGCCAACGCGGCGGTAGACATCTTTAAAGCAACGACCGTATAGGATTTGTTGAGCGCAATATCCCAGGAGGCGATATAAGCGCCTTCTTCGGCTTCACATAAAATCGGGTTTGCGTGTGCGTCCGAAACGGCGATCACGGCCTTTACGCCCATGGAGCGGGCGCGGCAGCGCACCGCTTTGGCGAGTTTGTGCGCTTCCTGCGGCGTTATGCTGCGCGGAAGCAGACTGCGGACGGCTTTCCCGACCGCCTCTGCGATACGCGTTTCGTCCATATTACAGACCGAGTTCGCGCATGACCTTTTTCGTGATCTCCGCCACGAGATCGCTGTCGGAAGAAGACGACGCGCAGGTGCTCCCTTCGCATTTGCCGCAGGAATGGCAGCTGGGCTTCCCGTCCTTCGCATTCAGGCACATATCGGCGGGGTGTTTTCCCTTCATGCCGAATTTGCGGCGGATCTCATACAGGCGCTCGACCTGCGATTTGGACAGTTCCTTCGGCCCGCCGAGCTGTTTGGAAAGGAACAGAAGCTGCGCATAAAATTCAACGGATTCCATCTTGTGATACGCGTTCAGCAGGCTGTCTCCGTACGTCAGCGCGCCGTGGTTTTCCAGAAGAACGGCGTCGAAATACTGCAAATACTTAGAAACGGCGTTGGGGATCTCCTCTGTAGAAGGCGTGCCGTATTCCGCGATGGGCACGCAGCCGAGCGCAATGACGGCTTCGGGCATGATGGGCTGTGTGAGCGGGATACCGGCGATCGCAAACGCTGTGGCGTACATCGGATGCGCGTGCACGACGGAATTAACGTCGGGGCGCTCTTTGTAGACGCGCATGTGCATCTTGATCTCGGAGGAAGGTTTGAACCCTTTGTTCGCCTGCAACACGTTCCCGTTTTCGTCGACTTTGCAGATATACTCGGGCGTCATAAAACCTTTGCTCACCCCGGTCGGCGTGCAAAGAAATTCGTGGTCGTTCAGCTTGACGGAAATATTGCCGTCGTTGGAAGCGACCATGCCGCGGTTGTAAATGCGTTTGCCGATGTCACAGATCTCTTTTTTGATTTCGTATTCGTTGATCATTTTTGCACCTCGTGGATTCCTTTGATTTTTCGATTTTATTATACAACACAACTCCACAAAAGTCAACACATATTCAATAATATTCTGTATTATTTTGTGGTTTTTGGTTGTTTTTTGTTTTGTTCCCAGGGAAGGATGTCCCCTTCTTCTTTCAGATAGGAGAAAATTTCGGCGATGCCCTCGCCCGTGCGTGAGGAGACGAAAAAAATTTTTCCGCATCCTGCAAGCTTCAGCCATTCGGCGGCGCGCTGCGGCTGCCCGTTCGGGGCGTCGACCTTTGTTACAATGCCGATCACCTCTCTGTTTACCATGCAGGTTATGCAGGGCGGGTACAGGGAATAGGGTTCGTCTGCCGCAAGCAAAAGCCCGACAACATCCGCTTCGTAGGCATAGAGCGCGAGCGCATTGCCAAGTTGTTTTGTCTGAATGTATTCCCCCGGGGTATCGATCAGCGCGCCCGTGAAGTCGACGTACTGCGTTTTCCGGTAGACGAGCCGTTCCCCTTTCAATGCCTGCGTCAGCGTCGTTTTGCCCGCCCCGGAGCGGCCGACAAGCATGATCTTGCGCATGTCAGGTTTTTGTTATGGGACAGCAGACGAAGCCGAGCCGATCACGCGCATACGCGACCAGCGCGTCAAGGGCCGCTTCCGTCTGCGACACCGTGCCCGTTACGATGAGGGTGCCGCTGAAACGGTCGACGAACCCGAGTTCGACTCCCGAGGCCTTAACGGAAACGTCGGCGAGGATGATCGCAGTTTCTGCCGGGCTGACCGTAACGATCCCGATCGCCGCACTGCTGTAATCGACGGCGGGGTCAAGACCGAGCTTTTTATATAAGATCTTATCCGGGTTTGCAATGACGTGCGCGATCGTGATCTGTTTGCCGGGAACAAGCTCCTGGACGATGCGCAGTTTTTCCGTGCTCTTTGTCAGATCGTTCAGATCCATAATGATTTCTCCGTCGGGCAATGCCCCGTTTTCCGTCGGCGCCGTTTACCCGCCGATCTGTACGTCCAGCCCTGAAACGAGGCGGGCGGCTGCGGCGAGCCGATCCATTGTTTCTTTGTCGGGCGGGAGAATGTCTGCAAGTTCATACTTTCTTCCGAGCCCGTCGTATTTATCCTGCCCCAAACGATGATACGGCAGGAGATGCATCTTCTTTACCCCCGGAAGGGACGCCGCAAACCGTGCGATGCTTTCGATCTCGGGCTGCGTGCAGTTAAACGTCGGTACAACGGGCACGCGTACGATCAGTTCCGTAAGCCCGCTCGCAGCGACCTTTTTTGCGTTTTCAAGCATCAGTTCGTTGCTTCTGCCCGTAAACCTGCGGTGTTTTTCGGGATCCGTATGCTTGATGTCCATGAGATAGGTATCGAGGTACGGAAGGATCTTTTCGATCACGCTCCACTCCGCGCACGCCATACTCTCCATTGCCGTCGTCAGACCGTGTTCCTTCGCACCGCGCAGCAGCGCTTCGCAAAAGGCGGGCTGGCACAGGCTTTCGCCGCCCGAAAGGGTCATGCCCCCGTTGCTGCGGCGGTAGTATGTGCGGTCGCGCTCGACAATTTCGAGCACTTCGCGCACCGTAATGTCCTGCCCGACAGTCTTTTCCTTCCCCTGCACGGTCATCGTCTGGATCTTATATTCCTGCGATTCGGGATTGCAGCACCATTTGCAGCGCAATACGCAGCCCTTCAGGAACACAATGGTACGGATGCCCGAACCGTCGTGAATGGAGTAGCGCTGAATATCAAAGATCCTGCCGCGCTCGTCCAGATAGTTTTCCGCCATGGTCACATCCCCTGTTGCTCGGTGCGATTGATGATGTCATCCTGCAGGCTGCGCGAAAGCGTTGTGAACAGCGCGCTGTAGCCCGCGACGCGGACGACGAGGTGTTTATAATTTTCAGGGTGCTTCTGCGCGTCGAGCAGCGTTTCGCGGGACACGACGTTGAACTGCATGTGACTTCCCTTCTGGTCGAAGTACGAGCGGATGAGTGCCACAAAATTCTCCAGTCCTTTCCGCCCGCTGAGCGCGGAGGGATGGAACTTCTGGTTGAACAGGGTGCCGTTCGACGCGATAAAATGATCGAGCCGCGATACGGAATTTGCCGTAGCCGTCGGACCGTGCGTATCTTTGCCCGCCGAGGGCGATACCCCGTCCGCAACGGGTTTGCCCGCCAGCCTGCCGTCGGGGGTCGCGCCCGTCTGCGCGCCGAGCGGTACGTTCGCCGAAACGGGATACAGCCCTGCCTGGAATTGTCCGCCGCGCGGGTTTTTATGCTTTTCGAGCGGACGCGTATAGGTGTATGCGACGTCGCGCGCAAATGCATCCACCTCTTCGATGTCGTTGCCGAACTTCGGCACGGCGTCGATCATGGCGAGCAGCTTGTCGTATTTGTTAGTCGGCGCCATGAGCGTCTTCGCCGCCGCCGCGATGCCGCTTTCGTCGATGCGCTTTCCTGCCCGGCGCAAGTCTTTGACGACTTCGCTTAAAATGTATTCCACTTCGGAAGCAGGCAGCCCCTTCCCGTAATTTTCTGCCAGGGCGCGGCGGTACTCCTCGAGGGTGACTTTCTTTTCGTCGAACACGAGCGTCTTGATGGCATAGAGTGAATCCGCCATGTTTGCGATGCCGAAGCCCTGCGGACCCGTAAAATTATAGACGGCGCCGCCCTCCTGTACGGTCTTGCCGCGGCCGATGCAGTCCTCGATCATGCAGGAAAGGAACGGGAGCGGGCAGCGCTCCGCATGCGCCACGTCGATGGCGTTATCCGCATTCACGAGCAGCGAAATGGCATATTCCATCTGCGCTTTATAAGCGTCATAAAACTCTTCAAAGGTTTTGAACTTCGTTACGTCGCCTGTGTGAATGCCGACCAGTTCCCCTTTGTCCATGCCGTCGGAGAACACAAGTTCGAGCGGGCGGCACATGTTGAAGAACGCCGCGTCGTGCCAGCCTTCCGTTTTGCCCGCCTTCTGCGGCTCGACACAGCCGATGATGTTGTATTCGCGAGCATCCTGCAGTGTCAGTCCTCTGCTCATCAGCGACGGGATGATCACCTCGTCGTTGTAGTAAGCGGGCAGCCCCACGCCCGTGCGCGTGACTTCCGCCGCGTGAATGAGCAGCTCGTGCGGCGAGCCGTTCCACACGCGGATGGACAGCGACGGCTGCGGCAGCATGACGTGCATGGAGGCCGTCAGGCACATATACGAAAGGTCGTTCGTTACGTCAAGCCCTTCCGCGTTCTGCCCGCCGACGATGAGGTTCTGGAACAGGCTGTAACCTGCAAACCCTTCTGCACTGGCAGCGTCACGGCATTTGTTGAGATCGTTGAGTTTGATCCAGATGCAGTCGATAAGTTCCTGCGCAAACTCGCGCGTGAGCTTTCCTTCGTCCAGATCCCTTTTATAATAAGGATACATGTATTGGTCGAAACGTCCGGGAGAAATGGAATGTCCGCTCGATTCGATCTGTAACAGCTGCTGCACGAACCAAAACGCCTGGCATGCTTCCCAAAAACTGCGCGCCCCGTGCTCGGGTACATGCTCACAGTTTTCAGCGATGGTCAGAAGCTCTTTCCTGCGGTCCGCGTTTGTCTCCTTTTGCGCCAGCTCTTTTGCGAGCGCGGCATAGCGCCTTGCGTAGACGATCGCGGCTTCGCACGAAATGAGGACCGACTGCAAAAAGCGGGAACGGCGTGCATAGTCGGCGTCAGAAACTTTACAGGCATCAAGCGCCGTTTTTGCCCGTTCGGCGATACCCGAAAAGCCGACGGCGAGCACCCAATTGTAATGCACCGTCACATGTCCGACGCCGTTGTAAAAATAGTTTCCGGGCGTAAAGATGTTGTGTTCAATGGCGCGGCGCGCCTCGGGCGCCATATATGCCGTCGCCAGTTCGCTCGTCGTTTTCCCTTTCCAATATGTATCCGCTTCGGCGATCTCTTTTTTCGCCGCGTCCGAAATATAAAAAGGATCTGCGCTGCGCGTCGCCACGGTGTCAAATTCCGCTTCAAGCCATTCGTAGGAAAATTCGGGATAGGTCTGGCAGCCGCGCGGAGCAAGAGTCGTGCTGCCGACAACGAGTTCATCGTCGCGGATTATGATCGGGATATTTTGCAGGATATGCAAAAAGGCTTTTGCTCGGCGCAGAATAACGGGCTCACCTTCCGTTTGTCTGTACGATTCGGTAAGCAGCCTGGCGCGCGCCGATTCTATTTCCGGCATTTTGCGAAACAGGTCCTCCTTTAAGCGGTCGATCCTGCTACTCTTCCCTATGGTTTCCGCAAAGAATTTCGCCATCTCCTTTCCTCCGTGAATCAACTTATCATCACGATTATAGCACAACCCAACAGAACTGTCAATATCTTGTGATAATATTTTGTGGTTTTATAAAAACTTTTTGTTGTCTTTTGTTGGTTTCGGCGACGTTGTATCATCAGTACAAAAAAAGAGCGCCATGTTCTGTAAAGAACGGCGCTCCTTTCCTATAATGAATAAAACATTTCCTGTTCGGCGAAGAATCGAAGGAAAGAGAAAATCCGATTGTCTGAGGCACGTTAAAGAAAGACCTCATCAGCGCGGCACAATCTTTCTGCGCCGCAGCAGTATAACCGCTTTTCGCGATTTTGCTGCGTTGTGCATAAAAAGCTGTTTTTTAACGTTTACAACCGTACTGGTCCTTCATCTTTTTTCATTTCCCTATTGACTTTTTCAGAAAAACAGCGTATACTATAAGTACCCGAAAGGGTTTTCTCGGCATACGGATGGGTGTAGACGGCGCACTCCCTGCAAGTTCCGTGTGTACGCTGTGGTTGTGAGCCTGGCAACCGTGGTACGTGCGGGCGGAGTGATCCGTCCGCGCATTTTTGTAAAACACCCCGCGACTATCGCGGGGTGTTTGTTTACACAAAAAAGCGGATACCTTAATATTTTGCGGTATCCGCTTTTGTCTTTTGTGAACGAAAAGGCTACACGCATTAGTCCTTATATTGCCTATATAATATCAAATTGCACCGCAAAAATCAACGAATACACGCCATAAAAATATCGAAGGCAAATTTCTTTGCCCTCGATATTTTACTCAACCCGTTCCACTATCGTAATACCGCCTTTCAGCATGATAACAATACTTCCATCGCCCTGTACCCGTATATATTCGACCAACAGCCGCACGGTTCTATCGTCGTATATAT
>ERZ1643247.184-NODE-184-length-82996-cov-131.511351_pt1 | contig 82996 bp, 80 predicted proteins | sample MGYA00579264_ERZ1643247 | MGnify/ENA primary metagenome ERZ1643247 (study PRJEB29033, sample SAMEA4952262) | chicken gut metagenome | biome: Broiler Chicken; feature: Gastrointestinal Tract; material: Caecum | place: Ireland | collected 2018 | study: Broiler... | reverse complement strand
AAATAAGCCATTACCATATCTCATCATATCTTTTTTTATAAATTCATCAATAATTTTGTAGTATTGCTCTTTGTCATATTTTTTTAAACTGTAAACATTGATAAAATCATTACGCACTAGATCAGCAAATAACACTATTTGATGAATATTGTAAAACCTAATATTTCCCTCCTCATCATAATAAATCCACCTATTCTTTTCAAGCCAATTTAGTTCTTTTGTTACATAACTGCCATAATCTTCTTTACATATCTTCTCATGCAGAATTAGATTAAAAAAATTACGATAATTTTTGTTGATGCGTTTTACCCAGTGCAGCATACTTTGATCTGAAAAGAAATCGAACTTTGCTCTTTGAAATTCCTCTCCCTTACCATACAAATATTTATTTTCTACAAGGCTAGGCATCTTTGAAATATCAACAGATCCCGAAGTTATCTCAAGCAAATCTCTGTCAATTTGTCTTTCTTCCACATATAATTTATACTGTTTTAATATAGATTCCAGTTCAGGCAAAAGCAGCCTGCATTTTTCTAAATAGTTTGATCTTTCAGAAGGCATGGTTACTACGAAATTTTCTAAATGGAACTCCTTTTTTAGATACTCTCTAAAAAACCATTCGATAATTGATTCCATTGATTTTCCTAATCTTTGCAATTCCAAATAATATGCTTTTAATTGCGTCACAGTCAAACCCATTTTGTAATTATAAGCACTTGAAACCAAATAGTCATTCTTTGTCCTTAGTTTAAATACTCGCTCAAGGCTAGAACATTCCCACTCCTTACTAAGAAATGTCGGGCGCATTTCAAAATCAAAAAACTCTAATAAATAGATAAAATTATTTAGCAACGTAGATTCATCCTGGTTTTCAATCAACCACTTTCTATCATAAATATAGTATTCACAATTCGGCAGATTATCTTCAGGCTGCCGCTGAGTATCGTCCCTAAATGAAACACAAATTTGTGTATCTATTCTTGTCCCTTGGTTTTCCCTTTCTATTTTTTTAATCAATTCCCTACGCCTTTTTACCGCATTTGCCTTGATCTTATCAGAAACAGTAAATTGTTTAGTATTTTTAATATTTTGAATTATTTCCAATCTATTTATATGGGGATATGGTGAAGAAATATAGTGCATAAAAATATTATCAATATCTTTTCTATCAAGTTCTGGAAGGTTTATATCTTCTTTGTTTTTTCCTATAACGTATTTGTCTAATAATATTTCAGCTGAATCCCAGTATTCCAATAACCATTTTTTGATTATCCTTGCATATGTCTTCACAATATACCTATATTTTAAAATATCATAAATAGCTATTTCCGAATTAAATAGTATATCTTCAAAAGTCCTTTCTCCAACATGGCTATACACTTTAAATTCGGCAAATAATTTCCAAAAGTCTTCTCTCCATTCTATATCAAGTTGATCATAAATTTCCTTACAGTTCGAATCATCTATGAAGTTCATAAATTTTCCAGTCACTTGCTTAATCTTCTTTTCATACTCTTTCAATTTTTCTTCTTCATAATTGAAAATACTTTTATTAATCTTGTCTTTTTCTTCTATTAAATGTCCAATATTATAATAATCTATAATGTCTTCCATAGAGTAATCCGTATCTGTATCTAGTCTTTTTAGTGCTACCCTACATCTTTCTCGTAATTCTGCTACTTCATATATATATTTAATATGTTGCATATTTTCTCCTATCTACTTATTCACTCTTAACAGAAACATCTTTCATTTCCTTGATAAAATTGAAATATCCAGGGGAGCCCCCTGGATACATTCTTTCAATGCTTTTCGCTGAAGCCCATTACCCCATAGATGACTGTCTTACCTCAATATAAATATTAATATCATCAATAATATACTGTCTACCAGTAGTATGAAGTGCGTCGTAATAGTCCCCAATATAATCAATCACACGATACAAATATTCTTCAATATAGTAAATCCAGTCACTTCGAGAAAGTTTCCGCAATATAATCATAGCCGGATCAACTGCCTCGAAAGAACGTCCATAAGCATTTCCTAAAAGTACCATCACCGTGGCACTAATGCACTCTTTTATTGCAGGCTTAGATATGTTAGTTCCCATTTTAAAGGGTTCCTACTAGGGAAAGATTGGGCGAGTACAAAAGATTTTTCTTCCCCAGCGGTCCGCATAAAAAAACGACCCTGCTTTATTTTCTGGAACCAGGCCGTCTTTTCAAAATAATAATTTTTAAAGGGGATAGGTTTTTAACTCCATTTATTGGCATTGGCTTGATAGCAATGTAAGCATTCGCTGCTCCCTAAACTTTCTACATCTGAATCAAATGTGTAAAAATCAACTTTTTCTCGTATACAGTAATCATAATATAAACAGTCATTAATATCTGCTAAATCCAACTGTTGTATAATGTAATCCATATCATACTCACCAATATTATGTATTTTTGCGAAATGTTTTACATCACCGATTACAGTTTCGCAGAGTCTTTTCGTATCTTGGAATTCGCTAAGTTTACGAAATTCTTTTAAATTTCCTACACCGGGGAGATTCTTATCTTTCCTCTCCCTGCTGACAGTTTTCATAGTGACTTTTTCAATAGCGCTTACCAATTCTATAAGCTGTTCTTTGCAAGTTATGATATTTTCTTTATTCTTGAGAATACGTCCAAGCAATTCTGACGCAGCCGTAGCCTGTTGTATTTCATGTGGCTTTATGGGTGTCCTAACACCTAAGAGTTCGAACCACACACATGTATCTAAAAATATCATTCGTCTAAATCCTCTCTCCGTAATAATGCACCATCTCTTACAATTTTTATCTTCTTAATTATGGATTCATTTGCGTTTTTAATACCTATGTTCTTCATGATTCCATCGCCTCGTTCCAGTATCAGGTCACCTATAACAGGATTTAAAAATGCAGTAATTACATAATCAATCCCCGAAAAATCCAGGTTGACTTTTTCTCCTTGATCTAAATACTGGAGAATGTCTTTTAAGCATTTCTTTCCATCCTCATAAGAAACAGCGGTATCTCCTTCGATATACTGTTTCACCATGATTTCTTTCATTTCAATTCCTCCTATATTTTGTCCAAATCTATGCTGACTATCTTGTTACTTTCTTCATCATACATAATAGCTTGCGAAGTATCAAACAAAGGTATTTTCATAGAAATACTTGTTCCGTAAAAATCACCTTTTGCATTTAATATATTTTCTTTTGTTCCTTTTAATGCGTAAATAGCATCTCCAGAGAAAATAAGAAGTTCTCCTTTGATCTTACTGACATAATCTATTAAGGTTGGTAAGCCATATCCTCCAGAGCCCAACCGGGTAGTATTGCCCATTCCTATCGCCCAGCGGATGCAGTCACGGCTTTTCGTTTTCTCACCAAACCGTTCCTCTCGATATGACTGAACATTACTTACTATAGTTTTCCCGTAATCCGTTATGTTTATAACAAGATAAAACTTATGATCATGCCATTCTATATCGTACATATAAAAAACTTTCTTTTCATTACTATGCCCAAAAGCATTGGTGAAAATTTCACCTATGGTTGTAATTAAAAATTCCTTTGCGTTTTCAAGCACTAAATTATTCTCAGAAATAAAATCGACCAATATTTGTACCGTCTGATTAACTGACTTATCATCACTGATGCTGTAGCATTGCTGAATCCTACTTGTGGAAATTTCTTTAATATCAATCTTTTCAAATTTAGTTGCATTAAAATGCGCTACCTGATCATGAAAGACCTGATAAAGGTTTTTATCTACCAAAACACTTTTATTCCTTGCAAAAAATATTAAAGTGTTATATAAATATGCAGCTCCCAACTTATCAAACTTTATGATCTGACTGCCACTTGAAAAATATATTTTATTACATTGAGAAAGCTCAACCTTTCTCATCAGTTCAGTAATATCATTCAGAAACGAAAAATTGTACCTGACGTCTGCTGGCATAGATACAAAAAACCTACGCTCTTTTAGGTTATTGTTATATGAAAACATATGTACTTTCCACCCAACTAAAATTTACCTATGCCATAATTGTACCACACTTCTTTGCCTACGGGAACAAGTCAAATCGTAATATCTTACAAAAATTACTGTTTTACACAAAATACACTTTTATCGCTTTCTGTAATCTATGTTTATTTTTTCTCAATTTATAAACAATATCAACATAAAACACATAGTTGTGTCTTGGTATTATTTATAATTTTCGGCACCACCTAAAGAGTAAAAATAGCTATTTTACAGGCTTTCCACACAATACACATCTATTTTTGACAATGTGTTCTATGTAGAACTAGCGTAAAATAGCCATTCCAACACCGTTTACATATGTAGATAATGTAACTTTTAGAGGGCGGTTTATTTACATAATCAAATGAACTATCAAAGTAATTTTAAAGATACTGCAAATTGCCTGCCAAAGGGGATGCCTATGCCATATTCTACGAACATTGCGAGTCTAATATCCGGTCAGGCACTAACCATTATTCCACAGTATTCTTGACACGGGTCTCCATCGCACATGATTGTCTGGCAAAACCAGCAAACACTCGCCAGCAGCGGATTTGTCTAGACAGATAAACCTATCATATGCTACTCATGTAAAGAACCTTTGGCAGCATAATAGTTAATGTCCGGGGTATGTTCCTGGCTGTCCGCAGAAAGTGACCGTCTGCAGATACTTATTTATAACTCGATATCAGTATTAATCTATTGTAGCCTTTATTCTATTTTTAAGCCTATCTACAATTTCCTCTTCCGTCTCCCAAATAATAGTATTTTTCTGCGCAACGTCGAAGTGAAGCCGGACATCTTTTTTACATAATTGAATAACAGGCTTACCTAACCCCATAGCATACCCCTCTTCAAAATATGCACCATTATTTTGATGTGATAAGTCCACAACTACAAATTTGCTATCCCTTATATATTTAAGCAATTCTGGAGTAATAAAATCATTATGCTCAACCTCGTCTATTAGTATTGCAATATAACCTGCTTCGCTAATACCTTGTCGGATAGCCTCTCTCAGTTTTTTTGTATCATCACCAAACTTCATTGCTACTAAAACATTTTTTCCATTAGTAGTATTTTTCTGCAAAGAATCAATTCTGGCATATCCGTTTGGTGTTATAGTAATCGGTCTATCATATTCGCTACCATTCCAGCTGTCAGGTGTTCTAATCAATTGCTGTTCTCTAAGATAGCACCTCATATAATCCATTTGATTTTTCAGCAGAGTATCAGCAAGTCTTTTGTATTGTCCGTCAACATAATCATATCGCTCAACAAAAAAACAACTGAATAATTCTTCTTTTTTCAATTTAATGTACTCTCCCATGTGTGGGATCTTAGAATCCAAATACAGAAGAATATAGTCTACTCTTTCAGCAAATGTCTTTGGATACCAGTTTTCAACGTTCTCTTTTTCCAAACGTACCGGATGTCCATTTGTTACATTTCCCTGTGCAAAATCTCTTCTATATTCATCACAACGTTCTTTACTCATTGTTGTAAAATATCTATATTCATTGTTGCTCTCTTTGAAGCCATTATAAGCCAAATATGATCCCAAATGATTTAGATCAAAATCTGTTAGTTCTCCAAATACAGGATAATATTCATATCTGCCACAAACCGGACAAGAGCAAAAATACTTAACTGGTTCCGCATAATGCTTAATCGTTGCTTTACTTCCACACACAAAACAAATATTATTTTCGTCCATAATCTTACTCCTAATCTTAGGTTTTTCTGGGGCATAATATAATTATATGTCTTTTTCAAAACAGTACATAATCCCCCATCATATATCTCTTATTGATCAATCTTAAACTCTTATTTCTATCTTCCCATTAAATTACATTTTTCCATTCGTAATCTATTAAGGATAGTCCTTCAAGATTAAGCAGGCAACTTGTGGTTTTCGGATAATTCCACCTATTCACCCCCGTATTTACTGTTAAAAAGACATCCTTTTTGGCTCTTGTAATAGCAACATAAAAAATACTAATTTCTTCAGTAAACGCTTTTTTCATTTTTTCGTCATATGTAAAATTGCAGTAATCGAATCCCTTATTACAACTATCTGCTTCCTGACAGGGGTTACACATATAAGACGTTGGGAAAGCAAAACCATTCAATTTGGGTATTATAACATACTCCCATTCAAGTCCTTTTGCAGCGTGTATGGTAGTCAAGACTACTTGCTCGTCTATAAACTCCATCATATGTTTTAATCCTTTATTCACTAATGTAAAATGAATATAATCATATTTATCTTTTAAAGTACCATCCACATTTCTCGATTTTATAAATAAAATCTTTAACAATTTATACATTGAATCAAATATATACTTTTTATCATCCTGTTGATAAATTTCTTCTTTCCTAGCTTCAACAGCTAATAAACATCTTTGCAAATCTCGTTGAACTGCTTTTCCCGATGTAATATTTTGAAATTCCTCCAATACTACATTATAAAATGCTAAATACTCGGTATCAGTATCTCTAAATAGGGCATTAAAATATTGAATACCTTCTTGATCTAACCTTTCAGCAATTGAATTTCCTTGCCAACCAGCCCGAACAAGAACAGCAACGTTATTATCCTTATTTGAAATAATTTGTTCTATTCCTTGTACAATAAATCTATCTTCCTCAACATCATTTGATAAATATTTCAAAAATGCTGATGCTTTCAGGGCAGAAGGTTTATAATTCTCAGCATAATCTCGTATGAGCAAATCTAGTTCTTTCATCCGTGCATTAGCTTTAAACCTATAATTATTACAAAATTTATACTCAGTAGTTGGATACGATTCAATAAGTAAGTTAAAAATACCTTTTACAGCTCCCAGAAAGCCATATATTTTTTGAACATCATCGCCGAGAAAAATCACAATATTATCCCCTATCAGCTCTTTTATAAAGAAATATCCCAATAAATTCGTATCTTGGAACTCATCTATAATAATCATCTGATAATATTGTTTATAAAAAGATGATACTTGATTTTTAAGTAATAGTTTGATTGCCGATACTAAAATACCATTATACGTAATAATATGATGAGATATTAACTTCCTGTTCAAAATATCCCAATACTCGTCTAATAATTCAGGTAATTTATCACTATCTGAATTTTTAACAGTTTCATCAAATCGCCTCAATTTATCCTGATCAGCGCTTGTAATAAAAGGGTCCAAAGAACTACTATCCTCATCTGTAATTTTGAATTCTGATAAATAGACAAATTCAGGATTAAGGCTATACCCATGTTTAAATAGAATTTTCATTGCAAAATTATGGTAATTCGCAACATCCACCTTTGATATATATTGTTGTACATTATCTACTAAATCAGGCAATAATTCTTTTAATGAATCTTTGATTTTCATTGCGGCATTCACACTGAATGTCATTGCCAAAATCTTTTTGTTTGACGAAATACGACCGCTGCTTAATTCTCTTGCAATTTTGCTTATCATTGCTGTTGTTTTTCCACATCCAGCTGGTGCTGTAACAATAATCTTTTTTTCGTCGGAAAAAATAAAACTTAGCTGTTCTATATCTCCTGCATGTTTTGCTTCAATAATTTCTTCTACCCGCATTATTTTACCTCTTTTGCAAGCTTTTTAATAATTTTTTCAAAAGCTGGTGGAATAGTTGTAACATATTCGGCTAATATTGCACCTTTAGCTGCATTTTTAGATTGTTTTAAATTTTCAAGTTCTTTTTCCTTTCTATTTGCCATTATTTTATCTTGTACAGCTTTGTCAATCTCAACAATGGTAGGATCTGCGATAAAATCTACTGGATTAAACGTCAACCCTTCCTTCTTCAAAATAGGTATGAAATGATTAACTTCTGACAGCTCTTTGCAACATCTTAAGTAGTCATTTAATGTAAAATTATCATAAACATCTTCCTCATAATCATTTGCTTTTGTAAAATACACTCCTGGCTCCGAAGCATAATTTGCTTTCTTATCCTTGTCTATTATCGCAATAGATTCTATTCCGAATTCTCTATAAAGCTCCCTGCATCTTTTTACACTGTCTGCTCCATCGAGCTTAATTACGCCAATTCCTTTTGCATCCATATCAAGCCCCATACGTTTAGCAAACACCGGAATAGCCCCATTTTCAGTATCACCCTCTACAAAAACAATATATTTACTAAACATTGCTTCTTTTAAATAAATGAAATTATGTAGCATATGCTTGTACAATTTGTTATCAATATTAACGTCCATACCTGACACAATTTCCAACTGGTTACTATTATTGGCATTTTTATAAATTCTGATAAATTGCCGATAATCATTTAACAAAATATTAGGAGAATGTGTAGCTATAAATATTTGTCCGATCAAACCGTCAATATCAAATAATTCCTTTAATAAATTTAAGAAAGCAATATTTTCGTTATTTATAAGTGCTTCAATTTTTTTAATTAAACTTCTTTGTCTGTATGGATGCTGGTGTATCTCGGGTTCATCTAACACCAAAAAAAGAGGGAAAAATTTTTTATTTTGACTGTTAACTAATCGTTCCTCAAACTCCTCTTGTTTCCTAGTCATCTTAACACTATAAATTATTTCAATAATCTGAAGAAGAATGTTAAATGCATATTGAATTCCTTCTCCTAAAGAATTCAATTCTCGTCCATTTTCATCCCCTAGTCCCAGTAATCTACATACAATTTTATCTACGCTGTTATCAATATACGCACTTACCTTATCCCCTGTAATTGTATTTAGATTCTCAATCTGTCTATTTATGTCCCTTACAATACTTTTTAATTTTGTTTTTTTCAAAATATCCTTTTCTTGTAATCCTGATTGTGCCATACTGTGTTGAATAAGATAATTCAAAACTTTCCCAGATCCATTCGTTTTTCTAAAGTCCATTTCTTTGGAAGGAAGTCTCTGCGCATAGTAGTATAATATATTCATTTTTCTGATTGTAGCTACACCTATTTTTGTTTGGTTAGGCGTATCATGATAATAGTTTATTCTTTCATCAACAGAATTCTGAATTGCAACCACTGTAATCGCTCTACTATCATCTATATCAAAATTGTCCTCAAAAAATCCAATCTCATCATCCGAATATTTTATTTTCATCTTAATTGTGATCGGCTGCATAACATTAGTAAAATCTGTTTCTGCAAATTTTCCGACAGATAAAAATATATTAATCAATTCCAGTACATTTGTTTTTCCAATATTATTCTCTCCTAAAAGAAAATTTAATTTTTCGTTAAATTTTATTGTTTTTCCTGTTAAGTTCCTATAATTGTTAATCTCGACTATTTCACTTATATACATGACATTTTCCACCGATAAAACTTAAAATATCTTATTCCTTTCTCTAATAATGAAATTTTAATCACACTTCTCGCTAGATCAATTCGTCAAATTTTCTCATGGTATACTCCACATACCTCCTTTAAAATTAACATAGCCTCCCATAAATTTGTCTCTTTTATTTCTCTTATATCATTCTGATCAACACATCAAAAAGATATGTTTATAACCCGCATTTTTTATCGATTTCAAAGGAACCTTTCTACACTTCTGCTCTTTCTTATTAAAATTCTGCTGTAGCTTTTCAATTCATCCACAAAGTTCCCCAGACTAGTATTCTGTCCGTAACATAATTCTCTGATCACATATGATACTGTTATTTCATTTCCTATCTTTGCAACTCTACCGCTAAGTATTACAGCATTTCTGTAATTGAAAGTCGTAATGTAAAAAAATAAGGTTTTCTAATCCATTTCGCATACATCGAATATCTACTTGTTTCAACAAACAAATGCGTAAGTCACACTGACCTCTATATTTTTCTTAGATTCTACAAAAGCAGAAAGCCAATCCGATACTGCGAACAAATATTACTGTTGCATCTTTACACAAATATGGTAGAGCATAGTATGATATCCATTTCGATTATGACTTGTTATTAAATACCTTAAATCAGAATAGTCATAGTTATCCTGTACTTGTGTATCTATATTTTTCAAAGGAAACGGATACTTATAATTTGTGACAAAATTTATGTATTTGTCCCAAAAGCCCGAAAAATCAGTTATAGTCACATAAGACAATATATAGTTTATTCTATTTCCGGCGGTATCGTATGTAAATATTTTATCTATATGCTTAGATAAATATGCGCTGTCCAAGGATGTCAAATTAAGCGCCTCGATAACTGAAATGGGTCTTCCTTTCCTATATACCAACAAATCCACTTCGCCCGAATTCTTCCCCGTTGCTGATTTTCCCTGCCTTGTTTGATCCCTAACTTCGTATCCACTACTATATCCAGATGTTTCCAATATATCTCTAATAAAATCATTTCTTTGGTCTTCACTAGTATGGCTAAAAGTAACATTCCTTTGGAGTTTAAGACACGCAGCCATCAAATCATCAAATATTTTTTCGCTAAAGTGATCTTCCTCAGTTCTTGTTTCTTTTTTAGTAGAAGCTTGAACACAAATTGCACAAATCTTTTTTCCATCTATTGTATCAATGATGTATTCTACCCCATCTAAATCGGGTACGTTGATTGCTTGATCTATAATCTCCTTCATATTAAACCGATCTAATATACCAACAATTTTATAGGCATTATTCTGACGACTAACACCTATCAGTAAATAACCTTTATCTTCTACTTTTCCTGATAAGCTCAGTAAAATATTTCTTATTTCTGAAGGTCGTATTTCTAACTCTCTACATTCAACCTCTTTTTTAAAGCTTGTTGCTAATATATCTTTTATCTCTGTTATATTCATTTAATCATTAATCCTTTTAAGCGGAATTCTATTAATACCTGTGATTTTTAATATGTTTCCAAAGGTAAGCTTCACAGGAGCATCTTTTCCATTTTCAACCCATAGTTCCCAATCTGCCTGATAGTCCAATATGTCCTTTTCGGTATCGTAATATAAAACTACAAAATCATAATCCGACGGACGAGCAATAATGCAAACTTCCTTATCATATTTTTTTGCCACAAAAATAGTTTCATCCAGAAATTTAATATCCGAAACATCATAATCTGGATTGTTCGAAAGATAATTTATTACATTATTCCTTGACCTCTGCAAAATATTCTTTACGAAAGAAAAGCTTTCTGGATTATGAGCTGATTTATGTATAAAATTCTCAGCAAAAACATTTGTATCTATAGCACGTTGTAATTCTTCTTCCGTAGTTATTCCATACTCCACCAAAAGCTCTGATGATAGCACTTCTTCAGAAATTTCTTTTTCACTTGAAGCTATATTATTTACCGCTTTCAAATGTTCGTCCAATTCCTCTACAGAAACATTATATTTTTTTAATATAGAATCTAGTCTTTCTGCTTTTTCCATATTTTTAGCGATTTGCTGATCATTGTAAAGCCAATGCTTATTTTCTTCAAGCAGAGTAAAATATTTCTTTGCTTTTATAGGATTCTCATTCATCCACAAATACAGCTTTTGAAAATTAGACATAGTCTCCTTATTGTCTTTGCTTTCTCCTTGGTTGTTCTTTACATAAATAGTAATTTTTTCAGCAACATCCTTAATTCCTTTTTCTCTGTTCAAAGGGAATTTTAGGTAAACCTCTTTGATCAGCAATTCATTTCTAATATCATAGCCCGCAGCATTTACTAAATCTTTTAAAGTTTCATCTAGTTCTCCATCATCCAAATATAGCTCTTCCATCTGTTTAAAATAACCATTCTGATTTGGTAAAATTGGAAACTTTTTTTGTGAAAATAAGCTTTCTTCTCCCATTTTAGCCCATAGCTCAATTAGTTTTGCCATCCAGATATTTGGTTCCTCAACATCAACAAAGACGCCAATCATATTTATGTTGCCATAATGATTGATTTCTTCTGCCATTCTCATACTCACATAATGTATAGCTTTTTTCATTAATGCTTCAGGTATTTCACTGACATAGCTTTCATTTTGATACTGCCCTTCAAATATTTGTCTTGCGTATTTTAGTAATGTTCTTCTATCTTTTTCTTGATCATAATCGCTAAAAAGGCATATCAAATGATTATACACAGATTTATTCTTTTCAAAGAGGGGCGCAATATTATCAAATAAGTTCTCCAAAGTATACTGTTGCAAATTCATCCATTCATGATAAGTAATTTCTTTGCAAAGTAGACTGCTTCTGCAATCATATCCTAATTCCTCGGATATTTCTTTATATTCATTATCTATTCCAATATCATATTTTAATTCCCATAAGGATCTAAATATTCCTTTTTGATCGGGGAATATATTTAATTGCTTTTCTTTTATATGATCGATAGTCTTTTGATATTTAGAAATGATTATATATAATTCATTAAGCCAGTTGATTGCTTGCTGCCCAGATATTAATTTCCTTTGCAGATTTTGTATCTCTCCTATATCAGAAATTTCCTTTAATAAAGAATTTAACGAAAAATCGTGGCATTCTTTCCACAATGAACTATGCCACTCATTTAAATATGTGTGCATTGGGAAACAGTATTTGGAAATCTTTGAAGCCAATTTCCAGATATCCATTATCATTCCTTGAGTTGACGCTTTGATAAATGAAATCTTCTTTATCGTGTTTTCACATATAGATTCCCATTTACCATTTTCGCACTCAACAATAGGATATGTTTGGATTATCCTTTTACATGGGTTCAAAATATTACCATCATACCAATTTTGATCCACCCATTCTTTTGGCTTCCATTCTCCTAAGTGAGTAATATTATAGATTCCACCCCAATGTTTATGTGAAACATATTTTAAGGCCTCTTCGTAAAGTATTAGAGCCTTTTCCATTAACTGTCTATTCTCATTATTATTACTCTTGTCAATATTCTTTAAAAAAATGCCGTCCCGGGGTTCTGTAGGATTAAATAATGCACTATTTACTATCACTGGGAACGGAAAATCCTCAGTACCGACTAAAGGAAATTCACAAAAGATTTTTGGTAAACATTCATTAAACTTAACTATATAGTTCTTATCTTCCCGTATCTCAACTTCAAAAGAAATTGAAACCATTTCCTTTTCCAGTACACATATATAATGGGGCTTCGTAAAATTGCTACAGCAATAATCTATCTGCTCAACTCTACCAAAATCTATTCCCATTCTATGTGTATATGCTCTTCTATATATTCTTTCCTCTCCATACTGTACTGTAATTTCTTCTATCTGTGGTATAAACGCAAATACATACGGATATATTCTGTCCAAATCATCCAATCCCGCTTTGGCCACTCTAATTCCTTCATCATCTAAAGAATACTCAAAACATGTATTAAAATCGTCTTCTAAGAGCTCCTCTTCATATCCCGACAAATTATTTTCCAGCTGCTGAAAGCTATTTTCAACTGCCTCTATAATGTCTCTTACTGTATGCCCAGTTCTATCTATATCAATCCAAAATTTTTTAGGATTTTCCCCTTCATCCTGAAGAATTCCACAAACTTTAACCTTTCTTGACAGTAAATGGGTAGTAAGAAATCCCGTACCAAATTTCCCCGTGGTTCGTTTTTGTAATCGTTCTATTTCATCTCTATCCTTCGAAGATGCCTGTTCTATTAAATAAACAAGATTATTTGTTGTAAATGGTATTCCATTATGCTTAAACACCAGTGTTTTCTTATCTTCGTTAAATGCAACATAAATTTTCAATCTCTCCGTACTATTTACAACATCTTTTGCATTTTGCATCAGTTCCCATATCCATCTTCTAGGTGCAGCTCCATCACAATTTTGATATAACTTATCCAACGAATCCAAGATCATTCTTGCAATATGTGCATTATGGGTATTATTACGTGCTTGTACTATTTTTTCGTTCACTTATATCACCTGCGTTCATTCTATATGTGCATAATAAAAAATATTAATGAGTATATCCACTAACCTTTTTCTTTCAATATTGGGTAAATCAGACTCAGAAATAACTGAAAACGATTGATCTGAAGGTATTTTCTTTATTACAGCAGACCAGTATTTTGTCAGGAAAGAACGATTCTGTATTTCCCGGAACCCCTCTTCTATATTAGGCAAATTATTGATCTGCAATGTTAAAAGCAAAATTTCCATTCTCAATACCGAAAAATACATAGATCGTGAAGCCTCGTGCGCTTCATCTCTAAAAAACAATTTGTTTTCCTTAATATCACTGCGAATAGCTTCCTGCAGAATCAGATAATTCATTGCTGCGGATATAGCCCGTACTGATCGGTCCGGTGCTTCATAATGTTCCAATAGCAGCTTTAACCCTTGAAGGTCGCAATAGCATTCTTCAACTAGATGCTCATATTTTCGGCTATTCTTAATCCCTTCCCAATATTCTTCCATATTTGACGGGCAAGCATCCATAAAATACTCATACCGCATTTTTATAAATGTTTCAATATCCTGCTCCCCGATCACTCTATCTGTCAGTACACTCATGCAAGAATCTATAAACCTACGATAGTCCAGAGGTATTCCTTGTGAGTTGCCTGCTGCAACTGAAAGGTGTCCCAATTCATGGCCGATTAAAAAATATGACTGACATGATATCATTTGTCGAATTTCCTGTTGCAATTTATCCGCCACATTCTCAAATAAATATTCTAATCGTCTATACCTTCCGGAAAAATATAAACATCTGGGCAAATCATTAATACGGATCAATTCTTCCCCTATCAATTTATAAAAAAGCTTCTCTATATCATGTTTGTCTTTTCCCGATAAGATAATGCTATCATAAATATATAAGGCTTCTAACAGACAGCTATCATAAATCAAGTAAGGTTTCCTTCGTAAATAAAATGCGCTCAAAGTACGTGTCAAAGTCTCGCAGTATATTACTTCCGGCGTCTGCAGTTTCAAATCCTCACAGCATTCTTTTACAATTTCTGTGATTCTTGGCAATTCTTTTAATTCACGCCGGTAGCAACGGTCCGCTACTTTTCTAGCAATAATTTCCTCTTCTGAGAACATAATTTATTCTTCCTCATTTTGGATCATCAGTATTTTTAGATTCAGCCTTTGCTTCTATTTCCATTTTTTGCTTTAATATTTTTTCAATAAGCTCCTGAGATACATTATTAACTTCGATTTTCTGTCCATCGATCTTCAGAGAAGAAATTTTCTTATGTTTTATCAAACTTTTAATAATAGGCACAAGAACCGTAACAACATTAATCGTTAAACTGATATATAATTCTATTGTTGTCAAATCTCCGCTGAAGTTCTTTTCTGTAATTATATCCATATCCTCATTTGTCTCTGCTAATCTAATTAGTTCAGAAGCATACTCCACTTCGTCCATTTCAATTTCAATCTTATGCATAGCTTTCCCTCCGTCTAATATACTGACTTTTATCTTATTTTATAGAGTTTCTCTTTCTTAATTTCCACTATCGTGTATTTAAATAAGCAATCTTCATGTGGTTTATAACTACGCCATTCGATATCATATGTACCACTAACTTGAAGTTTTTCCTCTCGACTTTTTATCGTCCCTTTGCTCGCCCCTGGTTTCCAATTCATCTCCCCATGCATTTTTCTCCCAGCATGAATCCGGAACTCACTATCCAATGTGTTTAATCTATTCGTCGGTTCCCAATACAGAGGATCATTAGTTAAGAAAATAGCGTATGCCTCTTCGATTGGATATATTCCACTTTGGGTAATATGTTCAAGTCTGGTAATATCACGGATAAAATCATATCTTGCAGAATCTTGAGCACTTTGGTTTTTCAAATAAATCTTTTCATTTCCTAATGTTCCAGAATACTGTCTTGTTTTGTATTTCAATTCAATTGCTATCATTTTGTTATTGATAAAAATTACAAGATCTATTCGAATTTTCTTATCATAGTCCCATGGTGTATATTCCAGTCTTATATCTGCGTCAGGATAGATTTCTTTCAACTTCCAGGCCAATGAAAACTGGAAGTCAGCTTCTGAGCCAAAAATATGTGGAACTGAAAAAAGTTTTTCTACTCCTTCATAAACGATCTTTTGTTCTTCCATAATCCTCCTAATTCATATGTTCTCTATATGCTCGACTGATTGTTCTTCATCGCCGGAATTTCGAAATTCCCCATAATCCATAAAACTCTCAACGAGTTTTAAAAAGAATGATGGTTTAACTATCTGCTTTTTTAAGGCTTTGTATAATTCCAAACCAATCTTTGTAAAGGTCATACAACCTGTCACAACGTAATACACTTCCTGTTGCTCATCATACTGAGGCAGAACCTTAAACTTTTTGTTTTCTATTGACACAGTAAATTCAATATTCTCAATAGAATAAATGTCACTTTCATCATTTTCTTCGCTGAGATTTACCAAACCAATCTCCTGTAGAACTTCGAGTTCCTCTTCAATTTCACTGCCATGCAAAACCCTATCATTAATACTAAAATAGTTTTTATAAAGCATGGCGTCTTCTTCCGTGAAATCTATACAGGTATTATGCACCATTTTACACAACTCAGTATCTCTTATATAAAGCGGTACAGAATAATTCCTTCCATCAGATACTTCTATGTCATATGTCAAATCACATAAGATCTGAAACAAAGCTGCGGATGACCTGTCTAGTAGCGCTAAACGATCTAGCATAACTCGTCTAAAAGTTCCTTGTTCGAAACATTCTTGTGCCAAAATGCACGCCCACAACCGCTGAACCGTTTCGTCAGATACAGTTTTTACCCTATCCAAGAAATAATCTATCCAATCATCTTCTGGTGCCTTCCTCATTTCGTCTTCTTGTGGTTTCCACTGTTCATATAACTGATCTGCCTTCACTAAAATATTAGCTATGTTTTTATAATGGCGCCTCATTTTGGGAACCGCATACAACCTGGCCGCAATCTCCATATCATTTGCAGACGGCTTCCCCTTCTCTTTAATCACATCATTTAGATACTGATCTGCAGCACTATATTTTGCAATATATTGCCTATAAATTTGAGTAATTATATTTCCTGTAGATTCTATCCCTCCAGTAGATTTCTCTACGAGAGACAAAATCTTGTCCAAATCATCCATAAAAATCTCCTTATACGTCACAATTTTTCAACTCAATTTATTATGCCAGACGCTCTCCTGCAGCCTCACTTTGCCTTCTTCTATTACAATGGTCTTTATTTTCAAGAGATTATCCACGGCCCGATTTAATCTTATATCAGACAGTTCATCCCCTGTCTGATTTCTGTACCAAACTTTAAAATTTTTTAAAAATGTCTCCTCATCCTCTCCCTGTTCGTACATCTGATTCTTATGTAAATAAAGGACAATATAGCTTTCATTTTCGTCCAAATCAACTTTTAGCGATTTATATATTGCAACAGCGGATAATAGATAAAGCTGTATATAATTTAAAAGAGAGTCCGGGAGTCCAAAAGACAGAGCCCACTCTACGGCTGCTAGAAGAAACGCTTTCTGATTTACCAGAATGTTTCCCGGTTTAACAGAAAAGGAACCCTTTTGGTTTAAATCTATGAGTTCCATCATAGACCCCTTATCTGGATATATTTCTATATAACGCTCTACCAAATCACTTCCTGCTTTTTTGTCAAATCCAAAAGCAGCTGCTTGTTCTTCCATATATTTCTCTAATTCTTTGCGGAATTTGACAGCCTCTTCTACGTTCATTCACTCACTTCCTCTGCTTTTCTATATATCTCTTTCTTCATTTTATGTAGGCAAATTTATCACTGCATATTTCTCCAATTCAATGCGCAGTTTCTTCCAAAGCGGAAGTAAAGTATTATTATAGTACTCTCGCATCTCATCAAATTCATCAAGCACAATCTTTTTCTTCGGATCCTTTTCTGTATATAATTCATCCAAGAGGCTGTTACAAACACGAAACGTATCCATGAGTTTGTCTGATGTTTGAGAGAAAGCACAGCTTTGGTAGTCAGTTTTAAGCTTATCCTGAATGATATGTACAACGAGCCGAAAGCGTACATCCCTTGGAATATATCTCGAATTATGAATGTCATAAGCAGCATCTTCCTGATCCATCAAAAAGAAGACCGTTGTAAGCGCAGTCATGATACAATGGGGTAGCAGCTCTCCTGATCCGTTAAGAAAACTTTTTATATAGAAATCACTCTTAGTGCTAATACTTTCTAAAAGACATGCGCTTGCTATTGCATCTGCATCCGTCTCCAGCATCTGATAAGCCTGTGGATCCAATGCGAAAGAATTTCCCTGCGCATAAAGCTGCTGTACTCCCATCTTTCTTTCCAGGAACTTCAAGTGTCCTCCTACATGATGGCCTAGCTCATGAAATAATATGAATTCCATTCCAAATATTGTAATCAGTTCAGCTACCTTTAAACGCTCTGGGTCTTCTGGACCTATGTAAAATGCGATCTGCTTGTATCGATTGTCATATTGGCATATCTCCGGAGTCACAAAATGTTCAATCCTATAGATTCCTTCATAAGGTCCCTCTTCGCCTACTTGTGGAAGAAGTTCACTTCGCCCCATCAGTAAAAGAACATGGTGATATAATTGCATAACCGTAGCAATTGAAACATTAGTATATGCACTATCTCCCATCTCATAAGCTACCGCATTAAAATCTTGGTTATCGGAAAATTTGACATGAAAATCTATCGCTCTCACAGGCAGATGATTAATATGTTCACATTCTGATTTTAGAGCAGAAAGTAAATTTCCTGGTCCGAATTCTTCTAAGATATAAGTTGGTGCATATAAATCCATATTTTCATCCTCTTTTCTCCCGGGCATATTTCATGATTCAGATTGTCTGTTAAAGCATATTCAAGCTCATTTTTAATTCATCACAATAAATTTTTTCTTTTCACATTCAATTTCCCACAGAGAACCATAAATAATAGATTTGAAATACATAGTTTTTGTCTTCGAAAAATCTATTCTATATTATCTCACTCGTTTTAATGTCAAATCGTCCTCATTTGAGATTTCTAATTGAAATATATTTTTAATTCCAGCAGTATCTGCAGCCGATAATACCAATGCCTTGCCTTCCTCTGTTATATTCAGCCCTAAAATAATCCCATATGGTTTCCATACTGTATAGACTTTTTGAGGCGGTGCGAACTGATTGCCCCATATAGCTCGCCACTCCGAATCATATTCATGGCACTTTTTCTTTATAAGAGAAATCCTCTCCTTTTCCCAATAATGCGGAGGAAGCATTCCGATCACCTTTTCCGCATTACCATTGTAAACGCTCAAAAGAATTTTAAATGCCAGCTGATCCCTGGCAAACTCAGTGGCATCATATTTTTCATTGGAATAATACACAGGATAAACCGGGAACCGATCTTTTGCAAACCCACAGTTTGCACACCCTTTTTGTGTACCGCATATTAATTTATCTTCATCGGTCAGATCATAGATTATTGCATAGCCTTTATGCTGATCAGCATATTTTATCCATAGAGTTTCATTATTCCATAAATCACTAAAGCAAACAGAAAACACTTCTTTTCTAAGTTCATTCCGCACATTACGAAATGCTGCTTTTATTGAATTATCTATATATTCTATTACATCTCTGTCTAACTTCTCCGGTATACTGATATTCGGGTTTCCTAATAAAGAAGCAACATTTTTTACAATGTCCTTATCATCTTTAACTCTTTGCAGGGTCGCTTTAATCTCCCGCTCAATCTTCTTTTCGTCAATTCGCAAAAATGTATCAAAAGGATCATCATAATAATTTGATGAAGAGAAATACATTTTATTCTCGCTAAGGGCCGCAAGAGAACGTATGCTGATTGGACGATACCTATAGAGAAAACGTGGGTATTTAATCGTCTGAAGAAGCCGTTCCTTATCCGTATCTTCTCCCTTAAGCTCACATAAGGTATCCCAAAATTTTTTCTTATCTTCCGCTGTCATTACAACTTGTTCTTTTTGCAATAGCTCGTCCATTTATACCTCCCATATTCCTTTAAGCATCCTAAAAAAGTGTGATTCCATAAATCCATTATTTTTAAGTGACTCAAATCAATAGCCAGTCCAGGTATTTTCTATTTCGGCATTCTTTTCATATCCCGCCGAAATCTGCAGTAAGAAATAAAGTTCCACAGATTCGCTTTTATCGGGAAATCTTTTCTGTACTTGAATTTCATTACGACTGGGATATTCTGCGCTGTACACCACCCATAGATATCTTTCATCCTGATATTGCTTCCGCTTTTGATCCACCCGCTTAATGCACTCTGCTTCAGGGTATCGATTCCTCTGCGGAATATCATATAGAAAATCACGTTATAATACTGCACGGATATAATCTCTTTTTCTGGTGTTCTCGGAGTCTCCATCTATCTTCTCCTTCCATTGTTCTGAATAAATTATACCGCATTTAATCTTTGAAATCTCTATATTTTATAACAATTTTCCTGCAATCGTTGCATACATCTCATTTGACTGGAATAGATTCTCTGTCGCCTCAGCCAGTACTTCCTGATCCATATCAATATACCTTCTGGTGACGTCCAGATTCCGGTGGCCTAAAGCCCGACTGATCATCTCAATCCCCCAGCCACCTTTCCAACGTTCTGTAGCAAAGTAATGTCGCAGTTTCCTTCCTGTTACAGTGATCCCCGTTTTTGCTTTGAGCCGGCGCATCATAGCTGATATAGCAGTTGTTTTTAATGCCTTTCCCTTTCTCTTTCCCGTCAAAGTAACAAAAAGATATTCTGACCGGACAAGAATATCTTTGTATTCCTGTACATACCGGCATAAAAAAAGCAACGATTCATTGCTTATTGTGGCCCATCGCTGCTCTTCGTTTTTTGCTCTGGCCTCATTTTCCTGGTGTATTCTTGAACAAACATAAACTCTCTGTTTACTCCAATCAAAATCTATCTGCTTTATCCCGCAAAGCTCTCCGGGCCTGACTCCAGTTTCTGCCAGAAACAAAAGAAGGACCTGATCCCTGCTGTTGTCACACGCTTCCAGCAGCTTGATCAGATCCTCTCTGTCTGTTCCGATTTCCTTAACCTCATATTCCTTTAAATACCCTTCAAAGCGACGTACAATCCTCGTTCTCCGGTTTCCAACCTTATTTGTATATGATACTTCTCTTTTTTCCAAAGCAGAAAGGGTACCGAATTGATCCTCTAACATCTCCAAATATTGGTAAAATCCGAATACATTTCGCAGATACAAGTTACAGGTGTTATTTTCTATCTTCCCGCTTTTCTGCTCATACACATGATTTCTGCTTTTTAAATAATGCAAAAATCCTTGAAAGATCTCCATCTGTCTTAAATATGGTAATCCAAACAGATCCTCCAGCTCCATCTTGTGTGAACTCAGATATCTCATAAAATACACTAAAGAACGTGCAATCCCTTTCACTGTATTAGGTGATCGGTTCAATCTCATTTTATGCTTTAGATACTTTGTAGGAAGTATGCAGATCTTTCTATCCTCTTCTCTACGGATCAAAAAATATTTCGTTCCCCTGTCATTTAATTCGTCTACAATAAAATTCCCCATAATTTCATCTTTTCTGTATTCTAATTTTTGAAAAATGACCCTTTCCAAATTTGCAACAAACTGTTTATTAATTCTATATTTGCTTCAGATTGTTTCTTCGCTTCAGACGTCATTAATCGGATCCAGTAACTTAGAAACATTTTGTTGATATTACTCATAAATATTATTTTCTGTTGCTCAATAACTGGACAGTAATGCATTATTTTGTAGCATCTCCAACTTTAATCAACGCTATGTTGCGCAACATAGCGTTGATTTTTATCTAATAGTAATGAATTGTTACTCTTATAGCAAATGCAGCATTTCTATCTCTAATTGTTCCATCGCAAGTTTAAGGTTCTCATTTTCCTTCTCCAACGACCGATTCTTCGCCCGAAGTTTTTCAGCCTCTTTTTCCAATAGCTTTAATTTTGCCTGCAGGACTCCATTCTCCAGCACCGCCCGGTGATTGGAGAGGCCCGTATTCTTACATTCCCTGAGCGCCTCATCCAGTTTTTTTCTTACTTCCGGATTTTTATAAAAATATGTTCTAGAGAGTCCAGTCCGCCTGGTCAGCTCCGTAACAGAGATCCAGCCCTCCTCCTTCATTTCTATGAGCGCATTAATTGCTCACCATTCTTTTTCCTTGCTTAATAATCGGTTAAGCTCAACCATCTTGTCATATCGATTCATTTACTGTCTTTCCTTCTAGTAATTCGTTTAATTGCTTTATATAAATATGGCCTCATTTTTTCTACCGGATAAAGTATTATCACTCCATACAGTACAGCTATGAAAGGTTGCATTATTCTTGGCAGATTAAATACCGACATCAATGCCGAAACCATGAACATTCCCGCTAAAAACAATATTGAGGACTCAATAATTCTATTATGCTTAACAGCAACTGAGTCTGTTAAATCTTTTATAGACCTCGTATCTATCCATACTAATCTCCCCAGGAATAAAGCACAAAGAACAAGTATCCCAATAATTCCTTCAGAGACTAGTTTTGCCCCTACTGCTGCAAATGCAGTTAAAATTATCACTAAACTTTCCTCTTTCGTGGGATTATACTTATCCGTCTTTTTATGAAAATAGGTTTGATAAAGATGATTTCCTCCAACTCCTGCGGCCAGGAAAAAGAACGTCAATATTATTCCTCCTGTATATTGCTCATCAACGTGGAACTTATTTTCCAAAAAATAGTAAATATACAAAGAAGCCATACAAGTAATGCAATGAGAAATAAACAACTCTAATTGATTTTTCAAATACAAATATGCGGTTGTTTCATATCTTTTTTGATATATCAGCCTTATAAAAACAACAATAACTACCATGGCAAAAATATCAGTTATTCCCCATGCAATTGCCTCACCTATTTTCATTTAACTTTTCCCTTTCATAACCAGGCCGGAGGTCAGACTATTTTTCGGATCACTAAAATACTCTGTACTTTTTTGCGCCAGCTCCTCTTCAGCTGCGCCGGTCAATTCTTTTATCCTTCCGTCATCCCTGTACCCTAAATATTCTCTGATTGCAGAAACAGACACTCCCTGTTGATACATAAAGCGTACTGTAAACTTTTGATAATCCGCCCCTTTAAAAATATACTTTCCTTCCAGGATCCCCAGTCTTTTACAGATTCCCACAATCCTTTTCTCAAATGTCTGGCCTGTGTATTCATCTCCAAGTTTATTTTTAAAAATATATTCCCCCACATTTCTTTTTTCTCTCAGGATAAATTCTCCGATCATAACATATAACCTGGAGGAAATCGGGATGATCCTAAACCCCTTTCTGCGGATATTTTTTACCCTCATCCATGCGCTGTCCTCTTCCCAATAAATATCCTGGGTTCGTAATTGAAACAAACTGGATTTTTGTATTCCCGTAAAAAGCAGGATCGTGCTCATAAGCCTTATATTTTCTGGGAAATGCTTCAGATTGTTGACAAGCACTTGCAGATCATCTTCCGATATGTCCTGTTTTGGTTTCAAAGGGCCTTGTTTTTTCAGGTAATAATCGCTTCTCATAAACGGCTCTTCAATCAGCTCGCTCACCAATAGATACTCCTGCAGATCACGGACTGCATTTACTTTCATATTAAAACTGGAAGTACTATTTTCCCGTTCTTCTAAGTGAAGGAAATATCGATCTGTTACAAAAGCATTTACGCCTTTTACACTATATCCTTCTTTTTCTATAAACATAAGGAATTCTCTTATGTTTAAGAACTTTGTGATAATAGTAGAAAGAGAACATTCTGATATCTGAAGCAGACGTTTTGTATATTGCTGTAGGATTTCCCGGTCCTCCTGTTCGTCCAATTCAAGAAACGAAAGTTTTCTGTTCCTAAGTTTCCTGTCTCCCATCATTTCCGGAAGGTGCAGTCTCTCCAGATACCAGACGTAGGATTCCCAGCAGGGTACATAATTCTGGACAAAGAGCATTTTTCTGCATAAATCAATGATGGGAGGGGAGGTATCATATCGATCCGCTGCATTAAGTGCCAGATATGTCCTAAAATCCATTTCATCGCTCATTGACACTTTTCTTAAATCTTCAATCCCCTCTTCCACGGAAAAACTATAGAGGTCTTTTAGCGGAAGAAGATATTTTCCCCGCCTCTGCTGCTGGTCTTTTACTGTTTTCAGGATAAAAAGCAGTACTTTAAAAACCTGCCGCTTTAACGTTTTGTATCCTTTCACGCTAAAATCCCACAGCAGGATCTCCCGGTCTTCTTCCGGATCAAATGATTTCGCTATTTTATATACTGGGAAATAAGGCAGAAAGAACTTCTGCTCCGAATACCTCACGTTCCAATCCGATGCTGCTTTTCCTTCTGCTGCCCATTTTATGCTAGCCAATTTCATAGCATCTAACTCTTCGAGATATGACTTCTGAAGAAGGTTCCCTTTCAGCTTTTCAATCTCACGTAAATACTTCTCCCGCTCCTCATAGCCAAGCTCCTCCAGGCTGTTAATCCCTATGTCTTTCAAGATATTTTGGATCCTGGTCTTCTTTCGTACAGGAACGTCGGGGAACCTCTGCAGTTCCTTATGTAATAAACTTTTCGCCATGCAACCTCTCTTTAGATCTAAAGCTTTTTGTATGCCTCTTTGATTAGTATACCACAGGTTATATCTGCTTTCATCACCTTTTCTATGTGCCGAAGGTAAGGACGCCAGACCTTCTGCTCCGTCAATATCGTCATACAGAATTGTCTGACAGAAATATATAATGAATGCTCCGGTTTATACCAGACAGCAATCCGCAAATGCATCAGCGTCATTAACATCAGAAAGCTTCTGCAGCAATCATCCAGGCAATACTACCGGAATCATGCCCACGCTTTTGTTATATCTCCCAGAATCTCATCTATCGCCTCTCTGCATTTCTTTGTCTCTTCTTTCAAATGCTGGCTGCTTGCTCTCCTATACCGGTATACGCAATTCATCCCTCTATGCCCTAAAAGGTGGGCGATAGCAGCATCATCTAAATAAAGTTCTGCAAGCTTTACTCCATAGGTATGCCGGAAAAGATGAGTCCCAAATCCCATCAATTCTCCTGCATCATTTCGGATATCATTTTCATAGATCATAGCATATACTTTATTTTTTAACATCGAGTATTGAAATGGCAGCTTGGGATCCTTCTCATTTACAAAGATATACTCCGTTTCACCATATCGTTCAAAGGTATATTCCCTGCTCTTTTCAATCAAAGCAGCAACCGTATCCGGGATCGGCTTTTCATAATACGAAGTCTTTACTTGATATATTCTCAGTATAAATTGCCCGTGTTCCTGGTATATACAGTTCGTTCTTAAAGTCAGCGTATCCGAGATCCGTCCTCCTAACATCTGATGCAGGATCAGTGCCCTGGCCACCTGCTCTTCCAGATTGACAATATGCCTATTCAGCCTTTCAATCTCTGCATCCGAATAATACCGAAATACCGGTTCAGGCATCTTAGGCATATCATTCTTGATAAAGAGCCTGCCCAGATAAGGCTTTTCTATATTCTTTCCCACCTGTGTTAGAACACGCTTTAAATGGGCCAGTTCTGTTTTTCTATTTTTCCGATCCGGATTATGGGTTTTCGTAAAAAGCAAATAGTTCTCTATCATGCTACGATTGATTTCTCCAAAGCTCTGCACTTTTGGGTATTTCTCCCGGAGATAATCCGCAAACCGTTGTGCTGCCCGGATATCAGATACTATTGTTCCTGCAGACTGGTATTTTAAAAAGATATAACACGCTTGCTTTACTTCACTTTTAATCCTTTCCTGCCGGATTTTTTCAAATCTTAAGGATCTGATTGGATCTATCGGATTCCTGCGGATGGAAAACTCAAAGCGATCCAGCTGCCAAATATCCTTCTCTTCTTCCGGCCGTTCCTCCTCTGGCCTCAAGAATTGAAGCAGTTTCTTTAGGAATTGAATCGGTTGGGCATCTTCTACGATTACTTTATTTCCAGTTTTCATCCGATGATTACAGGTCGTCTTATGTCCATTATTCGGCATCCAGTCTTTCAAGCAATCAATTATTTCTCCCTCATTTACTGCGGAAAAGCTATTGAGATACGGAAATTTTTCTTTCATAAAGCGTGCCAGGACCTTAAACTGGATAGTGTCACCATCGATTGTCGATAGGCTAAGATTTTCGGAACGCTTTAGAATAAATGCACGCAGCTCTTTCCTTTGTCCTGCTGTTGGCAAGAGATTCAGATCAAAATAGTGCTGCTTCATTATATCCTTCTTACGTTCAGAAACTTTTCCTTCTTTTTTGCTACACGGAAGATTCCTTAAATAAATTTTATTGCCCAGTCGTACCGCACCTCCCGTTTTATTACAGGCTTCGATTTTCTCACCCGGATCAGCCGGCTAAAACTCACGAAAAAAGAGGCAGAAGAATATTCCTCTGTCCCTTTTCAAAAACCGAATTTTGTACCCAGTAAAATCACTGGTGACATTTAGCTCCACATCCAGCAGCACCTTTATCCATCTCTAGTCCAGATTCAATGAGCGAATCATGATCTGCAAATACTCCAGCCATTGCTGCCACATCAGATCCTACTTTATTATCTTTCAAATAAGCATACACTTTATCCATTTCATCTTTGTATGCCAGCTCTGCCAATGTAAAAGCATCCTGCAGATCCTTATTATCAAAATGGTAGTGCTCTACATCCCTTGCCTGAATCAGATTTATTCTATAATCGGGGAAAACCTCCCGGATCTTTTCAGGGACATGAGGAAACATCTCTTTTAAACTCGTGGCGCCGTTCCATGGCTCTTTTCCATAGTAAAGCACAAGGTTAATGATTGGCTTAAGCCTGTCCTCTTCATGGAGTGCGTCAAGCACATCATCCATATCTTCTTTGTTCTCGCCCCGTCCTTTTAGGATTTCCTGACACTCTTTCAGATATCCTACTGAATCCTGATAAAGAAGCTGCAACGGTATATCCCGGGGATCCTCTATCCCAGTTAGGACAAACTCTGCTTCATGTCCTATCTTTTTTACAACAGTATTCATCTCGCCCGGTGTTTCTGCGTTTTCTCCATCATTTGAATCACTAAGCTCTTCCGGTCTGATCATATCTTTACCTTCGAATAATACCGTATTTAAGAGGCTTGCGAAACGATCATTCTGGTTCCAAAATTTTTTAAATATCTCGTCTTTCCTTGTAGTCGTCAATCTTTTTTTCACATTATGTCCTCACTTTTTAGTATGCTCACAGTATTATACCAGATTTAGGTAAAATATCAATCATGAATCTTTTTAGAATTCAAATATATTCATTTTTCATTAGCCATAAGTGAAGTCTCAATATTCTGAATTTATTTTATCCTGAGGTATCCCAGAATAATCACAGTACTATAATATTGTGCCGTTCTCTAATAAACTGTGTTTATCTACTAATTTCCGCCCCACCAATGTGAGGCATAGCTGTTTTGTATCGTCAGGCGCAAAAATGTAAAACCGTCCCAATGATTTCATATATGAGTATACACTGTTCTCAATATTCCTGCTCCTGATTTGTGAATACCTCGTCAAAAACATATTGACTACAAATCATAGCTTCGACTAATAGATATACTGGAATAAAATTCTATACTTTATTGTCTAATGTAATCATCCCCGGAATATTCGTGTCTCCATTCTCTGCGACTTAACTTTCTACCATATCAGAGTCAGCATTTTCACATATTTAAACCAGAGCATTTCCGCCTACAATTTACTGAGTTGAATTATGCGCTTTTCAATATACAACGTTAATCCTTTATCTTGATATAATAGTGTCACTTTTTAAGAACATAGCTCGGCAAACATAATTATCATTTACTCTAGCAACTATATGTCTCACTTTCTCCAAAGAACTCGTTTATGTCGAGACTAAACTTGCAGAATTTCTGATAAATGTCTTAGTAAATTGGAAGATAAACGTCTCATCATATGCGGACCTGCAAAATGACTGTTACACGATATTTCAAATTTCCACTGAATTTAAAATTATTTTCTCCTTGGACGAGCCAAAGATGTTTTATACACATCACAATTAATATCTGCCCCATTAATATTATTATATATATTCAATGCATTTGCTCGACATGCACCCGTACAATTTAATAAGTATTCTTTACATGATATACATTTCAATGGTGGTTTTAGATTTCGAAACGTATTCATTTTATCGCCATGCCAGATATTCTGTAGACTAATGTTTTGAATATTACCACAATTGGTAAATTCCGTAATTGGCATTAATCCACACGGAACTACTGTACCGTTACATTTTATCACCATCGATGTTTGAGCAGCAGGGCATCCAAAATGTTTCCCATATATTTCATAATAATATTCAGGTAACATAAAAAGTGGTTCAATCAAATCACTTGTTTCAACAATATGTTTGATAAATTTCAAAACATTCTTGTATTCATCGTTATCCCAAAAGCATAAATCGTTATTCGATAATGAATTTCCTGCATGCTTGATTAGGCCAATATGGATTGGAGTCGTCAAATTGCATGTATGTAATATGTACTTTTCAAGATTTAGTAATAATGAATAATTACTTCGATTAATTGTATAATTAATAGCGTTTTTTATGCCGTATTTATCTAATAATATTAGAGCATTTATTACCTCATCAAAAACACCACTTCCACGAATCTGATCATTATACTCTCTAGTACCTTCAAGGCTTACTCTTATTACCAGCAAATGCTTCAATGGAATTAATTTCTGTATATTCTGTTGGATAAATAACCCATTAGTGTATATTATATAATTTATATTTGCTGTTTCTAAATGATTTAAAATATCAAAGAAATAAGGATATAAAAATGGCTCTCCTCCTGTGATTTTCACAAAAAAAACCTTCATTTTTGCAAGCTGATCGATTACATCTTTCCAAAATTCCAAAGCTAATATTGAATCTTCTTTCTGACTGCTATTAAAACAATGCTTACAATGCAAATTACAGGCACTAGTAAGTTCAAGAAATACATTTGTTGGACCTGTTAGGTAATGTGCTTGCTTTTCCTTTAAATTAATATCCCTATACTCTAATTCAATACTATTAGAAATAGTATCGTATATTATTTTTCCAAAAAATTCATTTCGCTCTATACAATTTTTCATAAATCTTATATATGTTTTTGAATATAACGATTAATTATTTTTAACATTACTTCTTGAGTTCCACCCGCTGCAGCATAGGCATAAGCTAAATTACGGTATTTAATGGTTTCTATTGAAGAATGCATATCTATTGAATAACAGCCACATATCCTAGCTACACTGGTAGACAAATTTAATAATAATTTGATAACAGAATATTTCAAGATTGCTGCTGAATAAAACAAGTTATGTTTTTCAATAAATTCCCTTTCAACTTTATTATATAATAATTCACATTGTTGAAGGGACGTATAATAATCGCCTAATTCGAACCAAATAGATGTATACCTTCTTTTTTTGTCTCTTGCCTTTAACCATTTAATAATATTACTTTGAATTTCTCTACAAATACCTAAAGCTAATGTAGCACAACAAAATCTTTCTATAGCTAAAAAATATGTGATCGAAAGTTGTATTGCACCCAATTCGCCCACTTTATATTCTTTTCCTACAACAAGCTCATTACATGAAACAGCGCCAATAGATAATCCATTAACCTCTGATACAGTAATTGTATTTTTTATCTCTATTTGATGGACTGCTTTATCAATCAAGAACAGGCATAAATCATTATTATTACCCTTCACTACTAAAAAGAATAAATCGGCGATAGTAGCATTCGTTACAACATTTTTTTTACAACTAATTGTGAATTGATCATTGTCTAATATTGCTTTAGATGTAATGTTATCAAAACTACTGCCCCCCGTTTCTTCTGTAATAGCTAACGCACAAATCAATTCTCCCTTCTTAATTTTTTCCAGGTATAAGTTTTTTTGGAAATCTGATGCGTTCCTTTCAAATAATGGCAATAATACATCTCTTTGGAGCCAGAATGGGAAGTCATATATTCCATATTTATTCATAATATCAAGAATTATAATTGATTCTTCCCTTGAAGTATTTTTAAAAACATTTAGTTTTCCAGCTTCATGCCAAATAGACCTTAATACTTCTTTATCAGATGTAATACGTTCATGATGTTTACTAATATATTCACATAACTTTTCAAATTCGATTTGATTAATCAACTTATCACCTCATATATCATCTTAAATATTCACTAATAATGTTCAAAACAATATTATCCTTATTGGGTTTCTTGTAATTATTCTTAATTATTGATGGCCATTTTTGATCATCTATACCAAATTGACAAAGGAATGCAAAAAGAAATCTTTCCAATCCAAATCCTATACATCCAGAATAAATATACCCTTCTTGTTCCACTGATCGCAAATTAAAATGTTTAGAGATAAATTGATTATGTCGATTAAATGATGCAATTGCAAGATCTTCAGAGTCAGAAATATCTAATCTCAATTCTATTTTGGAATGATTCATCTTTTGTACATTAATTCTTGCAGCCGCATTGTTAGTAAGATAAAAGGGATCACTTGCATAAATACACTTTCCAGATAATCCTAACAAATCCATCAATTTGGTAGCTAATATTCTATAGCGGTCGAGACAATCATTTACATATGCTTTGCTTCCTAAAAAAACTGTTTCTCGAATTGTAAAATCCCATAACCGAGACATATTTTTACAATATTTATTTTCATATCTAAACGACTTACCACGAGTAGTAATTGTATTATTCCCAAGTGCGTTATCACGATACATATCATATATATAATAACACATAGTAGGTGGTAGACTATACTCAGTCACACATGCCTTAGTTTTTATGGAGGAAGGATTCAATTTATCATCTTCCTTTTTAAAACTTGTGAATGTTGAAAAATCATTATGCAGCCTAGAAACGAAAGACCATAAATTGGGAAATGAATCAAAATATCCCGCACTATCCAATACTGTAGATTTTATTAATGTAGGAAAAATAAATTGTTCAGCATTAAATTTGTTTACAGATATATTTTTTAAAATAGCATCAAAAAATTCAAATAATTCCGTTAATGGATATTTGATGCTGACTTGACCTTCACCATGCACATGAACCAATTTTGCTTCTAGCAATTCGCACATAGTGGACTCTTCGCAAATGTGGTGCTTTATTGGATTTTTCCAAAGTGGCTTTGGCATAATATTTCTTAAATCATAAATATCATTTTTCAGTATTACATTTAAATATTTTAAAAAATCCTTATATTTGTCATCTTCAATAGAAAAGGAAATTCCTATGCAAAGGTCATTTTCATATATTAATGAATAATTTGTTAATCCTTCTGATAAATACCAAATTTTCTTATTTAATTCGCTAGCCTGATAATGTTTTAGTGAATGTTCGAATTGATAAGAATACTCTTTAATCATCTGTGTTCTCCTCATAGATTTGCATTTTATCTTGGTTATACATATTGTAGTGATTTTTACGATTCATTAAAACAGTCCTTTTCATACGACACGTTTCATAGTAATCCATTAACAATGCGGATACATTCCCGGCCCAGAAATTCTTTCCATTAACAAATGCATATGTATTATTCTCTTTAATCAGAATTTTATCTGTTACTAACTGATCAAGCAATCTACTTTCACGTTTACCCACCTTCCCCATTAAAGTATTTAAATACATAAAATTAGGAAATAGCACTAGCCATTTAGTATTCTGCTCAGCTGAAGATAGTCTTCTACATAATTGAGTGCCAAACGAATATGTGTATATTGCATCAATATATTTATGAATGTCCACATAGTTCTTATATTTTATACCCGCAATATATCCTCGTGATGATGTACCCACCCCTATAACATTATTAGAATCCGGAGTATTGTTACCCAATTGAGATTTCAAGATAGTATTCTCTGGAGCATCTTTTATTGAAACAGTGTTTGACATAGTGTATTTATAGCTTTCACTTTCCGCCAAATGAATAAATGCTTTTTCATATTTATTTATACTGTTTTTTAAAGAATATTCTTTCCACAACCCTTTTTTTATCAAATATTGATACATATTAGTTTCAGGATAAACCAACAAAGAATATAAATCGATTGATTGAATTCCTAAATCAAATGTGGAATATATATCTTCCTCAAATTCATTTACACTTTGATTTGGAAAGTTAAACATAATATCAGCATTAATATTTGAAATCCCTTCATTTTGTAAGATGCTGCATAACTTAGATACTTTTTGACGATTTCCAGAAAGATCATATTGTAATCTTATTTCTGGTTTAAAAGTTTGAATTCCAAAACTGATTCTGTTTATTCCAATTTTTTTAAGTTCTTTAATATAATTAGATTTAGTTAAAGAATTTATATTTCCCTCAAAGGAAATGGTCAAATCATTTATCAAAGAAAAACTCACCTTAATATGTTCAATCAACAAATTATAATATTTAGTTGGAACAACAGATGGAGTCCCACCGCCAAAATGAATTCCAACTATTACTATTTTCTGTCCTAATTCTTTAGAATAGTAATTAATTTCTTTAGTAAGTGCTACAAAATATTTGTCTACCAAATCAGCATTAAAGACTTTTGACTTATAATAATTGCAAAAAATGCAATGATGCGCACAAAACGGAATATGTATATATAGTATCGTCTCTCGTCGTGAAAGAGGAACATTATGAATGATATGATGGTAATGAAAAGGCAACATAACATCATCATATATCGATAAAATAGGATAATCATAATGTTCAGCTTCTCGTTTTCCAAACATATCAGCTCTCCTTATTTTAGTTTTCTGATTAAATCGACAATAGCATTAACATCACTAAAGTTTCTAAGATTAAATTCATCATCTGGAATGGAAATATTAAATGTTGTTTCTATAAAGAATATCAAATCAATTATTCCAAATGAATCTAAAATTGATTCTTCTAACAATTTAGTTTCCACGTCTATTCGAATATCTTCGGATAATGTTTCAGTAAGATATTCAATTATTTTCTGTTCCATATCATCCCTCCGTAATTAAAATCGGGTCTATATATTTAATACATATAATGAAAAAAGTTATATAATTAAGAGTATCTTTAAGCGTATCTTCTATTGTTTCATAATCATTACAAGATAACTGCTCTTCTGATATCACACGATTTAATCGATATACTTTACGCTCTAATTCCGTATAGATACCGTATGAACCCCGGCCGTACCAGGTATCTCCATAGGAAGTATTTTTTACCATATATAAACTATATAATTCATCTAGGATTTCATTTGTGCTTTTTCCTGTTAAATATACTGTCATAGAAAGAATGCTCTTGGCAGCAGTATAAAGAAGAGACAATAATTGATGCTCAGGTACAACATCTTTCATAATTTTAGATCTTATGTTCTCAATAGTGTTGTTAATATTATCGGACGACTGTATTTGCTCAAAATAAGATAGTAGTTCCCTTTTATCAATTAAACGAGAACGATAGTCTTTAATAATCATCAATAGTTTAGCAAAAGCATGATTTTTCTCTTCTAAAAGTTCCATGTCCGATGAGAGTTCAATTGTATCGTATGTATGGTATATCGATTTTACTTCGTTATCAAATTTCCCCATTTTAACCTCATACTATTCTATTATATATATTTTAGGTGAAGGCCACACATGAAACATACTTTGTAGACACGCAGTATAAGCCCCCATAGCTCCAAGTTCCAAAATATCACCAGATTCAATTTCATAAGGCAAATCAAACGTAAAATGAGGGCGGTGCATACATGTTAAATCGACAAATCTATAAGTACATAACTGTTTGATAGGCTTCTTATTAATCACTTTTATATACGATGGAAGTCGTTTATTATCAGTTTTCAAACCAGTTGGTTTACCTGCATCCATATACACATCAGAAAAACTTTTTCTATGCCGAACCGCAATAACTCTTGAAAATAAGCTACCGGCATCGTTTACAATAGCATTACCCGGTTCCGCAATAATTCTAATATTAGGATATTGCTTTCTTAAATTATCTGTTTTATAAACAAGATTTGAAAAAAAGCCATCCTCTGCATTGTGTCGATATCCCCCACCAATGTTTAAAATGAATGATTGTTTCATATGGAATTGGAGTAAACCAATTACATACATAGCTCTATTCCATACACAATTAAAATCATTAAGATTAATATTGTTTGAAATGTGAAACGATATTCCATTAATATTATTTGACGAAAAGACACCATTCCGAACACCTATCGCAATTTCTTCTATTGTCATTCCAAATTCTAAACTATTCGGGAGAAGGTCATTGATATTTAATCGCAATATTTTATTAGAACTTGGTGCATATTCATTTAATTTTTGTAATTCGGAAAGCATATCAAAAATAAAATAATTACACCCATCTCGATAGAGATGTTCGATTGTGGAAATTTTTTTAATCGGCAGACCGCAAATAATATTAGACGCAGGAATATCAGCATTTCTTACTCTATCAAATTCCCCATCACTTGCAACCTCAAACCCAGTACATACGGATGACAGGCACTCAATAATTAGAGGCTCGGCATTTGCCTTCAGAGAATAATACACCTCTATTCCCGCCATCTTTTTACACAAATTTTGGTAAGAAAAAATGAGAGCTTTTTTTGAAAACACATAGGCTGGTGTATTAATACATTCAATCTTTTCCGATTTAATCATTGATATTCTCCCATATATAAGTTTTTATATTTAACTGATCAATTATATTGCATTTAACTGACTTGCACTGATATAATTCAACTATTTTTTGAATAGAATGTTTCAGTTTTGACTCAGGAAGTGCAGATGTATCAAATTTTGTAATGTCGATTATCAGTAAATCATTTTTCACCTTATAATTCCAAGTAGCTTTTGCTTCACCATTTTCAACTACTACTCCACTCACATGTCCTGCTTTTCTCCAAATACAATGTTTATATATATCAGATACAATCCAAGCTTTGTCATCATATGCTAGTAATAGTGGATCAAACTTTCCTAAAAAAAACACATTATCTTTTAAAATATTTTCATAATCTAGCTTGCTGTATAACGAATATTTATCAGAAATCCCCCATAACCCAGTATCATACTCAATTAATGAATCAATACCTCTACATTTATCTGTAAATATTTTTATTTTAATATTTGAAACAGGTAAACCTAGCCAATGCAATAAATCATTAATTGTTGCAGGACCATAGCAAGTGAAATATCGAAGAATAATTTCATTTAGAGCTTGTTCATAATCCAACAACTTAAAACTATTATTAGGCACCCAAAATAATCTATTCGCATAGCATGCACATCTATTTCCAACGGTGACATTACAAATCAACCCCTTATTATTAAGAGTAATGAACAGATCACCCCAAGGGCCTAGATACTCGGGAGAAATACCTTCCTTAATCATTATATCTCTAGTAACAAACTTATTTTTCTGAACAATTTGTTCAGCCTGATGAAAAAGATGATCGAAATCTATTCCTTTTTTTCTTATTCTTCGTTCAAACCAATCAGGTTTATTTTTTAAAAAACTGCAAATCATCCCCCAATCATCAATCGTATAATAATGAAGTGTTGAACGTAATCCCCATATTCGAATTATAGATCGTTCTTCATAAATCATCTTATTAAGTTGTGATACTGTAGTTCCCTTAGTTCTTAATGCAATGGAAAGATAAGGAACTTGCTGCATTTGCGCTTGAATTCCAAAATGATGTTTTATACATGAATGTACAGATGGGCATTCATGATACAACCCCGATTGAATCAAACGAAATGCTGTAATTAATTTCATCTTATTCATCATATATAGTCCTTTTTAATTTGTTCATTAAAATAAACTCTTGTTCGGCTATTTTATGAATTCTATTGCTTAATCTTGTATATACATCTGGACTATTTTTTCTCTTACCTGCGCGAATCAACAAAATCATTACACTTCTCCACTCCTCAGAGATTTCTTGAAGTTTCTCAATAAAATACAGATAACTATTGGTAGAGCTTAATTGTAAAAATTCGCAATAATTTAATCGATCATTCGCAACTCCTTTAAGCCATGTATATAGAGGTGAAACACGTGCATCATGATAATTATTCAGATGAAGATCAATATCCAAAGAGTCTTTTACTTTATCTGCAAATAAATCAATATTTCTTTTCAATAACGTAGGATTCAACTTTAAAATAGAGTTCTCTACAATATTTTTCATAATAACTGCATCATGAAAAGAAATCGTAATGATTTCTCCCGATCCTTGGTTGTAATCTTGGAAGGGAAGAATAACCTTTTTCTGAGTATCAAGCTTGTCTAAACATATAAAAAACTCTCTCTCGGTATTAACTCCAATTATTAATATATAATGATGTATATGACTTTTCCCATATGAAGGAAACCATGGGCACCAAAAGGAATCTATATACGTAATAACTGGATGATTTTTAGTTAATTCTTCTATAATTGTTTCGTAACGACGAAAAATCGATGCTGTTTGAACATAAAAGCTTATACCCGTATATTTTTTTGCATTTTCTAAAAACTCCATTAATTCGGGAACGAATCTTATACCTTTATATTCCTCCATAAAATTGTATGAAAAACTCCAACTAGAAGCAAATATGTAACGATACTCCTTATGATACCAATTTATCGTTGTTGCTATAGGTCGTTCCAAACATGAAAGTTTATCATTATGAATACAATTAATTTTTAAAACTTTCTTCATTTTTACTCACATTATTATTTATAAGATTTTGTGCCCATTTAGATATGGCATCGTTCTCTTCAACAACAAATTCTTGCCCTCTTGCTGCTGACTGGAAATAACCATCTTTCCAGGAATTTTGAGTATGATACGTAATGGATAAACCTCTAAATATTTCAGGAAGTTTCCACTTGCTACGACTCATACCAGGCATTGACAAATCAAGTTCTGCATTATATTTAAAAACTCCATATCCAGGTATATTTTCGTTCCAACTAGAAGATTCACGAGCAACATAAATACAATTATTTTTATTATTTACACGCTCACCCTGACTATGCGGATGATATTTTAACCAAGCAGGAATTTTATCAGTTGCAGTATGAATTATTTCACCAATTTGTAGATACCCAAAAAGAACATGTCTACCATTCCCTTTCTTCATTTTCAACGAATTATTGTATAGTTCACAATCATTGAACCATCCAAAAAAAAGAAATAAATCACCGACCCCAATATGTGAATTCTCTAATACAGTTTGTGCAGCTCCTATCTGTCCAAAACATCCACGCCACTTAGAATCTCTAGCCATTGCATAATAATCAATATCCGGATCTAGATGACAATGAGTCTCAGAATTAAGTGGTTTCCATTTATATTCTTTAATCTGAGGTTTAATATTTTGCATTAATTCCATCAAATTAAAATCTTGATATCTGGATTTTACATTACAGTATGTAATAGAATCTCCGCTACTAGGAATCGGTAATGACTGAATGGTACCGTCTGGTAATATAAAACTTGCATATCCCCCAAACCCAGAATCAAATCCCTTTCGACTTAAAACAACCTTCATTTTAATCCTCCGTATAAAAAGCAGATCTTCTTAATTTTTTCGATAAAATGCTAATAATAAAAAATGGCAATAGTCCATGCAAACAAAGCATAGTTATTACCAATTCCTATAACACCTTAAAATAATTATATCATATTCATTTTATAAAGCAATACTATATGTCACTTGAGTTTCCGCAGAATTATCCTCATAAGACAAATCTGCTGCGTTTATTATCCACAACTTTCAAAAAATGCCCAAAATATAAGGAATCCTGTTCCTTTTTGATGTAAAATTAAGCTACCAAACAAAAACCTTACTAAACAAAAAGAAAGGGGATTCCTTATGGCTAATTCTACATCAATTACTTACCGTTTGAAAAGAAAAATTTTGACTTTTACAAATAAAATCTCCCGCAGACTTTCGAAACCAGACCGGAAGTTTACAGCAGATATGGTTTATGGCATTCTGGCATCCAGAAGCTGCCTGCTCACTGATATTTCCGACCAGCTTCATGAAACGGCACAGAAGGCGAATACTGTAAAACGACTTTCCAATCATCTTTCAGAAGGAACGCCGGCTTCTGCGGCTGCTTCTTATCTCCACACCGTAAAGAGACTCGTTCCCTCTGAACCAGTGGTCCTCATTGATGAAAGTGATATCGTAAAACCAGATGGAAAACAGTTTGAAGCTCTTGGTATCGTTCGCGATGGTTCTGAAAGCACACAGACGAAAAGCGTTTATAAAAAAGGATACCATGTAACAGAGGCCTGTGCCCTGACTGCCAGCAAGCATCCTGTCAGTGTTTTTTCCATGATCCATTCTTCTGCTGAGAAGGACTATAAATCTGTAAACACCATCACGTTTGATGCGATCAAACAAGCAGCTGCTCTTTTCGGAAAGGCCACCTTTGTTATGGACCGCGGTTATGATGACAATAAGATGTTTCTCATCCTCGACCATCTGAAGCAGGATTACGTGATCCGCCTGAAATCCAACCGGAAACTTCTTTATCACAACAAATGGACAAAGGCAACCGAACTGCGGAACCGGAGAAAAGGAAAAGTCAAAGCGGATGTTTTCTATAAGGGAAAAGAGCATACCGCATATCTTTCCCACGTAAAAGTTCAGATCACTGCCTCCCGGAAGAATATTTATCTGGTCCTGGTCTATGGGATCACGGAACATCCCATGATGCTGGCTACAAACAAAGAGATCCGTTCAAAGGATGATGTGATCCGCATTGCCAGAACCTACTTTTCCAGATGGCGGATCGAGGAATATTTTCGTTGTAAAAAGCAGACCTATCAGTTTGAAAACTTCCGTGTAAGGAAACTGGAAGCCATTAATGCGCTTAACTTTTATATTACTTTAGCTATGGCATTTTTAGCTCAGGAAGAATTAAGTCCTGAGACAAACGCCCTGAAAGTTTCAATCATACAGGAAGCAGATCCAATCAAGGATAAAGTCAGTTTCTGCTATTATCGGCTGGCAAAAGGCATCTCCGGCATACTGTCATATGCCAAAGAGGGCATCCGGCTCTGGTACCGGACAAAGCGTCCGGCGTACCGTCAACTATGCCTTAAGCTGACCGTTTGAATAGATAAAAGAATATGTCTCCCCAAGCCCGGTTCCGGCGGGGCTTATTAAAGTGCCTCTATTCTTGGTACTGCCATTCTAGGACTCTCAAAAAAACGGCAGATTAGTACTTTGGGAAGACATACTCATCTTTTTATTGCAATTCGCGGAAACTCAAGTATATGTCAATACACTTATCTTTTACAGAAAGCACATTTTTTTCAAATTGTTTACCCTGTTATTTTTTCCAAAAGATTTGATACATCATCAACACAAAACACATAGTTAGATCCAGGTACTATTTATAGCCAGAATATGAGAGATTCCCAGGATTTGAAATAACAGTTTATTCTCCTGTCCCAGATTGCCTTTTTCCCCCAACACCATAGCCTCTATAATCCCGCTTTTTTCACTGCCGAAGGCTTTTTGGATCCCCCCGGCAAGCCTTTCCCGGATTTTTTCCTGGGCCGCCAGGACAGGATCTGTCTCCTTTTGAAGGACCTGAAATTTTTCCCCGTCCATATACCATTTTACTTTTCTGGCATAATAATAAATCCTTTCATCAAACTGTCCCGGATTTGCGGCTTTGGGAATTTCCTCCAGCTTTCCCCAGACGGCAGCCATATCTCCCGGTTCTGCCGGTTTGGACAGGATCTGGTTTTCAATTTTGATTTTCAAATTATCTATGGGATATTCTTTTTCCAGAATGATCAGATTTGCTTTCTTCAGATACAGATTTGTAATTGTTTCATAGATATCTTTCTGATAGACGATACCTGTGACCAGAATGTTTTCATCTTGAACTTCCCCCGGAAGCCGGGGGGAATGGCAGGAAAAAAAGGGAACTCCTGCCCACCCCAGCAGCCATATCGCTGCCGCCCAGATGACGGCGGCAGCGCACAGGGGCCTCTTAACTCTCATCTTCCGTCTCCAGATAACTGTAATCTGCCTGATAGACCTTGTCCAGTTTCATACTCTCTCTGAAGGTTACTTTCGTATCTCCCTCCACAGAAATCTGCACTCCGTGGATCTTGCAGGCATCCGTCAGCGAATCTACGATAGAATAGATAGGCAGTTCCTGCTGGACGCTCATGGTCTCGGTCAGAAAACTTTTGTCCAGATTCACATAACAGATCCCCTCCACAATAGAAACGCCCAGGATCTTAGTATTGGAAGACAGCGTAGGCAGCATATCATCGGATTTCGGTCCTTCCAAAAGCTTCTCCACAATAACTCTTTCCAGAGGAACATTGCTGCTATAGTGGATCCTTCTGTTCTCCCTTACCAGATGATCCCCATTCTCATTGGAAAAATAAAGGTTCAGATCCGCAAATACATAAGAATTGATATTTTTCCCTTCATTTTCCACAAAGCTGCTTCTCTCCATAGGCCCCAGCTCCCTGCCGTCGGAATCCGTCATAGGATTTCCGTTTTCCTGAAATTCCACATAAGAAACTCCGGGGATCTGGGTAAAGGCCAGGACCATTCCTGTCCTCACCAGGATCTCCCTGGCATTATTCATCTTTTTATACTCTTCGTCAAAATTCAGTGTAACCGTCTGTCCTTCAAAAGAATAATTTTTCATCAGCACCCCGTCAGGAAGCAGTCTGAGATATTCTTCTGAGTCAGAAGGTTCTGATAGTTTCTGGTAGATCTCCTGGATCATATCTTCCGTATCTTCCGCTGAAGGCTCAAAAGGTACTGTCTCCAGTTTTGTTTCTGACAGCGCCAGGTAATACATGGAGTATTTGGTTGCCTCTTCCTCCTGTTTTTTTTGGCAGCCGGACAGTACCAGAAGGCAGAGTACCAAAAAAAATGTCAGTATTTTTCTGCTTTTCTTCACTCCAATCCCCCCTATGCAATATAATTCAAAGGGATCCTTACAGAAAATGTAGTTCCCTGATGTTCTTCGCTTTTCACCTTAATGGCTCCTCTGTGCATGACAATGGCATTTCTGGTGATCGCCAGACCCAGGCCGGTTCCTCCGATTTCCCTGGAATGGGATTTGTCAACCCGGTAGAATCTTTCAAAGATCTTATCAATAGATTCCTTGGGAATGCCGATCCCTGAATCGGATACTGTTACATAAAAGTATTTATGATCTGCATTCAAAGTCACATGTACCCATCCGTCTTCCACATTATATTTAATACCGTTTTCTACCAGGTTTGAAAAGGCCAGGCTCAGCTTCACCTCATCAATCTCTGCCACTACCGGCCGGAAGCTTTCCAGGACCAGCTCCACCCTTTTTTTATCCGCGATCGGTTTCAGCCTCTTCAGGATATTCTCCAGCAGCTCGTTGATACTCACCTTCTGGATGTTCAGATCCGAAGCCTTCTTATCCATCTTGACTAATGCCAGAAGATCTGTAATGATCTTATTCTCCCGGTCGATCTCCACTGTAATATCCTGCATGAACTCCTTGTACAGTTCTGCCGGAACATTATCCTGTCCTGCCAGAGAATCTGCCAGGACCTTGATAGATGTCATAGGAGTTTTCAGCTCATGAGACACATTGGCCACAAACTCCTGTCTGGAATCATCCAGGGTCTTCATACGTTTCAGCAGTTTGTTAAATACATTGGTGATCATTTCTGTCTCTGTATAATCTGTAACAGAAATCTCCTCGTCCAGATAGCCGTCTGTCAGTTCTTCGATAGCCTTGCTTACTCTGGAAAAAGGTTTCACCAGGATTTTGGATATGATAAAACTCAGGAAGATCACCAGGATACTGATGATCAGCATGAGCAGATTTCCCCGGTGGGCAAGGATTTCCATTGTATCCTGGATCTCCACGGTAGAAGCGCTGATCAGCATTACACCGTCAATCTGCTCAGATTCTTTGTTTGTCAGAGGGATCGTCTGCTCTATATAAGTATTCCCCTTATCATAGTAACTGGTGTTTACCCCTTCGAAACATTGGATCACTTCTTCGGAAAAAGCATATTTTCCCTCATCAATATCATAGGTATCTTCCACGATCCTTCCGTTTCTGTTTATGATCAGCACTCTGGCACTGAAGATTGAGGAGATCATAGATAACTCGCTGTCTATGACCTCTGACTTTTGCTGGAGATAACCTTCTTTCATCAGCTGGTTTCCCAGGATATCACACTGATTTCTCACATTGATCTGCCTAAGTTCCACCGCCCGGTCTTCATAGGAACTGATCAGCATTCCTTCCACAATAAATCCGGGAATGATCCCGATCATGATCATAAGGACCATGATCCGAAACCTGAGACTTTTAAAAAAAGACAGTTTAGATTTTATCTGCATTGGTTTATTCCCACTTTCTATCCAGGAGTCACTTCCGGAAGTCCCCGGGAGTCCCTTTCTTAACAGGAAAAAACGAGCGAAAACACTCCTGGCGGGTTTTCGCTCGCAGATGGATTGCTATCCCTGAAAATAATATCCGATTCCCCACTTGGTATGAACATATTTGGGATCACTTGGCACTGTCTCGATCTTCTCTCTCAAACGACGGATATGTACGTCCACCGTCCGTACATCTCCCGGGTATTCATATCCCCACACCAGATTCAACAGATTCTCTCTGCTGTATACTTTATTGGGATTTTTTGCCAGAAGTTCCAGAAGATCAAATTCCTTGGCAGTAAGATTGATCTCCTTATCCGCGATAAAGACTCTTCTTCCTTCCAGATCCAGTTTCAGATCGCCGCTGACCAGGACTTTTTCCGTATTCTCTTTCTTCTCATCTTTGCTTGCCCGGCGCATAATAGCCTTGATCCTGGCTTTTACCTCCAGGATATTAAAAGGTTTGGTGATATAATCGTCTGCTCCGTATTCCAGCCCCAGGATCTTATCCATATCTTCGCCTTTGGCAGTAAGCATGATAATAGGAACGCTGGAAAATTCTCTGATCTGCTGGCATACTTCAAGCCCTGTCATCTTGGGGAGCATGATATCCAGAAGGATCATATCATATTCCTTTGTCCTGGCCTTCTCCAGAGCTTCCTCTCCGTCATAGGCACAGTCCACTTCCATGTCATCCTGTTCCAGGCTGAAACGGATGCCCTTTACGATTAATTTTTCATCATCAACTACCAATACTCTTCTGCTCATCTGCTTTCTCCTATTCCACTGTTATATAAGCTTCTATTTTTTCAAAGGTCTTTCCTTTAATCCCGGAAACCTGCTGGATATCCTCTATACTATCGAAGCTTCCGGCCTCCTCTCTGTGATCAATGATCGCCTGAGCGCGGACTTCTCCGATACCAGGTATCTCCTGGAGTTCTTCCAGAGAAGCCTGATTAATATTGATCTTTCTCTGCTCTCCAGTTCCTGCCTCTAGGGTTTCCTGGTTTTTCTGGGAGGCAAAGACTCCCTGTTCTTTCAGCGCCTGAGTCTCTTCTCTGGTATAAACCAGGATCTTTTCTCCGTCAGACACAGTCTCTGCCTGATTGAGCCATTGAACATCTGCTTCTTCCGTAAATCCTCCCGCTGCCTCTATAGCCTGAAAGACTCTGGAATCCGCAGCCAGTTCGTAAACTCCGGGATCTTTCACGGCACCGCTCACATCCACCCAGACAGAAGGAATCGTCTTTTCTCTGACGCCTGTATCTGCTGAGCCTTCTTCCTCTTTTTCCGAAGAGGCTTCCGCTCCTTCCTGTTCCCCGCCAGTCTGATGATCTGCCTCCTGAGAAAGCACCCCATCCTGACCGATCAGGATCTCCTCTTTTTCCCTCTGACAGGCGCTCAGGGTTATCATAGTTCCTAAAAAGATCATTGTTAAAAACTTATTCTTGATTTTCATTCCACATACCTCACATGCTCCAGTCAGACAGAAACAGTCCAGTATGTAGAACTGTATTTATTGTAACGAATTTATAGTCGCTTTACAATATCTATTTTCAAGTTCTTCTAAAATCCCCTGAAATTTTCTCTGGTATACTTTTATGATCTGTCTGCCGAAATCTTACTTTGGAAACAATGGCTGAAACGCCGGAAACAATTTCTTGAAATGTAAATACAGTATAGCATTCGCTTTAAAAAACGGCAATCCAAAAAACAGCTCCTTCTTGGAGCTGTTTTTTGTACATTATTCCCATTTAAAAATTATGATCCCTGCGATAGCAATTCCCATGCCAATCACTTTTCTCCATTCGAAGGGAGATTTTTCCACTCCGAACAGTCCCAGAAGTTCAATGATATAGGCCACTGCAAGCTGAGCTACTACAATAAGCATGGCTGCCCTGGCAGGTCCAAGGGCGGACATGCTCTGGATCACCGTCACGGTAATAAAAGCGCCTATGACGCCTCCCAGAAGCAGATACCGATGGTTTACCATGGCCAGTTCCCCGATCCTCTCTCTTCCGGTAAATAACCAGGCGCCGATACATACCAGTAACGCCGAAAACTGCACCCAGCCTGTAGACACCCATAAGCTGGTCTGCTTGGTCACTTCTGTGTTGAACACACCCTGAACACTCATCAGAGCCCCGGAGACAAGGGCGATTAAAATTCCCCACACATCCTGTTCCTCCTTATGTTCCAAAATACCTTTGCAGGAGCTGTTACATGAATATTCTCTGTCACCATTCATGCTGCGGCTCCTCTCTCTGATATATTTTCCCATAAAAAGGATTTTCATTCCGGTATCACACAAGTTCAGTCCCGCGCCTCAGTCAAAAGACTAAAAAGATTTTTCCAGTTTTTCTATCATTTCATCAATATCAGCCTTGGTAATGATCAGAGGCGGAACAAATCGCAGTACATCTGATCCTGCGGAAAGAACAAAAAGACCGTTTTCAATCGCTTTATTTATGATCCCGCCTACAGGTCTGCCGCTGACCACCAGTCCCTGCATCAGGCCTTTTCCTCTTCTTTCTGTAAGGAAATCATATTTTTCCACCAGTTTATCTAGTTTTTCTTCCAGATAAGGGGCTGTCTCCTGAACATGCTCCAGGATCTTTTCTTCTTCAAAAAGGTCAAAGACTTTGCTCACCGCACAGCAGGCCAAAGGATTTCCGCCGTATGTAGTCCCATGATCTCCCGGCTCCAGAGAATTCCTGGCTGTTTTTTCATTTAATACAAAAGCTCCCACCGGAACGCCGCAGCCCAGGGCTTTGGCACAGGTCATGATATCCGGCATAACCTCATAAGACTGGAAAGCAAACATAGTTCCGGTCCTTCCCATACCGCACTGGATCTCATCTAAGATCAGCAGGATATCCTTCTCGTCACAGAGTTTCCTAAGACCCTGGAGGAATTCCCGGCTGGCAGGATAAATCCCTCCTTCGCCCTGGACAGGCTCCAGGATAATGGCACAGGTCTTCTCGGTAATCTGTGCCTTTACACTGTCCAGATCATTAAAATCCGCAAACCGGATCCCTCCGATCAGGGGTTTAAAAGGCTCCTGGTAATGGGCATTCCCTGTTACAGACAAAGCCCCCAGGCTTCTTCCATGAAAAGAATGGCGCATGGCAATGATCTCATGATCCGTACTCTGATCCTTCAGCCAGGCATATTTTCTGGCTGCTTTAATGGCTCCTTCAATAGCCTCTGTACCGCTGTTGGTAAAGAAAACTTTATTGAGTCCGGAAGCTTTGAGAAGTTTTTCTGCCGCTTCCACCATGGGAACATTGTAGAACAAATTGGAGGTATGTATCACCTTATCGATCTGATCCTTCAGCGCCTGATTATAAGCTTTGTTTCCGTATCCCAGGGCAAAAACCGCAATGCCGGCGCCGAAATCCAGATATTCTTTTCCCTCCAGATCGTAAAGGCGCACGCCTTCTCCCCGGTCCAGAACTACCGGAAAACGATTATAAGTATGGAGCACTGCATTTTCAGCCCTGTCCATATATTCTTTACTGCACATCATAATACTGTATCCCGTCCTTTCTCAAAATCGCGGTTCCGATCCCTTTATCTGTAAAGATTTCCAGAAGAAGGCAGTGTTTGATCCTTCCGTCCAGGATATGGACTCTGGAAACTCCTCCCTCAATGGCATCCACGCAATTCTGCAGTTTGGGGATCATGCCGCCCCCTACATTTCCACTGTCGATAAGATCCCTGGCTTCTTTTACAAAGAGCTTGGAGATCAGTGTAGAAGGATCCTGAGGATCTCTGTATACCCCTTCAATATCTGTCAGGAACGCCAGTTTTTCCGCATGCATCTGCTTTGCAATGGCGCAGGCCGCGTCATCAGCATTAATATTATAAGTCTGATAATTTTCATCCATTCCCACGGGGCAGACGATAGGCAGAAAATCTTTTTCCAGAAGATCTGACAGGATCTTGGGATTTACTTCTGTGATATTCCCTACAAATCCGATATCCTGTCCATTGGAATATTTTTTCTCCACTTTCAGAAGATTCCCGTCTTTGCCGCTGACTCCTACAGCTTTTACTCCCAAAGCTTCCACCAGGGCCACCAGTTCTTTGTTTACCTTGTTCAAAACCATTTCCGCCAGCTCCATAGTCTCCTCATCTGTCACCCGCAGTCCGTTGATGAACTGAGGTTCTTTCCCTACTTTGCTGACCCAGCGGCTGATCTCTTTGCCGCCGCCGTGAACGATGATCGGCTTAAATCCTACCAGTTTCAGAAGTACCACGTCCTGGATCACAGTTCTCTTCAGCTGCTCATCCACCATAGCGCTTCCGCCGTATTTTACCACAATGATCTTTCTGTTGAATCTCTGTATATATGGAAGGGCTTCGATCAGTACTTCCGCCTTGTCCAGATATTTCTGCTTAACCATTTTCTTTTCCCCCTTATGAGCGGTAGTCCGCATTTATTTTCACATAATCATAGGTAAGATCACAGCCCCAGGCAGTAGCTGTAGCCTCTCCCATTTTGATATCGGCAATTACAGTGACTTTATCCTCTGAAAGGATTTTTGTAGCTTCCTCCTCACTGTAATCTGTTCCCACACCGTCTTTCATGATCTGGATCTTTCCTGCTTTGCTTTCAAAAAACAGATCCACTTTTTCCGGGTCAAACTGTGCCCCTGAATATCCCATTGCACACAGGATCCTGCCCCAGTTGGCGTCGTGACCGAAGATAGCGGCTTTTGTCAGATTTGAGGTGATCACAGACTTGGAAAGGGTTACCGCCTGCTCTTTATCCAGGGCCCCTACCACTTTCACTTCAAAAAGAGCGGTGGCTCCCTCTCCGTCCCCGGCGATCTTCTGGGCCAAAGTCTTATTTATATAGTCCAGAGCTTCTTTGAAAAGTTCATAATCCTGATCTTTCTCTTTGATCACAGGATTATCGGCCATTCCATTGGCTAAAAGAAGTACCGTATCGTTAGTAGAAGTATCTCCGTCTACAGAGATCATATTGTAGGAGTCCTGTACACTTTCCTTTAATGCTTCTTTTAACAGCGCCTTATCTATCTGTACATCTGTGGTGACAAAAGAAAGCATGGTACACATATTGGGATGGATCATCCCGGAACCTTTGCACATTCCTCCTATGGTTACTTTTTTCCCGGAGATTTCAATTTCTACAGCCGCTTCTTTTTTCACCGTATCTGTAGTCATAATAGCTTCCGCCGCCAAAGCCGCCGCTTCCCTGGTCCCCAGGAGCAGAGGCGCCAGATTTTTTACTCCTTCCTCTAAGACCGGCATAGGAAGCTGCTGTCCGATCACTCCCGTAGAAGCCACCAGCACGCTTTCCGCCGGAATATCCAGGGCTTTTCCTGCAGCCTCAGCTGTAGCCTGACAATAACCATATCCTTCCCGCCCGGTGCAGGCGTTGGCGATGCCGCTGTTGCACACCACCGCCTGGGCGAAATCCGAATCTGTCACCACTTTCTGATCCCATTTTACCGGTGCCGCCTTTACCACATTGGTGGTAAAAGTTCCCGCACATACACAGGGCTGCTCGCTGTAGATCATTGCCATATCCTTTTTCCCGCCCTTTTTGATCCCTGCCGCGATCCCTGCTGCCTGAAATCCTCTGGCGGCAGTCACTCCGCCGTCTATTACTTTTATTTTATCATTCATACTCATTGTTTCTCCTTTCCTTATCAGGGGAACATAGGCACCAGCCTGAGTCCCTCATCCTCTTCTTCTCCAAACATCAGATTCATGTTCTGGACTGCCTGTCCGGCAGCGCCTTTTACCAGATTATCAATGGCTCCCATCATAATGATCCGATTGGTCCTTGGATCTATCTTAAAATTAATATCTACATAATTACTGCCTTCTACCCATTTTGTCTGGGGATACATATCCTTATCCAGCACACGGACGAATTTTTCCTTTTTATAATACTGATCGTAAATTTCCTTCACCTCTTCATAGGATACAGGCCTGGTAAGAGAAGCATAAGCAGTAGCCAGTATTCCCCGGTTCATAGGTACCAGATGAGGGGTAAAGCTTAAAGTCAGTTTTCTTCCTGCCGCATACCCCAGCTGTTCCTCGATCTCCGGTGTATGCCGGTGATTCCCCACACTGTAGGCCTTCATATTTTCATTGACTTCACAGAAAAGATTGTCCACCTTTGCCCCTCTGCCGGCTCCGGAAGTGCCAGACTTGGCATCAATGATCAGGGTATCCGGATCGATGAGCCCTTCTTTTACCAGAGGATAGCAGGTCAGGATACTACAGGTGGTATAACAGCCCGGATTTGCCACCAGTCTTGCTTTCTTCACCGCTTCCCGGTTGATCTCGCATAATCCGTATACTGCCTCAGGTATAAACTCCGGAGCTTTGTGGGAGATCTTATACCACTCTTCGTAAACCTTGACATCTTTTATACGAAAGTCTGCGCTAAGATCTATTACTTTTACTTTTGAAAGGATCTCCTCATTGATCATGGAAGCGCACAGCCCCTGAGGGGTTGCGGTAAAGATCACATCTACCTGATCGGCCAGCTGGGCCATATTATCATCCAGACATACATCATCCACAAGTTCAAACATATTCTGGTAGACTTCATAATATTTTTTATCAATATAGCTTCTGGAGCCGTACCATTTAATCTCCGTATTTTTATGTCCCAGAAGGATCCGCACCAGCTCTCCTCCTGCATAACCGGTAGCTCCGATGATTCCTGCTTTTATCATATTCCTAACCTCTTTTCCTTTATCTGCCGCCATTATTTTCTCCCCGGCAGTGATCTGTGTCCATCATACTCCTGTTCTCCTGCCTGTGCAAGAAAAAATTATGCATATTTCTTCCAAAATATTGAATAATTATACATCCTGTTTTCTATATATGCAAGATAAAAATTCACTTTTTTCTTTCTTACTTTTCCTTTAATATATAAAATCCATGCTCTTTCCGTCCCAGGATTCCTTAAAATTCCCGTTCTGTATACCTTCCATGGTTCCTCTTTTCCCGCCTTGCATACAGGTTTTTCAAAAATGCAGATCCCCATGCAGTATTTGATTTTTTTTCATTTTTCTATTGCATAATTATAATAATTGTTGTATAGTACCAATAGCAACGGAGAAAAAATAGATTTTTATATATTTACAGGAGGATCATCTAATGAAAGAAAAAGTTGTTTTAGCATATTCCGGTGGTCTCGACACCACAGCCTTAATCCCATGGTTAAAAGAAAATTTTGATTATGATGTCATCTGCTGCTGTGTAAACTGCGGCCAGGGCGCAGAACTGGACGGCCTGGATGAAAGAGCCAAAATGTCCGGAGCTTCTAAATTATATATTGAAGATATCGTAGATGAATTCTGCGACGACTATATTATGCCCTGTGTACAGGCTGGCGCTGTATATGAGCATAAATACCTTCTGGGCACCTCAATGGCCCGTCCGGGAATCGCAAAGAAATTAGTAGAGATCGCCAGAAAAGAAGGGGCGGTTGCTATCTGCCACGGCGCTACCGGAAAGGGAAATGACCAGATTCGTTTCGAACTGGGTATCAAAGCCCTGGCGCCGGATATTAAGATCATTGCTCCCTGGCGTATGACCGATGTATGGACCATGCAGTCCAGAGAAGACGAGATCGCTTACTGCAAGGCTCACGGCATTGATCTGCCTTTTGACGCCAGCCACAGCTACAGCCGTGACCGGAACCTTTGGCATATCAGCCATGAGGGACTGGAACTGGAAGATCCATCTCAGGAGCCCAATTACGACGACCTTCTGGTGCTGAGCGTAACACCTCAGAAAGCCCCGGACAAAGAGACGGAGATCACTATGACCTTTGAAGCCGGCGTTCCTAAAACATTAAATGGAAAGGCTATGAAAGTTTCCGAGATCATCACAGAACTGAACAGATTAGGCGGGGAGAACGGCATTGGTATCATCGATATTGTAGAGAACCGTGTAGTAGGAATGAAATCCAGAGGTGTCTATGAGACTCCCGGCGGAACCATCCTGATGGAAGCTCATGATCAGCTGGAAGAACTGATCTTAGACAGAGATACTATGGAAGCAAAGAAAAAACTGGGCAGCCAGTTCGCTCAGGTTGTATATGAAGGAAAATGGTTCACACCTTTAAGGGAAGCCATCCAGGCTTTTGTAGAATCCACCCAGAAATATGTGACCGGCGAAGTAAAATTAAAACTGTACAAAGGCAATATCATCAAGGCAGGAACTACTTCTCCTTACAGCCTGTACAATGAATCCCTGGCTTCTTTCACTACCGGAGATCTGTATGATCATCACGACGCAGACGGCTTTATCACCCTGTTCGGTCTGCCTCTGAAAGTCCGGGCTATGAAGATGATGGAAGTAAAAAATAATCAGAAATAAGTCTTAGTTTGGATAAAGAAAAAACGATGAGATCCGCACCCCTCATCGTTTTTTCTTTTTATCCCTTTGGATCTTCTTCTATCTGGCCGTAAATATTTGCCGGAACCCTGGCCTTTACATAGATACCTTCAGGGGTATACTCCTCTGAGAGAAGCTGTCCGTATTTCCTGATCAGCTGAATCTTTCCGGCTTCCCGGTAGCTGTAATTTCTCTCCAGATAAATCTGGTTTTCTATCAGGATCTTCTCCATCACCTTTTTAAAATCTTCCAGACCTTCCCCGGTCCGGGCAGAGATCTTCAGCACATAATCTGCCTGAAAATCCCGGAAGATCTCCTCTCCTGAAATCTTATCCTGCTTGTTAAACAGAGTCACCACTTTTTTATCCTTTACTCCCAGTTCTTTCAGTGTCTCATATACCACATGCATCTGCTGATCCATCTGGGGATTGGATGCATCTACTACATGAATGATCACATCTGCATATTTTGCCTCTTCCAGAGTACTCTTAAATGCCTCTATAAGATGATGGGGAAGCTTCCGGATAAATCCTACGGTATCTGTAAGATATATCTTCTGTTTCCCAGGCAGTTCCAGAACTCTGGTAGTGGGGTCCAAAGTGGCAAACAGCTTATCCTCTTCCAATACTCCCGCATGAGTCAGCGTATTCAGCAGGGTAGATTTTCCTGCATTGGTATAGCCTACAATGGCGCCGGTGAGAAGATTATCCTTCTTTCTTCCTTCTCTCAGCAGCTCCCTATGGCGTTTTACCTGTTCCAGTTCCCGTTTCAGCTGGGATATCCTGGTTTTGATCAGTCTCCGGTCCATTTCCAGTTTTTTCTCACCGGGTCCTCTGGTCCCGATCCCTCCTCCCAGCCTGGAAAGAGAAGTTCCCAGTCCGGTAAGTCTGGCAGCCCGGTAACGGAGCTGGGCCAACTCTACCTGGATCTTTCCCTCGCTGGTCTTCGCCCGAGCGGCAAAAATATCCAGGATCACTACTGTCCTATCCATAACCTTGCATTCTAATTCCCTCTCCAGATTATTGATCTGGGAAGGCGACAGCTCATCATCACAGACGATCCCGGTAGCCTCAAGGGCCTGAATGGCCATCCGGATCTCCTCAAGCTTGCCGGTTCCTACATAATATCCCGGGTGGATCCCTTCCCTGCTCTGGATGACCCGCCCTACTGTCTGTGCTCCTGCTGTTTCCACCAGTTCTTCCAGTTCATCCAGGGAATCCTGAACATCTTCGTTTTCTCTGGTGGACACTCCAACCAGGATTACCCGTTCTGCTTCTTCCTTTAATTCATATAATTCCATATAAACTCCTGATATACAGACAAAGCCGCCCGGCAAAGTCCTCTTCCTTGTTAAGAGTTCCTTCCCAGGCAGCTCCTTTATCTTGTTTCTAAAAAGTAATTTTCTCTTATGGCATTTTCATCTGCCGGATATAATTCCAGATACTCACTGACTTTCTTTCTGGCACTGTCATAATCTGTCATTTTTTCATATACAACAATCTGGTTAAAAAGAAGAGCCTGTTCTTCTTCCTGATCCGCCTGGTCAAGACCTTCCTGGATATAAGACAGAGCGGCTTCATAATCTTCCTCTGAGGCTGCGCAATAGGCCAGACCGTTATAGGCCTCTGCTGTCAGATCTTTTTCCTTCAGACACTGTTCATAGGTCTCCCTGGCCTTCTCATTATCCCCCATTGCCATATAAACCTTTCCCAGATATATCCTGGCCATGGCATATCCCTTGTCGGCAGAAGTCTCCAGAGCTTTTCTTGCATTCTCATAGTCTTCCAGATAAAAATAGATCCTGCCTCTGTGATAGTAATCTTCTCCATTGCCTGGTTCTATCTTTAAGCCATCCTCCAGATATTCGCTTCCGTCTGCATTCAGTCCGCAGTTTCGATAGACCATATAAACATCCAGATAATCCTCATAATCTTTGGATCCTGAGACAACTTTTGCAAAATCGCTTTCTGCCCGGTTATATTCCTTTAAATGCAGATAGGCACTGCCCCTCAGAAAATACCCGTTACTTTCTCTGCTGATCTTCAGCAGGGAATCACAGGTATCGACACAGCCCTGATAATCCCCTTGATGATACTGGGCGTCTGCAAGATACAGGTGCAGATCTTTTTTCAGAGCTCTGCCCGATTCTCCGGCCAGTCCCAGAGCAGTCTCAAAAGCCTCCTGGGCCTTATCGTATACGCCCTGCTCCGTCCATGCAACCCCGATCCCTCTCCAGGCCTCTGCCGTATGGTCCTCTTTTTCCACTGCATCCTGGAAATTTTTTATGGCCTGGGTATAATCCTGCTGTTCTAAATTTTCTTTTCCCGTCTCATAAGAAGTAGGGCCACTGCTGCAGCCTCCCAGCATACATAACAAGATCGCTGCCCCAAGGATTTTTTTCTTCACCTGCACCTCTCCGTTTCTTTAGTCCAGCACCAGATGTTCCGCTTCCATAACGTCTACTACCTGCTGCGCATATTCTTCACAGATCTGGTCTGTAGGCGCTTCCACCATGACCCGGATCAGGGGTTCTGTTCCGCTTTCTCTTACCAGGATCCTGCCGTCGCTGCCGAGAGCGGCTTCCACTTTTTCTATAGCTTCTTTCACTTTGGCATTTTCCCTGGCCTCTTTTTTATCATGAACCCTAACATTTTTCAGTACCTGAGGATAAATCTTCACCTCTCTTGTCAGAGCGCTGAGAGGAACTTTCTTTTCAATGATAACCTCCATCAGCTTCAGAGAAGTCAGGATTCCATCTCCCGTTGTTGCATGTTTAGCAAAAATAATGTGTCCGGACTGCTCTCCTCCGATAGAGTGCCCGTTTGCCATCATATTTTCGCAGACATACTTATCGCCTACTGCCGTCTGCTCATAAGCGATTCCTTCTCTCTCCAGAGCTTTATAAAGTCCCAGATTAGACATAACTGTTGTAACCACCGTATTGTTATTCAGCTGTCCCTGTTCCTTCATGTATTTACCGCAGACATACATGATCAGGTCTCCGTTTACTTCATTTCCCTGGTCGTCTACTGCGATACATCTGTCCGCATCTCCATCATAGGCAAAGCCTACATCCAGCTGTTTTTCCTTAACAAATTTTTTCAGCTCTTCAATGTGTGTAGAACCGCAGTTGGTATTGATATTGGTCCCATCCGGCTCATTATGGATCACATAAGTTTTGGCTCCCAGTGCGTCAAATACACTTTTTGCAATGGCGGAAGCGCTGCCGTTGGCACAGTCCAGTCCTACCCGTACATTCTTAAAAGCCCTTGTAGGAATCGAGATCAGATATCCGATATAACGGTTCCTTCCTGCGGAAAAATCCACTGTACGGCCGATATTCTCCCGTTTTGCCAGGGGAAGCTCCGGGATTTCCCCGTCAATATAAGCCTCGATCTGAGCCTCAACAGAAGCTTCCATCTTCTGTCCGTTTCCATTAATGATCTTAATACCATTATCATAAAATGGATTATGACTGGCAGAAATCATAATGCCACAGTCAAAATTTTCCGTCCGGACCACGTAGGAAACACTGGGTGTAGTAGTTACATGGAGAAGAAAAACATCAGCTCCGGAAGCAGTAAGACCTGCCACCAGAGAGTATTCAAACATGTAGCTGCTTCTTCTGGTATCCTTTCCGATTACAATCTGGGCCTTGTGATCTTTTCCAAAATACCATCCCAGAAAACGTCCTACTTTAAAAGCATGCTCTACTGTCAGATTTACATTTGCTTCCCCACGGAAGCCGTCTGTTCCAAAATATTTTCCCATAACTGGCTCCTTTACTATATTTCAAATACATTTCAAAGTTCTGTGATCTTCGTTCCTATATCCGGATCTTTTTTATTCTCAGGCAAAAAGAGGATTTTTGTATACTCCCTTTTCTTCCAGATCTTTAAAGGATTTTATGACCATTTCCTTATCTTCCTGGTAGGTCACCCCAAACCAGGTATCATGAGTTTTCAAAACAGAAACCTCGGCTCTGTTTTCTTTGATCATCTGGTCTACAACTCCTGGAAGGAGATATTCTTTTTTCAGATCTCCCGGCTCTACGCCTCTCAGGAATTCTACGAAGCTTTTTTCCAGCACCTCCATAAACTCCGGCTGGAATCCCCACATATTCATAGAAACCAGCGTCTGGGCGTCCAGATAAGTCTTTTCTCCGGTCTCTTCGTCTACCGCAGCCGGTCCATTCTCCGTCTTTTGGATATTGAAGGTCTCTGTAACCCCTAACAATTTCTGATCCGGGCTTAAGGTGCAGACCCCTCTGGTCACTCCCCCGTTATCGCTCAGGGTATTTTCCAGGATAAAGCCTGCCATACAGATGTCCATCTTCTCTCCATCCTCTTTTTCTTCCACCAGATAGTCATGGATCTTTCCGAAAGCTTCTTTTCCATAATAATCATCAGCATTGATCACCAGAAATGGCTCCTGGATCGCCTTTTTTGCCGCCAGAACGGCTTGCCCGGTTCCCCAGGGCTTTGTCCTGTCTTCCGGACAGGTAAAGCCTTCCGGAAGGTCCTTCAATTCCTGATATACATATGCTACTTCCGTAATCTTTTCAATCTTATCTCCGATAATCTCTTTGAATTCCTTTTCGATGTCTTTGCGAATAATGAAAACTACTTTATTAAATCCCGCCTCTAACGCATCGTGAATGGAATACTCCATAATGATCTCACCGGCAGGGCCTACTTTTGCAAGCTGCTTGATCCCTTTTCCGAAACGGCTGCCAAGTCCTGCGGCCATGATGACTAATGCTGTTTTCTTCATTTTCTTTTTCTCCTATTGTATTTTTCTCGGTGCTACTAATATACTATAAAACACAGGAAAATTCAACAAGGACTATCTGTAGGAACTGGCAGAATGGGCAATCTTTATAGGCGCGGATTCATTATAGTTTTCTACATCATCATAATATCCATATACGTCTAAAAGGTGCAGGATATCCGGTATTTCCACTTCTGCCTTAGGTCCTATCCAGATTTCTTTTATGGCATCATATTTCAGCTTTGAGAAATCCATTTCAATATACGAAACCAGCCGTTTTTCCCTGACTGTGTATCGTATTCCAGAAAATAAGATGTTTTTTCCTACATGCCTTTTTCTTTTGCTGAAGCTGTCATTAAAAATAATCCGCCATTCTGCTTCTTCTTCAAAGCTGGCATTTTTCAGCACAGGAAACTGAAGCCGGTAATTCTGGTTCAACTCTGCTGCCACCTGGGCCACAGGTTTGGTTTCCATAGCTTTTATACTTTCCCGGGCAATCCTTTCAATGAATTTTTCCTGCTCTTTTTCATCATAGATCACTTTCCGGAAAGAAATATGAGATGGGGCGGCTTCCTTTAAATCTGCAAAACTTTCTCTGGAAAACCCTACCGCAATGCCTGCACCGTTATCTGCATATCCTCTCCACTGGCTTAATTGATCTTTATTTTCTGAGAAACATGCAACATAGGATATCATATCCATACTCAGATCCGAATTTATATTATATCCGAAATCCCAGGCTTCCAAAGCTTCTTTATCGTCTTCTAAAAAACCTCTGATCTTCTCATTTATCTTATCTCTGCAGTATACACATTCTAAATAATCATTGGATTTGCGGATATCTGAAAGCCATAAAGTGGAATTCTTGATAATGCTCAGAAATGCATCTAGTCCGCAGTAATGATAGAGAATCTGATCCATTATCTCTCCTCACCCTTTTTTCTTCCAGTGACACAGATCATCTGGCCCTCTCCATGATATATTTTTATCTCTTCAAAACCTGCTTCTTCCATTAATGACTTCAGCTCTTCCGGACGATATATGCGCAAAAAACCGTCGATCGCCGGCCAGTCACACTGTTCAGGATCGCTGCCTTCATTAAGCACGGCAAACATACCGGATGGTTTCAGTACTCTCAGGATCTCAGAAAGGGCTTTCTCAGGATCCGGCCAGAAATATATTGTCTCTACTGCCGTCACCAGATCATAAGTATTTTCCATAAAAGGCAGTTCAGCCGCATCTCCCTGGCAGATATGGCATCTGTTTTCCAGATAATCCCGGTTCAGTTCCTGGGACTGGGCCACACTGACCTCTGAATAATCCACGCCGTCAATAACACTGTCCTTGGACAATTCCAGCATTTCCCGGATGGTCGCCCCGCCGCCGCAGCCTACATCCAGGATCCGCATATGAGGACGCCAGGAAATCTGTGAAAGTCCGAAATCTCTCAGAGGACCATGGCTCTTGTTCATTCTTTTCAGCATTTTTTCTCCTATTTCTCCTTCCGGACGTGCCGGATTTTCTCTTGTTTCTGTCATATTTCATTCCTGCCTTTCTCTCTCATCCAGTAAAATAATTTCCGACTGGAAATACTGTTCCTGAAAAAATATCTGCTCCTGTATCTGCTCTCTGGTAAAACACATATCCTCAGGTGCTGCCACCCATTTTTCTTCTACATCGTCCAGCCGGCGAACTACAGCTATGATCCTGCCTGTAAATTCTTTCACCGGCCGGTCCACGCCCAATATATACACATCCTGTTCTTCCCCGTCAGGGGCTGGGATTCCTTCTATATAACCATAATTAACGGGATAATACAGATTCTGGTGTTTCGGATGAAAACTCCCCATTGGACGGTCAACTGTAACTTTTACAATTTTTCCCAACATACTCTTTCCGTCAGTCATAAATCCTCTTCTGCTTTATTTATACCACTGCTATTCTAACATATTCCACTATATAATTTCCAGCTAGACGTATTTAAACGATTCCGGATAATTCAAGCCACAAAATTGCCCTTAGTAAACAAAGACCAACCAGGTCTTAAATACTAAGGGCAATTTACTCTATAATTTATACATAAAAATGTCCGCATTCGCTTTTTTATGTTATTTTTCATAGAAACCTTCTGTACTATATTCTGTCCATTTCAAATACATTTCACGATAATTTTGCTTTATAAATCCTTGTATGATACGAATCTCTCTATCGTTCAAAATACCCCTGTTCTGCAAAACAGTCTCACCATTATCCCTCACAAAAAATTTGGCTGATCCTGCCTCTGTTAATTTTCTATCACTTGCATGAACATGCATACATTCAATCACACAGTGGGATGTAAAATATAAGTAGTATCCTGCGACCTTAAATTCATAATATTTCGGCATTACATCCCTCCATAAATTTCCTGTTCTTTTCCAAATACTCCTTTACAATCTGTATTTCTATATCATCCATACTTGTCTCTAAAACTTCGCCATTTTTTGAAAATACAGTTGCTTTATCCGGATGTCTCAGATTCAGAACACGGCATTTCTCTCCACTCTGTGTAAAAGCATATCCATTGATAATCATATCGGCTTCATCTGCCACTTTCCTCACATCTGTCATCTGCCACCCTCACCTTCTTGATTGGAGCTAAAAAAGCCTCTGCGTCAAAGTATAAATTTTCCAAAATTGGAACTAAATCAATATATTCCTCTTCCTCTTTATCGTTATGTACATATTTTGCCATTACGACCAAGTAGCCATGATCCCATTCCTTAACTTTCGTATATCGCTCAAGAGAATATGGTGCTTTAAATCGAATTACATATCGGTCATACTGAAAAACTGTAAATTTTTTTTCGTTGCTCAAAATAGCTTCATTGCCTGCTGCCATATATTCATCACCTCTAAAGCAAGTATAACATGATTCTTTTAAACTATTCTACAATCTTAAAAAGATTGAACAATTTGTTTTCCACTGCCGCCTATTCGAAGAACTCTTTATCCTATAGATACCTCCGAAGGACTTATAATTAATAACAGGAGCTGCCTTTTTTACGTAAAGACCGCTCCTGTTGCTCTTAATCTTTTAAAAGCCTAGTTTTTTAGAACTTGCCAGCCTTAGCAGCTTCCTCTACGGCTACTGCAACGGCTACTGTCATTCCGACCATCGGGTTGTTTCCTGCGCCGATAAGACCCATCATCTCAACGTGTGCAGGTACAGAAGAAGATCCTGCGAACTGAGCGTCAGAGTGCATACGTCCCATAGTATCTGTCATACCGTAGGAAGCAGGACCTGCTGCCATGTTGTCTGGGTGCAGTGTACGTCCTGTACCGCCGCCGGAAGCAACGGAGAAGTATTTCTTTCCGGCTTCTACGCACTCTTTCTTGTAAGTACCTGCAACCGGATGCTGGAAACGTGTGGGGTTTGTGGAGTTACCTGTGATGGAAACGTCAACGCCTTCCTTCCACATGATAGCAACACCTTCACGAACATCATTTGCACCGTAGCAGTTAACTTTTGCACGAGGACCGTCAGAGTATGCCTTACGGAATACTTCTTTCAGTTCTCCTGTGTAGTAGTCATATTCTGTTTCAACATATGTAAATCCATTGATACGTGCAATGATCTGTGCAGCGTCTTTTCCAAGACCGTTTAAGATAACACGCAGTGGTTTCTGACGGACTTTGTTTGCTTTTTCAGCAATACCGATAGCGCCTTCTGCTGCTGCAAAGGATTCATGTCCAGCCAGGAAGCAGAAGCAGTCTGTATCTTCTTCCAGAAGCATCTTTCCTAAGTTACCATGTCCCAGACCTACTTTACGCTGATCTGCTACAGATCCCGGGATACAGAAAGCCTGAAGACCTTCGCCGATTGCTGCTGCTGCGTCTGCGGCTCTTTTGCAGCCTTTCTTGATAGCGATAGCAGCGCCTGTGATATAAGCCCAGCATGCGTTCTCAAAACAGATCGGCTGGATACCTTTAACCATGTCGTATACGTTTAATCCGGCGTCTTTTGTAATTTTCTCAGCTTCTTCAAGGGAAGCGATACCATAGCTATTTAAAACCTGATTGATCTTGTCAATTCTTCTTTCATATGATTCAAATAAAGCCATTATGAAATCCTCCTATATTCATTACCTTTTTGCTGCGTTTGTCACATTATTCTTCTCTTGGGTCAATGATCTTAACAGCGTCAGCAACACGTCCGTACTGGCCCTGTGCTTTTTCCCAAGCTACATTTGGCTCATCACCTTTCTTAACAAAATCTGTGAATTTGCCAAGGTTTACAAATTTGTAACCAATGATCTGGTCTTCTTCATCTAATGCGATTCCTGTAACGTAGCCTTCTGCCATTTCCAGGTAACGAGGACCTTTCTTTAATGTACCGTACATTGTACCAACCTGAGATCTCAGACCTTTTCCTAAGTCTTCCAGACCGGCACCGATAGGAAGTCCGTCTTCAGAGAATGCACTCTGGGAACGTCCGTAAACGATCTGCAGGAATAATTCTCTCATAGCTGTGTTGATAGCATCACAAACAAGGTCTGTATTTAAAGCTTCCAGAATCGTTCTTCCCGGCAGGATTTCTGCTGCCATAGCTGCTGAATGGGTCATACCTGAACATCCCAGTGTTTCCACTAATGCCTCCTGAATGATTCCATCCTTTACATTCAGAGTCAGCTTACATGCACCCTGCTGAGGAGCGCACCAGCCCACACCGTGTGTTAAACCGGAAATGTCTTTGATTTCTTTTGCTTTTACCCATTTTGCTTCTTCTGGGATTGGAGCTGCTCCGTGGTTTACACCCTGAGCTACTGGACACATTTTTTCTACTTCATGTGAATAAATCATTTTAAAACTCCTTTCAAGTATAAATTACTTAAAGTGCGCCGCATACGACACCTTATTCAAAAACATTTTCTCACAAAGTGACAAAAAAATCCAGACCTATTTTTGTATTTCCATACTTTGCATGGATTTTTTATACTCCGCCCCTGGCAATTTCCGAAAAATAATGCTAAAATAAATACAGCAAATTTTTCTGTAAAGAAATAATTTTTATAAGGAGGTATTTCTATATGAAAACTTATGAAATGATCCATGAGATCAGCGACATGTGCCGTGGAAAAATGGATTCTGATATCTCAGAAATCCAGACAGATAATCTGGATGAATACATGAAGTCCCACATCAGCAGAGCAGCTACCTGTGAAAAGACAGAATTAGAAAACGGCGCCATCGTGTATGATGTTGTGACCAACGGCCTGAAAGAAAGATTCTCTTTCACAGAAATCTGAGTCATTTCTGAAAAAAGCCGGCTGGAAAAGGTTGTTTTCCCAGCCTGTGGGATACCTTGGACAGTTCTGTTTACAGCATACGCTGTTCACTGCCCTTTTCCCGTCAAATGTCTGTCTGCACAGTCAGAGCGGCAGCCCTTTGGGGTATATATGACACAAAAAGAGGCGGTTTCCTGTAACAGATCTTCAGATCTATGATCAGGCAGCCGCCTTTTAGTATTTAAAAGAGATACCGGATAAGTTGTGTGATCCCCGTAAGTCCCAGACTATACAGGAAGATAGATCCCGGTTTTCCAAGAACGATGATAAGAGTAAACTTTTTCAGGGTCATTTTCGTCAGCCCTGCGATATAACAGAGAAGATCATCAGGAGCCACAGGGAGAAAGATAGCTGCTGCAAAAGCTTTGTCAAAAGCTTTTCCCTTATCCAGCCAGCCGATATACTTTTCATAGTTTTTCTCACCGATCATGTTCTGGACAAAGGGTTTTCCATATCTTTTAGAAAGAAGAAAAGCCAGTACAGATCCCAGAGAGATTCCCACATAATTGTATACAAATCCCCATACCGGACCGAAGATCAGGACGCCTCCCAGACAGCCGATAGCTCCCGGAAGAATAGGGATCACTACCTGGACACACTGGATCAGTACAAAAAACACCGGCGCCCACAGGCCAAATCTTCCCAGGAAATTTTCCAAAGCTTCTGCGGAAACAAAGATCCCTGTGCGGATCCCGTACCAGATAAATAAGGCCATTGCGATCAGCCCTGCTACGGTACATATATTTAAATATACTGCTGTTTTTTGTCTTTCCATAAAATTCCACTCCTGTCTGGAACAGTCTCTGTGTTTTCTGCTCTCTTTTTTTCCTGTTCTTCCTGAAAAACTCTTTCGTAGAAGTTCTTCCACATATTTCCCACATGCTCCCTGCTGTAGAAATAATGTCCTTTAAAAGCCAGATCTGCGCTTTTCTCATAGAACTGGGGATCTTCTTTCAGCCTTTTCAGGATTTTTACGAATTCTGCCTGATCCCTGCCTTTCCGAACATAATCGAATAAAATCGGCTGATAGATATCCAGGTCTCTTACCAGGATAGGGAGTCCGCAGTTCATAGCCTCCAGGATGGTCATAGGGAACAATTCCTCATAAGAAGGAAGGAACATCACGTCTGCCATATTATAGATCTGGTTCATCTCTTTCCTGTCTACCAGACCGAGAAACCGGACATTTTTCGGTAGATGCTCCATACGAGCTTTGATTTCTTCATATCCTTCAGAAATCTTTCCAAAAGAAAACCCTCCTGCCCATACAAATTCACATTCCGGCATTTTTTCCGCTACATCCAGAAAATCAAAAACTCCTTTTCGTTTTTGGAGCTGCCCTGCACAGAATATGACAAAGGCTTCTGGCCGGAGACCGTATTTTTCTCTTATTTTTTTCTTTTCTTCTTTTTTCAGAGGATAAAAATTCTTTTCCGACACCATATTGGGAATATAGGTGACCTTTTCCGCCGGAATCCCATAAGCTTCCAGTTTATCAATAAACACAGGATTTACCGTTACCAGATAATCCATTCTTTTATAAAAAGAGATCATATACTTATAGAAGATATGTTTGGCAAATCTTGGAAGGTGGATGCTGTTTTCCACCGTTTCCGGCAGGAAATGTACATATCCTACCAAAGCTCCCTGCCTTCTCCTCCTAAAAGTCGAAAGATAAAATTCCGGATTTATAGAATGATAATGGGTAATATCGCTGGGTCCCGCCGCGTTTTCCAGTATCAGAGCTCTGTTTTCCATTACTTCCCTGGCCAGTTCCACCTGCTCATCATGAGCAGAAAGAACCCCCTGGCCTTTGACCATATCTGCCTTTGACAACATATTGATCCGCTTCATCTTATCAGGCTCCTCTCTTTATGATTCCTCTGGCTAGCGCATGAGAAAAATCTCTCCATCTGCCTCTGGCTCCTTCTGTCTTTTTCTCCCGGTGAACATCCAGACGCCGCTCCTGACGCTTGATAGCCTCTGTGTAGATCCGTTCTGCAGCAGTACAGAAATTCCATGTAGAATACAGCTGGGAGATTTCCCGGCCTCTGCGGCCCATTTCCAGTCTCCGGTCTTCATCCTCCAGGATATAGTTTAAATGCATTTTAAAATACTGATAATTTTCATATTGAAAGCCGTTATAGCCATCTGTGATCACCTGATCCAGACATTCGTCTTTTCTGCACAGAGCCGGAAGTCCGCAGGCCAGGGCCTCGATATAGGTGATGCCCTGAGTTTCGCTGCTGGATGCACATACAAACACATCTCCCAGTTTATAATATCTGCCAACCTCCTCAGGAGCGATCATCCCGGTAAAGATTACCTGATCATCAATCTGAAGTTCTCTTGCTAAAGTTTCCAGTTCCTCCCGGTCAGGTCCATCCCCTGCAATGAGGAAAGTGAGTTTTTTTCCACAGCCTTCTTTTACGAGCCTTGAAAAATATTCCAGCAATTCCTCCAGATTCTTTTCCTTTGCCAGTCTTCCCACACTGACCAGGACCTTGTTTTCCACGGGGATCCCCAGTGCTTTTTTCATCCTGTTCTTCTCTTCCCTGGAAATCTTCTCCTTAAATCTACTAAGTTCGATCCCTGTAGGCATTACGGCAACCGGTCCTCCTACTCCATACCTTTTCAGTATATTTTCAACTTTCTGGGTAGGAACAATAACCTGGCTGGCTTTTCCCAGCACTATCCTGGAAAAGCATGCCACTGCTTTTTTTTCTAATTTCGCCCCGGTCTTATACTGGGAAAATCCTCCCGGGAGATAGTGGATATAATCTTCATACACCGTATGATAGGTATGTATCAATGGACAGTTACATTTTCTTGCGATTTTGGCAGCATAAGAAAATGTCATAAATTCACACTGGGAATGGACCACATCCGGTCTCCACCATATCAGTTCCTGGAGCAGCGGTTCTGCATGAGGGATCACGGCCCTGGCATTGGGATAAATCTTCTCCAGGTTCAGGGATTTGATATAATAAACCCCTTCCTCCGCATAAGATTCAAAGTTTCGTGACAAGGTCAGAACCCTCACCTCATGTCCTCTCATTTCCAGCTCTTTCTTTAAATTTATTACAGATGTTACTACACCGTTTACTACAGGCTTGTACCAATCTGTTGTCAATAATATCTTCATAAAGGTTCCCCCTTTTCTTTTCCTTGATCTGTCTATTATGGTAAAACATAGACTTAAAGAAAACAGGTTCCCAAACTTAAAGATTTTCTAAAGATTTTAAAAGAAAGAGCCTGGATAATGTAAGGAATCCGTTAAAGATTTCTTACATTATCCAGGCTCCCATCCTCTTTTTATAAATATCTGACTAATGCAATATATCAGTCTAATTCGATTTCTGCCAGTTCGGCCGGCGGAAGCTGTCTGGAAGAATTCGCCTTGTATTTTTTCAGTTCTGCCGCTGCTTTATTCAAAGGCGCTATGGTTCCTGCGCCGGCCATACAGCCCCCGGGACAGCCCATACCTTCAATCATACAGCCTTTCAGCTTTCCGGCCTTTGCCTGCATAAGGATCTTCTTACACTCATCCAGACCTTCCGCATGCTCAATATGGACTTCTACCTCCGGATAATACTCATGGAGGCAGGCTTCAATAGCGCTGGAGACACCTCCTGCCACAGCATATCCACGTCCTGCTGCCGTTGCATTGTGGAAGGAAGAATCTCCCTCGCACTGAGATGGATCGATCCCCTTCGCCTCAAACATTCCAGCCAGCTCCTCAAAGGTGATCACAAAGTCCACATCACTTCGCACATCAGTCCTGGAAGCCTCCAGTTTCTTAGACGCACAGGGTCCGATGAAAACTACTTTTGCATCCGGATACTGCTTCTTGATAGTCCTGGCAGTAGCCACCATAGGAGTCAGTTCCTGGGAAATATTTCCTTTCATATCCGGGAAGAAATGCTTCGCCATCATGATCCAGGAAGGACAGCAGGATGTGAGAAGGAAAGGAAGCTCCCCTGTGCTGACCTTTTCCGCATAATGATGGGCTTCAGAAGCTGCGCCGATATCTGCTCCAAGGGCCACCTCATACACTTCCTCAAAGCCCATTTCCTGCAGGGCGGCTTTCAGCTTTCTGGGAGTTACATCAGCTCCGAACTGTCCGATAAAAGCAGGCGCTACCTCCGCTATGATCTGTTTTCCCTCTTTCAGGGCATGGGCCAGCTGAAAGATCTGGGACTTATCGGAAATTGCGCCAAAAGGACAGTTTACCATGCACATGCCGCAGGAAACACATTTTTCATTATTGATCTTTGCTCTTCCCAGTTCATCGCTTTCAATAGCATTGACCCCGCAGGCTCTGGCGCAGGGCCGTTCCTTCTTAGCAATGGCGTCATAGGGACATACGGATTTACACTTTCCGCACTTTATACATTTTTCCTGATCAATAATGGATTTTCCTTTTACGATGCTGATGGCGCCTTTGGGGCATACCTCTTTGCAGGGATGGGCCACACAGCCCCGGCACATATTAGATACCTCGTACATCTTAGGCTCACAGGCATCACAGGCTGAAGGAATCACCTGCATGAGAGGCAGTTCATAGTATTTCTCGTCAATATTGCTGGCCTCCAGACCTGCGGTGATATGCACCGCCGTATTCTCAGGACGCAGAGACATACCCATAGCCAGACGCACACGTTCGCTGGCAACTGCTCTTTCCCTGTAGATACTCTCTCTGTAGGTAGCGCGTTCCCGCACAATATGGTAAGGAATGGCTTCTATATCCGCTACCAGATTTTCCGGTTCTGCTTCAAATCCCACCCTGGCAATTTCTTTGAACACTTTTCTGCGGATCCTTTTTACGTTTGTATCTAGTCCTCTCATATGTTTAACTCTCCCTTTTCTTTTTGCTTGTCAATACTTTCATGTTTGATATGATACTCAGAATTTCCCTGATTTGCAAGAAATTGAAGGTATTTTATTTCATACAAAAGCCGTCTGTGCTATAATTTTTTATGATTCCACAAAAATTTTACAGGACTTTCCAAAAATTTTACGGAAAGCTCCGGAAAGGATTTCTATGTTTTCTTATAAATCTGTTTACCGGGGAAAAGGCCTTCTTCCCCCTGTGTTTACCGGAAGTACTCTGAAATTATTTGCTCTTGTCTTTATGCTCATCGATCATATCGGAGCTGTGATCCTGGAACACGGCGTGATCCATGCCTATAATCAGCAGCTTCCTACTGCCCTTTCTTATCCTGCCAGTCTTTTCTGTTCTCAGATCGATCAGATACTCAGAGGGACCGGGCGGCTGGCCTTTCCTATTTTCTGTTTTCTGCTGGTAGAAGGTTTCTTCCATACCTCCAACAGAAAAAAATATGCCTTCCGCCTTTTTCTCTTTGCCCTGATCTCGGAAATTCCCTTTGATCTTGCCTTTAACAGCAGTATCCTGGAATTTTCCTATCAGAATGTCATGTTTACTCTGTTTTTCGGTCTGCTCACTATATGGGGAATGGAAAAATCCCGTTCGATCCACCCGCTTCTGCCCCTCCTTCCCGCAGCCGTAGGGATCCTTGCGGGGTGGTTTTTTCAGGCAGATTATAACTGGAGAGGTATTGTGTTGATCATCATCCTTTATGTTTTCTACCAGTATCCTCTGGAAAAAACAATAGCCGGCTGTCTGTGTCTTCTGTGGGAGCCTCTGGCCTGCCTGGCCTTTATCCCGCTGAACATGTATAATCACAAAAAAGGACAGGGCATGAAATATCTTTTCTATCTCTTCTACCCTGTCCATCTGCTGATACTTTTTTGTATCCGTTATGCGATTTTTCAGATTTAGATCTTATCTACCACTTCGTTCTGATTTTTATAAATGCTGTGGGAGGGAACTACCCCTCTCACAGAAGAAAGAGGGTAGATATTGGTGTGGCTTCCCACTACAGTTCCCGGATTCAGTACAGAACCGCAGCCTACCTCTACTTCATCTCCCAGCATGGCTCCGAATTTCTTCAGTCCTGTTTCAATATGGGCTTCTTTTCCTTTCACAACCACCAGCTTTTTGTCGGATTTTACATTGGAGGTAATGGAGCCGGCTCCCATGTGAGACTTATATCCCAGAATGGAATCTCCAACATAATTATAGTGAGGTACCTGTACCTTATCAAAAAGGATCACATTTTTCAGTTCTGTGGAATTGCCCACAACGGCTCCTTCTCCCACCAGGGCGTTGCCCCGGATAAAAGCGCAGTGGCGGACTTCCGCATCTTTCCCGATAATAGCCGGACCATTAATATAGGCTGTGGGCGCTACTTTTGCAGATTTTGCGATCCACACGTTTTCGCCTTTTTTTTCATATTCTTCTTCGCTTAAGGTATTGCCCAGCTTTACAATAAACTCACTGATACAGGGAAGCACTTCCCAGGGATAGGTTTTACTCTCTAAAAGCTCCTTTGCCAGAGTCTTGCTTAAATCACTGTAAAGCTCGCTGATCTTTAACTGTTCCATTTTTCTACCTGCTTTCTTCCTTAACTTTTCTCTACTATTCTACTATGGCAAAAAGATTTTTCCAACCGTTTTTTACGGTTTTCTTTGGCAGAACGGAAAGTTTTCTTTTTACTGCCGGAAAAGCCGGATCCTTACTTCTTAGAAACCGTTTTGGCTTTTTTCGTCCCGGTATTGGATTTCTTATAGTATGCTGCCGCTTTATCGAAATACTGGCGCAAGGCAAGCTGGTTCCTCAGTCCCATGACTCCCTGGGTCCGCTTCCGGATAAAATCTTCCAGTTTCACCATATATTCATCGGAAGTAATACTCCCCTCCGCCACATAAGTCAGCCCTTTCTCCCAGCTTGCCGTAAGCTCCGGATTTAAAAGGGATCGGATTGAGGCATTCACCACATCAAAAATCATTTCTCCCAGAAGTGTAGGGGTAATCACCTGGGTCTTCTTATTCAGATCCAGATATTTGATGGTGATCAGCTTTTTCAGGATTTCCGCTCTGGTGGCGCTGGTTCCGATACCGCTGCCCTTGATCTGGGCTCTCAGCTCCTCGTCCTCGATAAGCTGACCGGCATTTTCCATAGCCAGGATCATAGATCCGGAAGTATATCTTTTTGGAGGAGATGTCTCCCCTTCTTTTATGAAAAATTCTTTCACAGGAAGAGTGCTTCCCTTTTTCACTCCTTGGATCATCTCCAGAAAAGCTCCATCTTCTACCTGATCTTCCTCCTGGCCCTTTCCTCCGGTCTCTTCTTTCTTATTTTTTCCAAAAGAATATCCAGTAACCTTCAGGTATCCCTCAGAAACCAGGATCTTAAAGGAAGAAAACAGCCGTTCATTTTTAATAGAGGATACCAGGCTGATCTTCTGATAAACTGCGGGAGGATAAAAAATACTTAAAAACCGCCTTACGATCACTTCATAGACTTTCTGGGACTGAAGGCTCAGTCCTTTCAGCGCCCCTAAGCCCTGGCCGGTAGGAATGATGGCATAGTGGTCTGTGATCTGTTTGTCATTGGTATATCGTGTCTTTCCGATATTCTTGTAGCTGCCTGTTTCCAGGATCTCTCCTGCAAATCCGCCGGCATGTTCATAGTTTCTCAGGCCTCTGATATTCTTGGAGATCTCCTTAGCAACGGCTGTAGACAGCACTCTGGCGTCCGTTCTGGGATAAGTGACCAGTTTCTTCTCATACAGTTCCTGAACGATCCTCAGGGTTTCGTCGGGACTCAGCTTAAAAAGCCGGGAACACTCATTCTGCAGCTCTGCCAGGTTGAACAGAAGAGGGGGATTCTTATTTTCCTTCTTCTTCTCGATCTTTTCCGCCACCACAGTCAGAGGAGGATTTGCCCCCAGGATATCCAGAAGCTGCCGGGCGTCTTTTTCTTTCTTAAAACCGTTTTCTTTATACAAAAGAGGCGACTGGAAATACCGGCTGCCTTCCACCGCCCGCCATTCTCCTTCAAAGCTGGGGCCTGCCAGTTCAAATTTCCCCAAGACACGGTAGAATGGGGTTTTTACAAATTCCCGGATCTCCCGTTCTCTGCGGACCACCATGCCCAGAACACAGGTCATGACACGGCCCACAGAAATGGCCTGATATTTTGTTCCCAGATATGAGGATACTGCATTCCCGTATTTCAGAGAAAGAAGCCTGGAAAAATTAATCCCCATCAGGTAATCTTCTTTTGCCCGGAGATAGGCTGAAGCAGAAAGATTATCATATTCATGGATATCTTTTGCCTCACGGATTCCTCTGCGTATCTCTTCTTCTGTCTGGGAATCGATCCATACCCGCCTCTGCTCTTTATCCTTCACATGGGCCATCATAGCCACCAGACGGTAGATATATTCTCCCTCTCTTCCGGAGTCCGTGCACACATAGATGGTCTCCACATCTTTCCGGTTCAGAAGACTGCTGACTATATCGTACTGTTTTTTTACGGAAGGAATCACCTCGTACTTAAATTCCCTGGGCAAAAAAGGCAGAGTCTCCAGGCTCCACCTTTTCAGCTTCTCATCATATTTTTCCGGATAGCTCATGGTAATGAGATGCCCCACGCACCAGGTGATCACCGTATTCTCTGATTCCAGATAACCGTCATGTCTCTGAGTATTGACCTTCAGAGCCTTGGCAAATTCCTGGGCTACACTGGGCTTCTCTGCTATAAATAATGACTTTCCCATATAAGCTCCTTTTCTTTTATGTCTGCCGGCAGCCGGGTCAGATACCTGGCACTGTCTCAGACTGCCGGTATTTCACCTGCTGCCTATTCGTTCATATTGGCAAGTTTCGCCGTCTGATCTGCTGCGATGAGATTATCAATGATCTCCTGGAGATCACCGTTTAAAACCGAATCCAGCTTATGAAGGGTCAGCTTGATCCTGTGGTCTGTCACACGACCCTGAGGGAAGTTATAAGTCCGGATCTTTTCAGACCGGTCTCCGGTTCCTACCTGGCTCCTTCTGGCCTCTGCTTCCTCATCATGGCGCTTCTGCAGTTCCATATCATACAGGCGGGAGCGGAGGATCTTCAACGCCTTATCCTTGTTCTTAAGCTGTGACTTCTCATCCTGGCAGGAAATCACGATCCCTGTAGGGATATGGGTAAGACGTACCGCAGAGTCTGTGGTATTTACACACTGGCCGCCGTTTCCGGAAGCACGGAAAACATCAAACTTACAGTCATTGAGATCCAGATGGAAATCAATTTCCTCAGCCTCAGGCATAATGGCTACTGTAATCGTAGAGGTATGGATACGGCCGCCGCTTTCTGTTTCCGGCACTCTCTGGACACGGTGGACACCGCTTTCATATTTCAGCTTTGAATAAGCTCCCTGTCCATAGATCATAAAGGTAACTTCCTTGAAGCCTCCGATACCGTTTTCATTTAAGGTAAGAAGTTCTGTCTTCCAGCGCTGGGATTCTGCATATTTCACATACATTCTGTAGATCTCCGCTGCAAACAGGGCAGCCTCGTCACCGCCGGCGCCGGCACGGATCTCCACGATAACATTTTTTTCATCATTAGGATCCTTTGGCAGAAGCAGGATCTTCAGCTCATGTTCCAGCTCCTCGATCCGTTTCTTGGCCTCGGACAGCTCTTCTTTCAGCATTTCCCGCATCTCTTCATCAGACTCTTCTTCCAGCATGGCAAGGCTGTCCTCTACGGTCTGCTTGCAGTCTTTATACTCCTTATAGGCTGCCGCAATAGGCTGAAGCTCGCTCTGCTCCTTCATTAATTTCTGGAACCTGGCCGTGTCATTGGCCACAGTAGGCTCATTCAGTTCATTTAATATTTCTTCAAGGCGTACTAAAATGTCATCTAATTTATCAAACATATTTTTCCTCCTGATTTTTTCTTCCTGTTACTACTCTGTCCAGACCTGCCAGGTCTTTGACCACCTGCACCTGTCTGTATCCCTGTTCTTTCATAAGAGAAGATACCGCTTCTCCCTGGTCATAGCCGATCTCAAAGGCCAGCAGCCCTCCCGGCTTCAGATAACCACCTGCCTGGACGATGATCTTCCGGTAAAAATAAAGGCCGTCTTCGTGGCCGTCCAGGGCCATATAAGGCTCATGAAGGCGGACCTCCTCCATCAGTCCCTGGATCACATCGGTCCGGATATATGGGGGATTGGAGACGATCACGTCATATTGTCCCTGGATCTTTTCAAAAAGATCACTGTGGAGCCACCTGACCTTTATTCCCAGATCTCTGCCGTTTCGCTCTGCTACTGCAAGAGCCTTTTCTGACAGATCTGCTCCGGTCCCCCTGGCATTCTGTCGGTTTGCCAGGATACTCAGCAAAATACAACCGCTGCCCGTACACAGATCCAGAATTTCCATTTCCTGATCCTCTGGAAGGTTTTCAAGAACCTGTTCCACCAGAATCTCTGTATCCGGCCTGGGCGCCAGCACATTTTCATCTACATAAAATCTCAGCCCGTAAAAATAGGCTTCATGGGTAAGCTGCTGGAGAGGTATATGTTCCCCTCTCTTCCCGATCAATCCCATATATCGTTTCTCTTCTTCCTCTCCCGGCTGTTCCTCCTCGTGAAGAAAATACCAGGTTCTGGAGATCTGAAACACGTATTCCATAAGCAGCCAGGCATCCAACTGGGGATTCTCTATCTCCTGTTCCTGCAGCCGGCCTTTCCCAAACTCCAGCAATTCTCTGTAGGTCTTCATGATCAGGGCTCCTCCGGGATCTCTGTATCCGGGAAATTCTCTCTAAGATATTCTTTCCAGTCAAAAACAGCCTCCACAGCAGCAATGGCTACTTCTGTCATATCCGGCGTGGGCTCCTTGGTGGTCAGTTTCTGAAGGGCCAGCCCCGGCTTAGACAGAAACCCTACAGCCGGATTATCACTGTTTCCCGCAAGGCGGATAAATTCATAGGAAATCCCGGCAATAGCAGGCACCAGCAAAATACGGATCACTACCCGCAGCCACATGGTCTTAACCGGAACCACGGCGAAAAATCCGATAAAGAAAATAATGCTTACAATAATCACAAAAAACAGGAAACTGGTCCCGCATCTTTTATGAAACCTGGAACTTTTCATTACATTCTCTACTGTCAGCGGCAGTCCGTGTTCCACGCAGTTGATGCATTTATGCTCCGCTCCGTGATACATAAATACCCTTTGTATATCTTCCATTTTGGAAATAAGGAACATGTAAAGCAGGAACAGCAGGATCCTTACCGCTGCCTCTGCAATGGTCACCAGAGTCTCCGTAGCCCCTACACGGTGAAGGAGGCTGGCAAGAAGATAGGGCAGAACCATAAACAGGGCCACAGAAAACACCACGGAAAAGCAGACTGTAAGGGTCATCAGGATCCTATCCTCTTTTTCCTTTTTGGCCTCTTCCTTTTCCTTCTCTTCTCCCTGAAGCTCCTTCCTCTTCCGGTAATCCTCTTCCTCTTCAAAAAAAGTGGCAGAATACATAAGGCATTTCGTTCCTACCACCAACGAATCTATAAAATTAAATACTCCTCTTATAATAGGAAGACTTAAGATCTTCTTATTCTTTATAATACTCTTATAATCTTCCACCTTGATCTCAATCTCTTTGTCAGGCTTGCGTACAGCCACAGAATAAACATCTCCATGGCGCATCATAATGCCTTCCATTACCGCCTGTCCGCCGATATTCGATGATTTCATTCTTTCCTCCAAACGCAATAAGAGGCTGAAGTCCGAAAACCTCAACCTCTTCATACATCTTATTTATTAATGCCGTATTTTTTATTGAACTTATCAATACGTCCACGGGCCTGTGCAGCTTTCTGCTGTCCTGTATAGAAAGGATGACATTTGGAGCAAACTTCTACGCGCAGCTCAGACTTGGTAGAACCTGTCTTAAATGTATTTCCACAGTTGCATGTCACTGTACATTCCTGATATTTTGGATGGATTCCTTCTTTCATGTTTTTCACCTCTTCTATAAGTTTATAATTTATATGGTTTTATGCGTTTATCAATTTCAAACAGCTTATAAATTGTAGCATATATTTGATCTAATTGCAAGACCTAATATAGAAAACTTACAGGATTCTCTGTTTCTTGATCATCTGGACAAATTCCTTATTATCTCTGGTCCTTGCAAACATATTCAGGATGTTCTCAGTAGCTTCGTCAGACTTCATACCATTCAGGGCTTTACGCATGATTTCCACTGCCTCCAGCTCCTCCGGGGTCAGAAGAAGATCTTCTCTTCTGGTACCTGATTTTGCGATATCAATGGCCGGAAATACTCTCTTTTCCTGAAGCTTTCTGTCCAGGATCAGCTCCATATTACCGGTTCCCTTAAACTCTTCATAAACTACATCATCCATTTTACTTCCTGTATCTACCAAAGCCGTAGCCAGAATGGTCAGGCTTCCCCCTTCCCGCATATTTCTGGCTGCTCCGAAAAATCTCTTGGGCATGTAGAGAGCTGCCGGATCCAGACCTCCGGAAAGAGTACGGCCGCTGGGGGAAACCGTAAGGTTGTATGCTCTGGCCAGTCTTGTAATACTGTCGATAAAGATCGTCACATCTTTCTTATGCTCTACCAGACGTTTCGCCCTTTCAATAGTCATCTCCGATACTCTCTTATGATGTTCCGGAAGCTCATCAAAGGTAGAATAGATGATCTCTACATTCTTTCCTTTGATGGTCTCTTTCATGTCCGTTACTTCTTCCGGACGTTCATCGATCAGCAGAATGATCAGATGCATTTCCGGATTATTACGAAGGATCGATTTGGCCGCATCTTTTAAAAGTGTAGTCTTACCGGCCTTTGGCGGGGAAACGATCATACCTCTCTGCCCCTTTCCGATAGGACTGACCAGATCGGTGATCCTCATCGCCATGCTTCCGCCTGGCCGCTCCAGATACAGTCTTTCATTAGGAAAGATGGGAGTCATATCCTCAAAATTCATTCTCTGCATCTCATTTGCCTTAAACCCATTAATATAGGTCACATACAAAAGAGCAGAAAATTTCTCGTTCTGACTTTTTACCCTGGTATTTCCCTTCAGGATATCTCCGGTTTTCAGGTTGAATCTCCGGATCTGGGAAGGTGATACATAAACGTCATTATCTCCCGGGAGATAGTTGTCACTGCGGATAAAACCATATCCGTCCGGAAGCACTTCCAGAATTCCCGTTACGCTCTGACCGCTGTCCAGTTCAGACTGCTCCATAGGCACCCGGGCACTTCTGCCTTCCTGACTATCCTCTTTTCTATGCTCTTCCCTTTTATGTTCTTCTCTTCTGGTTTCTTCTTTTTTTATTTCTTCTTTTCTATGCTCCTCTTTTTTACCTTCTGCCTTGGCCTCTTTCTTCTCTGCCAGCTTCTTATCCTTCTCATCTTCCTGTAGCATACGTTCCACTAATTCACTCTTTTTTAATGAAGAAAGCCCTTTCATTCCTCTAGCTCTTGCAATCTCTTTTAATGCCCCTAATGACAGGGATTCATACTTTTCTCTCATTCTAAAATCCTTTCTTAGTATCCATCATTTATCGTACTTTTTACTTACATCATCTGGAATTTATAGTCAGAACTGACATGACATTATTATTAGAACAATTAATCTTGTGTGACTCTACCCACACTTTTGCATATTTTACCACATATTGCAGGTTTTGGCAAATAGAAAATCAGGACCCCAGCTATAAATACTACGGCAATTACGAAACAAGTCAAAGACCCCGATGCAAGCATACGGGGCAGCAAGCTAGCAGCGATGCAAGCATCAGGGTATTAGACCCTTGCGGCAGTCGCCAAATGGCCATGCAAGTATGCCCGCTTGGCTCGTTGCTCGCAGGAATAAAGGTTGTCATAGGCAAGTCCTCTTTCTGTTTAGTAAATTCCAAGTTATTTATCTACTATTCACTCTCTTTCTTCAGAAAGTAGACAGCCATTACTCCAACCAGTAATGGGAAGATAACTCGTCCATAATTAACACCATCTGTTCCTTTTGTACTAATACCATCCACCAAATAACCAATACCGGACAATAGTCCAAGGATTGCTAAAATTAAAATTACTATATATGCTTTCTTTTTCATAACAAATACCTGAAATTTTTTATCATAACTTTATCAATTAAAATTTATTCGAAAAATGGTTCCAGCGGATATAAATAAACACGCTGAGTAAAAGATAATATAACGCAGTAATTCCTAAGCCATCATTATAAATTTCAATTAAAGAATGTTGTCTTATTAAGCCCGTTACAGGAATTAATAATAAAAAGCATACAGGAATAATTAAATAACAAAGTAAAAAGCCATGTTTTTTATCCATATTGATACCTCCGAACAATCACTTCTAACCGGCTATACCCATAATATAGCTTAATTTTTCAGATTATACAACAAAAAGATGTAAAGACTCACACATCTCTGAGGTTATATCAAAATCCAGGGAAGTGACTTCATTTCCATTTTGTCAAAAAAATAAGAGAAACGTTTTAAATTCAACGTTTCTCTCATTTTTAATCACTGCCGCAGACCGGAATCGAACTCTGCGACAATCCAAAAAACCGCATAGAAAGGAGGTTTGTACCGCCTCTAATGTACATTGTACAACTTTTGTACAACTTTCTATTCTTTTCCTTGTCCGCCCGGTCAATAGCCAGCGTTCCGCAGGATACCCAGAGCGACGGTTCCTAACAGGGCGTTGGGTCGGCTGGGTAAGCGTCCGATATGTACAAAAGAGAACATTTCATCTATTCCTTTACTTTTAATCGAGGTTTTGGATTAGTATACCAAAAAGTAAAGAGGAATTCAAGATTGAACTCCTCTTTATACCCAAACTATTTTTTGAATTTCTTCTTAAGTCCGAAAGCTGTACCTCCAGTCAAAGCACTCCCGGCCAAAGTAGCAAGATAATAAATGAAGTTTGTCGGGTCTCCTGTCTTTGGTGACTTCTTTGCCGTATCTTCAGAAGTCTCAGGCTGGGAAGCCTCCTGGTTCACTTCTGTCCCCTGTACAACGTTCTTATTTGTATCCGCTGTCTCTTCTCCCTGTGCCTGCGTATCCTCTGGTGTCTGCTGGTTCTGGCTGTCGTTCTCTGGTGTCTGTGTACTTTCCCCAGGTGTTTCTGGTGTGTCCGTATCCGGCGTCTCTGGTGTATTCGTATCCGGGTTCTCCGGTGTGTCTGTATCCGGGTTCTCTGGTGTCTCTGTGTCCGGGTTCTCCGGTGTATTTGTATCTGGGTTCTCCGGTGTGTCTGTGTCTGGGTTCTCTGGTGTATCTGTATCCGGGTTCTCCGGTGTATTTGTATCTGGATTCTCCGGTGTGTCTGTGTCTGGGTTCTCTGGTAAAGTACCTGGCTTTATAACCTCTCCTGTTTCGCTGTTCTGAATTTCACCGCAGTCTGCACATGTGTGTTCCCAGTGTCCCTTTTCAGGGGAGATGAGCTTATCTTCAAAGTGGGAAATCTTGTCCTGTACCTTTGTCCACACATCCTCCGTTACTGCTTCGTGGTGGATAGTGTCGACTACCACTTCTTTAGAGCCGTACTGACCGGATTCACCATTAAGCATGTGATTTAACTGATGGTCTAATACTTCCTGGTTAGACATACCCTCAGCGTCAAAGTCCAGTCCACAGGTAAAGCATACAGTGTGGATTTCTGTGATCTCTTCATCCCACGCAGGAGTAATGATGTTGGTTACCCAATCCCATTTTTCTTCCTGGTCGATAACCTCTACCTTCTCATACTTAGCTTCCTGATCGATCACATAGTAAGGATCTCCCCATGTATGAGTATGCTGCTCTGGTTCTTCCGGGTCAGTTGTCTGAATCTCTGTTCCCCCATTATTTACTGCCGCAAATACTGTTCCTACACTTCCAACTGTTAAGGTCATAGCCGCTAACAGTGCAAGTATTATCTTTCGTTTCATTTCTTCCACTCCTTACATATCAAATATCAACATTAGCCATATATGGCTAATATGATTATAGTCTATCTCCCGGTAATATGCAAGTAAAAAGGAGATAGAAAAAATGATTTCATATGAACCATTCTGGGAAACATTAAAAACCAAAGGAATTACACAGTATCAACTTATCAATCAATACCATATTTCAGCAGGGCAATTATCTCGAATGCGTACAAACGCCAACATATCAACACATACTATTGATATACTTTGTGAAATACTAGACTGTCCCGTAGAAGATATATTAAAATATGTAAGAAATCCAGAAAAATAGTGAATTGTGGGAATATTTAAGAAAGTTTATTTATAGAGCTTAGATTTTACGAAAGGATAAAAAGATGGGAAAGAAAAACATACCGCAGTATCATACAGCCTATACGGAAGAAGATAACAAGATGGTTCAGGAATACCTGGAACACGCAACACCAGAAAGCCTGATAGATTCTATCCGGGAGCTTTGCCAGTTATACCCGGAAGAAGAAAGGGAAAAGGTTTTAAAGGCAATAGACAGCTTCACTCAGAGGGTCGCTCATAGGAACGACCTTTATCAGCGTTACCAAAAGCTCTTGAACTGCCGGGACGCATGGACAAAATACCGGAATGACTTAGAGACCTATCCTAGAATTAAAGAAATCCGGGAAGTATATAAAGACTATAAAAATTCTCCCGGGAAGCTTCCGGAAGGCCAGCTTCTCTTTGACAGTTTTATGAGGAAATATGGGGAGACTGTCTGTGCAGGATATTCTGATAGTACTGTTAAGAAGTTCTTAGTATCCAGCAAAAAATCCACAGGCATAAAAAAGCCTTACCAGCCCCGGACTTTCTACCATACGATAGAGGAAGTACCGATAACTCCCATGACAAGGGAAGAAGCTCTGAAAAATCTGGGAAAAGAAAACCTGCAATCCCTGCTCCTTATGCTCTTGAAATATGCGGACAGCCCGGAAGGGGAAAATCCAGCCCATTTCATAGTCAGTTTCTTAAATATACAGTATTCCCGTGAAAGCCATAAAGCTGCCCCTTCCGCTTTTTCTTCAACGCTTCCAGAGGCCGCAGGGCTTTACCGGGACTGCCAAAGAATACTGGAGGAATTAAAGAAACTTAAAGAAGAAACCAGCCAGCTAAAGAAAAATAGTTCCCGGAAAAAATAACATTTCAAATATCATTTCAAGGAAAACAGGCACCCAATAGGGTGCTTTTTTCTTGCATTTCTGCGGCTTTTCAAGTCTCTGTTAAGGGGAAACAAGATTGAATTTTTCCCCAGAAATTAGGATTTATATTATAACCATAAGATAAACGTTTACTTAAATAACAAAAGGAGAAAATCCGGCGTCGGTACAAAAAGTACCAATGAAAAATCAGAAGGTTCTTAAAGTTAAAGAACATAACAGAAACGAGGTTTTATTGAAACTGGGGAACGGGATTAGAGAAGCCAGAGAGAAAAAGCATATATCTCAGGTAACGTTGACGCTTATGTTATATGATTATGGATTTAAAGTCTCTAAGGATACGATTATTTCATACGAACTGGGGAGAGTAAATATTCCCTCAGCTACTTTATTTATAATTGTAACCATACTCGATATGGATTTGACAGCCTTGATGGAAAAGTTAGGGAAAACACTAAATAAAATCGATATGTAATCTCACTACATTTCCGTCCCCCTAAAGTATTGTATAGTACAATCATCATCAAGAAAGGAGGACAAAGTTATGCGGAAGAAGAATAGAATTGCTGCACTTCTACTGAACGACGGCTATCGTTCTGAAGGAGAAAGCGACATCAACGGGAAGCATGTTAAGTGGGACGCAGGGTATTGCATTGCCTATGTGCCTTATGAAAGCACCCAGGTCACCAAGAAACTGGTTGATCCAACCGTGGCGAAAACTGTCGAAGAAGAGCTGGCAAATGTCCGCTGGGGGGCCCTGATTTCACTGGAAATCCGGGGAAAATACATTACCAGCGTTACCGTCGAAGCTGACCCTGTAAGCGACTTCGAAGAAGAATGACAACCAGGAGAGTATGTCTTTTTGGCATACTCTCTCCCTAAAAGCCAAAGGAGGTATTGGATTATGCAGAACAAAAACATAATCGACACAATAAAAGGAACCATAAACAACTTGCTTAAAGAAACGAAGGAACCGGAAAAAGCCGACAGACCTTCTGTTACCCAGACTAGTACAGAAGCTTTGGAAGCACAAGGGAAGAAAGCGCCTATTCCGGCAACCCCGGGAAAGGAAGAAAAGTCCGCAGAAAGCAGCTTTGACCGCTGGCTGAGTATAAAAAACGCAGAGTATTTTCGCAACAACTGCCATCTATACACCCCTTTTCTCTTCCAGCAGCCCGGGGATTATGACCTTGTTTTCGTCAAGGTGCTGTCTGAATTTTGGCACGGCTTTGGGAATGTCCAGGTCAGGAGGGAGTTCCCGGAAATCCATGTGGCATTTCTGACTGTAAATGTTTACCGTCTCCGGGATACCTGGAACCGCCGGGATATTGATTTGAAGCAGGCAGTCCTAATGGAGTTGAGACGGGCGTTTGTGGAGTTTGCCCGTTCCCGGGGATACGACTTTACTGCCTGGTCTAAACATTTGGTGACTGATGTCTGGAAGAACCTGGATACTCTGATTATAGAGGTTCCCTGTTCCCCTTTCCCGTTTACACACCCCGGACTTATCCCAGCCCTCGCCCCGGAAGAATACCTCTGGTTAAAAAGACAGCTGGCTGCCCGGTCTGAGCTTTAAAAGCGGTCTGCCGTATCCCGGCCGCCCCGGCACAGCGGAGCTGTAGAGGGGAGCCGGGGGAGGCAGGCGGCGTTATACGTTATATGTAGAACTGTAGGCCAAGGGCTTTTTCAAGCCTGGGAAGCCAGCTACGGGGCAGGAGGGCTTGTCCTGCCCTGTAGAAAGTGTAGTAAATCTAACAAAAGAGGAAGTGATTTTTTGTGAAAAAGTTATCAATCCGAAGGTGCGAAATCGTTTCCCTTCTGGAAAAAGACGGAACTGTATTATTTGATATGGACAACATGAAAGAAGTCTTAAAAAAGGACTGTATCAAAGACTTCTGCTACATAATCCACGACAAAGACCGTTATTCCAAAGCAGAGGAAAAACGCAACCCCGACCATAAGCAGGGGGAACTAAAGCCGCCCCATATCCATCTGCTCCTGCGGTTTGAAAATAACCAGCCCCAGAAGCTGGACTGTGTAGCAAAATGGTTCCATGTAGCTCCTAACTTTGTAAATAAGATAACCGGGGACTGGGAGGACGCTTGCCTATACCAGATTCATTTTAACGCCCCGGATAAATACCAGTATCCTGTGGAAGAGGTGACCTGTAGCTTCGATTATCAGGAATTATTAGAGGACGCAGAAAAGGGCGATAAAATCACAAAGATAATCCAGCGTATCCTGGACGGGGAAATCAGGGAATATAATAAAACCCTGGAAATCGACAATATGCTTCTTGTGGACTATTCCCGGAAGATTGCAGAAGCCTTCAAGGTACGTTCTGAATATCTACAGGCAACCCAGAAAGACCGGAATACAGAATGTATCTACATTACAGGCGGCTCCGGTACAGGGAAGACCTCTCTTGCGAAAAAAATTGCACAATCAAAGGGCTATTCCTTCTTCATAAGTTCCGGGAGCAATGATGTGATGGACGGCTACGGCCAGGAAGACTGCCTGATATTAGATGATGTACGCCCTTCCTGCATGGGGCTTTCAGACCTTCTGAAAATGTTAGACCCCCATACCGCCAGTAGTATAAAAAGCCGTTACAAAAATAAATATCTGAACTGCCGTCTTGTGATCCTTACAACCGTTCTGAATATTGACGAATTTTACACGAATGTGTTTGCAGAACAAAAAGAACCTGTTACCCAGTTAAAGCGCCGCTGTCAGACTTACATAAAAATGTACCCGAATACAATCCTGGTATCGGTCTGGGACGATAAGACTATGCAGTACATAAATCCGGTATCTTATAAAAACCCAGTCCTAAATCAGTATATCCCGGAGCAAAACAAAGAGAAAAAGGATATTCGGGAGCGAGTGGAAGAGCTTATGCCTTTCCTGGAGCTTTCCGATAATGAAAGGATTGAAACGGATACTTTTACTTTAGAAAAGCTGCATACCCCTATTGACCGGGAAACCGTATCCGAAGAAGAGTATCAGGCACTTATGGAACCTGTAGGAACAGAAAAAGAATCAGGAGGAAAAAGCTCATGAAGGAAAAAACAGTACAAAATTTAGTAACCCAGTTGATGATATTGGCACAGCTGCTGCCAAAAGATTCCACCCTGGAACCGCTGGCTTTAGCTGCCCACGAAGCGGAAGATGTTTATGAAACGGAATACACCCGGGATTTCGTTGGGAACACCAAAACAGACTATCTCGACATCTTCTTTTATGATAGTAGCTACATATCCATAATAGCTGAACCAGAAAGCTATACATTAGAGGTATCCCCGGCTTCTACCCAGGGTTATGCAGGGGAAAGGCTTATCACAATTAATAGGAAAAATTAGAGGAAAGGAGAGATTCTAGTCAATACACCCTCCGTAATGTGATGTATAGTATAGTACCGTATTGTAAGGTATTTGGGTAGTAAGAGATTGACTAGAATTTTTCTTTCGTATTGCTAGATATAAGCGGTATGCCGTATACACATAAATTCAAAATAACGGATATACAGAAAAGTCAGGCCGGTTCTATTAAACGATTGCTAAATACTGTCAGCAGTGGTACACTAACTACATTAGAGACGGTACAAATAATAGAAATGGTCAAAAAACAAAAAGAAAAACTTGTATCGGAAATTTATTTTCAGAATAAAAGGAGGAAGGATTTTTATACCTGTAAAGACGGACGTTTTAAATCTTACAACCCTCAGTTTATTGCTAATACCAGAGAAGAACTGATTGACAAACTATATGAATACTATTTCAGTAATACATTAGAAGATGTTTATAAACAATGGGTAAAATATCGTTCAGATACAAAGATTGTGTCCGGCAAGACCATAGAAGAAGACATAGGGATTTGGAACCGCTTCATAGCAAAGTCAGAAATTTCCGCTATGCAGATTTCCGAGATAAAGCCCAAACATCTGATGAGGCTCTTCCAGTCATGGACAGGAAACGGCAATATAACCAGAAAGGATTTTAATAACCGGAAATCTGTTTTAAACGGAATTTTCCGCTATGCTGTATTGAATGAAATTCTTTCGTATAATCCTATTACTTCCATTCCCTGCAATGATCTGAAATATAAAATGCCCGTTGCAAAAAAGAAAGCCTATACCATAGAAGAACGTTCTGCTCTTCTCTCTTACTTAAAGACTTTAGAGCCAGACGCTTATATCCTGGCGATCCTGCTGGCTTTCTACGGTATATTCCGGATCGGTGAGATCAAAGCACTTTCATGGGATAGCAAAGATGAAAATAACGTTATAATACAACATCAGCTTGTAGAGGAACGGACATTGCAGGAAGATATGACTTTAAGCCAGCCACACCGGGTAGTAAAAAACCCAAAAGGCAATCCTTATTACAGCATACGTACAGAATGTCTCCCAGCGGCAGGTGTTACTGTCCTGAAAAAAATGAAGGCTCTAAACCCAAACGGAAAATTTCTCTTTATGCATGAAGGGCGGCCTTTGACAACAGATACTTTTAACCGCCGTTTAAAGAAGTATTGTAATGAAATAGGTATTCCTTATCTATCAAGCCATAAAATAAGATTTACAGGTGCTTCCATGCTTTATAATGCAGGAGTAAAGCCAATCGACATTCAGCCTTTGCTTGGACATTCTACCCTTACCATGACAGAGCATTATATAGGTCAGCGGGTAACCGACAGAGATACTTCACAGATGGCTCATGTCCTGGCATAAATAACGTATTTACAGCCTGTACAACTTTGTACAACTTTTTCAGAAAATGAAAAATGCTCCAAACCCTTTGTTTATAAGGATTTGAAGCACCTAAGTAAATGCCGCAGACCGGAATCGAACCGGTACGGGAGTATAAGTCCCGCAGGATTTTAAG
>ERZ1643247.183-NODE-183-length-83256-cov-7.186212_pt1 | contig 83256 bp, 78 predicted proteins | sample MGYA00579264_ERZ1643247 | MGnify/ENA primary metagenome ERZ1643247 (study PRJEB29033, sample SAMEA4952262) | chicken gut metagenome | biome: Broiler Chicken; feature: Gastrointestinal Tract; material: Caecum | place: Ireland | collected 2018 | study: Broiler... | reverse complement strand
CCAAAACTTTCCCGCCGCCGCCTTTCCGCGACAGCCTATTTATATTACCACACTTCCACTCCACCTGTCAAGCGTTTTTATACCTGTTTGTTAACTTTTTTTAAAAAATTTATTGTAAGCGGCAATTTTAATATGGCTGAAAATTCAAAAACTGCCGTTTATATCGGCGATAAGCGCCTTGACGTCCGCGTCGGTGGCGTCCTTTATATCCATGTTGTATGAGTATTCGTTGTGATAAAAATACATTTTATAACAGCTGTCATGCTGTTCGAGTTTCATCCCGCCCATCTTTTCGTCAACGGATAAAAACTTATACGAATCCAGTTCGCGCAGACGAAAAGCTCCTACTTCCACCTTAAGAGAAACCAAAACGCTGTCGTGAAAGCGATATTCGACGGCATACATGACCGTTTTACCGTATTCTTCATCCGAAAGCGCCTGTCCGTCCCTTATGGTATACTGTTCAAAAGATATTATATCGTCGGGTTGCACGAAAGGTATAAAATCCCGATGGGAATAGTCGGCGGAATTTGCTACAAGCTGATTGAAGTTGTAAGAAAGCGGCACGGCGTTTTCGACATTGAGGTCCATTGGTTGTTTATTGGCAATTGGCAGAAAAAACGCGACTACTATAAGCAGCGCCGCCATTACCGCCGCCAGCAAGTAAAATCTGTATTCATGATAAAAGCTGCCCGTAACGCGGCTTTCGCATCCCGTTTCCGGTGCCGGGCGAAGAACTTTTTGTTCGGCTTTCCGCTCTTGCAGCGCCAGACGCGCCTTGTTCGTAACGCGTTCTTCGGGCAAAGGCAAATCCGACGCCGCGTCGTCAAACAAAGCACTTATATCGGGATTGCAGTTGTTTTTATCTTTCATATCGTACCTCTTTACTAAGTAAACAACTGCTGCTTAGCTTTTGTCCATGGAAAAAAGCAATTTTACATTAATTTTAAATTGTCGCGCATGAATTGTTCGGCTATGAGTATTTGTTTGGACACATATGATTTGGACACATTAAGCTGCTTTGCTATTTCTCGGACAGTAAAGCCCAAAAAGTACTTCATGTATATCATTGTGCGCACTATGGGCGGCACAAGGCGCATGATGAGACTGCGTATAATAATCTTGTCGGAAGATTGCTCTTCGAACGAATCGACGCTTAATAGAGCTTCATACTCGTCTATATTTTCCGGCCGCGCGGCGCCGTTTTTCTTTAACAGGTTTAGCGCCGTATTGCGCACTATGGTCAAAATCCACGCGCATGGATTGCCCGTGTTTTTGTAAGACGCAGCGCTTGAAACTATTTTTACAAAACTTTCCTGCACCGCGTCCTCCGCCCAGCCGGCGTCGTGCAATATGCCGCGGGCGGTAATTAACATTCTGCCGCTCATACATCGGTAGAGAATGTCAATGCCCGTCTCGTCGCCCTTTTTGAGGAGCGAAAGCGCATATTCGGTTTGTTGTATCAGTTGCTGCTGCATAAATAACCGCCGTATTTTTACTAAGTATAGCACACAAATCATGATAAAATCAAGGCGAAAAGTGTTGAAAAAGTTAAATTTTTCCATTATGGTAAATTTATCGGACATTTCGTGGACAAACTTAATAATGGCGCTGTTTTATAAGTGTCGGCGTAATCAACCGCAACGCATTAAGGAGGTCCCGTATCAATTCGACGGAAAAATAGTAATGAAGAAAAAACCGACATTATATATAATTATTTTACTGGTTTGGACGGCAAGCATAGCTGTGCTTGCGCTGTCGCTGGCGTTTGCCATACGCAGTATTCCCGCGTCCGACCCGGTGCGCAGCGGTATAATAATATCATTGCTTTCCGTAAACACCGTTTGCATAGGGCTTATGTGGCTGGGCAGCGTCAAAGACCTTGTATTTTCGCTGGCGTATATATTTCTCAAAAAGAAGTTTGCCGGCGCGTACAACGCCATCGCGCCCTTCGACGCCAAAGAAAATCTGCCCAAGGTAGCGCTTTTATACTGCACCTGCAACGACTTTAACGCCAAAGCCCTGTCCGCCTGCCGCAAGCAGAATTACCCCAACTTTTATACGGTGATTCTGGACGACAGCTCGCGACCCGAATACATCCGCGAAATAAACAAATACCGCGCAACCCACGGCAACGTTTTGGTGCACCGCCGCGAGGATAAAAGCGGGTTTAAGGCGGGCAATCTCAACAGCTATCTCAAACAGAGCAACGATTACGACTATTTTGTAGTGCTGGACAGCGACGAGATAATCCCGCCCGACTACATCACTTCCGCTCTCAAATATTTTGCAAATTACGAAAACTGCGGCGCCGTTCAGGCAAAACACTGTGCCTTAAAGAGCAATAACGCCTTCCAGTCTCTATTGGGTATGTGCGTTTTGAGCAACGGTTCGACCGTGCAGATAGTCAAAAACTTTTACGGAGCTAACGCTTTAATGGGGCACGGCATGATGATAAGCCGCGCGTGCTATGAAAAAACCTCCGGCTTTCCGTTGGTGGTGGCGGAAGATATTTCTTTTGCCGTCGACATAAAAAACGCCGGATACGAAATTGTTTACGCGCCCGACATAATGTGCTACGAAGAATTCCCCGCAAACTACGCCGCCCTTAAAAAGCGCCAATGCAAGTGGACGCAGGGCAATCTCGAATATATGCGACTTTACGACAAAGATATACGCCGCTCCAAAATGACCTGGTACGAAAAACTCGACCTCAAATTGTCGCATTACAGCCTGCCCGTCGTGCCGATGCTGGGCTTTATGCTGATGCTTTGCACGATAGCGCTGGGTTTTGCGGGCTATCCTTCGATAACATACTCGGCGATAGTTTATTCGGTGATGATAATATTTTTATGTTCGCCGCTCATACCGGACATTCTGGTGTACGCCGGAAAAAAGACATTTCTGCTGCTGCTGGTGCCGTATTTTATCGTAAACATAGCGACGTACGCTTCGCTGACGCCCATGATGCTGACCACTATTATAAAAGGCTTATTCGGTAAAAAAGCCACCTTTATCGTAACGCCCAAAGACGGCGGCAAAATGACGATAGGCGATGTTTTCAGATACTCGTGGGACGCCGTCGTGTTTGCGGTGGCAATAGGAATCTTGTCGGCGGCGGCGTGCGGCAGTATTCTGCCCGTCATATTCGTCGCGGCAGGATGCGTCTCCGCTCCGCTGGTCATTCTTTTGGCAAATATTCCCGTCAAAGGCTCCCGGTCGCAAAATGCCTACAATAGCTATATCCCCGTTGAAAAGGCGCCCGCCGACGGCAACGCCCTTCTTGCCGGGCAAGCCGACGTCTCCGCAAACGCTCCCATGAGCGCAACGGCGCTTAACGGTTCGGCCGAATTGTTGTCGTCGTCCGCCGCGATGCCGGCTCATATTTCGCACGGAATAAGCGGCATAAACGCCGCCGGCAACGCCACTACAACGCGCGGAAGATAAAATTGCCTTTCCTCCCTTTCGCGCCGCTTCCCCATCGGCGCGTTTATATAAGGGCACGACAGAAACTACATCTGCCGTGCCCGCTTTTTTTATTTCGGTCTGTTTTCTTTTCGATACTCCAACGGCGTACATCCGTATTTTTTGCGGAATCGCGAATAAAAATTACATTCGGTGCCGTAATTGAGCTCGTTTATTATGTCCGATACAGTCTTGTCGGAATTTTTTAGTATCATGGCGGCCGCCGAAAGCTTTTTGTCGGCAATATGGCGCGACAGCGACGTGCCGTAACATTTGTAAATTATGCGCGCCGTTTGTTTTTCGCTGAGATACAGCTGCTCTGACACATACGACAGCGTTATTTTGCGCTTAAAGCAGTCGGAAGTTATTTTGTCCAGCAAAAAGGCGTAACGGCTTTCGCCCGACGCGGGAACGCCGGCGCGGTTTTTTTCGGAAGCGGTAAATATTTCCGCCGTCTCCGCCAGAATAAGCGACAAAAGCGGTTCTTCTTTGACGTAAAGGTTTTTGCTAAGACACACATACAGTTCCTTTATATAAAAACGCAATTTGTCGTTAATGGCGGCGTTGTATGCCTTGGCGGCGTTAAAGCGGGAAAAAACGGCGCTTTTGGGCGGAACGTTGACAAAAAATCTGTACGTTCCCTCTTTGCGCACTGCATAATGCTTAAAGCCGGGCGGCAGAATTATGACGCTGTCTTTATATGTCTCGTCCGATTGCTCGGCAATAAGGCGCATACTGTTTTCGGCGACAAAAAACAATTCGAAGTACGGATGTAAATGCAGCATTTTGTCGTCGACGTATTCGCCGGCAGGGGGGCTGTCTCCGTATGTTTCGTCCAGCAAAACGTCCGTCTTTTCACCGCCGTGTTTTATTGTAACCAATCTCAGCTTACCGGTATCCATGAGTACAGTGTACCACTTTGCCGGCGCATTGTCAATTATGCCCGTGCCCTTTATATAAATTGCGGACATTTTTTCGCGCTTTATGCGCCGATAGAATATTGAATCGCGTGCGCCGCGGTGATATAATTTTATTAAAGAAATTCATTGCGAATATAGGAGAAAAATAATGAAAGACAAGTTATTTAAGGGTATTTACAGCGCTATTTTTTCGGTCTACGATCAAAATATGAAGATAAAGACGGAAACGGTTGAAAAGATAGTGGACTATCAGCTTAAAAACGGACTGAAAGGCTTTTACGTGTGCGGCAATACGGGAGAATGTTCGGTGCTTCCCGCCTCCACGCGCATGGAGATGCTGGAAAGCGTCGTAAAAGCCAACGGCGGCAGAGGGCAGATAATAGCGCACATAGGAGCGACGCACTTCGACGACGCGAAAAGACTTTTGGAACACGCGTGCACGCAAAAAATAGACGCCGTGGCCTCGCTTCCTCCGTCGCTTACGAAATATTACGCCGCCGACGAAATCTTCGAGTACTACAAATGGCTGGCGGCCAACAGCCGTTATCCCGTGTACGCCTACATCACGCCCGTTCTAAACTGCGATCCTGTGGTTTTTGCTCAAAAGCTGGCGACATTGGACAACATAGCGGGCATAAAGCTCACAATTTCCGATTATTACGCCTTCGGAAACATTGTAGCTGCAACGGGCGACAAACTGAATATTCTCAACGGCCCCGATGAAACCATGATTTGCGGTCTTTCGCTGGGCGCCGACGGCGCGATAGGCACCAGCTACAACTATATGCCGGCAACAGCAGTGGCTATATACGAGAATTTTAAAAACGGCGATATTGCCGCCGCAAGAGAATACCAGCGCCGGCTAAATAAATACATTGGCGTAAACTTCGGCAAGAGCATTGCCGTATGGAAAGCGGGCATGACGGTTTTGGGTTTTGACATGGGCTACACTGTCTTCCCGTGCATAATGCCCGACAAAAACGACATTGCGGCTATAAAGGCGCAATTGGAAAAAATCGGCCTTCCCGTCGTTTAGTTACGCTCTAAGCCGATAAAAAAGACGCATGCATGACTTTGCGTGCGTCTTTTATTTTTTTACCACCAGCCCCATATAGGCGGGAAAGAAACATTGTCGTCTTCGCCGAAGACGCTGTTGTAAAGACCGCCGTTATAGGACACTATTACATAAAACGTGTTGTCTTCTCTGAAAATATTATAATTAAGTCCCGCCATTTCCAGCGCCGTCAAAAAAGAACTTTGGCTTTTGTTTTTTATCAGCGTCTCCGCCTCTTTTACGCTGCGGGAACAAACTTCAAACTCGATACCGTCGTAATAGGATACGCGGTCTATGCCGTATGCATGATAATTTTTTGAGCTCTTTGTCGTCGTCGCCAGATAAGCGGCGATATTTTCCAGTTCGTGACGCAGCGTTTCGCCCTGCGATTGCAGATATAAAGACTGATCCCCGAAGTTCTCGCCCAGCGTTTCGTGCCGGTAATAAATATACGGCAGCGGCGACGTGGCGGGGTCGTCCAGAGTGTATGAGACGTGAGTATCGTCAATATCGGCGTCCGTGAGCAGAAAATACGCGTGCGTTGCGCCTTCGGGATATTCGTATGAATATCTTAAGCCGTTCTTTTTTACTATTGTCACATTAGAGTCGCCCCATGTGGGATCGACGACATACCACATTCCGTCTATGCGCACCTTGTTCCACGCATGACCGCCTTTATCCGCGCCCGTACCGGCATACCCCACCACGCGCACGGCTTTTACGTTGGCCATGTTGCAAAGAAACGACAGTGTTTTGCTCATTGCGTCGCACACGCCGAAATTTTCGCCCTCGCTGAGAATGCTCTCCATATAAAACGACGCGGACTTAACCGATTGGTCTATGTCATAATCCAAAACGCTGCCGTCATAGGTGTTTTTGTACATGATGTACTCGTATATCGCCAGCGCGGTATGCATATCGTCCATGTCGGCGCTTACTATGCTGTCGAGTATCCCGACGGCATATTCGTACGCCTTTTCGGCGGGAGAGCCGCGCTGCGGCACGGGCATATATCCCTTCTCGGCCACTCTGAACATCTGATCGGTGGTCCACACCGACACCGATGAGCCTGCATTGGCAAAATACTGGCGCTTGCTGCCGTTTGCGTTCCAATGCACAGGCAACGCGTCCAACGAATCGTAATGGTAGCGCGCGTCATAGCTGCTGGCGTAAGACGGCGTGTTTACGGTAAAAAATTCTATTTGTATGTTGGCTACATTGTCCACGACGCTGCCGCCGAGATTGTACGATCCCGTTATTCCCGAATAATCGAACGCTCTGTCCAAAAGGTCGTAATAATCTCCGTAATCGTACGCCATATAGATGTATTCGCTGGATAGCGTCGTCTGCCCGCTCTGCGGCTGCTTGCGGAAATACATCATATAGTCGAAAAAGTCGAAAAATTCCTTCTCGTCGGTGATGTAATAATTGCCGTCGTAATAGCTCTTTGTAAGAAATTCCTTCTGCACGTCGTCGGGCATCGAGAAGGACAGGGAAGAAGGCGTTTTATCGGCCTGAAAATGCGCGTTTTCTATTACTTCGACGTTTATTTCGTAATTGGCCGTCTGCGTATCCAACGCCAGCAAAGCGTTGCCTTTTGTGGAATTGACGGTAAGGCTGGGCTCGCTTGCTCCCTCGGGAACAGCGCTTACGCGGCAGGAAACCCCGTCGGCACCCTCCCATGTCACTTCCAGCAACGGGTATGTATCGTCGAAACTGACCTTAAGATTTTCAGGGATAACCACTCCGTTTACGGTAAGGCGCACCGAGGGCGTCTTTATGCCTGCCAATACGGCGTAAACGTCATAGTATCCGGCTTTGTCGGGCGTAAAGACCATGCTTTCGGACTGTGTGCCCGCGGGCGTATCGTTTATATACCATTCGGCATAGCTGAACGGCGTGCTGAGAGAAAGATTGACGCTCTCTCCTGCATTTATCGTGGTTCTGTCGGCGATTACAGCGCCGTCGTCGTACGAAACGGACTGAGAATAATAACCGGCCGTCGTCGTCGCGCTGAGCCGTTTGCCGTGCGAATTTATTGTGGCGGTCACCTCGTATACTTTGGGGTCGCTCTCCTTGTAAAGCGTAAGCGGATTGCCGTTGAAATTTACGGCGCTGCCGTCTACAGTCCAGTTTATACTATAATCTCCCGCCAGCATACTGCCGTCGTTTAGCACCGCGTATACGTCTACCGAACTATCGGAATTTTGCGGCAGCCATCTTCCCGCGGGAAAGCCAAGCTGTATGCTCTCGATTTCTTCCTGCACAGTAATGTCGAGATAGGCGTAAACGTTGTCGGCCGTCGTCAGAATTACCGTAGCGTCGCCGGCGCGCAGAGCTTCGATCGTCTTGCCCGACGCCCGTACCACTCCTACGTCTTCGGTATACACCGAAAAACCTATTTCGCTTACATCGACGCCTTCGTCCAAGTCGACAAACATGATGTCGTCGTAATCTATTTTTATTACGTCTCCGCGCTGCATGGTAATGTCGCTGTTGCGGAAATATACCGAATATCCCGAACGTAACGACTGAATAAAATCCCCTATAAACGAGCATCCCGAACAGGCGGTGCAAAACAGCGCCGCCGTACATATCAGCATCAAAACTATGTTCCGGAAATACTTTTTCATGATGCGATTATATCACAAAATCGGCAATTTATCAACCGTTTGCGATATTATTATCCAATTTTAGCTTATTTTCAATGCGCTATCACATTTGCATTAAGCGTTGCGTCAACGAAAATTTTCGTTGCGTTTTTCGAAAAATCCCTGCGGATGCGAGCAGACGGGGCAAATTTCCGGCGCGCATTCGCCGATGTAAATATTGCCGCAGTGACGGCATTCCCATACGGTTTCGCCGGGCTTACAGAACACCTGCATGAGTTCAAGATCGGCTATTATTTCGCGGTAACGCTGTTCGTGGGCGCTTTCTATCCGCGCCATGCCGCGCATTTTTTCCGCAATATCCGCAAAGCCTTCCTCGTCGGCGACGTTGGCAAAACGCTCGTACATTTCGCTCCATTCGTACTTTTCGGTTTTGGCGGCGTTTATAAGATTTTCACGGGTATCGGGGCGTATTATGCCCAGCTCCCGCATCCACAAGGCGGCATGTACGCGTTCGTTGTCGGCGGTCTTTTCAAACACGGCGGCAATCTGTTCGTATCCTTCTCGTTTCGCCTCGCGCGAAAACGCGGAATATTTGGCAAACGCAACTCCTTCGGCACGGGCGGCCTCCCAGAGATTTTTTTCGGTTTTCGTACCCTTTAACTTCGTATCGATGATATTTATGTTCTTCATAATAACATTATGTCAAACACGGCGCGAAAATAATCGCATTTAATTAAATTTTATAAAAATAAAGCGGCAAACACCGGGTCTACCGCTTTATTTCGTTGTTATTGAGATAAGTCGTCCAGCGTGAGAGCAAACGACGACACGAATGTATCCATAAAATAATCTACGCTTTTGCTTTTGTAGCCTTTTAGTTCCTTTTCGATGGTGCGCCGCGCTTTGCCGAATTCGGAATTGCCGGTGGCGGTCTCTTCGATGCACTTTATATAGGCCGTAAGTTTGTCCGCGTATTTGACCAGCTTATACTCTTCGGCGGGTGCGTTTATTATGCTTTCGTATTCGTCCTTAAGAATATCGGGTAGTGTGGACAAAATCCTGTCGCGCGCCACGCTTTCCACGCTCTTGTAGGCGTCGCGCATCTCCACCGAAAAATATTTGATGGGCGTGGGCATATCGCCGGTAATGACCTCGCTCGCCTCATGGTAGGCGCCTATCATGCCTATCCTGCAGGCGTCGTAATGTCCGCCGAACATCTTGTTTTCGATTACGGCAAGACAATGCGCTATAAAGCTGACCATAAGGCTGTGCTCGGCGTTGTTTTCCCTTACCGTGTTGCGCATGAGACTCCATCTGTCTATATATCTCATGCGCGACATAAATGCAAAAAACCTGCTTTCCATAAGCGCTATTTAAGCATATCGTGCGCCTTTTGCACTATGTTTTCCACCGTGAAACCGAAGTGTCTGAACAGGTCTTCCGGCTTTCCCGAAACGCCGAAACTGTCCATGCACACGGTGTCTCCTTCCAGGCCCACGTACTTCATCCACGGCATGGAAACGCCTGCCTCGACGGCGATACGTTTGGTGCACGACGCGGGAAGAACGCTTTCTTTGTAGACGTGGCTCTGTTTGTCGAACACTTCCATGCACGGCATGGATATGACGCGCACGTTTACGCCCTCGGCTTCGAGCAATTTTTTGGCTTCGAGCACCAGATGCACTTCGCTGCCCGACGCCATGAGAATCAAATCGGGCTTTTTGCAGTCGCTTACTATATATCCGCCGCGAAGAGCCATCTTTCCGTCGGCGTCAAGCTGCGGAAGATTCTGACGCGAACATACTATACAAGTGGGGGACTTTCCGCGCAGTGCGGTGACGTAAGCCGCCGCCGTTTCGCCCGCGTCCGCCGGACGGAAAACGTTGATATTGGGCATGGCGCGCAAAGACGCAAGATGTTCTACGGGCTGATGCGTGGGGCCGTCTTCGCCCACGCCTATGCTGTCGTGCGTGAGAATATAAATTACGTTTATGTTCATAAGCGCACTCATCCGAATGGCGTTGCGCATATAGTCGCTGAACACAAAGAAGGTTGAACAGAACACTTCCATTCCGCCGTGCAGCTTTATGCCGTTGCATATCGCTGCCATGGCGTGCTCGCGTATGCCGAAGTGCAGATTTCTGCCCGCGTGATTGAATGCGCCGTAGTCGCCCAATCCTTTGAGATAGGTCTTGGTGGACGGGGAAAGGTCCGCCGAACCGCCCACGAGATTGGGCACCACTACCGAAAGTTTGTTGAGAATCGCGCCGCTCTCGTTGCGCACGGCGTCGGGCTTTTCGGGCTTTGACCACAGTTGGGGCACGGCGTCGAGTTCCACCGTCTTGCCGCTTATTTCACGATTGAACTGTTCGTATTTAAGGGGATATTTTTCCTTGTATTCCTCCATCATCTTCTGCCATTCGCGCTGTTTTTTGGCGTTGCGGCGACCTATGCGACGGCAATAGGTATATACTTCTTCCGGCACTGTAAAGGGCGGATAATCATATCCCAGCTTTCTTTTGAGCTTTTCGGTAAGTTCTTCTCCCAAAGGCGCGCCGTGGCAGGCGGCGTCACCTTCCAGCTCGCTGCCGAATCCTATTTTCGTGTTGACTATTATCAGCGAAGGCTTTAAGGTTTCACGCTGCGCCTTTTGTATTGCACGGGTGATTGCGGCAATGTCTTCGCCGTCGGCGACTTTTATTACCTGCCAACCCTGCGCCTCGTGACGCTTGCCGACGTCTTCCGTAAACGCCGTGGCCGTGTCGCCTTCGATAGTAATATTATTGCTGTCGTACAAGACTATCAGTTTACCCAGCTTTAAGGTGCCTGCAAGCGACGCCGCTTCCGACTCAATGCCTTCCATCATGCAGCCGTCGCCGCAAAGAGCGTAAGTATAGTGATCCACTACGTCGAAGCCCGGCTCGTTGTACCTTGCCGACATAATGGTTTCGGCAATGGCGAATCCTACGGCGTTGGCTATTCCCTGCCCCAGCGGTCCGGTGGAAACTTCTACGCCGGGTGTAACTCCGTATTCGGGATGACCGGGCGTTTTCGAGCCCAGCTGACGGAAGTTTTTGATGTCTTCCATGCTGACCTGGTAGCCGAAAATATGCAGCAGAGAATACAGCAGCATAGAACCGTGACCTGCCGAAAGCACAAAACGATCGCGGTTGTAAAAATCGGGATCTTTCGGGTTGAAGGACAGAAATTTTGAAAACAGCGTAAATCCCATTGTCGCGCATCCGAGCGGCAGTCCGGGATGACCGCTTTTTGCCTTATCGATAGCCTCGCTCGACAATACTCTTATCGCGCTGATAGCCTGTCTTTGAATTTTGTTCATATGTCTTACTCCTTTATTTTGTTATCTTTTCGTAGAAATTTATTCCGCCATGGCGACGTCCTTAAGGTTTTCGGTGTTAAGGAAGGAAAACTCTTTAAGATAAGAATACAAAACCGCCGCAATGGCCTTAACTCCGCCTTTCATGTCCGATTCGATGTTTATCGGCATAATGGGGTCGTGCACGCTCATGCGCACCAAAAACCATCCTTTGTACGCCGGTATGGACACGCGTACTCCCTCGTAGTTGTCGGGAGCCACGACGAAATTATCCAGCTTAACGTTTTTGAGACTTTCGATAATATACCCGCCCACGCGCTTAAAATCCACGCCGTCGCCGAAGGTAAGGCGTATTTCCTTTTCTTCGAGCGGACATTTAAGGTCGGCGATAAGACTTTGGAGCGTTTTGTTCTGCTCTTTAAGGCGTACCGCCTCTATGATGATGTTGGTGACGAGATAGGCTCCGTCGTCCAAAAAGTAGTTGTCTTTCATGGCGGCATGACCGCTGGTTTCGATGGCCAAGGGCGCCGTTACGCCGCTGTCGCACAGACGTATCGCCTCGTTGATGACGTTGCGATAACCGCGCTTAAAACGGTGATGAACGCCGCCGTGCGCCTCTATAAACTCTTTGAGCCCGTCGCTTGTAACCGAATCGGTGACAATGGTAGCTCCGGGATATTTTTGCAGCACGATAGCGGATACCAGCGCTATGAGACGATTGCGGTTTATCTCTTCGCCGTCGGAGGCGACAATCGCGGCTCTGTCCACGTCGGTATCGAAAATAATTCCGAGGTCGGCATTGTTTTTTACCGTACAGTCGCGTATAGCCCACATGGCCTGCTGGTTTTCGGGATTGGGAATATGGTTGGGAAAGGTGCCGTCGGGCTGCAAAAACTGCGAACCGGATACGTCGGCGCCCAGCGGCTCCAATACGCGGCCGGCGTAAAATCCGCCCGCTCCGTTGCCGGCGTCCACCACAATATGCAGGCCCGCTAAAGGCTTGTCCCTGCCACCGAGCGCGTCGCTGACGATACCGCGTAAAAACCGACAATAAAGTTCCATATAATCGTCGGTCGTCACTGTGCCGGGCGCAGCGCCGTCAATATGCTTGTCATGCATGGCATAGTCGATTATTTTGTCTATGTCCTCGCTTTCCGCCCCTCCGCCGGGAAAGAAAAATTTGAGTCCGTTGCGGTGGAAAGGATGGTGCGACGCCGTAATCATTATCGACGCGTCGCATTTCGTTTGGTCGTACACCGTCATCATGAACATGGACGGGGTCGAGCACAGTCCGCAGTCCAAAACGTCATAACCGCTGCCTGTAAGCGCGTCTATAACGGCTTTTTCCAGCGCTGGTCCGCTGACGCGGGAATCACGCCCCACCGCGACTTTTTTTGACGCGGGGAAACGTTCTTTAAGCAGCAGTGCAAACGCCCCGGTAAGTTTTTCCACCGCTTCCGGCGTAAGATTGACTTGCTCTCCGCCGCCGTCGGTGGCCACTCCTCTTATATCTGTTCCGCTTTTCAGCTTTATTAAATCCATAATTTTTTTCTCCTTGCCAATATTGACCGAAGGTCAGCGCGCGCCGCCGCCTCCGCCGCCGAAACCGCCTCCGCCAAAGCCGCCTCCGTGTCCGCCGCCAAAGCCGCCGAAGCCGCCGAAGCCGCTCCTGGACGAAGAAGAGGGTTTGTGCGACATAGCGGTGAGCATTCCCCTGTCAAGCGAATTGATAAGCCGTACGGAAAGGTAGATATCGAAAGCCGATATGCCGCCGCCGGTAATATACTGCGGAGGCTGCACTGCGATGTCCTTGAACTTTTCTTCCCATTTGTCGGAAACATCCAGCACGTGCGCATAGGGCAGTATATCGTAATAATACTGGGGATTTTCTTCCAACAGCATTTCCAGCCTGTCTTTTTCGGCAACTTCGAGAAAATTCTTAAAGCCAACGATCTCGCCCAGAATTTTGATATAAGCGGGCGTTCTTCTGTGGCAAAAGGCAGCTGCGCCCACCAAAGCCGACGCTCCCGCGCCCAGCAGCAGCGCCTGCGCCAACGTAATTACGTCCGGCATGATACCCAGCGGCAGCAGCGCCGCCAGCGTACCTACGACTACCAGCGCCGCAAAAGCAAGTACCGCCAAAAATTTATAATATCTTAGCTTGTATTTGTATTTCCACAGCGCCGTAAGGGCAAAATAACCCGCCAGCATGACTATTGCAAACAAGGCGTAACCCGGGGCGATGTCATAGGCTTTTATCGTGATATATTCGTGTATCACGGCGACAGCCGCCGCCGATAAAATCGCCAATACGGCCAGCACGCCCGACAAAACCGCCGTCTTTTTGTCGTAAAACGCAAGCGCTTTTTTGCGCGATTTTGCCGTTATCGAACTAAACGGCGCAGTCAGCTTATATTGCAGCTCATCGACGCGCACTTCATCGCCGCCGGAGAATATCCTGTCAAAAAGCTTAAGATACTGTTCGCCGCCCGCCTGACTTACGCTGGCCTCGCGTTTCTTGATAAGCAGCGGATTGTCGGACTGAACGTCGTCGATGGCTATAAATCCCTTCGACGCCCAGTAAAATATCATGGACGTGATGTCTTTGGCGCTAAGAGTGCCGTCGATATACAGTCCGACGTCGGCCGGGGTCATCTTTTGACCGTCATCGCCGATGGGCGGATAATAGTTCGTAATGGGAGTGACAAGCTGTCCGCCTGACGCCCGGATAAACAAAAACGCCGCGATAAGCACCATTGCCAAAAACACCAGCGTCTCGGCAACCGGGAAAGGATCGCTGTAATCTTTGACTACACCGGCGGCAATTTCCGCACGCAGCGTAACGCCGCTGAATGCGTCCAGCCCGCCGACGGCAAAGGTATACTTGTATTTTCCGCTCGCCTCGTCCCGAGTAATATCGCTTACTTCAACTTTATCCGACGCGGAAGACGAACCGTAACCGGTATAAAAGCTCATGTTTTCCATATAAGTCGGGACATACATCGTTATGTTTGCCGTCTCGATATCGGTGTCGAAACCGAAACCTATAAGATTGAGATATAGGTCGCCGCTTTCGGCTCTCGGCGGCATGATGAGCGTGTATCCTATTTTATACGAATGTACGCCGGTCACGCGGCCGGCTCCGTCGGGCAAGCCCAGCGATATGCGCAAGAAACCGTCTATGTGACTTACCGAATACCATTCGGACTTGATAATTTCTATGTTTTCGTACCTTTCGCCGCTATTGGTGGGGAGGTCGCGGTAAATTCCGAGGTGCGGCGAATAAAAGTCTACAGTGATCTCCTCGACAAAATCCACCGTCGAATCTTCGTTTACCGTGACGGTGGTATTTATGCTCTTTATAGTATAACTATAATCCTGCCCCTGCGGGGAAGCGGCAAAATGCTGTTTTCCGCGATTTATTCCGCTCCGGGAATAATCGCCGCCGGTGAAAAGCAAACTGCCGCCGACAAAATACGCCGCCAGCACAACCGCCGCCACCGCCAAAAGCAGAAAGACAACGCGAGTCAGTCTTTTTTTCATGGCGGTCAGAACTGGACTTTAACGTTTTGACGCTCCGCTTCGTCCACTTCAAAGAAGGCGCGCTTTTCCAGGTGCATACTGCCTGCGACAATACTTGCGGGGAACATACGTATGGACGTATTATACTGTTTTACGGTACCGTTGTAATACTTCCTTGCCTGGCTTAAATCGGTCTCGATGCTTTGCAGCTGATTCTGCAAATTCAAGAACTGAGTGTCGGCTTTGAGCGCCGGATAGGCTTCCGACAAGGCAAACAGCGATTTTAATGTGCCCGACAGCTGGTTTTCAGCCTGTACTTTGGCGTCGCCGGTGGCCGTCATGGCGGCGTTACGCGCTTTGATGACGTTTTCGAGCGTAGCGCTCTCGTGTTTGGCGTACCCCTTTACCGTCTCCACTATATTGGGAATAAGGTCGTATCTCTTTTTGAGATAAACGTCTATCCCGGACAAACTTTCATCGCAGCTAACTTCCAGACGAACAAACTTATTGCGGGTAGAAATCCACCACGCAACCACTATAACGACCAGTATTACCACCACCGCTATTATTAGCCATCCGTACCAAGGCATATTTTTGCCCTCCTTTATAATCTATACGTATATTGTACCATATAGCCGAAAAAAAATCAAGGCTTATATAAGAATATTTATACGTTATCGCCAACATTTTCGGACAGACTGTCAAAATACAAAACTGTGGACGTGTATATCGCATACGCTACTTTTTCGCGGTATTCGGCGGTAAGGAGCAGCCTTTCTTCCTCGGGATTGGACAAAAAACCGCATTCCACCAGCACCGACGGATAGGGCGAACACTGCAAAACGTAATATTCTTCCTGCTTTGCGACGCGGCTTTTTTTTAGGCTGTCGTTTAGCGTCTGCTGGAATATTTCGGCGGCTTTTTTACCGAGAGACGAACTTTCGTCGTAAAACACCTGCGCTCCGCAAACGCTCGAAAGCGGATAGGAATTCTGGTGTATGCTTATCATGAGATCGGGTTTTGCCGAATTGATTATTTCGGCGCGCTTTTTCATGTCCGACATTTTGGCGTTTTGCGTTTTTCCGTCGGACAGAGCGACGTCTTTTGTGCGCGTCATGATGACGTTGTACCCGTTTTTGATGAGATAATGCCTTAGCGAACGCGCTATGTACAGATTTATATCGCTTTCCTTTGTATTGTATGTGGTGCCCAGCACTCCCCCGTCCATGCCGCCGTGACCCGCGTCTATGACCACCGTAAAGGCGTCTTCGTCGTAAGTTACGGCCGTCGCGGCGCCCAGCCACGCTCCGCCGGCAAGCAGCACTACCGCCACTGCCGCCGCAGCAATAATAATGCCTTTTTTTGTCAATGTCAAAAACATATCTCCTCCTTGTTGCGCGGCGACTGAACTTTATCCGCAGCTTATGCACAATACTTTTCCACCGATGTGGAAAACTTTATTTTGCCACTACATCGCTGCCGTTTATCCAGCCGTCGCAATAACTTTTTAGCGGCTTTTTTGACGTTTTTTCCATTGCGGCGATAAAATTGTCGGGCCGCGCTATTGCGTAACAGTTTTGTTTAAGATAGTTTTTAAGCCCCGAAAAAAATGCGTCGTCCCCGACAAGCAGCCGTATTTCGTGAAAAAACAATTCGCCTTTCACATACGATATAAACGCGTAGTCGGTATCGGTAAGAAATTCCGTAAGGCGGCGGCTCATGGAATGCTGCTTTTCCAGCGTCATATCGAGATACATTATATAGCTTGCCGCGGCGTCGCTCATACGCGCGCCGAAACTGACGCCGAAAGCGGGATTTTCTTCGTAAAAAAGCGACGTGGAATATTCGCTTAGCCCCTCGTCCAGCCAGGCGTTTTCTATCTGGTTGCTGCCCACCAGCCCGTACCACCACTGATGCGCCGTCTCGTGCGCGATGGCCTCTTCGTAAAGACTTTTATTTAGTTCCGCCGACACCATCGAAAGACAGGGGTATTCCATGCCGCCGCTGCCGGGCAGCGTTTGCACCACATCGTAATCGTCGTAAGGATATTCGCCGAACAGACGCGAATATGTTGCGATTGCCGCCACAGCCACTTCCAAGCTGTCGTTAACGGAATTGTCTTCGATAAAATAATAAGATACGGCGGTCTTACCCGACTTTGACGTGATTTTTTTAAACGCTCCCGCCAAAAACGCAAAATCGCGGACGTTTTTTACCGCGGACGAATAACTTTTACGCCCTTCCGTCGCAGTTTTGACGGTTTCGACGCCTGTCATGACGACGGTAAGATTTTCGGGAACCGATACGCTTACTTCATAGTCGGCGCACTCGCTTACAAAGGGGTCGCCCACAGAATAATAAGGCGACGTGTCACCGTCGGCACATAAAACGGGATACCAATTGCCGAAAGACGCCACCCCCAAGCTGTTTTTTCCCAGTCTGTGATTGGTTTCGGGCAGCATGAGCGTAAATTCGATGGTCACGGACGCGCTTTCGCCGGGAAGAAGGGGATTGTTGGGTATAAGCGCCAGAATATCCTCGTCCTCGCCCTCGATTTCGAAAGTTCCGCCGAAAAATTCCACCGACGTGATTTCAAATGCGCCATAGCTTGTGATTTTGTCGGTCGCCTTAAACTGAGCGTCTTCTTCATAAGCGCGCGGATACAAATGAAAGTAGACGCGCCGCATTTCGCCTTCCCCGCGATTGCTGAAAAACACCTGCTGGCGCGCAGTCACAGTGCGATCGCCGTCGAACGACGCGCTGATGACGTACAAATCACGATTTTCGCTCTCTTTTCCGTCCGCACAGCCGCAAAGCGAAAACAGAGCCACGGTCAATACGACGGCAATAACCACTATTTTTTTGTTCATTTTTCCGCTCCTACTAATGTTTTCTATTTATCTTACGTTTGCGGCAAAAAAATTATCACCTTTTAACGCTTTTTTATGTAAGGCGCGTTGCCTTTTCGCGGGTGATAAATTGCCGTAGCCTTTATAAAAAAGAGCGGCAGAAAGAGACGTGCCCCATAGGGAATTAAATTGAATAAGTTATAAAACTCGACTTTTGATAAGTCGAGTTTTCTTTTATCCACATAAAACAGATTGAATTAAAGTTAATTTTATGTTATAATAAAGTCATCGACAAATAAGAATTTACAAAGTTGATAAAACACAAAGGGAGACGGAAAAAATATGATTGAACAAATTTTTAAATTAACACAAGGAAATGAAAAAACAGTTGAAAAGGTAATTATTGATGAAAATATACACTATATGCATATGATCTTGAATAAGGGTGAATGTCTGCCAGAGCATTTTTCAAATGCAAAAAATGTGTATATTACAGTTGTTCGCGGAACATTATCAGCGACTTTAAATGAACAGGAAACACATGAATATCAGGCAGGAACAGTATTAAAAGTTCCATTCCATACAAAAATGAACTTAAAAAATGTTTCTGAAGAAACGCTGGAGTTTATTGTTGTTAAAGCACCGGCGCCAAACTGCTAAATTCCAATTTATCGAGTTGTTTTTTTGTGGAAAAACTTTTAAAAGTGTAGCACACTATACTTAACCCTGTTAAGTCATGTGTTTTGCAAAGCAAAAAGGAAAAGGATAGCAAAATTTTGCTATTCTTTTAGACTTTCTTAAAAACCCTATGGGAAGAGCGCTAAGTCCGCTCTTTTCTTTTTTTACTTTTTATTCTCTTTTAATGCTCCCCGCCGACTAAAAAGGTATTGTCCTCTTTCGTAGGCTCGTCCGTGTCGTCAAGCTCGCCTATGTCATCGTCTCCATTTTGAAGACGTATTTTTAATTGTGTATATAAGACTTCTTGACAAACAACGAGTCCTTATACAATATTGCCGTCTGATATCAATAAAAAAAGCTCCCGAAGCAAACGGAAGCTTTTATTTGTGGTTTATCCTAAAGAGATATTGTGTGGTCCGGCATTATTCGCCAACATAGGGAAGAAGAGCCATATATCTTGCTCTCTTGATGGCGACAGACAAATCTCTCTGATGCTCAGCGCAAACGCCCGAAGCTCTGCGGGGAATGATTTTTCCCTTTTCGGTAATAAACTTCTTCAATCTGTTGACGTCTTTATAATCGATGACGGCATTTTTTTCGGTGCAGAACAAGCAAACCTTCTTTTTGGGAGCGCGGCGCACCTTTTTGCTCTTTTCATCTGTTTCAGCGGGCTTAGCCGCGGTGGTGTTGGTTTTTTTATCCATAATTTTTTACCTTCCTTGAAAATAAATCAGAACGGGAAATCGTCTTCTTCCGTTTCGACGGGTTGCAGTTCGGAAACTTTTTTGTTGGCGGTGCGTACAGGCGCCGAAGCCGTTTCGCCGTCACCTGCGGCATTCTGCCTGGGGCCGATGAATTCGACGTCGTCGGCTACAATTTCGGTGGCGTAACGCTTGGTGCCGTCCTGACCTTCGTACGTTCTCGTTTGCAACTGACCGCAAACGCACACCTTACTGCCTTTTTGCAAATACCGCGCACAGTTATCGGCAAGGCCTCTCCATGTCACGATATTGATAAAGTCCGCCTCTCTTTCTCCGTTGGCATTGGCGTAATTCCTGTTTACGGCAATGCTGAAACGACAATACGATATACCGCTGTTTGTCGACCCGGTCTCGGGGTCACGAGTGAGATTTCCTACAAAAATGCATTTATTCATTGTTTTTTCCTTCCGAAGTGAGAATTTACTTCTTGACGACCATGTATCTTATTACTTCATCGGCAATGCGCATCTGTCTTTCCAGCTCCTGCGGAAATTCGGGCTTTGCAGTGAAGTTCATCAGAACATAGTAGCCTTCGGTCTTGTAATTGATAGGATAGGCTAACTTCCTGTCGCCCCACTTATCGACGCTCTCCACTTCGCCGCCGTTATCGGTAACGAGAGCGGAAAACTTTTCGATGAGTGCGTCCTTTTGCGCTCCTTCGACTTTGGAATCAAGGATGTACAAAACTTCGTACTTATTCATGATACTTTTACCTCCTTTTGGTCTATTTTCGTCCCTTCCTTCCGGAAGAGAAAGGATGCGGCCTTACGACCGACCGTAAAATAAATTACAGCTTTGTTATTATACCACCGTTTCTGCAAAAAAGCAAGTGTTTTTTGCCGATTTTAACGTATTATTTAAAAGTTTTTGCGCTTTTTATCCTGCTTCACGGGCGGCGAACTAATTGTTCTTTTCGCAGACCGACACAAGATAAAGCCCGCGCCTTATCTCCGTAAATTCGGCGCCGTCGTAGCCGAAGGTATCGATGTTTTTGAGTTTGCCGAATTCTATGCCGTCTCCGTTCATTTTAAGCAGCGCCTCTTTGCGCGTCCAAATACGATAAAATTCTTCGTTTTTGTTTTTTGCGGCGCGAAAACGCTGCTGCTCTCCGTCGGAGAAAAAGTTTTTTGCAATGACGTCGAACGAGCGCTTTTTTTTGATAAATTCGATATCCACGCCCACTTCTTTTTGACTGAGTGCGCACACGGCGCGTCCGCAGGAATGAGAGATGTTAAAATAATACGGTAAATTTTCAAATACCGGCTTTCCCCCGGGCAGACGCTTGATTTTTACGTCGTGACTGTTTATCTTCTCCTCTTTGAGCGCAAGCAACAACGCCCGAAGCCCCGAAACGCTTTCCGCCCACTCTTTTGCGCCGCGTTTGGAAAAAATGGCTTCCGTGTATTCGGGAGACGCACTTAGCGCCTTTTTGATTTTTTCCACCAAATCGGGTGTGATTATCTCGTAATCTGAAAATTTAACTATCATTTTTCTCCCTCCACTGATATTATTTCATGTATGTAGTGTAAATAAGCGATATTTCGAGCCGCACCTGCTGGCCTTCGCGCAAGACGGTGACGACGGCTATGTCGCCTTTTTTGGCATACAGCAGCAGTTCGCCTATCTGATACTTACGATAAATTTCGCGTTTTATGCCGTTTATTTCCACTGTAAGAATTTTATCTCCCGCCAGGATATATCCGTCCGCAGCACTGCCGGGAGTCACTTCCGTTGCCTCCACCACGCTTTTGCCGGTAATAAGACCCGTTACTTCGTCGTAATCGGCATAATTACCCGTTTCGCGGACGGTCACGCCCAACAGGCATTTGTTAAATCCAAAGCCCGCTGCGCTTACTTCGTCATCGTAAACGGTCGTTTCCTCTGCCCGCGTCAAAAGATTGTTTACAACGCCCAGCACCGCGTTGAGAGGCAGCGCATAACCCATGTTGTCTACCGTTACCGACTGAGTCTTGGCGTTGACTATTCCCATGAGTCTGCCGTCCTTATCGTACAAGCCGCCGCCCGAATTGCCGTGGTTGACAGCAGCGTCGGTGCGGATTACGCGGTAGGTATGTTTTTCGCCCGTGACCGTATCGGTGGTGATGGTAAGGTCGGAGCTTTGCAGGCTGATAATGCCGGACGTCGCGCTAATGCCTATGCCCTCGGCGTTGCCCACTACATACGAGGTTTCGCCTTCTTTTATAAGGTCCGAATCTTCTATCATCTCTGCGGGGCGGTAGGGACCGGTGATATACTGCTCGCAGTTTTCTATTTTAAGTATCGCTATATCGCTGGTCATGCTGCCCGCCACATACTGCGCTTTTATGCCGCATTCTTCCAGCAGCAGATAATTGGAAAGCTCTTCCGGGGTGTAGGACGGATTGTCCTTTGAAAGTTTTACAAAGGGCATGCCGTAGAAGAACACGTAAACGTCGTCGCAAATCTTATCGTCCGAGTTCGCGTTGTAAACCATGTGGAAGTTTGTAATTATATAAACTTCGCCCGTTTGCTTGTCGCCTTTATAAATCACGCCCGAACCGCTCGAAACGTTGCTGCCGCTGTATTTTGTCGCTATGGCGACGGTGGACAGCAGCGTCTTGCTGATGACCTGTTCGGAAGAGGCGTTGACTTCCACTTTTAAGAACGCGGAAATAAATTCCAGCAGCGAGCCTTCGTATCCGCCCGCCTGCGCCGCCGCGTACACTTCGTTTATGTCGAGATTCTGGCCGGGCTCGCCTTTGTCGCCCTGAACCTTGCCTACATACTCGTATTCATCCGCGTCGCTGTACAAAATGTACAGGTTGCCGTTTTCCACCTTAGCGGAGACAATGCCGCGGCCGGCGTCGCCTTTCTCGCCTTTTACGCTGCCTATCTCGACAAAATCGTCTCCGTCGCTGTAACGAACGTAAAGGACGCCGTCGATTATCTTCATTTCCGCCACACCGCGGCCCGCGTCGCCCTGAACTTTGCCGGCGCAGTGCGTCGTTCCGTCGTTATAGAATATGTATAGGCAGCCGTCTTTTATATATGCGTCCAGAATTTTTGTCCCGTCTTTGCCGTCGTGGCCGTCCTTGCCGTCCTCGCCGTTTTGTCCGTTTGCGCCGTCATGACCGTCCTTGCCATCTTCGCCGTCAATTCCGTCTTTGCCGTCTTCGCCTTTGACGACGCCTATATAGACGTATATATCGCTGTCGGTATATTGTATGTACAGCACTCCGTCTTCTATCTTGACATCGGCAATACCGCGGCCGTCGTTGCCGTCTTCGCCGTCTTTGCCTTTAAGCGACGCTATCCACTGCTCCAAAGTGCCCTGAAAGCCGGCGCTTTCTACCGCCAACTGATAGGCAGACTTGCCGTCTTCGCCGTCTTCGCCGCGCAGCAGTTCGATCCATTCCTCCAAAGTGCCGTCATATCCTTTTTCCAGCGCAATTTCGTACGACTGCTGCTGATAACTGAGTTGCTGATCGTTTTGCTGTTTACCGCCGTCGCATGCCGCCGTAAAACACAAAACCGCTGTCATCATCAACGCGATAAACACCGTGAAAATTTTCTTTCTCATAAATGTTTTTGCTCCTTGTAATGATAAGCACATATTTTCCATTATAGCATTATCATTTTAGCATATTATATAAAAACTGTCAATGTTTTTTGCAAAAACGCACGGCGGGATTTGCTACATACGCGGCAGCTTTAAGGTCATGTACGTCTCGCCGGACAGGTCTTTCCACCAAAACTCCCCGTCCTCGTAAATCATGTACGAATGGCGGCTGCCCTCCTTGGGCAGCGATACCGAACCGGGGTTTAGATAATATTTTCCGTCTTTTTCCGTGCAATCGGGTATGTGGGTGTGGCCCGACAGCATGACGTCTCCGCGGCACATGGGCAGAGAATTGTTTTTGTCGTACTTGTGGCCGTGCGTGGCAAAAATCACGCGATCGCCGCTTTCTATAGCAATGTAGTCCGCCATCACCGGGAAGGGCAGCACCATCTGGTCCACTTCCGCTTCGCAATTGCCCCTTACGCACAGCACGCTGTCTTTTTTCGCCGACAGCAGCGCTATTACGCCTTTAGGGTTGTAGCCCTCCGGCAAATCGTTGCGGGGACCGTGGTAAAGAATGTCGCCCAGCAGCAGAATGCGCCGGCAGTTTTCGTCCCTGTATCTTTCGAGCGCTTTTTTACACCAATATTCCGATCCGTGAATATCGGACAAAATAAACCATTTCATTTTCGTTCTCCAAAAAAATTATTATGCCTTCCCGCAACAATAAAAGCCCGGCGATGCCACCGGACTTTTATAATAGTTGCGTATTTTATTATTTTACGGGTTTAATGCCTTCCGGCTTGACGGCAACCTTGATTTTGTCGTTAATGCTGAGCTTGGGCGTTCCTTCAAACATAGCCGTAATATATCCGTCCATGCCGGAGAGATTGGAGTAAACCACCGTCTTCGAGCCCAGACAGTCGGCGTCGCCTACAAGCAGCGAAACGATAAGATAGGGGTTGGCGGCCATAACCGAATGGTCGATGGTAAATGCGTCGAAATCAATGGAAATTTTCTGCTCGCCGGGAGTAAATCTGTTGTCGGTATCCTCGAACACAAGCTTGGTGTTGCCGAAGGAAACCGAGCATTTAGAGCCGGACTTGCTGACCTTAGCAGTCGCCGTATTTGCGCTGATGGGGCTGTACGCTATCAATGCGTCGCCGCTTTCTATGTCGTAGAACATAAACTTATTGGGGTCGGTGTAATAGGTGATCTTGTCGCCGCTCTGATATTCGTCCGTCAAAGCGTGCTTTGCTATCATATAGCTTGTCTTTCCTTCCACCTTGGTGTAAACGGCGTTGAAACGGGGATACTGGTCGGTAAATTCCACCTCGCCCACGATGGATCCGAAACCTTCCTGAGGTTCGGTAAACAGATAATCGGGGGACACGCCGAGCTTGACTGCGCGGCCGTCTATAATGGTCTTGTCCACAAGACGGGAGAGTACTTTTTCCGGCAGGGCAATGTCGCTGTCGCCGAACTTAACGGCAACGGTTCCGTCTTCACGCGTGTAGATGTTTGCTTCCGTCGTATTGTAAGCAGGCACGCCGATGATGGTAAGCTCAGTCACGGGGTCGAACAAATGAATGTGGTGCGCGTCCACGGCGAGCTTGACGTTTTCGTTGGCCTTCACCTTGGTGCGGGCGTCGATACGGGCGATGGCGTAATCTTCCTTGCCGTCCACGTCCATGTACAAATATGTCTCGTTGCCCAGCTTTTCCATAACGTCTACATGGGCGTCTATTATGGTGTCGGGCGAATTGGCGATAAACACCTCTTCGTCATGAATGTCCTCGGGACGCACGCCCAGCACAACCGGAACGTGGAAATACTTTTCGTCGATTATTCTGTTGGCCTTTTCGGGCGCTATCATGATTTTGTTGGAGCCGAAGGTCGCATAGACGTTGCCGTTTTCTCTTGACAGCTGCGCATTGAACAAGTTCATCTGCGGCGAGCCGAGGAAGGTCGCGACAAACAGATTCTGCGGCGAGTCGTACAAAAATTGCGGCGTATCCACCTGCTGCATGATTCCGTCCTTCATGACGACGATACGAGTACCCATCGTCATAGCCTCTATCTGGTCGTGCGTGACGTAAATAAAGGTCGTGGCGAGTTTGTGGTGCAGCTTCGTAATTTCCGTTCTCATCTGAACACGCAGTTTTGCGTCGAGGTTGGAAAGCGGTTCGTCCAAAAGGAAGACCTTGGGTTCGCGGACAATGGCACGTCCCAACGCGACACGCTGACGCTGACCGCCGGAAAGCGCTTTCGGCTTACGGGCAAGCAGCCCTTCTATGCCCAGTATTGCGGCGGCTTCGCGAACGCGGGAATCTATTTCCTGCGGATTGACTTTGCGCAGTTTAAGACCGAACGCCATGTTGTCGTAAACCGTCATATGCGGATAAAGCGCGTAGTTTTGGAACACCATCGCTATATCTCTGTCTTTGGGGTCCATATCATTTACGAGTTTGCCGTCGATATAAAGTTCGCCCGCGGTGATTTCTTCCAGACCCGCTATCATACGCAGCGTCGTAGATTTTCCGCAGCCCGACGGTCCGACGAACACGATAAATTCTTTGTCGTCGATTTCCAGATTGAAATCGCTGACAGCTTTAACGTTGCCGTCATATATCTTATAAATGTGTCTTAATGATAGGCTTGACATAATTTTCTCCTGTTGATTTTTTTAGTTCTGTTAATATTATATATCATATCGAAAAATAAATCAAGAAAATATTGCACATTTACGCGATTTATTTTTGTGCAAAGTGCATAAATATTCGTGATAAGTTTTTATTTTCGGGAAAATATTGACAAATGTGATATTCGGGTGTATAATATATTCAGATCAATATATTTATTGTAATATGGAAAATGAGATGACAAACAGCAATTCGCCGGATTTTGAAACCATTAAAAAGCTAAACGCGAAAAACTACATGAACATTTTTAACAGGCAAAACCTTTGTTTTGTCAGCGGCGATGGCAACGTTCTTACCGACATTAACGGCAAAAAGTACGTCGATTTCGTATCGGGACTGGGAGTAAATTGTCTTGGATACAACCACCCTCTTCTCACCGCCGCCATTTGCAACCAGGCTAAAAATCTCATACACTCTTCCAATCTGTATTACAATCGGGAACAGGCAGTGCTGTGCGAAAAGTTTTTAAGCGGCACCATTTTCGACAAAATGTTTCTGGCAAATTCGGGCGCCGAAGCCAACGAATGCGCCATAAAACTCGTGCGGAAATACTATAAGCTTAAAAAACAAAATAAGCCGTGTTTCGTAACGGCGCTGGGCTCTTTCCACGGCAGAACGATGGGCGCGTTGACGGCGACGGGCCAAAAAAGCCATTACTCGACGTACGAGCCGCTGCCGGCAGGATTTTTTCATGTGCCGTACAATGATTTTTCGGCGCTTAAAGACATTCTGTCGTCGCGCGATGACATCGGCGCCGTAATGCTCGAAACCATTCAAAGCCGCAGCGTCATCACTCCCGCCACGTACGACTATCTTGTAAACGCCTACGCTCTGTGCCGCAGCAAGGACATACTGTTTATACTGGACGAAATTCAAACCGGCATGGGCAGAACGGGAAAAATGTTCGCCTTCGAACATCACGGGCTTAAACCCGACATCGTAACGCTGGGCAAAGGCATGGGCGGCGGCTTGCCGATAAGCGCGGTGCTGGCGCGCGGAGAAGTGGCGCACGCTTTCGAGATAGGCGATCACGGCTCCACCCTTTCGGGCAATCAGCTGGCATGCGCCGCGGCGACGGTCGTCATCGACCAGCTTAAAGGAGGACTTTTACAACAGGTAGAGGAAAAAGGCGAATATCTTAAAGGCCGTCTGTCTTATTTCAGCAAGTACAACTTTGTGACGGGACTTTACGGAACGGGACTTTTGCAGGGCATGCAGCTGTCGCCGGCGGTCAACGGCAACTATGTTGCGTCCATGATGCTGCAGCGCGGCGTGCTTATCAACTGCACGAAACGCAACTTCCTGCGCTTTCTGCCGCCCTACACCATTACGCGCGAACAAATCGACATGCTGTGCGACGGACTGAGCGAAATATTCGCCGATGTAAACGTATAACTATAACGCAATCTAACGGTATCACACCTTATTAATAGGAGGAGAATATGAAAAAACGCATTACTTTACTTTGGATTGTTTTGGCGACTGTGGCGATGATATTCGCTTTTGCTGCCTGCAACCAAAACCAGCAAGAGCAACCGCTTGAGCCGCCCAAAGACGTCGTTGAGACAGAAAACCTTGTTTTTACCTACCTGAAAGCCAGTAAAACATATTCTGTCAAGACCAAGGAGGACGCCGCCGCATTTGAGTCCGTGACCGTTCCGTCCAAAATCAACGGCTATCAGGTATCCACAATCGAGGACTACGCCTTTATCAAAAATACGACGCTAAAGGAAGTGACCATCGAAGAGGGAATAACGGCAATAGGCATGTCGGCGTTCAGCGGCTGCACTTCATTGACGACGGTGACGCTGCCGCAATCGCTAAGAGCTTTGAAGCGCGGTGCCTTCAACGACTGCTCTTCGCTAAACCGCATAACACTGTCCGACGAAGTTATGTCCATCGCCGAAAACTGTTTTGCGGGATGCTCCTCGCTGGTGATGGCCAACATCCCCTCTGCTCTTAAAGCCATTCCGTCGGGAATGTTCACGGGCACGGCTATCGAAAGCGTGACCATGCCGGAAGGCATACTTAAAATAGGTGCGTCGGCGTTCAGCGGCTGCAAAAATCTTGCCGAAGTCAAACTCAATAAAAAACTGCAACAAATCGATTCCTACGCTTTTTCGGGATGCACTGCGTTAAAGGAAATTCTGTTCCCTCGCAATGAGTCGCTTGCATTGGGAGATTACGCTTTTTCGGAAAGCGGTTTGGAAAAAGTTTATATACCCTCTAACGTGACGTTGGGTACATATACGTTTATGAAACTGGCGTGGGATTCGTCGGTGGCAAATCCCGGTGATTCGTCCAGCCCCGGAGCGTCCGGATGCACCGCTATATACTACGAATCGGCGACGGGCAGCCGCGGCATTAACACCTTCGGATACACGTGGAATCGTCCCGACCTCGGGTTCCGCATCTATGTCCCCACCGGATCGATGGATTATTATCGGTCCGAAAATCCCAATGACGAGGCATGGTCCCGCTGCGTTGTCAACAGCGTAAACTCGCAAAACGGTATGTATCCCGTATTGGTGGAATACGACATCGCGACGGTATTCCCGGACGGTTTCCCCGTAGCGGAATAACCGAAAATAAGACAGCATTAAAAAAGCTCCCTTCGATAAATGCTCGAAAGGGGGCTTTTTTTAGCGGAGCCACAGCCTTTTTCCCTCCGCAATTTCGGCTGCGCTGCCAGCGGGCATAATCTCTCTTACGCCCACGCTTATCCCGACGCTCCCGCCGTTAAGCCTATAAAACCATTGCTAAGTACGCAATTTTTTTGCAAGGTTTTATAGGCGTTTTTTTTGCTTGCGGCGACGGCAAATACAGACGATAAAACTCAGCTTTTTAACGAATTTTTAATACCACTTTACCCGTATTTTCAAAGCGCTCCAATATGCCTTGCGCTTCATTGACCTGACAAGCCGGGAGTACTTTATATATCGACGGGCGAATTGCGCCGTTTTCCACAAGCGGCCAGACGTTTTTGACAAGCGGCCAGACGTTTTTGACAAGCGCCGACAAAATGCCCGCCTTTTCGGCATATCCGCCGCCGCCCACCAAAGCGCACACCTTATCGCCGATATGCAAGCCACTCTTTTCCCGCGCTGTTTGTCCCATTTCTTCCACCGTGCCCGCCAGTTCCAGTCCCGGCCATGCCGGCCAGCCTTCCGGCGAAGGATATGCGCCGTTTTTTTGCAATAAATCGGCCCTGTTGAGCGCTGTCGCGTATATTTTGACCAATACGTCGTTTTTTCTTACAATAGGGTCGGGGACATCTTTCCACACCATTTTACCGTTTTCGGCTAAAGCTGCTTTCATGTATAACCTCCTTTAATCCGAGCCTTTCATGGCCAACGTTCTGCCGCCGTCTATAACGTACGTCTGCCCCGTAATAAACCGGGCGTCATCGCTTGACATGAAGGCGATAAGGCGGGCAACGTCCGACGCCAGGCATTTTGTACGCAAAAAATTAGTATTTAGCGCGCGTTCCTCGTCACCTTTTTCGTCGGGACGCATCACCACGCCCGGAGCCACCGCGTTGACAGTGATGCCGTAAGCTCCGAGCTCCTTGGCAAGAGACTTCATGAGAGACATTACGCCGCCTTTTGCCGCCGAATACTCCGCGCAGCCGCCGAGTCCGTTTATTGCTACTGCCGACGCGAGAAAAATTATCCTGCCGCCTACGCCTTGCTTTACCATTGCGGCGCCGCATGCCCGCGCTACATATATCGCTCCGTAAAGATTGACCTTTAACACCTTATCAATGACTTCGTCGCGCTGCTTTATTAGCGGAGCGTAACTGTTTTTCCCCGCCAGCCGCGCGCTTCCGCCTGCCGCGTGAACGCAAATATCGAGCCGCCCGAAATCTCCCATCACCTTTTCCACCGCCCGGTTGACGTCGGCGGAAGATGATACGTCCATTGGGTAACTCTTGGCATTGCCTCCCGCAGCCGCAATACGGTCGGCAATCTTCATGGCGGCATCTTCGCTGACGTCGCAAACCGCCACATTCGCTCCCCGTTCGGCAAAAAGAACAGCCGTCTCTCCGCCGATGTATCCGCCGGCGCCGGTAATAAGCGTCGTTTTCCCTTTTAAATCCATCATTGTCTTTCTCCTTTTTGATAAATTATATGCTATTTTACGCCGGCCTCACCACTATAAAATGAGGCCGTCAATTACGACCGTAACACCGAGTACAAAATTCCCCGCCTCGATGCCGTCAAATGTTCTGCCGCCATGCAATACAAAGTCATTGCGCGTTATCTCCGTTAATAATACGCAGCAAGGTCTTTTGCACTGCATACTCATGCTCGTATGTGTACGGATTTTCCGTCCGTCCCGTAATATAGTCGTAGAACCCGCGCATCATGGCGTCGTAACGGCAGTCCTGCGGAATGTCCGGAACAGCGATATTTTCTTTCATGTCGCGATATGCATCGGTCGCTATTGACAAATCGGAATACGTCATCGCCGTCACGTTTTCTATCGGCAAGATACTTACCGTAGCTTTATCTCCCGCGACGGTAAGCTGTCGGCGTCCCCATCCGTTGACTTCCACAGAAGAGACGTATATCCTTGCAAGAGCCGCGCCGTATCCCAGCACCGCCAGCGTGTTATCGGGAAAAGATATGCCGTCGGTATCTGTGCAGCGGAAAAAAGACGCTACCGTATCCGGCTCGCCCAACAACGAAACGACAATATCCACCAAATGACTGCCGAAAATATACATACTGCCGCCGTCAAACCGCGACAGCCACTCCTTGTACCATTTGGCGTGGAAAGTGCTCATCTGTGCGTCGACGGACAATATACGCCCGAGACTGCCGCTTTTTGCCAGCTGCATCGCTTTTTGCACAGCCGGATTGTAGCGGTACATATATCCCAGCTGAAGAACAAGCTTTTTCTCCCTCGCCGCGTCTATAAGCTCTTTAAAGTCGTTAAGGCTGCCGCTTGCCGGTTTGTCCATATGGATATGCTTGCCGGCGTCGGCGCACAATTTTGCGTATTCGGTAAGGCGGGGAACATCCGTCTCCACCAAAACGGCATCGCTTTGTTCAAGCAGTTCCGCAACGCTTAGCCTCCTTAACTTGCGGTATACTTCACTGCCGCCGCGCTGCGCAATCCATTTTTCGTCTTCCTCCGCATAGCCCGTAACCTCAAACAAATCATTAAGCTTACAAGCGCTGCGCATTTTCGCCTCGCCGTGGTTGTGTCCTATTCCTATCTGACCTATTTTTATTCTGCGTGTCATACAAGCCTCCAATCGAATACCGTTCCCGGCTGAAAATCCGCGTCGTCGCAAAGTTGATTGTATATCTCCGTTGCACGGGCTGGCAAAACGACGCGGGAGACAAGGGGAGCCGCTTTTATCCTGTGTGCGGCTATGAGTTCCAAAATCGCGCGGCAATCGTCATGATGCGTCCAATGGTGCGGATAGCTTTCGACTTTAGGTCGTACAAAATTGTGCGTCCCTATCAGCTTTATGCCCGGTCGGTGGACAAGATTGTAATAATCTATGTCGCAGTTTGAAACCCGCGTGCACCCCAGCAGGGAAATTCGGCCTTGCCATGCGGCGCACGACAGCGCCTGCACCAGCGCGTTGGCATAACCCGTCACTTCTACGCAGGCGTTTATGCCATTTCCGTGCGTGACTTGCTTTACGCGGGAGACAAAATCTTCTTCCGACGGATCGAACGCATAATCGGCTCCCAGCTGCAACGCAAGCGCCCGGCGATGCTCGCCAAGGTCCGCAGCTACTACCGGATTGGCGCCGCTAAGACGCAAAAACTGCGTTGCGAACAACCCAAGCAGTCCCTGTCCCATGACCATGGCGCTTTCGCCTATCTCCGCGTCAAGCTTGCGCACGCCGCCCAGCGCCATCGACGCTATTATTACAAACGCCGCGTCAAGCGAATCAATGTCGTCGTTTTCGACAACGGTGACGTCGGAACGCGGCACCAGGTTGTATTTGGCGTGAACGCCGTGATAGATGAGCACCCTGTCGCCTTTTTTAACGTCTTTAACGTCATCACCCGTCTTAACGACGTACCCCACTCCGCAGTACCCTAACGTCATGGGAAATTTTTTAGGCGTGTTGTCCATGCCCATAATACACGCCCGTTCCGTTCCGCCGCTTATTACCGTATACACGGTCTCCGCCAGCACGTCGCCGGGCGGTATGACAGACGGAATTTCCGTTTCGAGCAATTCCGCTTTGTGCACTCCCGTAAAGTATATCTGTTTGTTTTTCATCTATCTCTTTCCCTCCGCGGATATTATAAAATAACGCGCTTTTCTTGTAAATAGCAAAAACGGTATTTTTATCATATCTGATATAAATTCGTTGACAAAAACATTAAAAATACTTACAATTTATTGCGATATACATTATTATAGCTGTTTGGAGGCAGTTAATGGACAATAGCTTTTTATCCGATTTGATTATAACCAAAGTCTATTCGGTCTCATCGTTTTACAACGAGCGGGGCGCCGGATCGGAGCGCGTAAATCGTCCTTCCTGCGCCGTCGTGCTTAAATATACAGGCGAGACGGTTTACTGCTGCCACGGCAAAAATTATGTATCCGATTTTTGCAACATGGCGCTTTTGCCCAAGGGCTGCTCTTATCGCTGGACTTGCTCGCAGACGGGCTATGTCTATATAGCGGAATTCGACTGCAACATAACAGCCGACAATATATATACCTTCCCCGTTAGCTGCGGCGATAAAGCGCTGCAACTATTCAGACAGTCGGAAAGCTGTCTTACTAAAGGGACGCCGTCGAGCAAGTTGGAAACCATCAAAAATCTATACTCTCTTATTCTGATGCTGACGGACTCCGGTCAACAAAGATATATTCCGTCCGATAAACGAACATATTTAGCCCCCGCTATCGATTATATCGCAAAAAATTTCACCCGCCGTCTCCGCAACGACGAGATGGCAAAGGCCGCCAGCATTTCCACCGTCTACTTCCGAAAGTTGTTTACAGCGGCATACGGCATTTCCCCCGCGGCATACGTACAAAATCTGCGTATCAACAAGGCGAAAGACATGCTGAAAAGCGATTACGGCTCTATTACCGACATCGCGCTGTCTTTGGGATATTCGGATATATATGACTTTTCAAGGGTTTTTAAGCGTCTTACGGGCATATCGCCGGCCGCATACGCAAAACAATTATGCCGAAACGGCGAAGAGACGTGACTCTGCCCGCGCCCGCTACCGGGATACAACCAAAAAACGCACGCCGGAATTTCCGTCATGCGTTTTATTTCGTAATGCGTTTTATTTAATACATCCGCCATTAGGCGAAAAATGCGGCCGCAGCATATCCATGCCGCCGATATTATTGCTCGCACTGCATGCGTGATGCCGCAATTAAGCTAAATTTCCATGTTTAGGCCTTTCCTTTGAAATTCCGCTAAAACATGGCGCCGCTTTGTCTTTATAAAAGGCCATTAAACAGCTTTTTGTGGTACGGCGTTTTTTTATTTTATTGATCTTTTATCGTAGGCTCAAGCAGGGAAAGACACCGACTATTTACCGCAGCGCAAAGAGCGCACTATATCTTTTTGTTCGGCGCTAAGACGATAGCTGTCCAGCGCCTTACGAATGGTCATGCCCAGCGTTTGTTTGTCGGATACGCGCGTCCTTACGATTTCTATACCCGACTGCCACTGTTTGATCAATAGCGTTGCAAAATACCACGCCGCCATCATCTTGACGTAATATTCGTCGCTTTGCACCTCGGCGACGCTAAGCGCGTATTCGGGCTTGTACCATTTCTCGAGATAAAAGTTCATGAGAATTTTTATGCCGAAACGGACAGTATACGTCCTTTGCGACCGCATCCATTCAAGCGCCTTTACCGCGGTCTCTTCCGGACGGCTTTTAAGCGCTTTGGGCGTACACAAATCGCACGTTGCCCAATTATCCACGTAAGGAAGAAATGCGTCCAAACGGCTGACGCACTCGTCGTAATCTTTTATGCGCTCTATCAAAAAGCCGTGCAGATTGTTTTCTTCGTAATAATCATGCGGCAAAACGTCAATAAACGCGCGCGCTTCTTCCTGACGGGCGTCTTTTGCGATTTTTCTCAAAATCGGAATACGCACGCCTATCACGCTGTCCGGTCTTAGCCCGGGTGTAAGTTTAAGGGTAAGCGCTTTGTAGGCGTCGTCTTTGTGCAGCATTATCTGCCGCGTCAGGTCGTTACACATTCAGTTCCGCCTCGACGTCGTCGACATTGTATCTGTCCAATACCGGCTGCACAGTTTCCGTCAAAAATTCAGTGACCTGGGAAGCGCTTCTTCCCGTGTATTTTTCGGGCTGCAAATGCGCCGTAATTTCTTCTTTCGTGAGCCTGAACAACTTATCGTTTGCAATTCGGTCGACGAGGTCGTTGGGCTTTCCATACATTTTAACCTGTGTTGCCGCCGCCTGCGAGTGAACACGCAGCGCCTCGTGCAGCTGCTGGCGATTGCCGCCGCGCTTTACCGCCTCCATCATGATGTTTTCGGTCGCCATAAAGGGGAGTTTTTCCATTACGCGTCTTTTGATGACGTTTTCATACACCACAAGACCTTCGCTGATATTGATATAAATGCCCAGAATTGCGTCGACAGCCAAAAATGCCTCCGCAACGGAAATGCGCTTGTTTGCCGAATCGTCCAAGGTGCGCTCAAACCACTGTGTTCCGGCGGTAAAAGCGGGATTTAGCGCGTCAATTATGACATACTTGCTCAAAGCCGAAATGCGTTCGCTGCGCATAGGGTTGCGCTTATAGGGCATTGCCGACGAACCTATCTGGCTTTTTTCAAACGGCTCCTCCATTTCTTCAAACGACTGCAAGATGCGCAGATCGTTGGAAAATTTGTAGGCGCTTTGCGCTATTCCCGACAACACCGCCAAAAAGTACGCGTCGGTCTTGCGCGAATATGTCTGACCCGAAACTTTTACGCATTCTTCAAAGCCGAAGTCGTGCGCTATCAGCTGTTCGAGCCGCTTTACTTTTTCTTCGTCGCCGGCGAACAAATCCATAAAGCTTGCCTGTGTGCCGGTAGTGCCCTTCTGTCCCAGCATTTTTAGGTTTTTTAGCTGGAATTCAAGATTGTCCAGGTCCATCAAAAGCTCGTTCATCCACAGCGTGGCGCGCTTTCCGACGGTTGTGAGCTGCGCCGGCTGCAAATGCGTATACGCTAAGCAGGGCAGATTTTTATATTTGTCGGCAAAGGCGGCAAGATTTTTTACCACTTTTACCAGCTTTTTTATTATTATGTAGGACGCCTCGCGCATAATTATCACGTCTGTGTTATCCCCGACGTAGCACGACGTGGCCCCCAGATGAATGATGCCCTCCGCCTTAGGGCACTGCTTTCCGTAAGCGTAAACGTGGCTCATGACGTCGTGGCGACATTCTTTTTCGCGGGCGACGGCGACGTCGTAATTTATGTCGCTGACGTGCGCCTCCATTTCCGCGATTTGTTCGTCGGTTATGTTAAGTCCCAGTTTTTGCTCGGCTTTTGCAAGAGACACCCACAAACGGCGCCATGTCGTAAACTTGAAATTCTCCGAAAACACATACTGCATTTCCTTGCTGGCATAGCGCGTCGAAAACGGCGATACATAAATATTTTTATCCTGCATAAATGCCTCCCGCAAATATGATATTTTACTTTTACATTTTAACATAACGGCGCTGGCTTGTCAAGGAATATCGTCGCGCCGCTTTTGACGGTTATGGGCGCAAACAGGCTTTTATCAATAATATATTTCCATAATCAGAAGTTAATAAAAAATACAGGCGCCGCCCGTAAGGGTGACGCCTGTACCAATGCCATGCCTATAAAACTAACTATTGACTTACATGGCATTTAACAAGGGAAGGTTTAGAAAGTCCTGATCAATCTTTTGTTACGTTTGCGGTTACGCTGCCGCCTATCTGATTAGCCGTACAAGCTTCGTCCTGCCAGAAAGTAATCGTCCAGGTGCCGTTGCCGTAGGGAAGCTTGAGATTGAAGTTTTCGCCGTCGTTGTACGCCGTATCCTCGGCCATTTCGCTTTCGATGCGCGTCACTCTGAATATCTTGACGGTATCGCCGCAAACAGCTTTGATATACTTGGCGTTTTCGTTGGAACGCTGAACTTTTACTTGGACGTCATAAATCTGATCGCCGAACGTGACCACTACGGCAATGTCGGACTTATCGGCAGTAGCCGATACGCGGACGACGCCGTTGGCGGTAGTAAACTCGACGGGCTGACCGTTTATCGTAATGCTTTCGACGCGCTGGCCGTCATCGGGCGTAGCCACTATGGTGTACGACTGGCCGATGAGAATGTTGTTGCCGCCTTCGATTACGGCCGTACCGCCGTCATTTTTTTCGAGCGACACTTCGGACATGATTTCGGAAGCGTTTTCCTTCGTCATTTCTTCCAGGCTGATGTCGTAGATTTCCATATCGTTATAACCGAACGAGTACCAGCCTATTGCATAACCCACTTCGTCCGTACCCATCCAACTGCTTATGCTGAACGAGTATACCAGCGTGTATTCAAGCTGCGACTGCGTCTTTGCGAGCATATACAGCACATCGCCGGACTTGATGATTTTGAAGTTGTACGGATAGGGAGTTGTCTTGAGCGACATATCGACGGGGCTTACTCCGCGCTTTTCGGCTCTTCCGTCAAACTGGCCTTCATGGTACACTCTGTAACCGTTGCCGATGAACATTGCTTCCAGATCGATGCCGTTTGCATACATTCTGAGACCGATACTTGCGTCGGCGTCCTCGGAGTACGCTCCGCCTGCCGGCTGCGCCACTCTTTCGTACGTGAACTGCAATACGAAGTTATCGGTATATTTGGCCGCGTCCTGCACCACCAGCTGTCCTCTTCCGGACGATGAGCTTACATAGTCGAATACCTCGCCTTTTTCGTTGCTGCGTATTATGCCGCCCGATGTGGTCGTGACTTTTGTACCGTCTGCAAACGTAATGCTGCCACCTATGTTGACTTTGCGGAACGCCAGCTCGATTGCGTTGGTCGCCTGGCCGGAAAGCTGGGCGGCATCCATTACGTATCCTTCACACACAAAGGTCACCGAGCCTCTCATGCCCGCTTCGACTTTAATGTTGAACGAGCCGTCGGCGGAAGAAACGAATTCGTACGCCAATTTGCCTGCCTGATCGTATATTTCGCCGTTAAACTGCTGCATTGCAAGTCCCGACGGAACGGATATGTGGCCGCCGATTTCGACAAAGTCTACTTCGGAAACAGACATTTTAACCGAACCGTTTACTGCCTGCGGTGCATATGTGAAGCTGTCTCTAAGGCTGGTCAGATATCTGTTTGTGCCGTCGGAGAAGCTTACTTTTAATATCTTGTTGTCATTCCAGGAAGAGGGACGAACGGTGATGGAGCCGCCGGTGACGATACCGCATTCCATCTGGTCCTCACCCGATTTGTAGCCGACCAGCGCCGTGCTGTCCAATTCTACCTTGCTGCCGCCGTTTTCGATTTCAAAAGGCGTCGCTATGAGCTTACCGGCAAACTCCTCGGCTTCGTCGCCTACCAGAATCCAGTAGTTTTCAAAGTCCATTCTCAGGTTGTACGCAACGGTACAGGTAAGACCGATCGCAGCGTATCCGGGCGTAAGGTCGTTGTAGAACGATCCCACTTCTTTGAGCTTATCGAAATTGGTAAAGTCGGGAAGCACGCCCGCAGAGCCGTCCGCCGCATAGAAGTAATAGTTGGGTCCTTTTCTTATCATCAGGAAGCTGTTGGTGTATTCCTGACCGTTGTAAGGAATTCTGTCTACGGTACCGGTACCCTCGTAAGCGTTGATGAAACGTCCGCCGTTTTCGCGGTCGGTATTGCCCAGATATCCTTCCCAGTTGCATACGCCGGAAGTATCGGTATAAGTACCTGCGGTCCAGTTGTTTCTTTCTCTCTTGAGGCGCAATCCCGTCTTTCTGAGTCCCATAAAGGATTCGTTACCGGCGGTGGTGATGATGAATCCCGCCGCGGGGTCGTTCTCGAACGACGTGAACGAAGCCGGATCGGTACGGTTGGTTATTTCGACGTACGCGACCTGGAAGTCCGAAATGGTTCTGCCCGAGAAATAGATGACGCCTTTATCGTTGTCGGGCGTTTGGAAAATAACTCTTCCTTCGTCTTCGTACGAAAGATCCCATTTTGTACCGGGCGTAGAAGCGGCGTTGAACGAAACGACGGGATTGCCGTTTTCGTCCAGCACCGATTCGGCGGTTCCGCCTACGACGGTGTTGGTGATGACGACGTCAACCGGATCGGTCATGCTCTCGGTAAGAGGTTCGCCGTCAAACATTATTCCGCTTGTATCGCGATATCCGTTGGCGGTAAGGATGTAGCTCCAAACATTGTCCTTTTCCACCTGGATGACGAAGTCCATGTTGGAATTGTACTGCTGATCATATCTCGAATAAGGTCCGCTGCCGTACAGAACGATGTTTGCCACACGCACTTTTTCGTGCGTCTGGGAATTTACTACGTTGAGTTTCAAGTCAATAAGCGAATTTTCGTTTTGCTTGCCCGTGGCATGCAGTTCGATATTTTCGCGTACGTCATGCAAGGTAAACACGCCGCCCGTAGCTTTTTCCGCTTCGCCCTTTATGTCGACATTCTGCCCGCTTTGCGTAATATAATAGAATTCGTCAAGCGTATATCCGGGACGGAAGGTCATCGTGATTTGCAGATTGCTGTCGCCTTCATGGGGAACAGCCAGCTGGTTTGTCGTGATATTGACATATCCGTTGGCAGGATTGACAATATCGATCGTATAGGCATATTCCGCCAGTGCCTCGTCGAAAGCGGCTTCGGAATTATACATTTCGTAATCGTAATCGAAGAATTCGACCGTTGCGTTAAAGGCATAGAAACCTGCGTAAGCGTTGGTGGCGACATAGGTGGCGTCCTCGCTGTAGGCATACACGCCGTTTATCAAATAGTACAGTTTACCTGTCTTACTGTAAACGGTAAGTTCCACCGTATCCGTCGGCGTATCCGCCTGGATTTCGATCAAATCGGTAATGGCGGTAATGTTGTAAGGATAGTTTGTGTATCCTTTAAGCGCATAACTGCTCATCTTGCCGTTGCTGAAATTGTCGGGCGTAATGTTCAGCGCCGCCGCGCGGTAATTGATGTTGTCTTTATAAAGCAATATACCTGCTCTCGAATCGTCGTCCGCGGCAATGATTTTCATCTTTGTCGATACGCGGAAAATCGAAGACGTGAGATTGCGGAAGAATATTGCCTGGGCAAAATTGTAGGTGGCGTTCATGTCGGAAGTGGCGGTTTCGGTGGTCTGGCCGGGATTTTCCACCGTCCAACCGTTGGTGCGCGCCTGGCCATTCTGATGGTTGCCGACAATCGCTCCCTCCGCATCGCCGTTTACATATCCGTCTTTGCCGAACAGCGTGACCTGACCGGAATCGCCCATGGTTTTGACAAACGTGGGATAAAGCGCGTTCGTCACGGCGTTCTGCGACAGACAGAAGTTGTAAATGGGATACATTTTGACCGTTTCGGGCAGTCCGTTGGTAGTATCTATTCCCAGCTCGTGCCAGGGTATAAACACTTCCACGTTGAGTCCGCCGCCGCGGCCGGGAGCATTGTATTCGCCCAAAACTCTCGAGCGGGCGTTGATATACTTTTCGTTTACTTGCACGCTGACGGCGTCAACTCTTATCGCCGCGTTGTTGCCCGAGTAGAATTGGAAATAGAAGTGCGTATTCTTAAAGAAATAGTTGTAGCCGTTCCAATAAATAAACTGGTCGTTGGAAGTAGCCGCAATGTAAAAGCCTTTTTCGCTCATTGCGCTGGTGACCATTATTTTGGTACGCTGAGTGGGTTCGTACTGCGTATACCAGCTCTTGTCCTGCCAGAGTTCATCGTCCAGCAAGCCGTCGATGATGACGTTGTCCAAATCCGGTTCGGCGCCGTACGCCGTGCCTATGGTTTCGGTATACTCACCGGCGTCGACATCCAAGGTGCCGATGGTTTCGCCGGGCGTGCCGCCGTTTTGTTTGTCGCTGCAGGCAACGATGCCCAATACCAGCGTCAACGCAAGGGTAGTAACGAGAAGAATTTTAAATATTTTTTTCATGTTGCTTTACCCCTCCTTAATCTCTGTTGCCGAATATATAGATATCCGAAACGTGGACTTCTTTATATCCTTCGAAAACAGAGAAGTCTTCCGATTGATCGGTGTATTTGTCTTCTTCTTCACCGCTTATTACAATCTGTATTTCGCTAACTTTTATTTCGTTGAATTCCGCGATGGCAGCCGAACCGTGGTGCATTACGCGCTCGTTGTTTTCGACGTCGCGGCTGTCCACCATCAGATTCTGAATGTAGCAATATCCGTTGTATGCTTCCGGCATATACCATGCGGGGCGTTCGGCCAGCTTAAAGCGTATGCTGTTGACTTTGTTGAACGCGGTATAGTACGAGCCGCTGTTGTACACCATAAGCGCTCTTATCGTAACGGGTTCGTCCCACGTAAGCGTTATGCGCAGATCGCCGTCGCTCTTGCCGTACTCGAAAATTCTCGAGAAGGGCTGAGCCGTAAACAGGCCGTCGTTGAGATATTCGACATCGCCTACGTCGCCGTTGGCGGTGATGGTGGCATATTTCGCCACGTTTTCATATCCCGTGTACGATTCGACTTTGGGCTGCAGATTTACCGTAGCGCCGTTGCCGAACAACATATCGTATCCCAAATCGTCCACATGCTTCCAGACGGCTCTGTCTATCGCGAGATGACGTCCGAGATAGTTGTTGTTGTTGTCGTAGTTGTTTTCGGGGTTGTTGGTCGAGTGGTACAGAATAAACAGTTCGTCACCAGAGCGGACAAAGCAGTGATGTCCGGTGCCGCCCTTGTAGTTGTTGTATTCGGTGCCCTTTCCGATGACAGGCATGTACTGGTACTGTTTTACAAACGGACCGTAAGCGCTGTCGGAAACCGCAATACCTATCGAATATCTTACGTCGGTATATCCGAAGTAAGAATACGTCATATAATATCTTCCTTCGTGGAAAATGACGTTGCAGCCTTCGTTGACGCCGCCTTCGTTGAAGGTGGTGGGTTCCATCGGAGTGCCGTAAAGCGAATCTTCATCCGGCTGAACATACGTATAGCCGACGCGGCAGACATACCTTAACGTATCCCAGTCGGGCGTAAGGAAGTCTTTCATCTGCATGACGTAAATGCCGTAACAATTGCCGAACGCTCCGCTGCCGTGCGGGTCCATCGTGAAATAGCAATACAAATCGCCGTATTCGTCGATGATGGGGTTGAGGTCGAGAATTTCGGTCTGATAATTCTCGGCTCCGGCTATATCGCGGCGCAGCGCCGTCTGACGGAATTCCGACTTTTTCTTTTCGTTGGTGCAGTAACGGGTATAGAAATATCCGGCATTAATCAGCGGTACGTCGGTGGTCTTTTCCACGCCGTCGAGGTTGTAATACTGGTTGCCGTTTCTGTAACCTATTACCGTTTCGCCGTCTCTGCCGTACACCTCGTAATATGTAACGCCCGTCACTTTATCGACTATGGGCTCGGTGCCGGTGAGGAAATCGCCGTCCTGCGTTTTGCCGGCGTACAGCGAGAAGTACTGCTGCGTGCTTATGGGACGGTAAGGTCCTTGCGGGGTGGGCGAAATAGCTACGTCGCCTCTAATGTTCCAGGTGTCGTGTTCGGACTGGTAAGAAGGATAAGTCTGACCCGCCTGACCGCCTCTCGTCGTATTAAACTGCGCTCCGTAGAACATGAAATACATTCCGGTTTCGGGATCGCGTATAAATTCGGGAGCCCAGAACAAACCGGAGCACCAGTCGGTGGAAGTATTTACTGCTATCGCAAAACCGTCTACAAGACCCGTAATTTCCCAGTTTACGAAATCGCGCGAGCTGTACATACGGTAGCCGCCCATGTTTGCGTTGTACTTGGCATTCGTGGCGCTCGTGGTATTGCCGTGGCTGGTTACCGTAACATAATACATATTGCCGTACTGGTCAATCCAGTCCTGCTCCGTGCCGTATTCGGCTTCGAATGTCTCCTGATCCCATCCGTCTATCCAATCCATAGTACCGTCGTCCTTCGTGTACTTGAAGGAATCGCGGTAATATTCGTACGACTGGCGGATGTCGTCTACCGACACATACAGAGCGCCCGGGTCGGGGCCGTCGATACGCGGTTCGTTACGATAGAAAAGGTTAGAGTTATAATCATACTCGTAATCTTTATCGGCTATACCCGAACCGTGTGGAAGTTCGAATCCCGCAATTGTGTCAACTACGGGTTCCGTCTGCTGCTGGTCGCCGGGCGTATTCTGCGTATTGCACGCAAGCGCAGAAAAAACCATCACCAAACATGTCAGACAAGTAAGCAGTTTGATTATTTTCTTCATAACATTCTCCTATTTTAGATTTGCTTTCGCTATTAATATTTTATCATCATAAGCTTAAATTGTCAATACTTTTACATAACTTTTACGAAAATTAGAAAACCGGTTTGCTCCTTTGCGCGCAAGTTTTTTATCGCTCCGAAATTATGAAAAGAATTTTTTATTTTTGATGCTCATTTATATGTATTCTGATAGATAAAACTGTAATTTTGTTTGAAATGCTTTTTATGTATTTTTAATCTCGTTTGAAAAAAACTTAAAAATTTTTACTTCCGCCGCACAAGACAGGGACTATACTTGGCAAAGCCGCTGACACTTTTTCATGTTTTTCTGAAATGGTTCGTGCCGCAGAGGCGGGGCGTTTACGGCGCGGCGTCGGGCGGAAAAATCGGCAAAAAAATGCGTTTATCAAGTAATTTTGTCCGCTTTGTAAGGGCAAAAATCCCGTCCGTATATGTCTTATTGTATGTACCGGCCGCGTTTTTATTCCGTCTTTACCGCGGCGGACGGCAGATAAAACAAAAAACGCGCACCCGTCTAATTTGGACGATAAATACGCGTTTTGTGTGTTTTATTTCGTGCCGAACAGTCTGTCGCCCGCGTCTCCCAAACCGGGGAGAATGTACCCGTTTTCGTTGAGGCAGCGGTCCAGCGTGGACACGTAAATGTTTACGTCGGGATAGGTTTCGGCCACTCGCGAAACGCCTTCGGGGGCGCCGATAATGGACATGAGTTTGATGTTTTTGCACCCTCTCGCTTTAAGCGCGGCAATGGCGTCGCAGGCCGATCCGCCCGTCGCCAGCATGGGGTCCACCAAAAGTACCAGCTTGTTTTCGATTCCGTCGGGCAGCTTACAATAATATTCGTGCGGTTCCAGCGTCTCTTCGTCGCGGTACATTCCTATATGCCCCACCTTTGCCGTCGGGAACAACACATGAATGCCGTTTACCATTCCCAGGCCGGCGCGCAGAATAGGCACTATGGCAATGCTGTTGTCGGGCACCATTTGCTGCTGTGTTTCTTCCAGCGGAGTCTTTACCGTCACCGTCTCGGTTTTTAGATCTTTAAGACTTTCGTAAGTCATAAGGGTCGTTATTTCCTCGACCAGCTCGCGGAACTGTTTCATTCCCGTTTTCTCGTCGCGCAGAATGGCTATCTTATGCTTTATCAGCGGATGGTCGAAAATGACCACATTGTCGTATTTTTTCATTTATTCCTCCGTATCGGACACTATTGTCCGGCAATTTACTGCTATTTGACAGTAAAAAAGCGGGAAGGTTGCCCTTGTCCGCCTTTTCAGTCGCAAGTTATTCCGCCTGTTTGATGGCTCCGACCGGGCAAACGCTGTCACAGCTTCCGCAGTCGATGCACAAATCGGCGTCTACAACATACTTTCCGTCGCCTTCACTGATAGCTCCCACCGGGCATTCGCCGGCGCAGGAACCGCAGGAAAGACACTCGTCACTTATTACATGTGCCATAGTTATTACTCTCCTTAAACAGATTTATCGTCATAAATTATAACACTAAAAAAAGAATTTGTCTATATATTTAAGCAAATTTTCTCAACTTTTTTGCCGGGAGTTTCAGTCCTGTAATTTTTTAAGTTCTTCGTCGTCCGCATCGTCGTCGGGAATCTCGGCTCCCTTGTGATAAACGGCGGTGATTTCGGCCGCCGGGATAACGACATGTTCGACGTCGTCCTTCTTCTCTTTTCGGAATGTGACCGTATCGCTCAACTGATTTACCGACTCGACCACGCCCGCGCCGTCCTTTTTCGTCTTGATGGTGCTGCCTACTTTGGGCATATGTTTGTTTATTTCGGCATAATAATCGTTTTCGTAAGCGAGACAGCACATAAGCCGTCCGCACAGACCGCTTATCTTCGCCGAATTAAGCGACAAATTCTGATTCTTTGCCATCTTAATGGTAACATGGGCAAATTCGGAAATGTGGTCGCTGCAGCAGCACGCTCTGCCGCACGGCGCAAGGCCGCCTATCATCTTGCATTCGTCGCGCGGACCTATCTGGCGCAATTCTATCCTGGTACGGAAAGACGCCGCCAGATCTTTTACGAGCTCGCGGAAGTCTATCCTGCTGTCGGCGGTAAAATATATGATGAGTTTATTGCCGTCAAACGTATATTCCACATCGCTAAGACGCATTTTGAGCTTGCTGTCGGCGATTTTCTTTTCGATCAGCGGGTAAACTTCGTTGCGCTTTTCGCTGTTGCGCTTGTCCTGGGCAATATCCTTCTCTGTGGCGATACGAATAATGGGTTTAAGCGGCGCCACAATATCTTCGTCACGCACTTCGGTGGGCATGATTTTTACTTCGCCGAACTCGACGCCGCGCGCCGTTTCGACAATGACAAAGCAATTTTCTTTGTATTCGCGGTTGCCCGCGTCAAAGTAATATATTTTGGGAGATTTCTTGAATTTTACTCCTACGATTTTAGGCATTTTGTCTTTACCTCCAATATTTTGAACAGCAAACCGTCGACTACGGCCTGCGCATTACAGTTTTGCGACAAGTCCCTTTTCGCCGCGGCAATAAAAGGCATTATCTTTACTGCGGCGACGCTGCCGAAGCTGTTTGCCAGCGTCTTTATGTCTTTTATGTTGTCCTTTAGCCGAATTCTTGCGACCGCTCCTTCCGACGCCGACAGACAGTCGGACAAAATGACCGACAGACAGTCCAAAACGTCGGGAAGCGTCTCCTTGCGGTCCGTCCAGCGCCGCGAAAACGTGAGAATGTCCTTTGCCGTCCGCATGTTGAGAAGAGTGTCAAGCGCCAGGGAAAAATCTCCGGTAAATTTTTCGTCGCTCAGAATTTTTTCCGCCTTGCCGACATATCCGCCCGACAACGCCGCCGCGGAATAGACGTCGCGGGACGAATAGTTGCGTTGTAGCGCTGCTGTCAGCACTTCGAGCGGCATCGGGGGAACGTCAATGCGGCTGCATCGCGACATAACGGTGGGCAGCATGGCCGCAAGAGACTGCACTTCGAGCACGATGACGACCGAAGGCGGAGCTTCTTCCAGCGTTTTTAACAATTTGTTTTGGCCGCTCTCGTTCATGGTCGAGGCTTTTTTGACGATATAAAACTTGTTGTCAAGCTCGGTCGGCGTGATGTAAGCCGTGGACGTGATGAATTCTATATCGGCGGACAGCACCTTGTCTCGCGCCGGCGGCAGCACATGCACGTCGGCATATCCGCCTTCCTCCGCTCTTTTTAGGGAGAGCTTTCCTATCGCCGCCACCAGCTGCAAGGCTACAACGCCGGTGGTGTACTCGTCCTCGGCTACTACGGCGTATGCGTGCGAAAAAGTTCCGCTCTTGGCGGCCGCCACCGCCCGCTGCACCTGAGGACTTTGCAAAATCTCTTCCGAATACTTCAATATTTTTCCTCCGAAGGAATTATTCCCCTTTGCGTCAGAACGCGCACAATTTCCGCGTGCGTTTTGTCCTTGTCTCCGCTGGCGTCTATGCGTACGAATCGCCGGCTTTCTTCCGCCGCAATACTCAAAAATCCTTCGTAAACCTTTTTGTGGAACGCCATTTTTTCGTTTTCCAGACGGTCGTCCTCGTCGCGGCCGCCTTTTCGCAAAAACGCCTTTTCGGGCGGCAGGTCGAGAAACAGCGTCAAATCTATTTTGACGTCTCCCATGGCAAGCGCGTTGAGCTTTTTGACGATGTCGGCGCCCAGTCCGCGGGCAAACCCTTGATACGCCACGGACGAATCGGCATACCTGTCGCATATCACTATTTGCCCGGCTTTAAGACGGCCTGCGATAAACTGCACGGTATGCTGACGGCGCGCCGCTTCGTAAAGCAACAGCTCGGTAACCGCGTCCATTTCGGTGTTGAATTTATTGAGAATAATATCTCTTATCTGCTCGGATATGGCGGTACCGCCCGGCTCACGCGTAAAGACCGCGTCTATGCCCCTTTTTTGCAGATATTCTTTCAGTTTAGCCAGCTGCGTCGATTTGCCAACGCCCTCGCAGCCCTCCAATGTCACAAATTTTCCCGTCATAATCTTTTAAGCTCCCCGGCGAGTTTACGCACGGCGCGGACGCCGTCCGACAGCGTAAATATAAAAACCGCCTTGTTTCCCGACGCCATTTCGGCGTAAACTCCCCTTTTTCGCAGCGTCGCGACGGCTTGTGCTCCCGTAAGCCCGCACGGCGAAAAGTCCACGACGACTCTCATAGGGTCGTCGTTTTTTATCCTTATAAAATTGCCGCCGCTTATACGGCGTATTTCGCGCGACAAAGCGTCGTATTTACGGGCGTGTTTTTCTTCGTATTCGACGGCTTTTTCCAGCTGTCCCATAAAAATATACGACGGACTGGTGGTGCCGAGCAGTTTTAACGCCTCGTCGGTCTTGGCAAGCAGCGCGTCGCTGTTGACGGCAAGATACGCCGTCTGAGTATATGCGCGCATGGTCTTGTGCGCGCTCATGTTACACGCGTCGGCAATGCGTGACGCAGATAAGGGGAAAAGAGCGTCTTCTCCGCTGTCTCGTGAGGCAAAATGCGCTCCGTGCGCGGCGTCCACAAGCATATATATACCCAATTTGTCGCACACCTTTCTTATCTTTACAAGGTCTGCCGCAAAACCGAAATAATCGGGACTGACAACGAGCGCGGCTTTTATGTTTTTATCCGCCGCACAGGCCTTTTCGATCATTTCGGCGGTTATGGGCATGGGCAGCCCGTCATTTAATGTGTTTTCGATGAACTTTAATTTTACTCCCGCCAAGGCGGCGCCTTCGTCCGCAGAGCGATGCCGGTTTACGGGTGCAAGCACGTCCCCGCCGACGGACATTATCATGCTCTTTACGCCGATGCTCGAACCGTTGACGAGAAATCGCACGTTTTTTGCGCCGAAATGCCGTGCAGCCGCAGCCTGAGCCCTTTCTATGCAGTCGCCGGGAAAAATATCCTCTATTTCCGTCCCGTCAAGACTGCACAATTTGCCTTTGTGCCCGGGCGTGTGATAACTGTATCCCTTGGCAATCTTTTTCAGCTGCGAAAAAATGCTCATTCGGTCACCCCGTAACGAGTAAGGAAAAACCGAATGAGATAAAAACTCTCGTAATGATTGAAGGTCTCTTCGTTAAGACCGTATTCGCCGATATTGCCGTTGCGGTAATGCATCACAAGATAAAACTTCTCGTCTTCATAATTGTCGTCGGTGAACCTTATATAAGAAGAGACGTTTTGGAGATTGTCGACGCGAAGAGCATATACTCCGCGCATGCCGTTTATATCCTCGGCAAAATACAGATTTTCGTTGAGAGCGTTGAGCTGGGCGTATATTTCGGCAATCTCTTCATCGCGCTGCTCTTGTGTTATTTCGCCCGCGTCGCAACGCGCGTTTACGTCGTCCATGCGATCGTAATACTCCGCCGCGTTTTCCGGCACCGAATAAAAATCTTTAAGCTCGTCGGGAATGATTCTCCCCCACACGTCCGCATTGTACACGCCGCCGGGCATAGCGACGTTGTACATGCACATAAACGTCCTCGCCCATTCTTCTATCTTGCTTTCGGGCAGTATCAAAAACGACGTCCTGTCGCTGAATCCGTAAGTGCTAAGCGTTTCCGCCCAAAGATTCGACTGCGGCGCAATGTGCTGTACGCTTATAAGCTTTACGATATTGCCGGCGGCGTTTTCGTTGAGATAGTCCATGGCGTCGTCTTCAAAGTCGGAATCGAAAAAGTCGTAACAGGTGAGCATGACGTCCAGCTCTTCATAACTGCGCAAATTGCCCGACCAGACATAAGCGACGACAAATACAAATATACATACAATGGCAAGTGCCACGTACTTATACCAGTCGTAATAAAGATGCTGTTTTATGCGTTCGCCCGTTACTTTATTGTCCATTTGACATCCTCTTATTTTTTGGGTTTCATCGTGGGGAACAGCATTACGTCGCGTATGGACGAACTGCCCGTAAGCAGCATGACCATACGATCGATGCCTATACCCAAACCGCCTGTCGGAGGCAGTCCGTATTCCAGCGCCGTGACAAAGTCGTCATCCGTCATCTGCGCCTCGTCGTCGCCCGACGCCCTTAACCGCGCCTGGCGCTCGAAACGTTCTTTTTGATCTATCGGATCGTTCAGCTCGCTGTAAGCGTTGCCCATTTCACGCGCATAAATAAAGAATTCGAATCTGTACGTAAGGCGCGGATCTTCTTTGCTACGCTTTGCCAGCGGGCTCTCTTCCACGGGATAATCGGTAATAAAGACGGGCTGAATGAGTTTTTCTTCCACCAGCTGGTCAAACGTGGCGTACACGATGTTACCCCAAGCCTTCTTGTTTTCGTCTATCTCCACGCCCAATTTTTTAGCCGCGTCCAAAGCTTGTCCCGCGTCCATTTTGTCATAATCTACGCCGGTGTACTTCTTTATGGCTTCCAGCATGGTAAGGCGAGGCCACGGCATTGTGAGATCTATTTCCGTGCCATCGTAAACTATTTTATTTCCCACTCCGGCAGCGTCTATCGCCGCGCGGTATATCTCCTCGGTGATGTCCATCATATCGTGGTAGTCGGCATAAGCCTGATAAAGCTCCATCATTGTAAATTCGGGGTTGTGCTTTATGTCCATGCCTTCGTTGCGGAACATCTTGCCCAATTCGTACACTTTTGTAAAGCCGCCCACTATAAGACGCTTTAAGTACAGCTCGGGCGCTATACGCATATACATATCGATGTCCAGCGTGTTGTGATGCGTGACGAAAGGACGCGCGCTGGCGCCGCCCGGTATAGTGTTTAATATGGGCGTTTCCACCTCGATAAAGCCTTTCGAATCCAAAAGACTGCGAATGGCCGAAATGATACGGCTGCGCGTTTCAAAACATTTTTTGACCTGGGGATTGGCGATGAGATCGACATAACGCTGACGATAGCGGAGATCGCTGTCTTTAAGACCGTGCCACTTTTCGGGAAGGGGCAAAAGCGCCTTTGTAAGCAGCGTTATTCCGGTGACCGACACGGATATTTCGCCTTTGTGCGTCATAAATACGACGCCTTTTACGCCGATAATGTCGCCGATATCTATCATCTTCTTCCATTTTTCGTATGCTTCGGGACCCACATTGTCGATTTTTACATAAATCTGCAAATCGCCCTTTTCGTCAAGAAGATGCGAAAAGCTGGCTTTACCCATCATTCTGCGCGAAATTATTCTGCCCGCTACGGACACTTCTTTGCCCTCGTACGCGGCAAAATCGGACTTGATATCTTCCGAATTACACGTTCTTAAAAAAGACGTACACTCATACGGATTTTCGCCGTTTTGTTTTAATGCCGCCAGTTTTTCGCGCCTTATCTGCATCTGCTCGCCCAAATCTTCTTCGGCGGCGTTTTGTACATTGTTCTGCTCGTCCATGTCAAACCTCCCGTTTGCGCTTTATTTGCCCGTAGCGCCATTAAAGCGCATTCGTGATAGAAAGAATCTTATACTTCGTGCGCGAATTTTTGATTTCGAAATTGGCAAATTCGCCTTCTTTTTTGCCGAGCAGCGCCTTGCCGAGGGGGGACTCGTCGCTTATTATTTTGGGAACTGCATACGGATCGGCCTCGTACTTCCCCAACAGCTTAAAGGTCTTTTTTTCCTGCGTTTTCATATCCTGAATGCACACCTGGCAGCCCACTTCTACGCAATCGTAGTGGGCTTTGGGCACAATTACGACGTGGTTTTTTTCGTCCAGAACATTAGTAAGTTCGGTAATTTCCTCTTCTACTTTACGCTGATGTTCGCGCGCGATGTCATACTCCGAATTTTCGGACAGATCGCCGAAGGAACGCGCTTCTTTTATTTTTTCGACGGCATCACGTCTGCCCTCGTCCACAAGCCACTTTAATCTTTCTGTAAGTTCCTGCTTCTTGTCAGCGGTAATTTTTATCATTTCACATCTCCTCGCGGGCCTGTCATGTCACAACCGGGCGCCGCATGAAAACATTTAAGCGTCTGCCATATGCCGTTACAATAAAATAAGCGCCTTACGCATTATACGCAAGAACGTTCGAATGTTTTCTATTATTATAATTATACACCTTGGCGCAATATATGTCAAATGTTTTGCGCTCCCGACGCAATTTTTATCAATTCAACATAAAAAACGCCGCTTTATTATCGATAAAACGACGCTTTCGACGATTGTTGTCTTATTTTTTCCGTTCAGTCGCTGCCGCCCGCATTGTCTTCGCCTTTTTCCGGCAGACGCGGCTGAGGGGGCATAGGACGCGGAACGGTGCCGTCGCCGGGCTGAACGACTTCCCCTTCTTCCCCTTCGGACTGCTCGTTTTTGCCGCTTTCTTCGTCCGGAATATACGGTCGGGGCGCAAGCGCTGCTTCTCCGTAAAATTCGCCCGTAAGCGCGCGCAATTCGTGCGAATATCTTTTGCTGATAGCCGCATATTCCTCGTAGTCCGCCAAAAAATCGGCAAGTTCGGCGACCATTTTTTCGCGCAAGTACGCTCTTCTCGCGTATTTTTTATCCAGCTCCTGTTTTTTTAACGCGTACTCGTCCGCGCCGAAACTCTCATCCGCCGTGACGTCGCCATAAGACGCCGGAGAAGTCCTGGGCTGTATTTTTTTGTGCGGGACAACTATAGATTTTTCGCATACGGCCGGCGCCGCCGCATATTTTCTCGGGGGCGGGGCTACCATGAGACTAAAAAGCAGTGACAATAAATTTAACATAAATACCTCCACAACGAATATATCGTCAACGAGGATATTATGCCTTCAGGCGGCAGATTTTATGCGCCGCCATACCGCGCCGCGAAAGACAACATTTCTTTAAGAGTCTTGTTTTTCCGCGTCACTGCAGAGGGAAAAATTGATTCTGTCGCCCTCGACTTCGTCCACTTTAATCACTACGCTGTCGCCCAGTCTGTAACGGCGGGAGCCGCAAGTCAGCGAATACGTCTTTTCGTCGTAAGTATAAACGCCGCCGTCCAGCTTTTCGACGCGTATGCATCCTTCCACGCCGCTGGGAATCTGGGCGAATATTCCCCATTCCGTCACTCCCGTGATTTCTGCCGGATAAACTTCGCCTATCTTCTTACGCATGAATTTTGCCACCAGCACATCGTCGACTTTTCTTTCGGCTTCTTCCGCGCGGCGTTCGCTTTCACTGGACAGTCTGGCGACATCCTGCACCCACAGCGAGAACTTCTGTTTGACGACGGACGCGTCCAGCATATACTGTTTTATTATGCGATGCGCCGCCAAGTCGGGATATCGTCTTATTGGCGACGTAAAATGGCAGTAATCGGTAAAATTAAGGCCGTAATGCCCGTCGTTGGTCGTCTTATATTCGGCCTTGGACATGGAACGCAGCGTCGCCATGTTGACAAGACTGCGGTATCTTTCGGGCGTGTTTTTCAGCATTGCCGCAATTTCCGCGGATTTAGGATCTTCGCTTAGTTCTATTCCCAAGGTCTTTAGCAGTTCGATGAGCGACTGAATTTTGTCGGGCGGCGGCGTGGCGTGAACGCGGTAGACAAAGGGCACTTTCTTTTCCGAGAACATGGCGGCGACAGCAGAATTTGCCGCCAGCATAAACTCTTCTATCAGCTTGTGCGCGTCGTTTCGCACGGCGGCGCGGACATCGGTTACTTCGCCTTTTTCGTCCACGTCTATTTCCGTTTCGATAAAATCAAACTCCACCGAACCGTTGTCCAGGCGCTTTTTCTGCAAAATTTTATATAGATCGCAGGCCGCGTCCAGCATGTCCGAAAGGGGAGCAAAACGGCGGCGCATATTTTCATCACCCTGCATATAGGCGTAAATTTCGTCGTAGGTTGTCCTGGCGGCAGATCTTATTATGCCGGAAGCCATGCGGCGCGCGGTAACTTCGCCCTGGGCGGAATAATCTATTATGCAGGACAGCACCAGTCTATCTTTGCCTTCCACCAGCGAACATAAGTCGTCGCACAATTTTTCGGGCAGCATGGGAATGACCCGGTCGGCAAAATATACGCTCGTGCCGCGCCTTAGCGCAGTCTTGTCTATCGCGCTGTCCTGCACGACATACTCGGAAACGTCGGCTATATGCACATAAAGGCGATATCCGCCGCCGGGCATTCTTTTTACGCATATTGCGTCGTCGAAATCTTTAGAATGGGCGCCGTCAATTGTTATTACTTTGTCGTTTGTAAAATCTTCTCTCCCTCTGTTTTTCTCTTCGGGCGCTTTGTCACGGATTTTGTCGGCCTCCGACTGCACTTCCGGCGAAAACCGCTCTTCTATTTTGTAAGAACGTATCACGCTAAGCACTTCCGCGTCGGTATTGCCTTCAAGGCCGAGTTTCTCTATTATATAACATTCGGCGGCGGCGCCGGTGTTCGTAAATTTCGCGTACACTTTTTCGCCGCTAAAATAATCTGCGGAACTATCCGCTATTTTTACGACGGGCGGCAGACCGCGCAGATCGGGCTGAACTTCGTCGCCGCGCACCGTTCCCACGAAACATATATTGGGACGCTCCAGAATTTCCGCCACTTCGCCTTCGCCGGCGCCGGATTTTTTGGATACGACAAATACGCGCACGACGTCGCCGTCTATGGCTCCGTGCAAACAGCTGCCGGCGATAAACAAGTCTCCCGTCCCGTCATCGGGCACGAAAAACGCATAATTTTTTCCCGTCCCGTCGATTTTTCCTTTAAGCAGCTTCTTTTTGGACAATTTTGACAAGGCCGAAGACGCCGCCTTTACTTTTTTTGATGGTCTTGCGTTGGTTTTTTTGGGGGCAGAACGCGTTCTTTTCTTTAAGCGTTCTTTGCCCGCGCTTTTTACTCTTTTCATACAATTACACCTCTCTCAACAAAAAAGACGGGTCACTTCTCCGTGCGCCCGTCTTCGAATATTCGTTTGATTTAGATTGCCTGACCTCTGTAAATGATGACCGTTACAAAGAACAGTATGATGAGAACAGCCGTTGCAATGCTGAAAATAATCATCAGTTTTTTGATAAGGCCTTCGTTCATGTGCGATTTATTCTGGGAATAAAACGTCTCGTTGGTCTGGCTGCCGGTAATGACGTTGCCGTTTTCCTTTCCGGCAGGCGCCACAAGCGCAAGCACAATTACGCATGCGCAGCACAATACCGCAAGCACCATCAATACAATTCTCACCGTAGGGAAGGAGTTGGCAACCCAATCGGCTACACCCAGTAAATTAGTCAATCTATTATTCATAATTCCAATACCTCGTCAAAACAATTGAGCCGAACAAGCGGGCAAAACAGTTTCGGCGCAACGCCGCTAAAATAAAATTACTCGTCAAAAAATTGCCCTTTATCGACAAATCTGCTTTATTATATCACAATTTACAAGATAGTGCAAGCGTTTTGACTAGCATTTTTGCATATTATTTGCTATCAGCCGCGCGCACAGCTCGATTATACGCTCTTCGTTTTCCGTAAAAGGCTCGTCCGACAGCGCGATGACGGCGCCGTCCGGACCCTTTCCGCCCGTCACCGGACAGATGTAACACCCCGCATATTCCTCCGCCGCCTCACCGAAAACCGAAACAGGGGACATGTTCCCGGGCTTGTAGCCGGCAATTGTCTCCGCCAGCCGCAGCGAAATGTCTTTCGACTCGAATACGCCGTGCTTTTTGCCGTGAGCGCATATTATCTTGCGCCTGTCGCACGCCAGCACGGTCCAGCCGAATTTTTCGCTAAGGAACTCCGCCGCCGTATCCGCCGCTCTTTTGAATTCGGCGCCCATATCCACGCGCTTTAACGTAATCACGCCGTTCTCGTCGGCAGAAATCTCCATGGGGTCGCCTATGCCGATGTCGTAGGCGCGTCTGAATTCCCTGGGTATTACGATGCGTCCCAAGTCGTCCACTCGTCTTACTATTCCGGTTGTTCTCATCGTATGTAATCTCCTTTTTACTGTGCTTATTGTATGTAAAACAGGAAATTTTATACAATATTTACATAGTGAAAAGGACAAAAAACAGCGCAACGTGCAATATCAGAGCCAGCACGTTTACCACCGCAAAATACCAGTGGTTGGTCTTGTGGCGGCAAATTATCATCGCGCTCAGTCCGCCCGCCGCGCCCAAAAACAGCGAAAACAAAAGCAGCGTCTTTTCGCTTATGCGCCACGAACCCTTTTTTGCCTTTGCTTTGTCGACGGCATATAATACAAAAGTTATGACGCTTATTATTATTACTGCAATGAGATAAATTTTCCAATACATATGACTTTTTATTTCCGGCAATCTCTTAGCGCCAAATCCGCCGCCAACGGCCAGTCCGTCTGAATAATGTCAAACTGCATTTTCGCAAGCTCCTTCCAGCCGTAACCGTCGCCGCGACGCAGCGATTCGTCATCGCTGAGATGCGCTGCAAGCACGGCTTTTTCGTTGTAAATAATGGCGTTTGCCCAAACCAGCAGTCCGCGGTCGTGCATTTTTAATATGTAATCTTCGGAGGCTATTTCCGCTGAAAGATTTTCGAAAAGCGCCTCTATCCCTATATATTTGATATTGCGCCGCAAGAGCTCGTCGCTCACGTCGTCGCGTTCGCCGGCAATACCCATGTACATGAGATCGGGAGCATATTTTTCCACCATATCGAAGTATTTTTGCTCCGCCGGAGTCTTTACGATGACCTGACGTTCTACGCCGCACTTTCTTATCTCCCGCGATATTCCCTCTATATCCGTCCAGTACTTGTCGACGTTGATATAAACCTTGTCCTTCATGAGGTCGAACGCCTGCTTAAGAGTGGGAATTGTGTAATGCGTGGGCACCTCGTCCATATTTAGCAAAGTAAGTTGACGGACTTCTTCGGCGGTCATATCGGAGATATACTTTCCGCACTTTAAAAACACCGGTTCGGTGCCGGGGTGAAAACAAAAATATTCGCCGTCTTTACTTATGGCGACGTCTATCTCCACCACTTCGGCGCCCTGATCCATGGCTATTTTGTATGAAGCAAGCGTGTTGCACGGAATATTAGCGCCGCTTACTCCGCGATGCGCCGCCAAAAAGGGACGGCGGTAATTTCTGCAATTGTCGAAAATACTCTTTGAAAAATCCAGACTCATGTCTTTCCTCCTAAAACAAACTCCGTAGCCGCACTTTTTCTCCGGATGTCCGGCAGAGAAAGTCATTTACAGTTCGACGCGCGATTCGAGCGCGCGGGACAGAGTGGCCTCGTCGGCATATTCTACTTCGCTGCCCATGCTTATTCCCTGGGCAAGGCGCGTCACCTTTACTCCGGCCGCTTTTACTCTTTTGGCAACGGTAAAAGCCGTCGCCTCACCCTTTACGTCGGGGTTGGTGGCGATAATGACTTCTTTCACGCCGTCCAGACGTTTAATAAGTCCGTCGATATTGAGATCGTCCTCGAAAACGCCGTCGATGGGGCTTATCACACCGCCCAAAACATGGTACACCCCCGTAAAGCCGCTAACCCGCTCCATCGCGAGCACATCCTTTGGATAACTTACGACGCATATAACGCTTTTATCGCGCTTTTGGCATATCTCGCACACCGGCGTTTCCGAATAATTGCCGCAAACGCTGCATTTCCCTACGCGCTCTTTTACTTCGCTTATTGCGGAAATAAGCGCCGCGGCCTGCTCGGACGGCCACTCGACAATGGCGTAGGCATAACGCTGCGCCGTTTTTTTCCCGACGCCGGGCAACTTACTAAGTTCGTTAACCAGTTTCTCGATGCTTTCCGGTTGTTTTATCATAATCCGAGATTGCCTGCCATGGGCATAAGTTCGCGTTCTTTTTCGGCGGCTTTGTTAAGCGCGTCGTTTACCGCCGCCGTGACCAGATCCTCCAGCATTTCGATGTCGTCGGGATCTATCGCCTGCGGGTTAATGGACACCGCCAGCACTTCCTTCGCACCGCTTACGGTAACTTTTACCATTCCGCCGCCCGCCGAGCCGACGAATTCGCTCGCCTTTAACTCTTCCTGGGCCTTTTTCAACTGCTCCTGCATCTGCTGAGCCTGCTTCATTAGCGCCTGCATATTCATGCCGCCTCCAAAGCCTCTTCCGCCATAAGCCATAATAATATTCTCCTTAAAATTTATTTTACCGCGGTCCTGCCGCTTTTTGTCAACGCCTTTTTATGTTTATCTTCGCGTTGCCGGCAATGGCCTTGATTTTTTCTATTTCGCTGTCCATATCCACTTTGCCGGTGCGCTTGTCTATTTTTACGTTCAAATCGGCGTATACCGAATGTGCCGCCCGCGAAAGTGCGTCTAAAGCCTCCGGCGCGCTCAAAAGCATAAAGGTTTGGTCGTCCGACGCGTAAACCGTCAGGTCATTGCCGTTAAGTTCGAGATCGCTTTGCTCCCCCGCCGCCGTAAAAACCGACATGCTTTCGTTTTTCCTTAGATACGTGACTATTTTTCCCCATGCCGCAAAAGCGTCGCGCGGCGGTTGGCTTTTTACTGTTTCCGAAGGTGCGAGCGCCGCTTGGGAAGCGCTTTCGACAATCGTTGCCGATGCCAATTTCTTTTCCAGGCGCGATATGCGTTCGGCAAACGCCGTATAGTCGTCCGAGAGCAGTTTGCACGACTGCACAAGCGCACATTCCAGCGCTATACGCGGATTTATCGAATATCTCATTTCGCTGTCCAGCGACGAAAAAGTCTTCATGACATTTATAAGAAGCGGCACCGAATAACGCTTTGCGTCTTCCGACAAAACCGCTATCTTGTCTTCTCCCGCTACGACGCCGTCTTTTCCGCCGGCGCTTACCGCCAGCACGTCGCGGGCGTACTGAGCCAATTCCTTGGCAATAAGACTCATATTCTTTCCTGTCGCAATTAGCCCGTCAAGAGTCTTTAACGCGGCGCCCACGTCGCCGTCGTCTATATTTTTCATAAGTTCGGACATGACTTCCCAGCCGCTTACGCCCAGAATATCCGCCGCCGCCTCAAACGTCACCGCGTCGCCCGCCGACATACATCTGTCCGCCACCGACAGCGCGTCTCTTGCCGAACCTTCGCCCGCCTTTGCTATAAGACGCAGCGCGGCGTCCTCATATTCGACGTGCTCTTCGTCGTATATCTTTTTGATGAGCGCATATATCTTTTCCGTCGGTATAAGGCGGAAATCAAAGCGCATGCAGCGCGACAAAATAGTGGCGGGCAGTTTGTGCGCTTCGGTAGTGGCGAGAATAAACACCACATGTTCGGGCGGCTCTTCGAGCGTTTTTAAAAGCGCGTTAAACGCTCCGGCGGTAAGCATGTGCGCCTCGTCTATTATATAGACTTTTTTGGCGGCGACCGCGGGAGCATATTTGACCTTTTCGCGTATTTCGCGTATCTCGTCCACGCCGTTGTTTGACGCCGCGTCCATTTCGATTATGTCGACGCAGTTGGGCGATTTAAGCTGCTTGCATACAGCGCATTTGCCGCACGGCGAACCGTTTACGGGGCTCAGACAATTGATGGCCCTAGCGAAAATTTTGGCGCAGGTGGTCTTTCCCGTTCCGCGGCTGCCCGTAAACAAATAGGCGTGTCCCACTCTCTTTTTTATTACCTGATTTTTAAGCGCGGCGGTAACGTTTTCCTGTCCTATTACGTCGTCAAACGATTCGGGACGATATTTTCTGTATAAAACCGACATTTTTACTCCTTTATCTTATTCTGCCCGCTCTTTTCATTGCGGCTATATCGCGTTCGGCAGTTCTTTTTATGTCCCGCTCCTTGACGGTGTTTTTCTTGTCGTAGCTGTGCTTGCCTTTGCCCAATCCCAATTCGACCTTAACCAGCGAATTTTTAAAGTACATCTTTATGGGCACGAGCGTGTAACCTTTTTCTTTAATTTTCCCTACAAGCCGCATCAGCTGCTGTTTGTGCATGAGAAGTTTGCGGTCGCGCCGCGTTTCGACATTATTGTACGACCCCTGTTTGTACGGCGCTATATAACAGTTTTTTAAAAACAGCTCGGAGTTTTCGAAAAAGCAGAAACTGTCCGCCAAACTGGCGCTGCCGCCGCGCAGCGATTTTACTTCGCAGCCCACCAGCACAATGCCCGCCTCGAATTTTTCTTCGATATAATATTCAAACGCCGCTTTCTTGTTTACGGCGATAACGTTTCCCGTCATATAATCTCCTATTTGCCGACGCAAAACCGCGAAAATATTTCGTCGACTATGCTGTCGCTGCCGGTAATGCCGGTAATGCTGCCCAGCGCGCGGTAAGCTCCCATCAAATCGTCGCTGACAAGATCCGGCGGAAGCTTTTGATCGATGGCTCTAAGCGCGTCGGTAATGCATCTTATCGCCTCTTCCACCGCCTGCAAATGTCTTATATTGTTTATCGTGCCCGCTCCCGCAGCGGTAAGACTGCGTGCCTTTTCGTACAAAACTTTTTTGAGATTGCCTAGTCCCTCTCCCGTCAAAGCGCTTATGCTGACGGCGTTTTCGGCTGTGCCTTTACAAAGGTCGTTTTTGTTTTCCACCAAAACGGTGCGGCTGTCGTCCGCGCAAAGGAATTCTCCGCCCGGCTCGGCCACCGACAATATTATGTCCGCCTGTTTTATTATGTTCACCGCGCGCATTACGCCCATTTCCTCGACATTGTCGTCGGTGTGACGGATGCCCGCCGTATCTATAAGACGAAAGCGTATGTCACCGCACAAAAAGCTTTCTTCCACATAGTCGCGCGTCGTGCCGGCGCTGCTGCTGACTATACTGCGTTCGTACCCCAGCAGTCTGTTCATAAGCATGCTCTTGCCGGCGTTGGGTTTGCCGACAATGGCGACCTTGACGCCGCTGCGCATTATTTTACCGGCGTTGTAAGTGTCTTTAAGGGCGCACAAACTTTCGTAAAGCGACGAAGTCTTGTCCCGCAGGGATACAAGCGTCATTTCCTCGACGTCTTCTTCGGGATAATCTATGGCGGCCTCCGTTCCGGCGATAAGCTCTATCGTCTTTTTTTGCAACGCGTCTATCTTTTCCGACAAAGCACCGCTCAGCTGCTCGTAAGCGCTGCGCGCCTCCGCCTCGCTTTCGGCATTTATAAGGTCGATTACCGCCTCGCTTTCGGTAAGGTCCATTTTCCCGTTTTCGAACGCTCTGCGCGTAAATTCGCCGCGCTGAGCCATTGTGGCGCCGGCAAGTATGAGCTGCTCTATTATTGCGCGCGTCACCGCCACCGAACCATGACTGTAAATTTCCGCCATGTCCTCGCCGGTATAAGAGTGCGGCGCGGCAAAATAAATGCAAATACAATCGTCCGTTATTCCGCCGGCGGTGAATTTGCCGAAATATGCATATCTTGGCTTTACTTCGCCTTTAAACCCCGAGAAAAATTTACGGCAAAGGGGCAAAGCGTCCTTTCCGCTAAGCCTTATTATTGCTATTGCCGACGCTATGGCTGGCGTCGATTGCGCCACTATTGTAGTACTCACTGTCTGTAATTTCTCCGCGTATCACATTAAGTTTGCCGCAAAAACCGCTTTAACGCTTTTATTTCAGTTGCCGAAGGGGTCCTGCGAACCGCCGCTTGTATTGCCGCCAAAGGGATTGGAGTCTTCCCGGCCGCCGTTTTCATGAACGTTTCTCAGCGTTTGCTCGATATCGTCCACATACGAACGTTTTGCGTCCTCGTAAAATATTGCTAACGACGTATTTTTAAAAGCCGTATAATATACGTTCAGCACCAGCGTCAGAAGGGTGGGTATAACCGACGAAAAAATTATGATCGAAAGCATACCTATTACCGGCATAAACGCCACAATAAGCACCACAAGATAGGACAGGATATACTCTAAGCCGTACCGTATTACGACGAGCAGCACCGAGTGTATCAAAAACAGCAGAAAATATTTGCCCTTGCGCCCGTTCATCATTTCGTTGCTGCGGCGCACGCACTCCATAGCGGAATATTCGGGATTGTCCGCTTTGATGTTTAACGCCTGAGAATAGGCAATGCCCTTTATAATGCCGGGCAAAATAAACAGCAGTCCCCACAAAAACGTGAGTAATGCGGTAAGGCACGATACAGGAACGCTTTTCAGCCACAGCTTAAGCGCCTGCCCGATGGAGGCGTTTTCCTTGCGCGCGACGCGTATAAAATAGTACGCTCCCGGCAAAGCGACAAATACCGCCAGCAGCAACACCACCGCAGACGCTATGATGTACGGCATAATTTGCAGCATGGTGCGCTGCATAAGGTTGATGTCTATCTGATTTTCGATTATCATGTCGTCCGAAAGCAGGCCCATCGCATAACACATGACGATCATCATTAAAGACGTGCTGTCGGCGGACGTCTTGTAAAGAGCTATCGAATTGGCAACGAGGCTTAATATCGTCGATAAAATGGTGGGAATTAAAAAAATCATGGACGCAACAGCATAAATATTCCACTTGCGGCTCATACGTCGCAAGGTCAATTTAAAGTTTTGCGTAAAATTCATCATATTTGCATACCTCCGCCCGCAGGCAACGGGATAAATTTATCTTTTCTGATAACACATTATATTATACTATTACAGCGGCTTTTTGTCAATGGGCGCGGCTGTCACAGCGGCGATTTGCGCGGCAAATTTTTTCCTCTCGGATATTTTGCCGGACTGTCCGCCACCTTTCCGATCACCACGAGCGACCGCACGGTGTCATCGTCTAAGCGCCTTTTGATTATGTCGGCTTTATCGCCGCCCAGAATTTTTACGGCGTTCTTTGCCGCCGCCGTTTCCTCTTCGCAGTCGCCCGCCTTGTACGCTATGAAAATGCCGCCGGTTTTAACAAAGGGCAGACAATATTCGCAAAGGGTGTTAAGCGGGGCCACCGCGCGCGCCACGACGCAATCGTAACTTCCGCGGCAGTTAAGATCCTCCGCCCGCGCGTGCAAAGCCGTGGTCTTGTCGAGTTTTAGCTCGTCGATAAGACAACTAAGAAAGTTGACGCGCTTTTTTAGACTGTCTACCATGGTAAGCGTCACGTCGTCGCGCACGATTTTTATGGGCAGCGACGGAAATCCCGCTCCCGCTCCTATATCCAACAATGTGGCGTTTTCAGGCACCAGATATTCGCCCAGCAGGCTGTCGGCAAAGTGTTTTACATAAACGGCGTTGCGTTCGGTAATGGCGGTTAGATTGAATTTTTCGTTCCATTCCGTCAGCAGGCGGTAATATGTGTCGAAACTTGCGCTGCGGGCATTAAGTATTTCGAAAATTCTCTGTTCCATATCAAATATTATATAGCATTGCGCCCTTGTTGTCAAGAAATAGATTTATAATAAAATAACGCGAAACGTTTCGCGTTATTGCTGTATTACAGCACTTTGGACAAAAATTCGCGCAGTCTCGGCGAGGAGGGCGACTCGAAAAACTCTTCGGGCGGAGCGTCTTCCGCTATCAGTCCTTCATTGATAAACAAACAGCGGCTTGCCACTTCCTTGGCAAAGCCCATTTCATGCGTCACCACCACCATGGTCATTCCGTCCTTGGCGAGAGTGGTCATTACGGACAGAACTTCTCCCACCATCTCGGGATCTAGCGCGCTGGTCGGTTCGTCGAACAGCATGACTTCGGGGTCCATATTAAGGGCGCGCACGATAGCTATACGCTGTTTCTGACCGCCCGAAAGCGAGCTGGGATAATCGTTTGCTTTATTTTCGAGCCCGACGCGCTTTAACAGTTTCATGGCGTCGTCCGTCGCCTGCTCCTTGGTCTTTATTTTAAGACTTACGGGGGCGAGCGTCATGTTTTTTAATACCGTATAATTGTTAAACAGGTTGAAGTGCTGAAACACCATGCCCATTTTACGGCGGGCAAGATTGGGATTGATATAATTTTTCTTATAAATTGACTTGATAAGCGCCGAATAACTATTGCCTTCGTATTTTTTAAGCAAATCGTTCTTTTTTATTTCGTCGATGATTTTCAGTCGCAGCTCATCCGGCGGCAGCGTTGCCTTCTGTTCGTCAAAAAGCTTTTTATAGGTGTTGCTGCGTTCGATGACGTCAAAGTGCAGGTAAGGATCGACCGGCGTAAGCAGCCTTCCGTCCAGCCATATTTCACCGTAGGTGGGTTTTTCCAGCAAATTCATACATCTAAGCAGCGTGCTTTTCCCGCCGCCGGAGGGTCCCACTATCGCCACCACTTCGCCCTTGGTGATATCGCACGACACGCCGTTAAGGACTTGTAAATCGCCGAAGGACTTGTATATATTTTTTACTTCGATTACTTTTTTGGCTCCGACCGCCGTGTTTTCGACGGCGCCGCTCGCGGCAGTCGTATCCTGGGACAAAGCCGCCGGCTCGTTTTTAATTTCTGTCACTTTTTTTGAGCCTCCTCTCTATAAGACGCTGCAATTGCTGCAATAACAGCACCACCACCAGATAAATCGCCGCAATTATGAAAAGCGGCATATACAGTTTCATTGAGTAAGTGGTTATAAACGACTGTATTTTCGTCAAATCCGTAATGCCCACATAGCCGGCTACCGACGTCTCTTTTACCAGCGTAATAAATTCGTTGAACATGGTGGGGATGGCGCTCTTGAGTGCCTGCGGCAGAACAACCAGAAAAAACGTCCTTATCCACGACATTCCCAAACTTCTGCCCGCCTCCATCTGGCCGTAATCGACCGCGTTGATGCCGCCGCGCAGAATCTCCGCCATATAAGCTCCGCTGTTGACGCCGAAAGTTATTATCGCGACATATATTCCCGCCGTATCGGAAAGATTGAAAACCTTTTCCGAACGCAAGCTTGTCAAAAGCACGAAATAGCATATGAACAACTGCAAAACAACGGGTGTGCCGCGTATTACGGTGACATACAGACGCGCAATCCAGTCGCACGCTTTGACGACCACATTGTTTTTGGGGGCTACGCGGATACAGGTGACGATAATGCCTATCAAAAGCCCCAGCACGCAAGCGCCGATCGCTATTATCAACGTGTTTCTAAGCCCCTTTAAATAAAGGTTGTAGCTGTCATATTTAATAAAACAGGCATAAAAATCATTCCAGATGGTCTTGAAAAATTCCATAAATTTCCTCTTTTTAGACGGCAAAAGAGCCGCTTTTCACGGCTCTTTCCCATTATTCGGTTCTGACAGCTAAACTTATTCTTCCGCTTCGACTGCGCTGTATTGGACAAACCATTTTTCAATCTGGTTTTCGCCGTTGGAATCTTCTTCCAAAAGTTCGGCAAGCGCCGCGTTTACTTTCTGAATAAGTTCGGTATTGCCTTTTTTGGCAACTACACCGTACTGTTCGGCCTCAACGCCCTCAATGGCGGCATAAGCAATCGTATCGTCATTGGCAACGAGCTGCGCCGCTACGTCCGAATCGACAATCAGATATTTGTTTTCGGAGGTCTTCATGTCTTCAAGTGCCGCCAAAACCTGTGCGAAACTGGCTTTACCTGCTATTCCCCATGCCTCTTCGTTGTCGGAAATGGTGATCTGGCTGGTAGTGCCGGTCTGATAAACTACGTTTTTACCCTGGAAGTTGCTTACTGCAAATTTTTCGTCGGTAAGCGTGGGAGCGTCGGATTTCTTGTAAACCACCGCCTGATAGGCGCTGCCCCAATAAAAATCGGAAAACTCGACCGCTTCGGCCCGTTCTTCGTTGTACGATATGCCGGCGATTCCCAGCGCGTTATCCTCGTTGATTCCGGCTACTATAGTGTCGAACGATCCGTTGATTATCTCCAACTCATAATCGTATTTATCGGCGATGTATTTGGCGATCTCGATGTCGACTCCCACAATGTTGGTCGTGCCCTTTTCAATGAATTCCCACGGGGCAAATCCCGCCTCGGTATAGACGATGAGCTTTTCTTTCGAATTACCGCCGCAGCCGACTGCCGCCGCACCAATAGTAAGACACATTACCACTGCAAGCATGATTGTAACAAATTTTTTCATAAACCTTCTCCTTTTTCGCTCATATTGCCGATTTTGCAATATTCCGATAAATAGATTTGCAATTTCGGCGACTGTTCCGGCGAATATGGCATTATTATATACTTCCGCAAAGCGCTTGTCAAGCGTTTTATGCATAAATATACAATATTTTTTCAAAAATTTTTATGTTTATGCAAAATAAGAGCCGATAACAAGATTTTTATGCATATTCAATGCAAATAACGCCACAACGCCCGCCGTACCGCAGCGGACGACGCCGCCTCTTCGGTAGAAAAAGTCACGAGCGGAAGATCGGCCTTTTCCAATATTTCGGCGACTTTTCTGTCGCGCTCGCGTCTGTCGGCGCGCAAGTGGCTGCTGTCGTTAAGCTCGATGACCACCAACGGAGAAAACTCCTTGTCGGCAATGACAAAATCGACTATGCGGAACAATTCGTTGCGATAGGAGTTGTAATTAAGCTTATCGACAAGCGAGACAAGAGAAGTTTGCGCCAATATCTCGTACCTTCCGCCGTAAAGATCCCTAAGCAGCATATACAGGTTGTACTCGGGCGGCGTGAGTATGTGCGGCTTTTTCGCATACCGCGTTGCGGCCGCTTCGTAAGGCGCTATTTGTTCGGGAGTTTTTTCGCTCTCCTTTTTGAGCATAGCGCCGCCGATTATTACAAGCAGCGCCGCCGCCAGCCAAAGGCCTGCCTTAAAAAAGGACGTAAGCTGAGGGAAAATTATCGTAATACACGCGCAAGCAATACCTGCGAATATGACCAAAAGTCCGCTTAATCGATATTTCATATTGCCTCACAAAAAACGCCCGCAAAAAATACGGGCGGTGTTTTTTTATTGATTTTCGGTGGACGCTTCGACGGGCGCGGCAACATTTGTTTTTGCCGTGCGGTCATAACGTCTGCGCGTGCGTTTGGGAATGATGACTACGCGTCTTGCAGGCTCTTTACCCTCGCTCTTCGTAAATACTCTGTCGTTGCCGTTGAGCGTCGCGTGAATGATTTTGCGCTGCGCACTGTTCATGGGCTCAAGCGTAACCTTGCGGCCCGTGCGCACGGCTTTTGCCGCCATGCGGTTTGCCATTGCTATCAAAGTCTTTTCGCGATGTTCGCGATAACCTTTGCAGTCGAGTCTTACGGCAAGGTGCTTGTCTTCGCCTTCTTCCACGGCGCGCTTGCAAAGCTGCTGAATGGCGTCCAGCACTTCTCCGTGATGTCCTATTACGGCGGTATCCTGCGTGACTATCTCTATGTCGAGACAGCCCTTGTCGGTATTGATGATAAGCGTCGCGTCCACTCCCATGAGGGGCAGCAAATTATTGAGATATGTGCGGGCAAGCTCTACCTGCTCTTCGCTTACGGGTTTTATGGGTTCGTCGCCGTGCGCTTGCTGCGGCGCTTCTTCCGGCTTAAATGCGGCTTGCTCGTAAGAGGGCGCACGGGAAGACTCTTTTTTTGCGGCCTTCTCGCGACGCGGTTTTTCGGCGCGCGGTTCGCGTTTTTCGTATACATCTAAATTGCCGCTCATAAAAACGCTTTCTTCCGTATCGCTGCCCGACTGAGATTTTTGGCTGTAAGCCTCGTCGTCGAAAGTGATGCGCACTTTTGCTTTTCTCAGCCAACTGCCGCTGCACAGCACCTCGATATCCACATCGTCTATTTCGACGCCCAGTTGTTTTAGACCTTCGTTTATGGCGTCATCCAATTTTTTCCCGGTTGATTCGATAACTTTCATGATTTACTCACTCCTTTTTTGAGTTGTTTTTTCTTTGTCTGTTGGTAGAAGTGGCCGTAATTTTTCCCGTATTGTTATTGGATGAAGCGTTATTGTCTTTGCGGTCGGAAAAATCCGGTCGTCCGTAACTTTGAACTGCGGTTTCCAAATTGTGCTGCGTTTTTTTGTCGGCGATTTTTATTACCAGCGTGCTTATGACGGAGATAAGCAGCGACACCAGATAGTTCATGACAAGGTACAGCGAGAATGCCGCCGTGTACGAAAAGGCGAAATAACCCATAAGTACAGGCATTACGAAAAGCATTGTCTTGGTCATACCCGCCGACTGCGCGGTAACCTGTCCGCTGTCCTTTTGCTGGCGGTAAGACAATATCTGCATACCCACCGACAAGAGTATCGTAAGGATGGGCAGAATCATATAGCCGTTTGTCTTGTTGTACTCGGGATCGTTTAAAAGTTTGGCCATGACGTTGTCGTATTCGCTAAGCATAGCTGCAAGCTCGTCCGCGCTTTCCAATCCGGCTTTTTTGTAATTCGTGCCGTAATCGCCTATGTTGTTTTTAAACTGACTGGCGGAATTTATGGGCGCCGTCCACAAGACGTCGGCGTTCCATATATTTTTGACCCACAAAAAGCTGACCTTGACATCTTGCTCGTACTCGTTGAACACTTCCGTCTGCGCCACTTCGCGCAGCTGCGACAAAGCGGTTTGTCTTATGGCGTTTTCCGCCGTTTCGATTATTGCCTTTTCGGTGCGTTCGTCTATTTCGGCAGTGTGCTGTTCGGCGATAAAATCGTTAAGCGCCTGGTTTTTGGCGGCGGTCGCCTGTTTTTCCAGCTCGTCTATCTGCTGATCGGTCATGTCGTCGGTTTTTTGCGCCATTACGTCGTCATAAGCCTTTTGTCCTATTTCCTCTTTTAAGGCTTCCACTTCGGCTGCGCGTATTTCCGGCCTTTTGGACTCCGCTTCGGCAAGGCTTTCGTCGTACATTTGCGGATACAGCTCCTGATAACGCTGTTCTACCAGTTCATCGTTACAATATTGCGTGTACGTGCCGTAAAGCAGTTCGTACTGACGGAAATTCTGATACTGGCTTATGGGCTGCAATCCCATAAACAACAGCGTCATAAATACGACCAGCGTAACTATTGCGGGCAGACAGGAAGAAAAATAACTTATTCCCGCCTTTTTGTTAAGCTCCATCTGCTTTTGGGACAGCACGCGCGGATCGTCGCCGTACATTTTTTGCAGCTTGTCCATCTGCGGCTTTATTTTCAGCATAATAAGCTGGTTCTTCCTCGCCTTATAGCGCTGGAAAATATCCAACGGCGACAGGACCAGCTTAAGACAAATGGTAAACAAAACTATTCGCCAGCCGTAATTGCCGACAAACGAAAAAACATTTAATATAAGTTCGCTCCACAAGCCTGTAGGAGCTACGGCCTGAGACAATATATTCAGAAAAGCCATTTCATATCTCCTTTGGGGTTATCAGGGACAGGGTCAAACCCGCCCTTGCTCCATGGATTGCAACGCATAATGCGCCATAAGCCGCGCATTCCTCCGCGAATCACGCCGAATTTTTCTATGCTTTGCATCATGTACGTCGAACAGGTCGGCGTGTAAATACACACGTTCGGCAAACACGGCGATATAACTTTTTTATAAAAAATCACCAGTCCCTTAAATAGCCACCTGAACGTGATTATATCTAAAAAAATCTGTCTTTTAGTCTTTTTTTTCATCGATCGCCAAATTGCTCTTTGCGATAAGCGAACATATCTCGCTTTCCACTTCGGCAAACGTAAGACCCGCGGCGTCTTTTTTTGCCGCCACTATCGCCTGGCAGGGCTTTATGGCGCGAATTTTTGAGCCTATAACCGCGCGTATACGTCTTTTTAGTTTGTTGCGAACAACGGCATGCCCCACTTTGTTGCCCACCGAGACGCCTATACGCGGGGCATCCTTTCCTCTTACAAATACCAGCGTAAAATGTTTGCCGCGCGCCGTTTCCCCTTTTTTATACACATAGGCAAAAGAGCCTCTTTTTGTCAGTCGATATCTTTTTGCCAGCATAATAAACTACAAAATGCCCCTTTAACGTAAAGGGGCGCAGCAAACTTCATTTGTTATTTGTTTTTTTGAAAAAACTACTGTCATTTCCTCGCTTTACGTCAATGCGATCCAAGCGGTTTGACGGCGACGTTCTTTCTTCCCTTGTTTCTTCTTCTCTTCAAAACTCTTCTTCCGGCGGTGGTTTTCATTCTCTGTCTAAAACCGTGCACCTTCATTCTTGTTCTTTTTTTAGGCTGATAGGTCCTTTTCATGATATATAATCTCCTTTAAGTAAATATCCCGTTAAAACCGGCGATATACAAAATAACGCCGTTACTTCAATATTATAAGTTAAATTGCGTTTTAAGTCAACTGTTTTTGAGCTGTTTGGCGGAATTTCTTGCGGACAACGCCTTTATTGAGGCTTTTTTTTTCGTCCGTAAGACCTATAAAGGTACTTTATTGCGTCAAAAAACGCCGCAGCTCTGCCGATGCAGTCCGCAGCGTTTTTTCGCAACACGTTTATTTGTTGAGCTCAGCGTTTTTTTCCAGTCGTTTGTTCCTGAAATAAATGATGACGCCCGCTGTGACAAGTGCCAGATTGATGATGTAAAAAGCAAACGCCACGTATGCCAGCCAGGACAGCGATCCGTCGTTTATCCATGTAAAGATTTTACACAGTATGCCGCCGACATAACCTATGCCTATAAGCGACATAAACAACAAACTGGTGCCCTTTGTGGAACGGGATTTGTACGCCTTGACGATGTTAAAGGGCCACGACGCGCCGAAACATATCACCATTATTATTTCGCAAATTGTTGCAAGAGTTTCCAGCATAATTTATTCCTCCCTGAAATTACATATCCTTTCTTCTATAATCGGGCAGCAGCTGGGGCGACAGTTTTTCGGGCTTGATGCCGGCGTCTTTAAGCTGCTTATCAAAATCGCCTACATGTTTAAGCGTCAGTTTACCGACTTTTACGTCTTTGGCCTTTTCGGCGGCGGCTTTACCCGCGTCGCGTCCGAAGACAACTACGTCCAAAAGCGAATTGCCCATGAGTCTGTTTCTGCCGTGTATTCCGCCTACGGCCTCGCCGGCTACAAACAGGTTGCCCACCGTAGTGGACTGGCAGTCGGCGCCTATATCTATGCCGCCGTTTTGATAATGCAGCGTCGGATAGACCAAAATAGGTTCTTTTCTTATATCAATACCGTATTTACCGAACATACGCAGCATGGCGGGAATACGCTTTTCGATGGTGCCTTCGCCGCCAAGCAGTTCTATCATCGGGGTATCCAGCCATACGCCTTCGCCGTCGGTGGTTTTAACGCTGTTGTGGCGCACTTTACATTCTCTTATTATGCTGGCCGCCGTAACGTCGCGCGTTTCCAGCGAATAGACAAACGCATTGCCGTCCTTATTGACCAGCTGAGCGCCCAAAGAACGCACTTTTTCCGTCACCAAAGCGCCGAAAATCTGAGTGGGTTCGGCCACGCCCGTGGGATGGTATTGCAGCGTGTCGGCATAAAGCAGCTTTGCTCCGGCGCGATACGCGAGCACCAAACCGTCGGCGGTTGCTCCGTAATGGTTGCTGGTGGGGAAGCCCTGATAATGCAGTCTGCCCGCTCCGCCCGTGCATATAATGACGGTCTTTGCCTTGGCAACGAGAATTTCGCCCGTCTCCATATTAAGGAGTACGGCGCCGGCCGCATTGCCGTTTTCGTCTTTAATTATTTCGATCGCCGCGGTAAAATCGACTACGGGAATACCGCGGTTTAGCACCTCGTCGCGCAAAGTACGCATTATTTCGGCGCCCGAATAGTCCTTGCAGGCGTGCATTCTTTTGCGCGAAGTGCCGCCGCCGTGCGTTGTTATCATATTGCCTTCGCTGTCCTTGTCGAACATAACGCCCAAATTTGACAGCCACAATATCGCGTCGGGCGCTTCGGTAACCAGCTTTTCCAGCAGTACGGGTTTTGCCGCGAAGTGTCCGCCGCCGAACGCGTCGAGATAGTGTATTGCCGGCGAATCGTTGGGCTTGTCCGCCGCCTGTATTCCGCCTTCCGCCATCATGGTGTTGGCGTCGCCTATGCGCAGTTTTGTCACCATCATGACGTTAGCGCCCGCAGCATGGGCGGTAATAGCCGCCGAAGAGCCCGCTCCGCCGCCGCCTATTACCAATACGTCGACGTCGTAGTCGGGATTTTTAAGGTCGATTTTTTTGCCGAGCACGCGCGATTTACCCTGCAGGAGAGCGGCGAGTTCGTGCAGCACTTTGTCGCCTTTGTTGGGGCCCACTTTTAGTTCCTCGTACGCCGACTCGATATAATCGGGATGATTTTGCTTTAATACTTCATCCTTTTCGTCGGCAGTCATACGCGGGAAGAGATTATTAAGTCTTTCACTTCTGGTAGCTTCTACTTTTTTGATGGAAGCAAGTTGTTCATCGGTGTATTTATACATAATTTTTCTCTCCTTATTTTTCGATATCGCGGTTGTTGTAAAGTTCTTTGAGTTCGGCGATGGGCTTGCCCATAATATCCTGCATTATCTTTTCGAAATCGCCTTCGTTTATTTCGGCAACGCGCTTTTCGAGATGTTTGCACTCGGGCGCGATGTACTTGCCGTACAGACGGCGCGCAAGTTCGGCGACCTGCGGATGCGAGATACCGGCGGGACAGCGCGACGAGCAAATACCGCACATGACGCAGTCAAAACTTTCCTCCGCGCATTTTTCGTACTCTCCGCGCTGAGCGTATGCTATGTACTGCATGACGTTTAGTCCCTGGGGACAAGCCTTCGTGCAGGCATTGCAGCCGATACAGCTGTAAATTTCGGGATAGAGCTGCATCATTATCTGCTCGGTGGGTTTGATTTTTTCTATGTCGTACACCTGTTTTACAAGCGGGAAGAAGGGCAGCGTTGCGACATACATTCCCTCTTCCACCTGCTGCTGGCAGGCAAGGCACGTCTTTAATTCCTGTTTTCCTTTTATGCGGTATATCGTAGCGCACGCGCCGCAGAAACCGTTCCTGCATCCGCAGCCGCGAATGAGCTGATATCCGGCATATTCCATAGCCTTCATAATGGTAAGGCTGGACGGAACTTCGTATTTTTTACCGAAAAAATATACGTTTACTTTACTTTCCATAAAACACCTCTCAATATTCGTTGGGCAGTTCGTCCAGCTGATCCATCCGGAAAACCGGACCGTCTTTACAGACAAACTTATCGCCGACGTTGCATCTTCCGCATTTGCCAATTCCGCATTTCATGCGCATTTCCAGCGTTGTGTACACCCTGTCTTTTGAAAAGCCCAGGTCCAGCAGTCCCGACAGCGTGAATTTTATCATGACAGGCGGGCCGCACAGTACAGCCGTCATGCCCGGATCAATACCCAGCTCGTTTACGTAAGCCGGCACAAATCCGACATGGCCGTTCCAGCCTTCCTGCGGTCTGTCTATCGTGAGATAGACCTGAAAATCCGGTTCGTTCTGCCATTCGTTGCGTATTTCGTCTATGTCGACGAGATCGTCTTTGCTCCTTGCGCCGTAAACCACGACCACTTTGCCGTATTTTTTTCTGTAATGGCGGATATAGTTGATTACGCTGCGCAGCGGAGCCAGACCTATGCCGCCTGCGATAAACAGCATATCTTTGCCGAGAAAATCGCTTTCGACGGGGAAATGTTTGCCGTACGGTCCGCGAACGGTGATTTGCTGACCTACTTCTATCGAATGTATAACATCCGTGACGCAACCGCACTTTTTGATGGAAAACTCCATATATTCTTCGTTTGTCGGTGACGACGTGATGGAGAACATACATTCGCCCACTCCGGGTATCGAAATCATCGCGCATTGTCCGGGCATATGTTCAAACAGCTTTTTGCCGTCCGTACCCACAACGCGGAAAGTCTTTACGTCCGGGGTGTCCTTGCGAATATCCGTCACCACGCCTATTTTCGGGATAAGATTTTCGTTAATCATTGTTTACTTGCCCCCAATTGCTTTATTACTTTTACTATATTGAGATGCTGCGGACATTTGTTTACGCATCTGCCGCAGCCGACGCACGAATAAGTTCCGCCGTACTGCGCGGGATAATACACGAGTTTATGCATAAAACGCTGACGGAAACGCTGCATCTGGGTCGTGCGCGGATTGGCCGCCGCCATCTGCGTGAAATCAGAATACATACATGAATCCCAGCAGCGGAAACGGAGAACTCCTTTATCCGTCTTGAAATCGCGTATATCGAAACATTGGCACGTCGGGCACACGAAAGTACACGCTCCGCAGCCGAGACAGGCCTCGCTCATGGGCTGCCAAAGCGGAGACGCGAACAGTTCGTTGAGATTTTCGGGCTTGAAACGCGACATATCGAGTTTTGCGTAAGGCAGTTTTTCCAGCACTTTTTTTGCGTCCGCCTTGATTTTTTCCACCTGTTCGTCGCCGCCGTCCTGCTGTAAATCGCGGGTAACGGCCAGCACCTTATCTCCCTTTTCCGTATTGGGCTGCATATACAAAGCGTTTTCGTCCAGCCAGCAGGTGACGTCGCCCTCGGGCTGCGTAGCGTCGATGCCGAATACGGGGCAGAAGCAGCTTTCCTGCGGCTTTCCGCAAGCCAGCGTAAAGATTATCGCCGCGTCGCGTCTTTCCTTGTAATAGGTGTCGACGGGCTGTCCCAAAAACACGTTGTCGAGCACGGAGAACGCCTTATAGTCGCACGCGCGCACACCGAATATCACAAAGTCCGGTTTTTCGCTGCGGATATCTTCTATCGTGAGATTTTTGCCGTCAATGCGGAAACGCATCATATCCTCGGACTGGGGAAAAAACGCACCTTTGGGAGATTTGACGGTTTTAAGCGTATCGATATCCACCTCCGCTCCGTCCGTATAATATCCGAAGTTTACTTCACCGGCGGTCTTGATGGGCAGATATAACGGCATTTTATCCGCAACAGCCTTAAAAAACGCGGGAAGATTTTTCCTTTCGATTTTAATCATAATTATTTGCCCTCCGCTTTATTTATGGCTTCTTCGGGGTTGAGATCGTTCTCCGAATAGGAAGTGAGCGGCGTAGCTCCTTCGCTCTGCTCGCCCGCCTGATATTCGCCGTACAGAACGTCGATGTCCTTTATGAACTTGCGGTTTAACAGATGCAGCGGTATATGCTGCGGGCAAACGCGCGAACACTCGCCGCAGTCGGTGCAGCGTCCCGCGACATGGAATGCCCTTATTATGTGGAAAAGCTGTTCTTCAAAGCTAACGTCGTTGGCCTTTGCGGCTACGCCGGACTTGGGATTGTCAAACACGCATTTGATGCACGAACAAGCGGGACAAACGTTGCGGCAGGCGTTGCAGCGTATGCATTTGCTTAACTCCTTCTGCCAGAAGGCGAATCTTTCGTCGGCAGTCATCGCTTCCAGTTCTGTCACTTTTGAAAATCTGTCGTACTGCGCCTTTGTCATATCGTGAAGGACAATCTGCTCGTCGCTGACGGCAAATTTCTTGCTCTTGCACGAGAGGCATTTTTCCAGCAGAACTTCGCCTTTTTCCGCCTGCATATCGCCGTAAAGCGTCTTGCATTTTAATGTGTCGCCGTCATAGCTTTCGCTCTCGACGCCGAAAATGCCTTTTTGCTCCAGCTTGAAGTTGTCTATTTTTCCCTGACATTCTACGCCGATAACCCATACGTTATCGCGGTTTATGCGGTGCTCTTTTACAAGCTGATTAAACGAATACGTATCGCACGGCTTCAAGAATACCGCTGTTTTGCCTTCTTTTTTGCTTATATTTATAAGATATTTTGATAAGTTTGCGCCGCAAAAATCGTTGTACACAAACTCGTCCAGCGATTGAACGCTTTCAAACGTGGCGGGGCTGGGGTCGTAGGAAAATTCGCCTTTTTTCCATCCTACCACACGACTGACGGCGCCGGAAGTCAGCAGTTCGGACGCCTTTTCTATAAGAGCTTTCTCGATGTCATTCATTGCCGTCTTCCTCCGTTACTCTAAGGTCTTGAAGGCGCTTGTTTTTGCCCAAAGCCGCAACCTGCTGCACGAAATCGTTCATGACGGCAGAAAATCTCGCGCCCTCCGCCGCCGAAACCCATTCGACACGCGTACGCTGTTTTTCTATTCCGAGATAGTCGAGAAAACTGAATAAAAGCGACATTCTTCTTCTCGTATAATAGTTGCCCGTGACATAATGGCAGTCACCGGGATGGCAGCCGCACAGAATTACGCCGTCCGCTCCGCGCTGGAACGCCTTTAACACGAACATGGGATTGACGCGGCACGAACAAGGCACGCGCACTATTTTGACGTTTGCGGGATAAGAGAGACGGCTGGAACCCGCCAAATCCGCGCCCGCATACGAACACCAATTGCAACAAAACGCCACAATGTTGGGCGTGTACTGACCGTTGCTTACTTCTTGCATATCTCTTCCACCTCCGACATAATCTGCGATGAACTGAATCCGCTGAGATCCATCGCTCCCGACGGACAGGTAACCGTACATGCGCCGCATCCCTGACATACCGCGGGATTAACCGAAGCCACTCTTCTCTTTTCGGTTTTGCCGCCGCCCAGACGGAATTCTTTTTCGACATAAGTGATGGCGCCGTAAGCGCAGACGTTGGCGCACTGCGAGCAGCCGTTGCACATCGACTCGTTGACATGAGCTATACAAGGAGTGGTTTTAAGGTGATCCTTTACCAGCAGTCCTATTACCTTTGCCGCGCAAGCGGACGCCTGCGAGACAGTCTCGGGAATATCCTTGGGGCCTTGGCATACGCCGGCAAGATATACGCCGGCAGTGGGGCTTTCCACGGGGCGGAGTTTGGGATGGGATTCGTTTAAGAAATTGTTGGTATCGATACTCGCCGTAAGCAGCGTTGCCACCTTTCTTACCGAAGGCTCGGGCTCGATGGCTGTGGCAAGGACCACGAGATCCGACTCTATCGTCACTTGTTCGTTGTCGATGAGGTTGGATCCCTGAACCATCAGTTTGCCGCCTTTGTTGTACACTTTTCCCACCATGCCCTTTATGTAATCGACGCCGTACTGCTCGACGGCGCGGCGGTAAAATTCGTCGTAGTTTTTGCCGGGCGTACGAACGTCTATATAAAAGACGTGCACTTCGGTATCGGGATATTTTTCGCGTATGAGCATGGCGTGTTTTGCCGTGTACATACAGCATATTTTAGAACAATACGGTTTTCCGCAGCCCGACACGTCGCGGGAGCCTACGCATTGAATAAAGGTAATTACTTTGGGATGCGTATGGTCGGACGGGCGCAGCAGAACGCCGTTCGTCGGCCCCGCCGCATTCATGAGACGCTCCAGCTCCAAAGACGTGATGACGTCTTTGTTGTCGCTGTAACCGTATTCGTTGAAGTTGTCCAGCTTTATGGGACGATAACCCGTGGCAACGACAATTGCGCCGTACTCGCGGTCGACAAATTCGTCCTTCATTTCGTAATTTATGGCGCCTACGCCGCATACTTTTTGGCAAAGACCGCACTTGCCCGTATTAAGTTTAAGGCATTGTGCGGGGTCGATGACCGCGACGTTGGGTATTGCCTGGGCAAAGGGAATATATATGGCCTTACGATTGTCCAGACCCATATTAAATTCGTTGAGCCCTTTTTTGGAGGGGCATTTTTCCATGCACAGCTTGCATCCCGTGCACTTTGTCTCGTCCACATAGCGCGCCTTTCTTTTGATTTTGACCTTAAAGTTGCCGACATAGCCTTTTACTTCTTCTATTTCGGAATAAGACAGTATATCGATTTTATCGTTTTGCGCGCAGTCCACCATTTTGGGCGTGAGAATACACGCCGAACAGTCAAGCGTGGGGAAGGTCTTGTCCAGCTGCGCCATCCTGCCGCCGATCGTGGGATTTTTTTCCACTATGTCGACGGGGAATCCCGCCTCGGCGATATCCAAAGCCGCCTGTATGCCCGCAATGCCGCCGCCTATTACCAGCGCGCGCTTTACGACGGGGCTTTCGCCTTCCTGCAACGGAGCGTCCAGCCTTACTTTCGCTATGGCGGTGCGCACCAATATCAATGCCTTATTGGTGGCCTCATCTCTGTCCTTGTGGATCCACGAGCACTGTTCGCGGATATTGGCCACCTCCACCATGTACGGATTGAGTCCGACGCTTTCCGCGGCCTTACGGAAAGTCGCCTCATGCATTCTCGGCGAACATGAACCTATTACGACGCCGTCCAGCTTGTAATCTTTAATGGCGTTTTTTATGAGCTGCTGTCCGTTTTCCGAACACATGTACTGATAATTAGCGGCATATACGACGCCCGGCTCGGCCTTTATCATTTCGCTGAGGCGTTCGACGTCCACCGTTGCGGCTATATTGCTGCCGCACCAACAAATAAATACACCTATTCTCTGCATGTTTTATCTCTCTCTTTTTACAATCATTTATTGTACTTTCTGTAAGCGCTTACTATAAGCTGCTGCGGAATGAGCTGATCGACTTCCGGCGGGATATCCTCGGCAGCCAGTCCGTTTGCTCCCTGTGCGCGTATGACCGTCTGGCGTACCGCTTCCACAACGGCTTGCGGCGCCACGCCGCGCGGACAACGTTCTACACATTCCATACACGACAGACAGTGCCATATTGCGTCGCTTTCCAGCAGTTTTTCCAGCTTGCCCTGCACCAGAAACGAAACAAACTGATGGGGCTTGATGTCCATCTCCTTAAAAGCGGGACATCTTCCGGAACATTTGCCGCACTTCATACACTTTTTTGCGTCCGTGCCGCTTATACGCATTATATTTTCCAATTTTTCTTGTCTATTCATCGTCTTTTACCCCCAGTGCCTCCGCCAAAAGCTCGGTAAAATATGTAATTTTGACTGCGCCGCCGGAATATTTCCGGAGATTGTAAAGACACAACGGACAAGCCGTCACTATTTCTTCGGCGCCGTTTTCGACGGCGGAGGAAATGACGCTGCCGCTGCGCTTTCGAGGCAGTTCCGCGTCCTTGAAGGCGACATACGCTCCGCAGCATTCGTTGCGCATGGGATACTTGACGGGAGTGGCGCCCAAGGCCTTCAAAAAATCTTCGATAATCGAAGGATTTTCGGGATTGTCAAAGGCCATGACGTTGCCTGGGCGCAGCAAAAGACACCCGTAATATGCGCCTATTTTGCGTTTAACGGGATTTTTAACGGCGGCGGCAATCTTGTCGAAGCCCACGATATCGCGCAGCATTTCCAGATAATGCACCACCTGCGTTTCGCCCGAATAAGGCTGTTCGAGCGCGAGATAGTTGTTGGCTTTGGTGCGGATATTGTCGTCGCACTGCATGTCGTGGTTGACGCGCTTAATGACGTTGTGGCACGCCGAACACAGCGTAAGCAGTTTGCCTCCGTTGTTGCGGGCATAATCCAGCGCCCTTATAGCCGATAATTTAGTGGCGATTTCGTCACGGGCGGTGGGATAAACCGCTCCGCAGCACTGCCAGTTTTCTATTTCTTCCATTTCGACACCCAGCGCAAGCGCGCTTTTACGCGCGTATTTATCCAGATCTTTGGCCTGCGTTTTAAGGGTGCATCCCGGGTAGTAACAAATTTTAATCATACACGACGTCCTCTATTGTTTTTTATGCGGATAAGCCATCTCTTCGGGATGGAAAACTTCGTCAAACTTTTCCGCTGTCATAAATCCGAGCTCCACGCACGCTTCCTTTAAGGAGATATTGTCCTTATACGCTTTTTTTGCCGTTTTTGCCGCGTTTTCGTATCCTATATAGGGGTTGAGCGCCGTGACCAGCATTAGCGAATTGTGAAGATTGTGCGCCATTTTTTCTTTGTTTGCCCGTATTCCCGTAACGCAATTCTTTTCGAACGACGTAATTCCGTCCGAAAGAAGACGCGCCGACTGCAGAAAATTGTAAATTATAACGGGCATAAACACGTTGAGCTCGAAATTGCCCTGCGACGCGCCTATGGAGACGGCGACGTCGTTGGCCATGACCTGCACTGCCACCATGGTCATAGATTCGCACTGCGTGGGATTGACTTTGCCGGGCATAATGGACGAACCGGGTTCGTTTTCGGGAATAAAAATTTCGCCCAGCCCGTCGCGCGGTCCCGACGCCAGCCAGCGCACGTCGTTGGCTATTTTCATGAGATTGCACGCCAGCGCTTTCATGGCGCCGTGGGTAAACACAAGCGCGTCCTTGGAGGTGAGCGCATGGAATTTGTTGGATGCGGTGACAAACTGTTTGCCCGTAAGCGCGCTTATCTGTTTTGCCACTTCCGTATCGAATCCTTCGGGCGCATTCAGTCCGGTGCCTACGGCCGTTCCTCCCAGCGCAAGTTCTTTAAGGCCGGCAAGCGAAACGGATATCTGCTGCTTGGTCTTTTCGATCATGGTGCGCCATCCGCTGATTTCCTGCGAAAAGGCAATGGGCACTGCGTCCTGCAAATGCGTGCGTCCGCTTTTGACGATGCCTTCGTTTTCCTTTTCGAGACGCAGCAGCGTTGCCGTAAGCTTGTCCATCGCGGGGAAAAGCTTATCTTCGATAATGGTGGCGGCGGCGATGTGCATAGCCGTCGGGAAGGTATCGTTGGAACTTTGCGATTTATTTATGTCGTCGTTTGGGTGCAGCAGTTTTTTGCCCGCTATTTCGTTGCCACGGTTGGCAATGACTTCGTTGGCGTTCATGTTGGACTGCGTGCCGCTGCCCGTCTGCCATACCACCAGCGGGAAATGCTCATTGAGTTTGCCGGAAATTACTTCGTCGCAGGCGGCGACTATTGCGTCCAGTTTTTCCTTGGGCAGCTTTCCGAGATTGTAGTTGGCGATGGCCGCCGCTTTTTTTAATATTCCGAAAGCGTGCGTGATTTCGCGCGGCATAATTTCGCCGCCTATCTTAAAATTTTCATAGCTCCTCTGAGTCTGAGCCGCCCAGTATTTATCGGCGGGCACTTTAACCTCGCCCATAGTATCCTTTTCAATGCGATATTCCATATACAAACTCTCCCGAATACAAATTAAAGTCCAAGACTTGCAATAGTTTCTTTAAGGATATCGGCGCTCTTGTGCAGCTTTGCCAGCTCTTCGTCGGTGAGTGTGGGGTTGATTTTGCCGCATATTCCGTTGCGGCCGATGATGTTAAGCGTGCTGAGGCATACGTCTTCGATGCCGTATTCGCCGTGCATCATGGAAGAGACGGTAAGCGCGGTGTTAGAGCTGCTCAACACGGCTTTTATTATATACGAAACGGTAGAGGCGATGGCGTAGAACGTAGCTCCCTTGCGGGCGATAACTCTTGCACCCGACTCGCGCACGTACTTTTCTATTTCGGGAATGTCTATCTGAGTGGTGAGAAGCGCATTGCTCTCGACGGCTTTTTTATAGTCGTCCACAGGCATACCCGCAATACGGGCAAGCGACCAGGGACAGAAGCCAGAATCGCCGTGCTCGCCGAACATATATGCGTGGATATTCCCCACTTCCAGGCCGCAGTATTCGGCTATTCTCGAACGCAGACGCGCGGTATCGATTATTGCTCCCGAACCGATGATACGGCTTTCGGGCACACCCGACAGTTTGCAGAAGGAATATGTCAGTATGTCGACGGGGTTGGACACCATGATGTACACGGCATTGGGCGCCGTCTTCGTAATTTCGGGAATGATGGATTTCTGGATGTCGATATTTGTCTTGATAAGATCCAAACGCGACTGTCCGGGCTTTCTCGCAATACCCGAAGTTATGACCACTATATCCGAATTTTTCGCGTCGTCATAGTTGCCCGCGTACACGATGCAGCTGCTGTCATAAGAGAGACCCTGGCGAATATCCTGTGCCTCGCCCAGCGCTCTGTCTCCGTTGATGTCGATAATGACTATCTCCGAACCCAGCCCTCTGCATGTAAGCGAATACGCAATGGTCGAACCCACTCTTCCGCTTCCGATAATAGTAATTTTACTCATATTTATACTACTGCCTCCTTGGGAACAATAATTTTTCTTACGCCGTAAAAGTAAAAGATATGCGGTTTTTGCGCATATTGGCTTTTTCTTCCTGCGCCATCAAATATTATAGCATTTTTACGCGAATTTTGCAAGCGCTTAAGGAGTAATTATCTTTGCAATCGATACATTTATATCATTTTAGCGCTACTTTTTTTATATGCTCCGTTATCAATTTTGATATATTCCCTTCGCTCAGAAAATCGTCGCTTGCATACAAAGCTGCGTAAAAACTTATAAAAAGCGGCAATATTTGCAAAACGTCAACTTTATTTTAAAAATAGTTGACAATTGCCGCGATATACTATACAATCAAATACATGAACAAAAAAAGCTTTGCAAGAGATATAGTTTATATCGCGATATTCGTGGTTTTGATGGTGATATTCACGTTGTTTGTGTCGATTCCTTTTTTCCCTGTGCCTTTGACCTTTCAAACGGTGATATGCGTTATGGCGGGATTGCTTTTGGGGGCGAAAAGGGCGGGCTTGTCCATGTTTATATATGTATTCATGGGGCTAGTGCCGGCAATACCTGTGTTTTCGGGCGGAAAAGGCGGGCCGGGCATGGTGGTATCGCCCACATTCGGGTACATAATAGCGTTTATTCCCACGGCGGCCGCGGCAGGAGCGGTGCGGGGAAAACTGCCGACCGCGTCCTTAAAGCGGTATATCACGGCGGCAACGGCGGCGTTTTTCGTGTGCTACGCGATAGGTATTCCTTACTTTTTGATAATATGGCGCTTTTATATGGGCAATACCGACATTTGGCAAGCGGCTTTGACTTTTAATATCCTGTATATGCCAAAAGATTTGATTCTTTGTCTTGCGGCCGCTTTTTTGAGTAAAAAACTGGCTCCCGTCTTGTTTTCGCGGGAATAGCGATGTAAAAAAATAGCGATATAAAAAAGAAACGGCCGGTAAACGGTCGTTTCTTTTATAAAATATAAAGGAGGAGAATCAGTCGATCTTTGTAAAATAGCTCGCGTCGCAAACGCCTTGAAGTTTCTGCGTTTCGCCGTTACGAGCGACGGTAATTACGACAGCGCTGCCTTTGCGGGCGGCAAACATGGCGTCACCTACATTGTACGCGCGCTTTATCTCTGTGGCCGTGCCGTCGATTTCAACGCGCATGATTATATCGCCCTGCTGTAAGCCCAGTTCTTCGCCCATACTGCCGCTTTGCACGTCCGAAACGGTGACGCGCTCGCTAACGGATACTTTGCCCGTAAGAGCGTCATATTCCGCCCGGCTGTCGGAAGAGGCAACCGTTACGCCGAGATTGAGCTTTTCGATAGCCTGGCTGCCCGACGGCTGTCCGTCGATTATGTTGTCGGCGGCACCGCGCACTATTGAAAGCGGCACGGCATAGGCTATGTTTTCGATGGTGGGAGAAGTAAGTTTTGCGTTTACCAATCCCACGAGCTGTCCCTTTTCGTTAAACAGTCCGCCGCCCGAATTGCCGGAGTTTATCGCGGTGTCGGTACGCAGCGCTCTGTATACCACGCTGGTGACGTCGTCCGCCGCGGTCATGGTAATATATTCGCTGTCCACGCTCACCATGCCGCCCGTTACGCTTATGCCGCTGCCGTTGGGGTTGCCTATTGCAAAAACATAATCGCCGACGTTTACCTGCTTGGCTGTAACGACCGGGGCTATTTCGATATTGCCAAACTGCGCCGCGTCAGCCTTTAAGACGGCTATATCATACACCATCGAACCGCCCACATACTCGCATTGTATGCCCGAGCCGTATTCGTAGCAAGGATATCCGTCTTCGCCCGTCGCAACGTTGCCGCTGTCGTCGAGCACTGCCGACGGGGAATCGCTGTTGCCGTAAGTATAAACCACAAGCTTGCGGCCTATTTTGTTGTCGGTGTCGCTGTCTTTGTAAAACACGACATGATAGTTGGTTACTATATATACGGACGAATCATCTGTTTTGTAAATTATTCCGCTGCCGGCCGACAAGGAAAGATCCTTGACTTCGCGGCTGCTTACGCTCCACCCTCCGAACGGGCTGGGCGTATAATAATATTCGGTTTTCGTGACGGGATGCTCCGAATAGACGCTGACGGCGCTTTTCATTGCCGCACTGACGGCCGCCGCATTGTCCTGCGTATTGCACTCTATGATAAAATCAAGATACGAGCCGCTATAACCGTTGGCAACAGCCTCGGCATAGGCTTGCGACAAGGTGACGCTTTGGGCGTCCTCTCCGTTCTCGCCGTTTGTCACGGTAAAATCAAATTTGCTGCCGTCGCTGTACGTTATGGTATAAGTATCCACAAGACCCGACGTAGCCGTTTTTTCGACGGATACAACTTTAAGCGTTTCGCCGCAAGCTCCGACAAAAACAAGACACAACGACATTAAAACCGATAATAATATGATTTTGATTTTCCTGTTCATAACAATACAATCCTCATATTCTTGTTTATTTAATTTTATCGCTTAATTGTGTCAAAACTGTGCGCTTTTCAACAAAAATTTTTTGTTTTTTAATAAAAAAGAAGTTAAACCGGCGTGAACGGCTTTAACTTCCTTTAAATAGCTTAATATTCGGGGCAAAACAGGCAATATTCGGAGCGCCGATTACGACGCTTCCTTTTCGCCTTTTTTATCGTCTTCATCGGAGGGAGAGCGTATAATACCGATGACCGCCAGCAAGCACGCCGCCGCGCCCGCCGTTATACCGACCGCCGCATTATAAACGGGCGCCGGAGTCATGGTAGCCGAAAGCAGCGCCACCTGCGTGAGCACAACGGCAAAAGCCGCCGACGCCGTATTTATGCGCCTTAGCGCCATGAGCATGGGATCGTTGCTTTTTATCGCCAGCACCAGGTTTCGTATGGCAATAATTGTTTCGGCGGTGGCGGCGGCAGCTATTGCAATGGCGGCAATAAGGCCGTACTCCGCGCTGCCGTCTCTTTTTGCCGCAACATACCACGCCATATAGATAATATAGCACATACCCACAAAAAACAACAGAATATCCATGAGCCGCGCTTTGGCTTTTTTTACGGCAAAACTTTCGGTTTTATAATTGCGCATATAAATACGTTTGGAAAGACCCGACAACAAATTGCCGGCGCCGTTGACGCAAAAGAAATATGACTGCGTAAATATACCTATGAGTATTTTTACAACGGACCATACAAAATTGTAAATCATTGTAACCGCGGTTACCAGACGGCTGCGTCCGCTTTTGGTGGAAAATTCCTCTTTGACATATGCGCGCAATTTCATCTACATTGTCTCCTTACAAAGATAGTATATCAAAAAAGCGGAAAAAATGCAACAATAGTCCGTTTGCGCCCGATATTTTTTATAGGAGCGTCGCTACGCCGCAAAACCGCGTTTTATAATAGAGACGCTACGCCGCGTTTTATAGGAGAGCTGCTACGCCGCGTCTTGCCACTCCGCTTGCCTTTCCGGTGATTTTTAAACAAAAAAAAGAACGCACAATGGCGTTCTTAATTTTACATTGTTAAAGAATAGCTACTTACAAGCTCGGAAGACGATACTCCCGTACGGAATATTGCACTGTTTACCGTAATATCAGGTTCTTATGTTGAAGCTAAGTGACTCTAATTGTCACTCTCTTAAAAGGAGGTGATCCAGCCGCACCTTCCGATACGGCTACCTTGTTACGACT
>ERZ1643247.182-NODE-182-length-83867-cov-44.952191_pt1 | contig 83867 bp, 94 predicted proteins | sample MGYA00579264_ERZ1643247 | MGnify/ENA primary metagenome ERZ1643247 (study PRJEB29033, sample SAMEA4952262) | chicken gut metagenome | biome: Broiler Chicken; feature: Gastrointestinal Tract; material: Caecum | place: Ireland | collected 2018 | study: Broiler... | reverse complement strand
GCCGAATGTACTTGGCTGGAAACGGCCCGGGAGAATAGGACGTTGCCGGTTTTTTCAAGCGAAAAACGCAAAGGAAAAGGCGGATACTGTTTATAACGGTATCTGCCTTTCCGTTTTTCGCTTGTCTTGAGGGAAAACCCAGCCATTCGGGAGCGTAGAACGCTCCACCCCTTAACCACCTGCAGTATCAGAACCATAAAACAAAGTCTACTCTCCGCTATGACTTTGACAGCTCTTGCTTGAGGCTCGGTTTTCCCTCTTTTTGCGGCTTGCTTATCAGATAGCGCGCCGTTCGTTAACGCAAAAATTCACCCTTTCCGCCCTTGCGGGAAAACTTGCACGGCAAGTTTTAGAGGTGACGCTTGGCAAAATGCGATTTTGCCGCGCTTTATTTATAATAATCACAAAGCCGTAAGAAGAAAGCAATAGGGGGAGTTTCCGCGGTTCTATTTCAAAGAGTAATTAGCCTGCGCGGCTCGCCGCTGTCAAGTGCTACTTGACACACCTACTTTTTGTTGCGGAGTTATAACGTCTTGTCAAGTACTACCTGACACGCTTATTTTTTGTTAAATGTTTTAATTGACTTGTCAAGTACTGCTTGACAAGATTATTCTTGACAGTAAGTAAGACAGGCTTGCCAAGTACTACTTGACAACACTAAAATAGCCGTATTTTTATGGTGATCAAACAAAAAAAGCATTACGAAGAGATACACCGCAATACTTTTTCTGTCACTTCAAGGTATGACCGGGGCGGCGGTTCGCCGCTGTCCACTTTAGTGGACACTTCAATTATAAAGTTATGAAAACAAGCCGATACCAAAAATATTGGTAAAGGCTTGTTTTTATCCGCAGAAAATAATAAAGCCAAATTATTACGGAGAAATAAAGCCTCGATTTTCCGCCATGCTTCCTGCACGGAATAATCAGCCTGCGGCGGCTTGCCGCTTTTGTAGCGCTTTATTTATACATATAAGCATTGCGAAGATAACGCTATCAATTAAATTTTTCGTTATTGCGCAGTTTAATAATGGATGGAGCGCCACGCGCTGCTGTCCACTTTAGTGGACGCTTCATTTATGATATTATGAAAACAAGTCAATACCAATATTTTTGGTAAAGGATTATATTCTATCCACAAAGAATAAATAAAGCCAAAGCATTGCGGAGATGGCGCTATAAAATAATACTTCTGCTACTTCGGGGTGGTTAAGTGGTGAAGCGCACGGCGCTTCCGCCACGCGCTCCTTTGCCGCGCTTTGGTGATAAGCGTCGGGTGAAAGTGGCTTGCGCGGGCGAAATTACGTTTGCTACATGGCATTATCGTAATATATGTTCATTGCGGGCTGCCATTATTTTACTCAGGACGGAAGGTCTGCCGCGCTTTTGGCTCGGGCGTTTTTCCAGAATGTCGGCGATAACTTTGTCTGCCGGTTCGTGGAAACAGATATATCTGCCGTTTTTGCCGTCGTGTTCTTCGTATTTATTTATGCTGATTACGCGGATGTTATCGCTGTTTGCAAGCGCGTGTATTATGACGGGTGCGTTGAATCCGAAATGGTCGTGACTGCCGCATTCGAGTTCTATGACGAGCAGACGCTTTTCCCTGTATTTTGCCACGAAATTGCTGTATGCGACAAGCTCGTCAATGTAGCTCTTCGGGCAGATGAAGTTGTCGTCGCCGAATATATCAAGGAACGGTCGCATCTTTCCGCCGCATACGGGGCAGACGGGAAAGGGTTCGCCTTCGCGCGGCATGGGAAGAAGGTCGTTGTTGCACGCGTCCGCGCATTGCAGATAATGCGGATAGCCTGCCAGATGAATGACGTTTTTCCTGTTCGCACCCGATTTTTCGTATACGTAGTCGGGATTGGTCTGCGCGATGAAATACGGCTTGCGGCGAATGAGTTCCATTAAGCGTTTGTGTGATTCGCAAGCGCGGCAGTCGTGAAATACGCGCGCATATAAGGCGAAAAACGCCCGTCTGTCTTCTCCTGAAGTAAGCACGAAGCCTTCGTTGACGTCTGTCAGCATATACTTGTTTGCGAAATATCCGAATTCTCCGCGTAACAGACTTTCGTAAGTGTGAAGACCTGCGCTGTATGCCATACCTGCGCCCGAAAACACAAGTATAGCGTCCGCGTCGTCGAAAAGCTGTACTGCTCTTTTCAATTTGTCCCGATAGTTACACATTTTCCGCTTTTCCGGGGCAAAAGGGCGTAAAAAACCAAGCGCTTATCTGCACTTTTTCAACATATCAGCCTGATTTTGCCCGAAATACCCCTGAAAGTATTCTCCTTATCGAATTTACGCATAAATTATATCACCGTGTTATAGAAAGTTCAAGTACTTTTGTACAAAAATTTTCAAAATTCTTCAAAATTTTTCAAAATTAGTTTTTTTGCGTTCCATACGAAGTTTTTACGTCTGTTCTGCGGTAAAAACAGATACTGCGGATAATGCGCCGGACGCAGCCGCCGATACCGTGGTTTTCGTAAGGGATAGCATTATGTCCGCGGAAATAACCAAGATAAGGCATTGTAAAGAAAAAACCTGAATTTTTGTTTATAACTTCCGGGCGGTTGCGTATTTTACGGATACGTCGGGTGACGCGAGTATTATTTGATTTTATTGTCAAACTCGTCTTTAAGTCCGAGCAGAAAATCGCAGCTTACATCGAAAAACAAAGCCACGCTTACTATTGCAGAGGCGGTCGGTTCTGTTTTGCCGAGTTCCCACTTGGCTATGGCGGACTGACTGATATTCAATAAGTCTGCAAGCTGCTGCTGACTCAAATGCCTTTCCGTCCGCAAATCTTTCAGAATTTTTCCGAAGCTCATAATGGTATAGTATCACTTTTAAGTATTAAAATACTTGACAAGTCTTAAAAGACTTGCTATTATATAAGTAAGAAAAACTGATCGGACAGGAGGAAATACAGGAAGCGAATTCTTCCGGACGGAATGCAGGGCAGGCATACCGGAAAATACGTATTAAAAGTTACGGCGCCGGGAAAGCGTTTTGCCGGCCGGGGTATTCAATAAATGTGATGAGCGTTTGTTTCGGAAGTTCGTTATGAAATAAATTACAGCGACGAATTTATCAGGTCGTCAAGGCTGACTTCGAGCAGGGCGGAAAGTTTTCGCAACATCTCAATGTTGGGTTCCGTTCTGCCTTGCTCCCAATTTGCATAACAGCTTTCCACCACGTTGAGGTGCAAAGCCACCTGCTTTTGCGTCATATTCTTTTCAAGACGGGCTGCCCGCAGATTTTTGCAAAATGTCTTATCCATAATTATATTATCTGCATAACTAGATAAAATGTCTTGACGCTAGATAAAATATCTAGCAAAATAAGAGTGCAAGCAAATAGTCCCTAAGCACGGAGTGAATTTCACTCCAAAATATCAGCTCCGCAGGCGCAGAAATGCGAATGCGGAGTTTTCCTTGCAATATACATATTCTTCGGAATAAGCCGGGCGTTTGCCGTTTGGCGCAAATAATAGGCAAAGCCTTTATTTTTGCGTTTTTTTGTGTTATCATAATAACATATGGAGAAAAAACCGACAAAGGGCGACAAGGTCGCCGATATAATCTTCAACATTGCGGGGCTTATAGTGGCGTTCGCGGGGTTTATCGCGGTGCTGTTTGTGGGCGTGTTTCTGGCGGCATGTTCGGTGTACGGCGTATATCTGAGTTTTTCGCTGGAAGGAGCGGGAAGAGTGGTATGCGGCATATTGCTTTCCCTGCTCATGCTTGTTGTAAGCGGTTTTTTGGCGTATAGCGACATTCTGATAGTAAGGGCGGTGTTTAAGCGTATGCGCGAGCGCGCCGACGGAGATAAGGGCGGCGACAAGACGGTCAGGTCGGGAGAGCTGAGCAAGGAAGAGGGCGAGGCGGAAATTACCGAATAGCACTTTAGGGCGGAATATATGAAAGAGGATTTGAAAAAGCATAACGAACACGTGTTGCGCACGTGCGAACAGGAGCAGGCGCGTTTTGCCACGCGCGAAAGGCAGGTGCGTTCCAATCAGCGCATGAGAGCGGCGATGATAATAATCGTGGTGCTGGTGATTCTGATAATCGCGTGGGTGATTGCCGGTATTATGCGCGAAACGTCCATGTTTATCGTGGCGGGCGTGGCTTCGGGGCTTGCATTGCTTTCCCTTATTCAGTTGGTACCGTTCAGATTGGGCTATACGCGCGTAAAGCAAGGTTATGTGGTGACCTCTTGTTTTCAGGTTTTGCGCAGGTGCAACTATATTCCCGACGAACACAAAGGCAAGCCGGTTATAGGCATTGCCGCAGGCGTGTTCAGGGATAGGAAAAAAATGTATTATATATCCCTGCCCGGAGGAATGACCCATTTGGGCAAGGAATGTTTTATGAACTGCCGCGATTTGCGCGGAGTCACTTTCCGCGGCGAAAGCAAACTGCAATATGTAGAGGACAGGGCGTTTTCCGGTTGCTACAACCTGTACGCTTTTTGCAGCGGCGGGGAAGTGGTAAGGATAGGCGAAGGAGCGTTTGAAAACTGCCGCTCTCTGCGCTGTGCGTACTTCGGCGGAAACGTGGAAAAAATAGGGCGCAACGCCTTTGCTTCCTGCGGAAATCTGGCTCTGGTAAGCGCGTCCGACAGGGTGACGGAATTGAGAAGGGCGACCTTCAACGGCTGCCGCAGTCTGGCAAGCCTGCCCCTTTCCCCGTTGCTTGAAAAGATAGACGACGACTGTTTCGGATATTGCGCCGCGCTGGAAAATGTGGATATTCCCGAAAAGGTGGCGTATATCGGCAAGGGCGCCTACACAGATTGCCGCGCGCTCAAAGAAGCGGTTATCCGCTCAAAGCCCGAATTTATAGGCAATAACGCCTTCCGTAACTGTGATAAAGCCGTTATAACTTTTACCGCCGTGAAAAAGCAGAGCAAGGATTGGAACGGTCAGTGGGCGGATAAGCGTTGCACTATAAATTACGCAAAATAATTCTTATGAATGTGCAGAGTAAGGGAAACTAATAAATACCATATTATAGTGATATGATCTGTTTTCTTTTATAACGGGCATATGCTAATGTTTTTGCAGCCCCGCCCCAGCCGTGGTTGACATATACTATTATTATATCGCTATTATCTACCATCCATTTATTGCGATGTATTATCGCATATTTAGGAGGAATATGTTCTAATTCAGGATAAATAATGGCATCAAATATTTTATAGTTCGCAATATTTCTTATATATTTTTCGTCTAAATATGGTGAAACGAAGATATTTTTGATATTTTTGCATTTAATTTTTGCTATATTAACGCATTCGGCTGCAAAGTGGTCAAAATTGCCGTATCCACCACAGTAGCATAGTAATTCGTTGTTGTTTTGTGCTAAATCTGTAAGTTTATCAATTAGTATTGTTTTCAAATTACTGTTTTCTTGAAAATCAGAATGACCGCAGAAAGAAATAACCATATATATATTTTATATGCACAAATATGTGCAAGTCAAATAATTTTCACAAATATGTGCAATCATATTTATATGAACATGCAGTCAAAGGGGAAATACGGCGAGTACTTTCGATACCAGCGCGAGCAAGCGGGGTTGAGTAGGCTGCAACTTGCGCAAAGAATCGGTACTTCCCATCAGAATATCAGCCGTTGGGAAAGCGGCGAGGTATTGCCGAATATAGATTACTGTGTAAAGCTAGCAGACTTTTACGGTATAACCTTAGACGAACTCGTGGGACGGGATATTAAATAAATGACAGAATACATAAAGCAGGGAGCGGACAAAAGTCCGCTCCCTGCTTTATCTGACGTTTTTTGTCATTGCGTTATTGTGCGGACAGAACGCACGCGTAAGCGCGGCAACTGATTCCTTCTTCCCTGCCTACAAGTCCTATGCCTTCCGTGGTGGTGGCGGAGACGGACACTTTGTCCCCGTCAATACCGAGAACCGCCGCGATATTGGCGCACATTTGCGGAATATAGTCCTTCAATCTGGGCTTTTGCGCAAGTATGACGGCGGAGACGTTGAGCACGCGCGCGCCCTTTTCGTCGAGCAGTTTTTTCACCTCTGCAAGAAGTTTCATGCTGGATATGCCCGCGTATTTTTCGTCCGTGTCGGGGAAGAGCACGCCTATATCGCGCGCATGGACGGAGGACAGCAGGGCGTCCATGACCGCATGCACGAGCACGTCCGCATCCGAATGTCCCAAAAGTCCCTTATCGTGCGGAATTTCCACGCCGCCCAAAATAAGTTTGCGCCCCTGCACGAGGCGGTGGGTATCGAAGCCGCAGCCGACGGCAATGCCGCGCGGCGAAAAATCGGCGGGGGTGGTGAGTTTTATGTTGGCGGGATCGCCCGCGCATAACGCGACTTTGCCCGCGTAGCGTTCGTACACCTGCGCGTCGTCGGAGAAGGTAAAGCCGTCTTTGACCGCGCTTTCATAGGCGGCGCGCAACTTGACGGCGTCGAATACCTGCGGAGTCTGCACCGCGTAATAGCAGCTGCGGTCCACGGCGCGGGAAAATTCTCCGTGCACTTCGCGCAGACTGTCCGTTACGGGAAGTACGGGTACGGCGGAACCGCTGTTTGCGCAGGTATCTATCGTGCGTCGGAGCAGGGCTTCCGAAAGGTAGGGGCGCGCGCCGTCGTGTACCGCTATCACGTCGCAGTCGCTTTCGCAGGCGAGTATGCCCGAATATACGGAGAGGGTGCGCGTATCTCCTCCGGCGGCGAATCGCACCTTATCCGAAAGGGGAGAAAGCGCTTTTGCAAACGCCTCTTCTTCGCCTTTGCCGATAACCGCGACTATGCGCGTCACTTCGGGAAGTGCGGCGAAGACGGAAGCGGTTACGAGCGCCACGGGCTTTTCGCCGAGCAGGGCAAGCGTTTTGTTGTATCCCAGCCCCGCGCGTTCGCCCTTGCCGGCGCAGGGGAGAACGACGTTAATTTTCATCAAGAACCTCGTACATGGAAGAAGCCTCTTCCTTGCGTGCGTTTTCGTTCAGCGAAAGCACTCGGAAAGAAAACAGCTTGTCGCCGAAGCGCAAAGTCACTTCGTCGCCTGTTTTCAGACGGACGGAAGGTTTGGCGGGACGGCCGTTTACTTCCGCCCTGCCGTCGTCGCACGCCTGTGCGGCAACCGTGCGGCGCTTTATTATTCTGCTGACTTTCAAAAATTTATCCAATCTCATGCGATTATTATACCACAAGGCGGTAAAACGCGCAATAGGGAAAGGAGTGCGCATATATATAAAAAAATTTTTTATAATTATTTGTTAAAAACGCTTGACGAGGTTGCCCCTCGGGGGTATAATGTAGAATTGTATCGTTATGTATGTTGCTCAGTATCGCCGTGCCGCGAGAGGGGAAGGGGAATACTGCGCAAAATCACATTGCATATAATTTTTCAAGGAGTGTGAAACATGCCTCAACACATACACAAGGTCAAGTACGGCAACACGGAAAGGATGTGTTTTTCCAAGATCAAGGATGTATTACCCATACCCTATCTGATCGAGCTCCAGAAGGATTCCTTCAAGAGGTTTATCACCGAAGGCATTCAGGAGGTTTTGGATGACTATACCCCCGTCTGTGACTTTACCGGCAAAATAGAGCTGCATTATGTGGGCTTCCATTTTGACGACAAGGTAACCTACTCCGTAAAAGAGTGCAAGGACAGGGACGCCACCTATGCCCGCCCGCTCAAGGTGAAGGTAAGGCTCGTCCGCAACGACACGGGCGAGGTCACGGAAGAAGACGTATTCATGGGCGATTTTCCCATGATGACGGAAAACGGCTCGTTTATCATAAACGGCGCGGAAAGGGTTATCGTCAGCCAGCTCGTGCGCAGCCCCAGCGTTTACTGCAACGTAAACATGGACAAGTCGGGCACTCCCCGCTTCGATACCACCGTCATGCCTTCGCGCGGCGCGTGGCTGGAGTTCAAGCAGGATCAGAACGACGTGCTTTGGGTAAACGTGGACCGCAACCGCAAAGTTGCCGCCACCACGCTTCTGCGCGCTTTGGGTCTTGGCTCCGACGAACAGATTCTTACGCAATTCGGCGAAGAAAAGATATTGCTGGAAACCATCAAGAAGGACGTATCGCACAACGAAGAAGAAGCGAAAGTCGAACTTTACAAGAAGATGCGCCCCGGTGAAGTTCCCAACAACGAATCCATCACCCAGCTTATATACAACACCTTCTACGATTCGCGCAAGTACGACCTGGCAAGGGTGGGCAGATACAAATTCAATAAAAAGCTCTCCCTGGGTCTGAGAATAGCGGGTCTTGAAATTGCGGAGGACGTCATTTCCGAAGACGGCGAAGTGCTGGCAAGCAAGGGCGAAAGGCTGGACGAAAAGGCAGCCCTCGATTTGCAGAACAAGGGCGTGAACGAAGTGTACGTGATAGGCAGGGACGGCGCCAAAGTCAAGGTAATAGGCAACGGCACCGTTGATCTGGAAGCCTTTGTGGACTGCGATCCCAAGGCGCTGGGCATAAACGAGAAGGTTTACTATCCCACCCTTATGGATATGATGGCGAAATTCTCCGGCGACGACCTTCTGAACGAAATAAAGAAGGCGAGGGATACGCTTATCATAAAGCACCTCACCATGGACGACGTCATCGCCGCGGTTTCCTATAACCTGGGTCTTGTCCACGGTCTGGGCGAATGCGACAATATCGACCACCTGGCAAACCGCCGCGTGCGTTCGGTGGGCGAGCTGCTTCAAAACCAGCTGCGCATCGGCTTCGGCAGGCTTGACAGGGTCATCAAGGAGCGCATGAGCATAGTTTCCGAGGACGCGGACTATAAGGCGCAGAACTTTATCAATATCAAACCCGTGACTTCGGCAATCAAGGAGTTCTTCTGCTCCTCGCAGCTGTCGCAGTTCATGGACCACCATAACCCCATAGCCGAACTTACCCACAAGAGAAAGCTTTCCGCTTTGGGTCCCGGCGGTCTGAACAGGGACAGGGCTTCCGTGGAAGTGCGCGACATCAACCACTCGCACTACGGCAGAATGTGCCCCATAGAAACTCCCGAAGGTCAGAACATTGGTCTTATTTCCTCGCTCTCCACTTTCGCAAGGGTGAACGAGTACGGCTTTATAGAAGCGCCCTACCGCAAGGTGGATAAGGAAAACGGAATCGTCACCGACCATGTGGACTATCTGCAGGCGGACGAAGAGGACAAGTACGTGGTGGCGCAGGCGAACACCCCTCTTACCGAGGACGGACATTTCGCTTCCGGCCGCGTAACCTGCCGTATCAAGGAAGACATAAGGGAAGTGGACAGCTCCACCGTCGACTACATGGACGTATCGCCCAAACAGCTCATATCGGTGGCGGCGTCGCTCGTTCCCTTCCTGGAAAACGACGACACGTCCCGCGCGCTGATGGGTTCGAACATGCAGCGCCAGGCTGTGCCGCTGCTCCGTCCCCAGGCGCCTATCATCGCCACGGGCATCGAACATAAGATAGCTTACGACAGCGGCGTTATGGTGATTGCCAAAAACGACGGCGTGGTCAAGAGCGTGAGCGCGGACAAGATAGAAGTCGAGCTGGGCGACACGAGCACGGATACTTATATCCTGCAAAAGTTCGAGCGCAGCAACAACGGTACCTGCATCAACCAGCGCCCCATAGTCACCAAGGGTCAGAGGGTAACGAAGGGTATGGTTCTGGCGGACGGTCCCGCTACCGATGACGGCGAACTTTCGCTGGGCAGGAACATACTCATCGGCTTCATGTCGTGGTGCGGCTACAACTACGAAGACGCAATACTTATCAGCGAAGACCTTGTCAAGGACGACGTATTCACTTCCATTCATATAGAAGAATACGAAACCGAGGCGAGGGACACCAAGCTGGGCGAAGAACAGATTACGCGCGACATTCCCAATCTGGGCGAGGACGCGCTCAAATATCTGGACGAAAACGGCATTATCATGGTGGGCGCGGAAGTACATTCCGGCGACATTCTGGTAGGCAGGGTCACGCCTAAGGGCGAAGCCGAGCTTACCCCCGAAGAGCGCCTGCTGCGCGCCATCTTCGGCGAAAAGGCGCGCGAGGTGAGGGATACTTCCCTGCGTCTGCCGCACGGTCAGAGCGGTATAGTCGTGGACGTGAAGATATTCACCCGCGAGAACAAGGACGAAATGTCCCCCGGCGTGAACAAGCTGGTCAGAGTTTACGTTGCGCAAAAGCGTAAGCTGGGCGTGGGCGACAAGATGGCGGGCCGCCACGGTAACAAGGGCGTTGTATCGCGCGTTCTTCCCCGTGAGGATATGCCTTTCCTGCCCGACGGCACTCCTTTGCAGATAGTGCTCAACCCGTTGGGCGTGCCTTCCCGTATGAATATAGGACAGGTGCTCGAAGTGCACTTGGGTTATGTGGCGAAGGCGCTGGGCTGGAAGGTTTCCACCCCCGTGTTCGACGGCGCGACCGAGTACGACATCAAGGAGCTGTTCAAGGAAAATAATATGCCTCTGAACGGCAAGTTCGAGCTGTACGACGGCCGTACGGGCGATAAGTTCGAAAACCCCGTAACGGTAGGCTACATGTATATGCTCAAGCTGATCCACCTTGTAGACGACAAGATCCACGCAAGAAGCATAGGCCCTTACAGCCTGGTTACCCAGCAGCCTCTGGGCGGCAAGGCGCAGTTCGGCGGACAGCGCTTCGGCGAAATGGAAGTGTGGGCGCTGGAAGCGTACGGCGCGGCGCATATACTGCAGGAAATCCTCACCGTCAAGTCGGACGACGTGGTGGGCAGGGTGAAGACTTACGAAAATATCGTAAAGGGCAACCCCATCTCCGAACCCGGCACTCCCGAGTCCTTCAAGGTGCTCATAAAGGAATTCCAGGGACTTGCGCTCGACGTGAAGGTGCTCAACGAAAACAAGGAAGAAATAGGTCTGCGTGAAAGCGTGGACGACGAGATAGAAGCGATGCCCGAAAAGGATCAGGAACCCGTTGCGGAAACCGACGAATTCGATTTGGGCGACCTGAGCGAGATGGACGGCAGTCTGTTCGGCTCGGACGATTCTCTCCCCGGCGAGTTGGGCGGGCTGGACGATGACGGCGTAAGCGGCATCGACAATCTGTTCACCAGCGGCGACGACGAGGAGTAAGGAGGTAGGTTATGTCCGAAGTAAACAATTTTGACAGCATACAAATCGGCGTGGCGTCCCCCGATCAGATAAGGTCGTGGTCGCACGGCGAGGTTACAAAACCCGAAACCATAAACTACCGCACGCAGAAGCCGGAAAAGGACGGCCTGTTCTGCGAGCGCATTTTCGGACCCACCAAGGACTGGGAATGCCACTGCGGCAAATACAAGAGAATCAGATACAAGGGCATTATCTGCGACAAGTGCGGCGTGGAAGTCACGCGCGCCAAGGTCCGCCGCGAAAGAATGGGCCACATAGAGCTGGCTTCCCCCGTGTCCCATATATGGTACTTCAAGGGCATTCCTTCGCGCATTTCCCTGTGCCTGGATATGTCCCCCAAGGACGTGGAGTTCGTGCTTTACTTTATCAAGTTCGTGGTGCTCGACCCGGGCAAGACCAATCTGCACAAAAAGCAGATTATCGACGATAAGGAACTGCGCGAAGTGCAGGACGAATTCGGTTACGGTTCTTTCCGTGCGGCAATGGGCGCGGAGGCAATCAAGGAACTGCTTTCCGAAATCGACCTGGACAAGGAGTGCGAAGAGCTGAAAAAGGAATTGCAGGATATGCAGTCCGCGGGCGGCAACAACCAGAAGCGCGCAAAGATAGTCAAGCGTCTTGAGGTGCTCGAATCCTTCCGCGTGAGCGGCAACCGTCCCGAATGGATGATTCTGGACGTAGTGCCCGTCATTCCCCCCGAACTGCGCCCCATGGTTCCCCTTGACGGCGGCAGATTCGCAACTTCCGACCTCAACGACCTTTACAGGCGCGTTATCAACCGCAACAACAGGTTGAAAAAGCTCATGGAGCTGGGCGCGCCCGACATAATCATAAGAAACGAAAAGCGTATGCTGCAGGAGGCGGTCGACGCGCTTATCGACAACGGCAGGCGCGGCAAGGCGGTCACGGGCGCGGGCAACCGCGAACTGAAATCGCTGTCCGGACTGCTCAAAGGTAAGCAGGGCAGATTCCGCCAGAACCTGCTGGGCAAGCGCGTGGACTACTCCGGCCGTTCGGTTATCGTGGTAGGTCCCGAACTCAAAATGTACCAGTGCGGTATCCCCAAGGAGATGGCGCTGGAGCTGTTTAAGCCCTTCGTCATCAAACGCCTTGTGGACGACGGCATCTGCCTCAACATAAAGACCGCCAAGAGAATTATCGAAAAGGCGCAGGAGAACAAGATTTGGGATATTCTCGAAGAAGTCATCAAGGATCACCCCGTACTGCTCAACCGCGCTCCCACGCTGCACCGTCTGGGCATCCAGGCGTTCGAGCCCGTGCTGGTTGAAGGCAGGGCAATCAAACTGCATCCTCTGGCGTGCGGCGCGTTCAACGCGGACTTCGACGGCGACCAGATGGCGGTGCACGTACCTCTTTCGATAGAGGCGAGGGCGGAGGCGAGGTTCCTCATGCTCTCCACCAACAATATACTTAAGCTTTCCGACGGCAAGCCTGTCGTTACCCCTACCCAGGACATGGTTATGGGTAGCTACTACCTGACGATAGTCAAGGAAGGCGCGCGCGGCGAAGGCAGATTCTTCCGCGACACCGACGAGGCGAAAAAGGCGTACCAGCTGGGTCAGATAGACTTGCAGGCTATGGTGCACGTCCGTATGAGCGGCGTCGACGGGGAAGGTAACCGCGTGAGCAGGATAATCCAGACCACCACGGGCAGAATCATCTTCAACGAAGCCATTCCCCAGGATCTGCAGTTCGTTCCCAGGAACACTCCCGAACAGAAGCTGTATTTGGAAATAGACTGGAACGAGCAGGGCGCGAACAGGGAAGCCGACGAAAAGGGTCTGACCGGAGAAGAGAGGGAAAAGTTCCTCCGCTCCAAGTGGAACGGCGGCAACGTGCCCGTGGGCAAGGGCGTGCTCTCGCGCATAGTGGACGCGTGCTTCAAGTACAAGGGCGCAACGGAAACTTCCATAGTGCTCGACAAGATAAAGGACCAGGGCTACCAGTACTCCACCGTGGGCGCAATCACGGCGAGCGTATTCGATATGCACGTGCCTAAGGAAAAGTACGAGATACTCGAAAAAGCGGATAAAGATATTCTGGAGATAGAAAAGCTGTACAAGCGCGGCCGCATGAGCGACGAGGACCGTTACAACCAGACGGTCAAAGTATGGCAGAAGGCGAAGGAAGAAGTGGACAAGGCGCTTATCTCCCACAAGGAGCTGTTCAACCCCATCTGGATGATGGCGGATTCGGGCGCCCGCGGTAACATGTCGCAGATTTCACAGCTGTGCGGTATGAGAGGTCTGGTGCGCGACCCTTCCGGTAAAGTCGTCGAGCTGCCTATCAAATCTTCCTACCGTGAAGGTCTTACCGTTCTGGAATACTTCATTTCCGCGCACGGCGGACGTAAAGGTCTTGCGGATACGGCTCTTAAAACGGCTGACTCCGGTTACCTCACCCGCCGTCTGGTAGACGTTTCGCAGGACGTCATCATCAATGAAAAGGACTGCGGCGACACCAAGGGCAGCGTCGTTACGGCAATCGTGGACGTTTCCGGCGCGGTCATCGAACCTCTGCGCGACAGGATAGCGGGCAGATACTGCATGGACGATATATTCAACCCCGAAACGGGCGAACTCATCGTGCCCAAGGATACGCTGCTTTCGGGCGACCAGGCAGCAGCCATCGACAAGGCGGGCGTGAAGAGCGTGCGTATCCGCTCCATTCTCACCTGTAAGACCAAGCACGGCGTGTGCGCCAAGTGTTACGGCAAGAACATGGCTTCCGGCAACGAAGTCAAGGTGGGCGAAGCGGTCGGCGTAATCGCGGCGCAGTCGATAGGCGAACCCGGTACCCAGCTGACGATGAGAACCTTCCATACCGGCGGCGTCGCGGTGTCCGAGGACATCACCCAGGGTCTGCCCCGCGTGGAAGAACTGTTCGAAGCGCGCAAGCCCAAGGGTCAGGCAATCGTCGCGGACAAGTCGGGCGTGGTGCACATAAAGGAAGAGGGCAGGAACACCGTCGTGACCATAGCTCCCGCAGAGGGCGAACCCGTGGAATACAAGTTGGTGTTCGGTCAGAAGCTGCGCGTTAAAGAGGGCGACCAGATTGCCGCGGGCGATCCCATCACCCAGGGTAACGTGTATCCCCAGGATATCCTCAGAACCAAGGGCGTCACGGGCGCGCAGGAATACCTCATCAAGGAAGTGCAGTCTGCATACCGCACCTCGGGCGTTGAAATCAACGACAAGCATACGGAAGTCATCATCAGACAGATGCTCCGCAAGGTAAGGATAGAAGAACAGGGCGATACCGATATGCTCCCGGGCGACTTCGTGGATATCTTCACCTATGAAGAAGAAAACGAAAAGACGCTGGAAGCAGGCGGCAGACCCGCAACGGCAAAGCGCATACTGCTGGGTATCACCAAGGCGGCGCTCGCCACCGAATCCTTCCTCTCCGCAGCTTCCTTCCAGGAAACCGCGCGCGTGCTTACCGAAGCAGCCGTCAAGAACAAGGTGGATAACCTCGTCGGTCTGAAAGAGAACGTCATTTTGGGTAAGCTCATTCCCGCAGGTACGGGTATGCGCCGCTACCGCAACGTGGTGGCAGTGCCCAGAAGCTACGTGGAAGGCGGCATACGCGAAGACGACATAGCCGGCAAGTTCGCAATAGAAAACGACATCACGGACGAAGATACGTCCGGCGGCGAAGAATAACGCGGAAAAACGTCAACGGGCCGCCCGCACAGCCGGGCGGCTCTTTTACGCCCCAATATATGGGGTGGTAAACGCGCGGCGCACACAAGCGGAAGAAAAAGAAAAATATTTTACAAAGATTTTACATTTATTCTTCACGTTGTGTTTGACTAAAAAAGTGCGCCCCTATATAATAAATAGGCATCGTCCGAAAGGGCACGGTGCGGGAAGTTACCGCGTTGCGGAGAATTTCCGTCCCGGCAAAGAAAGTGCGGCGCAGGCCGCATATTAAATGACGACGGTGTGACACACGAGGGCGCGTAAGCCCTAAATAAAAAGGAGAAAACAAAAATGGCAGGCAAAATCAGAATCAAGCTCAGAGCTTACGATCACAACCTTATCGACGCCGCTGCGGATAAGATAATCAGCACGGTAAAGCGTTTCGACGTAAAAGTGTCCGGTCCCGTACCGCTCCCTACCGATAAAGAAGTGGTCACCATACTTCGCGCTCCGCACAAGGATAAGGACAGCCGCGAACAGTTCGAGCTGCGCACGCACAAGAGATTGATAGACATCTACAATCCCACCGCTAAATCGGTAGACGCTCTTATGAAAGTGGATCTGCCCGCGGGCGTGGACATCAGCATAAAGCTGTAATATCAATAAGGAAAGCAACCGCCCGTTTCCCGCAAACGGAAAACGAGCGAAAATTTTTGGAGGTGAACTTTATCAATGAATAAAGCAATCATGGGTACTAAGTTGGGTATGAGCCAGGTGTTTTCGCAGGACGGCACCGTAATACCCGTAACGGTAGTGCTGGCAGGACCTTGCCCCGTAGTTCAGGTAAAGAATACGGAAAAGGACGGCTATAACGCCATCCAGATAGGTTACGGCGCTATCAAGGAAAAGAACGTCGTAAAGCCCGTCAAGGGCCATTTCGGCAAGGCAAACGTAAAGCCTATGCGCAAGCTCAGGGAGCTCCGCCTGGCGGACTGCTCGGCGTACAGCGTAGGCGACGAGATCAAGTGCGGCATATTCGCCGCGGGCGAAAAGGTGGACGTCACCGGTACTTCCAAGGGTAAGGGATTTGCCGGCGCGGTCAAGAGATGGAACCACCACATCGGTCCCAAGGCCCACGGTTCGGGCTATCACAGGGGCGTAGGTTCCATGGGCGCGTGCTCCACTCCTTCCCGCGTATTCAAGAACAAGAAGATGTCCGGCCACCTGGGCAACGAAAGGGTAACCGTGCAGAATCTCACCGTGGTAAAAGTCGATACCGAACGTAATCTCATCCTTCTCAAGGGCGCAGTCCCCGGACCTAAGGGCGGCTTCGTCGTGATCAAGGACAGCGTAAAGGCGTAAAGGAGTCATCATGAAAATAGATAAGTTTAACATGAGCGCCGAAAAGCTCGGTCAGATAGAAGTAAACGACGGCGTTTTCGGAGTGGAATTCAACGGCCCTCTGGTACACCAGGTCGTGGTGGCTCAGATGGCAAATAAAAGACAGGGCACCAAAAGCACCCTCACGCGCAGCGAAGTGCGCGGCGGCGGCAAAAAGCCCTGGAGGCAGAAGGGCACCGGCAGGGCAAGACAAGGCTCTATCCGCGCTCCCCAGTGGACGGGCGGCGGCGTAGTGTTCGCACCCAAGCCCCGCGACTTCTCCCAGAAGATAAACAAGAGAATGAAAAAGCAGGCGACGCTCTGCGCCCTGTCGGCAAAGGTCAGCGGCGGCAATTTCATCGTGGTTGACGAAATCAAGCTCGAAGAAATCAGGACCAAGGCCATAGCCGGTATGCTGGACAAGTTCGGCGTAACCTGCAAGACGCTCATCGTAACGGCGGAACACGACGAAAAGGTATATCTCTCCGCCCGTAACATTCCCGGCGTGGTAATAACGGAGGCAAACGGCGTAAACGTCTACGACCTCATGGCAAACACCAAGTGCGTTATTACCGAAGCCGCGGTAAGAAAGATAGAGCAGATGGTAGAGGAGGCTGAGTAATATGAATAACTACGATATCATCATCGAGCCTATCCTGTCGGAAAAATCCACCGACGGTATCGCCGAGAAGAAGTACACATTCAAAGTAGCAAAGTCCGCCACCAAAACGGACGTGAAGAGGGCTGTGGAAGCAGTTTTCGGCGTCAAGGTGGCTAAGGTAAACACCATTAACGTGAACGGCAAGAAGAAGAGAATGGGCCGCAGCGAGGGTATGACCTCCGCCTACAAGAAGGCAATCGTCATGCTCACCCCCGACAGCAAGGCAATCTCCTTCTTCGAAAGCCTGGCATAACAAGGAGGTTTAGTATGGCAAACGACGGAATAAAGAGATATAAACCTACATCGCCCGGTCGCCGTTTCATGACCGTTTCCAGCTTCAACGAGCTGACAGGCGAAAAACCCGAAAAAAGTTTGCTCCGCAAAGTCAACCGCACGGGCGGCAGAAACGCTTACGGCAGAATCACCGTCAGGCACATCGGCGGAGGCAACAGGGTAAAGTACAGAATAATAGACTTCAAGCGCAATAAAGACGGCATCCCCGCAAAGGTCGCTTCTATCCAGTACGACCCCAACCGCAGCGCCAACATCGCGCTTCTGAACTACGCCGACGGCGAAAAGAGATACATTCTCTGCCCCCTCGGACTCAACAAGGGCGACACGGTCGTCAGCGGTGAAAACGCGGATATCAAAGTGGGCAACAACCTGCCTCTTGAAAAGATCCCCGTGGGTACGGAAGTGCACAACGTGGAACTTCACCCCGGCAAGGGCGGCCAGATGGCGCGCAGCGCCGGCGTGAGCGCGCAGCTCATGGCTAAGGAAGGCAGATACGCCACTTTGAGACTGCCCAGCGGCGAAATGAGATACGTGCTCGTAAAGTGCAGGGCGACGATCGGCACGGTGGGCAACACCGAACACGAACTCGTCAACCTGGGCAAGGCGGGACGCAAGCGTCATATGAACGTAAGACCTACCGTCCGCGGCGTGGTTATGAACCCGAACGACCACCCTCACGGCGGCGGCGAGGGCAAATCGCCTGTCGGTATGCCTTCACCTGTTACTCCTTGGGGTATTCCTACCCTGGGTTACAAGACCCGCAACAAGAAGAACAGAAGCAACAAGTTCATAATCAAGCGTATTAACTGAGAGAGGAGATAAAAGATGAGCAGATCCGTTAAAAAAGGTCCTTACGTTGAAGAACGCCTTATCAGAAGGATAGAGGCGATGAACGAAGGCGGAGAAAAGAAAGTCGTAAAAACTTGGTCCAGATCGTCCACTATCTTCCCCGACATGATAGGACACACCATCGCCGTACACGACGGCAGGAAGCACGTGCCCGTATACGTAACCGAAGATATGGTCGGACACAAACTCGGCGAATTCGCCCCCACCCGTACTTTCAAGGGCCACGCGGGCGAAAAGACGACCGGCAGGAGGTAATAAGATGGCAACCAGAATAAGAGAAAAAGCCAAACAGCGTCAGGAAGCGCGCGACAGACGTCCTTCCGCCACCGCCAGGTTTGTGAGAATATCCCCCGATAAGGTGCGTATCGTACTAGACATCATCAGGGGAGCGGGATACGAAGAGGCCGTGGCAATACTCAAAGCCACTTCCAAGGCGGCGTGCGAACCCGTTATCAAGGTGCTCGAATCCGCAGCCGCAAACGCGGAAAACAATCTGGGTATGAGCAAGAACACCCTTTACGTAGCCGAATGCTACGCCAACGCCGGCCCCATTCTCAAAAGAGTGATGCCGCGTGCAAAGGGCAGCGCGGCGCGTATCAACAAGCGCACCAGCCACATCACCGTGGTGCTTGATACTAAGGCGGAGTAAGGAGGTAGAACATGGGTCAGAAAGTAAATCCCCACGGACTGAGAGTGGGCGTTATCAAGGAATGGGATACCCAGTGGTATGCCGACAAAAAGCACTTTGCCGACAACCTGGTGGAAGACAACAAGATAAGGACTTTCATCAAGAAAAAGTACTATAAGTGCAGCATCAGCCGCATCACCATCACCAGGCTGCTTACCGACAGCAACGCCATAGTGAACGTGAAGATATACAGCGGCAGCCCCGCCAAGCTGATAGGTAACAAGGGCGAAAACGCCAACCAGATCAAGGCGGAAATCGAAAAGATAGCAAAGGGCAAGAACGTAAGCGTAAACATCATAGAGGTGAAAAAGCCCGATCTCGATGCCCAGCTTATCGCGGAAAACATCGCAACGCAGCTGGAAAACCGCGTAGCCCACAGAAGGGCGATGAAGCAGGCGATCACCCGCGCCATGAAGGCGGGCGCAATGGGCGTTAAAACGCTCGTGTCCGGCAGACTGGACGGCAGGGAAATTGCGGGCAGCGAAAAGTATCACGAAGGATCCATTCCGCTGCAGACGCTGCGCGCGGATATAGACTACGGCTTTGCCGAAGCGCATACCACTTTCGGTATCATCGGCGTAAAGGTGTGGGTGTACAACGGAGAGGTGCTCGGAAAGGCTGTTTCCGAAGAACCCAAGAAGCAAGAGGGAGGTAACGCAAATGTTAATGCCTAAAAGAGTTAAAAGGCGTCGCGTTCACCGCGGAAGAATGACCGGTAAGGCGACCCGCGGCAATCAGGTGGCGTACGGCGAGTACGGACTGATGAGCCTGGAACCGGGCTGGATCACTTCCAACCAGATAGAAGCGGCGCGTATCGCAATGACGCGTTACACCAAGCGCGGCGGCCAGGTGTGGATAGACATCTTCCCCCACAAGCCTATAACCAAGAAGCCCGCCGAAACCCGCATGGGTAGCGGTAAGGGCAGCGTCGAGTACTGGGTGGCCGTGGTAAAGCCGGGCAGAGTTATGTTCGAGCTGGGCGGCGTGTCCGAAGAAACGGCTAAAGAAGCGCTCAGGCTTGCAATGCACAAGCTCCCCGTAAAGTGCAAGATAGTCAAGAAGGAAAGCACGGAAGTAGAAAAGGAGGCAGATAGCGATGAAAGCAAGTAAATATTTCGAAATGCCCACCGCGGAACTGCAGGCGGAGTACAATTCGCTTAAAGAAAAGCTGTTCAACCTCCGCTTCCAGCACAAGGCGGGACAGCTCGAAAGCGGAAAAGAGCTGACCAAATGCAAAAAAGACATAGCCCGCGTCCTCACCGTTCTCCGCCAGAGGGAACTGGGAATCTCCGCCGAACCGGTCAAGGCGACCAGAAAGGCGAAGAAGGCTTAAGGAGGTATAGGTCATGGAAGAAAAGAGAAATTTGAGAAAGACCCGTACGGGCGTTGTGGTAAGCGATAAGATGGACAAGACTGTCGTCGTAGCAATCAAGGAGCGCGTAAAGCATCCCCTGTACGGCAAGATAGTCAACCGTACCAAGAAGTTCAAGGTACACGACGAAAACAATCAGTGCGGCGTAGGCGACAAGGTCCGCGTTATGGAAACCAGACCTTTGAGCAAGGACAAGCATTGGAGAGTTATCGAAATAGTCGAAAAGGCTAAGTAAGGAGGCAGTCATGATACAACCGGAAACCAGATTGAAGGTGGCGGACAACTCCGGCGCCAAAGAGATAAAGTGCATCAGGGTACTTGGCGGCTCCTTCCGCAGGTCGGGTAACATCGGCGATGTGATTGTGGCTGCGGTGCAGAGCGCAATCCCCGGCGGTCAGGTCAAGAAGGGCGAGGTGGTTAAAGCCGTAATCGTCAGAACCGTCAAGGGCGTGCAGCGCAGCGACGGATCTTACATCAGATTCGACGAAAACGCGGCGGTAATCATCAACAACAACGGCGAACCCAGAGGCACCCGTATTTTCGGACCCATAGCCAGAGAACTGAGGGATAAAGGGCAGACTTACATGAAGATAATCTCCCTTGCTCCCGAGGTAATTTGAGGAGGCAGACAAATATGAGTATTTCAATTAAAAAGGAAGACGCAGTCCAGATAATAGCGGGCGCGGACAAGGGCAAGACGGGTGAAGTCATCGCCGTAATCAAGGGCGAGAAGGGCGATAAGGTAGTGGTAAAAGGCTCCAACCTTTCCACCGACAAGCACTTCGTAAAGCCCCGTAACGCCCAGCAGCGCGGCGGCATTATCGAAAAGGAAAGGGCGATAGACATTTCCAACGTTATGATAATCTGCCCTTCGTGCGGCAAGGCTACCCGCATAGCAGTGCAGGTTGGCGAGGACGAAAACGGCAAGAAGGTGAAAACGCGCGTCTGCAAGAAGTGCGGCGAATCCCTCGACAAGCGCAAGAGCGTGCGCGCCACCAAGAAGAAGGCGAGCAAGACTGCTGCGAAAAAGACCGCTACCAAGAAGACTTCTTCCAAGCAGAGCGACGAAACCAGCAAGAATTAACGGAGGAAACATAAGTGGCACAAGTAAAACAAAATCAGGTTGAGCAGGCTGGCGCAACCGATAGAGTGTACAGGATAGCGGAACTTTACAAGACTTCCGTAGCGCCCGCACTCATGGCCAAATTCGGCTATAAGAACGTGAACGAAGTACCCAGACTGGTAAAAATCGTTCTCAACATGGGTCTGGGCGACGTAAAGGACAACACCAAGAGCTTTGAACTTGCCGTTGCCGAACTGCGCGACATAGCAGGTCAGGCTCCCGCAATCACGAAGGCCAAAAAGTCCATTGCGAACTTCAAACTCCGCGAGGGTATGAAGATAGGCGCGAAGGTGACTTTGAGGGGCAAGAGGATGTACGACTTTTTCGATAAGCTCGTATCCGTGGCGCTCCCCCGCGTAAGGGACTTCAAGGGCGTACCCGCGGACTCTTTCGACGGCAGGGGCAACTACGCAATGGGTATCAAGGAACAGCTCGTGTTCCCGGAAATATCCTATGACAAGATTGAAAAGGTACGCGGCTTTGACGTGTGCATAGTCACCACGGCAAAGACGGACGAAGAGGCCAAGGAGCTGCTCACGCTGCTCGGTATGCCTTTCGTCAGGTAATGGAGGATTAGGATATGGCTAAGAAAGCAATGATAAACAAGCAGCAGAAAACGCCCAAGTATTCCACCCGTGCTTACACCAGGTGCAGAATATGCGGCAGACCCCACTCCGTGCTCAAAAAGTACGGCATTTGCAGGATCTGCTTCAGGGAACTTGCCTACAAGGGCGAAATCCCCGGCGTTAAGAAGGCGAGCTGGTAACAGGAGGTAAAGGAATATGATGACAACAGATCCCATCGCGGATATGCTCACCCGCATCAGGAACGGCCTGATGGTGGGACACGAGAGTGTGGAAGTTCCCGCTTCTAAAATGAAGGACGCCATCGCCAAAATTTTATTGGACGAAGGATATATCAAGGGTTACGAAATGAAGAAGGACGCCCCTTATCCCACTATGGTTATCGCCCTCAAGTACGGCGCTAACAAGCAAAGGGCAATAACGGGCATCAAGCGCGTTTCCAAACCCGGACTGCGCGTTTACGTGGACGTCGATCACCTCCCCAAAGTGCTGGGCGGTCTTGGTGTGGCAATTATCTCCACTTCCAAGGGTGTGATGACGGACAAGCAGGCAAGGGCTGCCCGCACGGGCGGCGAAGTGCTCGCTTACGTGTGGTAAAAGGAGGTAATGAAATGTCGAGAATAGGCAGACTTCCCATAACCGTTCCCGCAGGCGTTACCGTGACCGTCTCCCCCGAAAACGTGGTGGCAGTCAAGGGACCCAAGGGCGAACTCAGACAGGAAGTAAACAAGAAGATAACCGTTAAGGTTGACGCGGGCGTGGTGCACTGCACGCGCAGCGACGACGAAAAGCAGACCAAGGCAATGCATGGTCTTTACCGCAAGCTGATTGCCAACATGGTGGAAGGCGTCACCAACGGATACAGCAAGGGCCTTGTCATTAACGGCGTAGGTTACAAGGTGGCAAAGCAGGGCAATAAAGTGGTTCTCAACGTCGGCTATTCCCATCCCGTAGAGGTGGAAGAGCCCGCCGGCATCACTTTCGAGTGCCCCTCCGCAACCGAAATCACCGTCAGGGGTATCGACAGGTGCCAGGTAGGTCAGGTGGCGGCAAACATCAGGGCTATCCGCGTACCCGATCCCTATCACGCATACGGCATTCGTTACAGCGACGAAGTGATCGCGCGTAAGGAAGGCAAGAAGGCCGGTAAGAAATAAGGAGCGGTAGGAAAATGATAAATAAAATCGACAAAAACAGCATCAGATTGAAAAGGCACGAAAGGATGAGAAACAAGATCTCCGGCACGGCGGAAAGACCCCGCTTCAACGTGTACAGGAGCACCCGTAACATCATAGTGCAGGTCATCGACGATACCGTGGGTCACACGCTTGTGTACTGCTCCACGCTGGACAAGGATATCGCTCCGCTGGTAGAAGGCAAGACCAAGGTCGAAGCCGCGAAGATAGTGGGCGAAGCCGCCGGCAGGAAGGCGCTTGAAAAGGGCGTCACCGAAGTCGTGTTCGACAGGGGCGGATACCTCTACACCGGCCGCGTACAGGCGGTTGCGGACGGCGCGAGAGAAGCCGGACTCAAATTCTGACGGAGGAGAAGAAAATGGCTAGAAGAGAGAATAAACCCCAGGTTAAGGAAAACGAGCTGCCCAATAAGCTCATCGCTCTCAACCGCGTAACCAAGGTCGTCAAGGGCGGCAGAACCATGCGTTTTTCCGCGCTGATGGTCGTGGGTGACGGCGAAGGCGGCGTAGGCGTAGGCATGGGCAAGGCGGCGGAAGTGCCGGAGGCAATCCGTAAAGCTACCGCCGACGCAAAGCGCAACATGGTCAAAATACCCCTCCTCGGCACCAGCGTGCCCCACGAGGCGATAGGTAAATTCGGAAGCGGCAAGGTTCTCATACAGCCCGCCGGCGAAGGTACCGGTATCATAGCGGGCGGCCCCGTCCGTGCGATCATGGAAGTTGCGGGCGTGAAGGACGTACGTGCGAAGTCGCTGGGCAGCAACAACAAGATCAACTGCGTAAAGGCGGCGTTCGACGGACTCAAGCAGATGAGGTCCGCGGAAGAAATAGCTGCTCTGCGCGGCAAGACCGTTGAAGAGATTCTGGGCTAAGGAGGCGTACGGCAATGGAAAAGAAAATCAAAGTAACGCTCGTAAAGAGCCTTATCGGAAGATTGGAAAACCAGAAGGCAAACGCGGCCGCCCTGGGACTTAAAAAGATAGGCGACAGCAACATACTGCCCGACACCGACTGCACCCGCGGCATGATTAAGAAAATCAGCCACATGGTGAAAGTGGAAGAGGCTTAAGGAGGTCAGCAATGAAAATGCACGAACTTAGACCCGCCGAAGGAGCAAGGACTTCTGCAAAAAGACTGGGCAGAGGCATAGGTTCCGGGCTGGGCAAGACTTCCGGCAAAGGACATAAGGGTCAGAACGCGCGCAGCGGCGGCGGAGTAAGACCCGGCTTCGAAGGCGGCCAGATGCCCCTTGTGAGGCGTATCCCCAAGCGCGGATTCAATAACAGATTCAGGAAAGTATATTCCATCGTCAACATTTCGGCGCTGGAAGCTAAATTCGAAAACGGCGCGGTCGTCGACGCTGAGGCGCTTATCGTAAGCGGCATACTCAGCAAGATAGAAGACGCCGGCGTTAAGGTGCTGGGAGGCGGCGAACTGACCAAAGCCCTCACCGTTAAGGCCGACAAATTCAGCGCCTCGGCGAAAGAAGCAATAGAAAAGGCAGGCGGCAGCGTAGAGGTGTTGTAATATGTGGCAGACAATCGTCAACGCGTTCAGGGACAAAGAAATCAGGAAGAAGATCTTCATTACGTTCGGTCTTCTGCTTGTATTCCGCATCGGATGCTATATTCCGTTGCCGGGACTGGACGTTGCGGCTTTGCAAAGCGCCGCAACCGACTCTAACGACCTTATCGGGGTCATGAACCTGATCTCCGGCGGATCGTTGCAAAACGGCACATTGTTTGCTCTCGGCGTACTGCCGTATATCAACAGCTTCATTATAATGCAACTGCTCACCCTCATAATTCCCCCGCTTGACAGACTGTCCAAGTCGGGCGAAGAGGGCAGAAAGAAGATAACCCAGATCACCCGTTACGTCGCCATCGTTCTCGGCGTCGTACAGTCGATAGGTATCTGCGTTACTTACAGGGAATACGTCGAACAGATATGGGGTACCCCCTGGGTGTCCTACATCGTGATAGTGGTGCTTCTTACCGCAGGTTCCACCTTCGTTATGTGGCTTTCGGAAAGAATTACCGAATACGGCATAGGCAACGGCTCTTCCCTGATAATCTTCACCGGTATCATCGCCACCTTCGGCAGCTCGCTCATCTCGGCGTTCGGCACGGTAGGCGATAACGTAAACAATATCTGGTATATCCTCGGATACCTCGCGGTGGTCATTCTGCTGTTCGCGTTCATCGTATTCATCGACGGCGCCGAACGCAGGGTAAGGGTCAACTACGCCAAGCAGGTGAAGGGTAACAAGATGTACGGCGGCCAGTCCACCGTAATACCGATAAAGGTGAACGGAAGCGGAGTTATGCCCATCATATTCGCGTCTTCATTCCTCATGTTCCCCTCGATAATCGTATCCTTCTTCGAAGGTACGTCGTTCGCGAACTTCTGGAACCGGTACATCGGTATGGGCACTCCCGTCTACTACGTGTTCATGTTCCTGTTCATCATCTTCTTCGCGTACTTCTATGCGCAGATACAGTTCAACCCCATGGACGTGGCGCGCAACCTGCAGCAGTACGGCGGAACGATACAGGGCGTGAGACCGGGTAAACCCACGGGCGAATATCTGGCGAAAATAAACAACAGGCTGACCTTCTTCGGAGCGCTCTTCCTCGCGTTTATCGCCATAATCCCCACGTTTGCGTTCAACGCGCTCGGTCAGTCGATAGGTATGTCCTCGGCGTTCAGCGCAACCGGTATGCTGATAGTGGTCAGCGTGGCTCTGGAACTCGACAAGCAGCTCGAATCCCAGATCATGATGAAGCACTACAAAGGATTCCTCAAATAATAATATGGCAAATATAGTATTGCTGGGAGCGCCCGGCGCGGGCAAAGGCACGCAGGCGGCGCTCATAAAAGAAAAATACAATCTGCCCCACATCTCCACGGGCGACATCTTCCGTAAGAACATACGCGAAGGCACGCCCCTCGGAGTTCAGGTGAAGGCGATAATCGACCGCGGCGAGCTTGTCCCCGACGAGCTTACCGTTGCGCTTGTAAAGGACAGGCTGGCGCAGCCCGACTGCAAGGACGGATATATCCTTGACGGATTTCCCCGCACCATTGCCCAGGCGGAAGCGCTGGAAGGCTTTTCCAAAGTTGACATGGCCATCAATATAGCCGTGGAAAACGAGGCGGTGATCGGCAGGATCGCCGGCAGGCGTATGTGCAAATGCGGCGAAACGTATCACGTAAGCACCTACGACAGGGAAGACTGCGCCAAGTGCGGCTCAAAGCTGTACCAGCGCGACGACGACAGGGAAGAAGTGGTGCGCGAAAGGCTGCGCGTGTACGACGAGCAGACCAAGCCGCTCATCGACTTTTACGCAAACCGCAATCTGCTCCGCACCGTGGACGGAAGCGGCGGCGTGGACGCCACGTTCGAACTGGTCTGCAAGGTGATAGATGGTAACCGTTAAATCCGCGCACGAAATCGAGCTTATGCGCAAGGCAAACCAAATCGTGCGCGATACGCTCGATTTGGTGGGCAGGGAGATAAAGGCGGGCATGACCACCGCGCAGGTGGATAAACTCGTGTACGACTACATAACTTCCTGCGGCGCAAAGCCCTCCTTTCTGGGTTACGAGGGGTATCCCGCTTCCGCCTGCGTTTCCATAAACGAAGAGGTGGTGCACGGAATACCTTCTCCCAGGCGTTTTATCGAAGAAGGCGACATAGTCAGCGTGGACGTGGGCAGCATATACAAGGGCTACAACGGCGACGCGGCAAGGACCTTTATGATAGGACAGGTGGACGAAGAGAAGAAAAAGCTGGTGGAAGTCACCAGACAGTCTTTCTTCGAAGGCGTCAAAGTCTTAAAAGACGGATGCAGGCTGGGCGATCTGGGCTGGGCTATCCAGTCTTACGTGGAAAGCAACGGCTTTTCCGTCGTAAGGGCGCTCGTGGGGCACGGCATAGGAACGGATATGCACGAAGATCCTTCCGTACCCAACTACGGCACTCCCGGAAGAGGCATGAGGCTTAAAGCCGGCATGACGATAGCAATAGAACCCATGGTCAACGCGGGCACTTTCGACGTGAAGGTGCTTTCGGACGATTGGACGGTGGTCACGCGCGACGGCAGACCTTCCGCCCATTACGAAAATACGGTGGTAATCACGCAGGACGGCTGCGAGATACTGTCGCTGTGAGGCGGATATGGAGTATATACCCGAAGCGGGCGACATAGTAATATCCAAAGCGGGGCACGATACGGGCAGGGCGCATATCGTGCTGGCGAACATGGGGAGCATGGCGCTTATTGCCGACGGCAAAAGGCGGCTTGTATCCGCGCCTAAAAGTAAGAACGTGAAGCACCTGAGGAAGGTGGGAAACGCGCTCGCTCAGAGCATAAAAGACGGCACCGTGACGGACAAGGAGATACGCGCGGCGCTGAAACAAATAAACGGAGGGTGCTAATGTCCAAGGACGACGTTATCGAGGCGGAAGGCAAGGTGATCGAGGTTTTACCCGGCACCAAATTCAAGGTCGAGCTGACCAACTCGCACGTGATCACGGCGTATCTGTCGGGAAAGTTGAGAAAGAACTATATCAAAATTCTCGAAGGCGACACCGTAAAAGTAGAACTCAGCCTGTATGATCTTACCAAGGGAAGGATCACATGGCGTAACAAGAACTAGGAGGATAAAAACATGAAAGTAAGACCGTCTGTAAAGCCTATGTGCGACAAATGCAGAGTAATCAAGCGTGACGGAAAGGTAATGGTCATCTGCTCCAAGTACAAGAAACACAAGCAGAGGCAGGGCTGAGTGGTGAATTTTGCCCAAAAGGGGTAAAATTTCTTGCCAAGCGGCGAAAAAGGTGGTATAATACCATAGCATTATTCGCAAAGAGGATGCGGCTGAATAGGGTACATTCCGCAAATACTCCCCTATCAATCCTTGAAGGCGACTAAAATTATTGCAAGATAAATTTTGGAGGTAATTTCATGGCACGTATTGCCGGCGTGGACTTGCCACGCGAGAAGAGAGTTGAGATCGGGCTTACCTATATCTTCGGAATAGGCAGAGCTACGTCCGACAAGATACTCGCAGATACGGGTATCAACCCCGACACCCGCGTCAAGGATCTGACCGAGGACGAGGTTAGCAAAATAAGGGAATACATCGACCACAACAACATTCTTGTTGAGGGCGATTTACATCGTGAAATCAAGCTGAACATCAAGAGATTGACGGAAATAGGTTGCTACAGGGGCGTAAGGCACCGCAAGGGTCTGCCCGTGCGCGGCCAGTCCACCAAGCAAAACGCACGTACCCGCAAAGGTCCCAAGAAGACCGTAAGCCGTAAGAAGAAGTAAGGAGGTTAAAAATGGCAGCAGCAAAAAAGACCGCTTCGGCGGCAAAAAAGCGTAGCACCGTAAAGCGCCGTGTTGAGAAAGGCTGTGCGCATATTCACGCTTCCTTTAATAACACGATAGTAACCATAACCGACACTCAGGGCAACGCGATTTCCTGGTCCAGCTCGGGCAAGATGTCGCTGCGCGGTTCCAAGAGGAGCACGCCTTTTGCGGCCCAGATAGTTGCCGAGGACGCGGCGAAAGTTGCCGTCGACTGCGGCATGAAGAGTGTTGAAGTTTACGTGAACGGTCCCGGATCGGGCCGCGAATCCGCGATTAGAGCATTGGCAAACGCCGGGCTTGAGGTAACCCTTATCAAGGACGTTTCCCCCATTCCCCACAACGGTTGCCGTCCCCCTAAGCGCAGAAGACTGTAAGAGGAGGTAATTTCAAATGGCTAAATATACCGGTCCCGCTTGCCGTCAATGCAGGCGCGAAGGAGAAAAATTGTTCCTGAAGGGCAGCAGATGCCTTTCCCAGAAGTGCGCTTTGGAGCGCCGTCCCAATCCTCCGGGCGTTCACAAGAATACCCGTAAGAAGGCTTCCGAATATTCCACCCAGCTGAGGGAAAAGCAGAAGACCAAGAGGTTCTACGGGCTTTGCGAAAAGCAGTTCAAGGGCTATTTCGACAAGGCAAGCAAGATGCGCGGCATGGCGGGTGAAAATATGCTCGTTCTGCTCGAACGCCGTCTGGACAACGTAGTGTTCAGAATGGGTCTGGCTTCTTCCAGGGCACAGGCAAGACAGATAGTAAACCACGGTCTTATCACCGTGAACGGTCAGCGCGTGGACATTCCTTCCTTCCTCGTCAAGAAGGGCGATGTCGTCGCGGTAAAGGAGAACAAGACGGACAAGAAGGTGTTCGCCGAAATAAAGGACGGCACCGCAAAATACGCTACCGCGGCATGGCTCAACTTCGACGCGGAAAAGCTCACCGCTACGGTGGTGGAACTGCCTACAAGGGCGGATGTCGGCGAACATATCGAAGAGCACCTCATCGTCGAGTTGTACTCCAAGTAAGATAGGGAGGATATAAGCAATGATAGAGATAGTAAAGCCCCGGGTAGACGTGGAAGATATCGTCGAAGGAAAGGAAAGCAAGTTTACCGCAGAGCCTCTGGAACGCGGCTTCGGTCAGACGCTGGGCAATTCTTTGAGGCGTATCCTGCTGGGTGCACTGCCCGGCGCGGCGCCCGTCGGCATAAGGATAACGGGCGTCAACCACGAATTTTCCACTATCGAAGGCGTGAAGGAAGACGTTACGGAGATTATCCTGAATATCAAGGGTCTTGCAGTTAAGGCGCATACCGACCAAAGGGATTTCAAGCAGATTGCGACCATCCGCAAGTACGACGCCGGCGTGGTAACGGCTGCGGATATACAGCATTCTTCCGATATAGAAATCCTCAACCCCGATATGTACATCTGCACGCTGGACGAGGGCGCAAAGCTGGAAATGGACATCACCATCGGCGTGGGTCGCGGTTATGTGAGCGCCCATGACAACAAGGATGAAACCCAGCCTATCGGCTACATCCCCGTGGACAGCATTTTCTCTCCCGTGGAAGCTGCCAGCTACACCGTGGAAAACGCACGCGTGGGTCAGAACATCAATCTGGACAAACTCACCGTGTACGTAAAGACGAACGGCACCGCCAGCCCCAAGGAAGTCATATCCCTTTCCGCCAAGATTATGTCCGATTACGTGGACGTGTTCGTAAGCCTGGTGGAAAAGATGAAGTCGCAGGAAATTCTCGTCAGCCAGGACGATGAAAAGCAGACGAAGAAGCTGGAAATGAGCATAGAAGATCTCGACCTTTCCGTCAGGTCTTACAACTGCCTGAAGAGAGCGGGCATCCACACCGTCCAGGATCTGGTCAAGAAGTCGGAAGACGATATGCTGAAGGTGCGCAACCTTGGCAAGAAGTCGCTCGACGAAGTTATGAACAAGCTGCAGGAACTCGGCTTTAACCTGCGCAACAAGGAAGAGTAGGAGGCTATTTAAGCGATATGAGAAAGTTAGGAAGAACCGCTGAGGCGAGAATGGCTATGATCCGCACGCAGGCGTCCGAGCTGCTGTGGTACGGCAAGTTGGAAACTACCGTGGACAGGGCAAAGGAAGTGCGCAAGCTCGCGGAAGCGATGATAACCCTTGCCATGGATACGTACACCGACACCGTAAAGGTGACCAAGACCGTAACCAACAAGGAAACCAAGGTAAAAGAGCAGAAGGAATTTGTCAACGACGGCGTTAAAAAGCTGAACGCGCGCCGCGTTATGATGGCAAACCTCCGTGACCTGAGGGAAGAAAAGCCCGAGGGCGAAAAGATGAGCGTGTTCAAGGAAAGGACGAAGGACGTCAACCATCCCCTTATCGAGAAGATGTTCAACGTGCACGCGCCTTTCTATGCAAAGCGCGCTGAAGCGTTCGGACGCAAGGGCGGCTACACCCGTATCCTTAAAACGGGCAACCGCCGCGGCGACAACGCGGAAACCGTTATCATCGAGCTGGTCAAGAATATGCCCGCCGAAAAGAAGTAATAACTTCTTGCAAGCAATTACCGGCCGCCTTTCGGGGCGGCCTTTTTTTGCATTTTCTATGATTCGTTCTGCCAGCGGCAGGGGGGATAAAACCCGATTGCTTTCTTCGCAGAGTAATCAGCGCGCGGTGGCACACCGCTTGAAATGAAAATATAATTATGATATAATGCAGATACGGACGAGTGTATGCCGTAAACGAGGTGATATTATGTATTGTCATAATTGCGGAAAACAGGTGGGCGACAATTCCAGATTCTGCCGCTATTGCGGCGCGGATCTGCGCGAAGGAGCGAGCAAGCACGAGCAAGGCGGAACTGACGCGGCGGACGAACAGGGCGCGCAGGAGAAAAAGAGCGACGACCTTTTCGGTTTTAACGCGCAAAACGGCGGACAGCAAGGCAGCGGCGGCTATAACGCGCCGCCTCCGCAGTACACGCGCTATACCGACCCGGACGACAGGCGTTCGGTCGGATTCGGAGTGCTGGGCTTTTTTATTCCGCTGGTAGGTTTTATTTTGTGGCTGGTGTGGCGCGACAGTATGCCTCAAAGGGCGCGTTCATGCGCAATAGGCGCGCTGGTCGGCGTGATAGTGTACGTGATATTCGCCATTATCAGCGTGGTGCTCAGTCTGACTTTCGCCGCCGACATATTCGAGGAATATTACTATTATTATTCTTACTGAAAAGGCGCGCCGCCTATTGAAAAATCGTAATTCGGAAACAGGGAGGAAATATTATGTATTGCGACAATTGCGGAAAGCAGATAGAAGAGGACTCCGTGTATTGCAGGCATTGCGGTCGCAAGGTCGGCGGAGGGGCGGAGAATCCGAACAGGCCGCCCACGGGGCTTTATTATGCGGAGGACAAGAGCAGCGCAGGCGGAGCGGCGCTCGGGTTTTTCTTCCCGGTAGCCGGCATTATACTGTGGCTGGTGTGGCAGGATAAGTACAGAAAGCGCGCCACGTCCTGCGGAAAAGGCGCTTTGGCGGGCGTAATAGTTTCCGCGGTGATAGTGTTCATTACGTTCATCATTATGCTTGCCATGATGTAAAAGGAGTATATGGCGGAAGATAAGAAGGCGGCGGAAGAAGAGCTTCCCGCCGCAGATACAGGCGATATTGCGGAAGAGGGCGCTTCGGCGGAAGAAAAGGCTGAAGCGTGCGGCAATTTGTCCGCGGATGAAGGCGGCAGTTCCGTCCGCGCGGAGTTCGGGGTGAGTTCCGACGGCACGGCGGACGTGCGTCCGCGTTTCGGAGAGGATAAGTATTCGTTTTTGTGGGGACTGCTTTCCTTCTTTGCGCCCGTAGTGGCGTTCGCCCTGCGCAACCTCTGGCGCAGGAGTTATCCCATGCGCGCAAAGTCCATGCTCATAGGCAGCATATTGGGGATAGTTTTCTATATCGCCCTGTTCGTTACGGCAATCGCGCTTATTGTCACGCGAGTGATTCTTTCAAAGCGGTTTATGTAAAAATATGCACAAAAACTTGAGCCGATAAGTTGACAGATTTGTCAAAGACCCGTGAAAAGTATGTTTTTCGCGGGTATTTTTATGCAAAATAAAGTTGTAAGACAAGCAATTTTATGGACAAAAACGCACAACGTTTCCGAATGGGGTGGAATTTAACCGCGCGTGATAACAGTATGATTTGCGTGCTTCCTTTTTTTGCCATAAAATATGCACCTCCAAAAGTCTGTCCAACTTTTGGGGTGCATATCATTTGCCCGAGGCTAGGTATAACAGATTACCGTATAAAAAGTTCAGTTTTTAAGCGAGTGGGTGGGGGCGGGGATTCTTCCTCCGCGGCTGATAAATACCGCCGGGGACTTGCGGTTTACTTCCATTATGGGCGCTTCACCCAGAAGTCCGCCGAACACGGCGCGCTCGCCCGCCTTCTTGCCGTAAACGGGGATAACGCGCACGGCGGTGGTCTTGGTATTTATCACGCCTATGGCTATTTCGTCCGCTATCATGGCGGAGATTATCTCTTCGCTTACGTCGCCGGGTATGGCTATCATATCCAGTCCCACGCTGCAAACGGCGGTCATCGCTTCCAATTTTTCAAGGGTAAGGCAGCCTTCTTCCGCCGCGCGTATCATGCCCGCGTCCTCGGAAACGGGTATAAACGCGCCCGAAAGTCCTCCGACGTGGCTGCTTGCCATAATGCCGCCTTTCTTGACTGCGTCGTTGAGCATTGCCAGGGTGGCTGTCGTACCGTATGCGCCCACGCTTTCCAGACCCATTATTTCCAGAATCTGCGCCACGGAATCGCCCACGGCGGGAGTGGGGGCGAGGGAAAGGTCGACTATTCCGAATTCCGCGTCAAGGCGTTTGCTGGCTTCTTTCGCCACAAGCTGGCCCACGCGGGTAATCTTGAACGCGGTTTCCTTTATCACCTCCGCGACCTGGGTGAGGTTGAACCCGTCGCACTGTTTGAGCGCGTGCGCCACAACTCCGGGGCCGGAAACGCCCACGTTTATCACGCAGTCCGCTTCGCCCGCGCCGAGGAACGCGCCCGCCATAAACGGATTGTCCTCAACTGCGTTGGAAAATATTACCAGCTTGGAACAGGCGCTGCTGTCCGTGTCGCGCGTGAGGTAAGCCGCCTGTTTTATCAGTTTGCCGCAAAGAGCGACCGCGTCCATATTTATGCCCGCTTTCGTGGAAGCCACGTTCACGCTGGAACATATCTTGGAAGTGGAGGAGAGCGCTTCGGGTATGGAGAGCAAAAATTCCCGTTCGTACGGGGTCATGCCCTTGTGTACCAGCGCGGAATATCCGCCCAAAAAGTCTATGCCCGTTTCGCTTGCCGCCCTGTCCAGGGCTTTGAGCGCCTGCATATGTCCCTTGCCGGCGGCGGTCACAAGGCTTAAAGGGGTGATGGATATGCGCTTGTTTACGATGGGCACGCCTATTTCCGAAGATATGGAATTGCCCACGGCGACCAAATTGCCCGCCTTGCGCATTATCTTGTCGTAAATTTTGTCCGCGGTGCGTTTTGCGCTGTCCGTAATGCAGTCGAACAGGCTTATGCCCATGGTTATGGTGCGCACGTCCAGGTGTTGGTGCGACACCATGTTGATAGTTTCTATTATCTCGCTTCCCGTGTACATAGCTACCTCAGATGTTGTCGCTTGCAAGGCTTACTTTGTGCATGGCGTCGAAAATCTGCTGCGACTGTATGCGTATTTCCACGCCCGTATTTTTGCCCAGCAGCGAAAGGCGCTCCGCCGCTTCTTCGAAAGAAAGGGCGCAGTCCTTCATATCCACCGCCATTATCATTGTGAAGTAGTCCTGCAGAATCGTCTGCGAGATGTCCTCGATATTTATGTCCATATCGAAAAGTTCGCCCGAAACACGCGCGATAATGCCTTTTTTGTCCTTACCAATAACAGATACTATGGCTTTCATATTTCTCCTCAGTATACGTTTACCACTTTGCCTATGACCCAATCCGACAAAATCGCGCCGTAGTTGTGGGAATCGTATGAATTGTTTCTGTTGTCGCCCAACACGAAAAGCTCGCCTTCGCCCAGGGTGAATCCGTTTGTTATCATTTCGTATATCTCCGTGCTGTCGCAGGTGAAAGGGGAGACGTAATCGCTTTCGTACACGGTCTGAAGAACGTAATCTTCTTCAAGCGCTTCCCCGTTGACCACCCACGTTTCGCCGTTGAACATGACGGTGTCGCCCGCCACGGCTATAACGCGCTTCACGGGCGGATATTCCGCATTGGGGCGGTCGAATAAGATTATGTCGCCGCGCTCTATGGTAAAGCCTACTTTCCGCACCATTATGTGGTCGCCGTCCTGCAGGGTGGGCATCATGCTCTCGCCCGAAACTACGTAGGGCGTGACCACGAAAAACAGCACGATAAGCGTGATTACCAGCGCAACCAGAATAACGGCGATTGCCGTCGTTACGCCGATATTTATTCTTCTTGATTTAGCGGAAGGCTGACGCTCTTCAGGTCCGCTTCCGGAATTATCCGTCATCTCTCACCACTTTTTTCAGCGACTTTCCGAATGTGAGCAAATCCAGCATCACCACTCTGCCGCATTTCAGGCATTTAATCTTTACGTCCGCGCCCGTGCGCACCACTTCCCAAAGGTTTCCGCCGCAGGGGTGCGACTTTTTCATCACGACGATATCGCCCACTTCCGCGCGCTTTACGTCCATAATATATTGTTCAGCATTACGCCGTTTACGTCGCACACGGTCAGGCGCTTTACCGTATTCCACGTCTTCAGGGCGCGCAGCTTGTCGTCCTTGAAGTCGGCGCACGCGCGGGTCACCGTCGTCCATTCGCCCGGGGTAGTATATACGGCGGTGCGGTATACGGCGGGACCTCCGTCCTTCATGGCGGTAAGTTCCATCACCACTTCGCGCCCGGTTTTGCAGTATACGTCGAAGCGCAGCATAGTGCCGTCTTCCTTGGAAATATTGAAGTCGCCCACGGCGAAAGTCGTCAGATCGCCGCCGCCGGCGGTAAGACCCAGAATGTCAAGTCCGCCCGCTTCCAGCTTGGGTTCGAATTCGTTTACAAGTCCGTGCACGCCCGTCACCGTCCAGTCGGAAAGGGGATGGCGCTTGTCGTAGAGTATGCGCGTACTGCGGCATTTTATCCGTTCGCCGCCCTCCGGTTTCACCGCCTGCACGGGTGAACAGAATATCTCGCCCGCGTCGTACTTCGCGCGCAGATAGGCGAATACCATCTGCGTATCGGGGTAAAGCGGCACTTCCGCCGTGCCTTTTCCTGCGGGGGTGACGTCCATGGCGCGCCAGTGGCGCAAATCGGAGTATAGCTCGTCGTATGCGTACACCAGCTGCAATTCTATCGTCTTGCGCGGATTGGACAGTTTGAATTCGAATTTTCCGCCTTCTCCCGAATAGGCGAGTTCGGGCGGCTTGGAACAGGGCTTTTCACCCAGAATCTGCCATTGCGCCCAACGCTTTACCGCGGAAACCGCGTCCGTGGAAAAAGTGGTCGTCCTGCCCGCGTCGTAAAAACGGTACACGGGGCTTTCTATCACTTTCAGCGTGGATTCCACCCTGTCGAGAGGTGAAAAACGCGAATTAGTGGTGCCCAGATAGAGTACTGGGCAGCTGACGTACTTCGCGTAAGTCTGCGGAGCGTAGCCGATGACCCACGCTTCGCTTTCTTCGCTCAGCACGAAGTCGCCGTCCTCTCCGGCGTATTTGGGCAGATTCTTCAGCTCGTGCCAGCCGGCGCTCTGTATGGGCGCGACGGCGGTTATGCGCTTGTCGAAAGCCGCGGTAAGCCAGGCGATGTCGGCGCCCGTCCCATAGCCGATGAGGCAGAGTTTTTTGCACGGGCAAAGACTGCGCGCAAAGGTGATGACCCTGTGGCACATACGCACCCAATGGTACATACAGGTATCGTACGAGGTGGGAAAAGCCTTGTATCTCCGCTCTTCTTCCGTGCGGAAGTTGGCGTAAGATATGCTTTCGGGATAGTGCGAATATACGCTTTTTTCCGAGGTGTTTCCGTTGTAATCGAAGGTGAGGGCGGTTATACCCAGTTCCGCCATATCGCGCAGATATTCGTCCTTGACGGAATTGTATCTGCCGTCGTCGGCAAGTACGGCGCATGAACAGGAGCCTTCGGGTATAAAGCCCTTTACGAAAGTCCTTGCCTTTCCGTCGGGTGCGCTGAAAGCGGTTATGTACGCTTCCATATAAGTCAGTCCGCCCTGTTTTTCGTAGCGCAGGAAGGAAGGTTCCAGAGCAAGCGCTTCCGGATCGTAGTCCTGCCAAAGGCGAACGGGTGTCAAAACGGTTGTTTCCATACACTCTATTATACCACAAATAAGAAAAATTGCAATAATAATCGCGCGCGGTCATAAACAATTAATATAGGCTGTATAATATGTCGGAGGCTGACATGGAAAACTTTGACGACATTCCCGACGAAAATACGATGGATATGATGAACCGCGCATACGCCCGGGCACGCGTGAGGAGCGCCGCGGCGGAGAATACCGCCGCAAACGTATTGCCCGCGCATTGCAAAGAAAGCGCGCGCGAGTGCGTAAGGCGGTTTACGCGCGTAAACGCCTGCGTGCGGGCGTTTTTCGAACGCTCGGCAAGGGGGCGCGGTCTGCTGCGCGAACTTCTGCCCATGTCGGAAAACCTGCTGGCGCGCGCGTGCGATCTTGCCGGCTGCGGCAAAGAAGAGGAGAATATTCCGCTCGCAAACGCCGCCGTGTGCCGCAGAACGCTGACGGAAAGTCTGAACGCGGCGATAATCCTTCTGTGCAGACTGTCCGCATATTCCGCCGCGGCGCGCGACCTTACCGTGGACGCGCTCGCCTTAGCCTATCTCGTGTCGGAGATATAAAACATTTTCGGCAAAATTCCGCAAAATATCCCTTATTCCGACTTGCTTTTACGCAATTTTACCCGCCGGATATGATACCATCATTCCGATATGGAAAATAAGGAGAGCAAGGGGACTTTACGCGCCGTAATAGCGGACGACTTTGCGCAGACGATAGCCGCCTGCGTGGAGGAAATTCTGCCTTCGGGGCATATCGGAATAGCTTTCGAATCCGCCGACGCTCCCGTCGCGGACGATATAGAAGGCGCCCTAGGAACGCAAAAATTCAAAATCAGCCGTTTTTCCTACGCGGACGACACTCCTCCTTCGCAAGAGGCGGCGGAAGATATCGTAAACGCCGCGGAAAGCATACGCCTGCTCGTATGCGCGGGGAACAATATTGCGGACGTGGTCAAATTCGCCGCCGGGGAAAAGGGAGTGCCGTGGATACTGTGTCCCTCGGGTCCCGACATTCTGCCCGCCGCCGAACCGTTTGCCGTGCTCGGCTGGGGAGCGCTCGCGGGCTACCGCCGCGCGAACGCGCCCGCGGCGATTGCGGCGGACAGGGCGCGCATGGAGCGCGCTTCGGGGCGCGAAAAGGCGGCGGCGTACGCTTCCTTATATGCCGAACGCCTGCATTGCGCGGAATACGAGTGCGAAAATCTGCTGTTCGGAAGGGGGAATAAAAGCACGACCGCGCTTGCCGACGTGTGCGCCTCCGCGCTGAAAGAAGGGGAAAATCTGGCGGAATACTCGCTTAAAGCCGCCATCGAAAGACAGAAAAGCAACCTGAAAGGGGAAGGTTCGGCGCGCAGATTCGCACGGATAATCTCCGCGGTGAGCGACGACGGAAGGAGCGTAAGCGAAAACTGCTTTGTCTGCGCGCGCGTACTTACCGAAATATACTGTATGTCGCTGGCTTACACGGGTACGGACGTGTTCGTTCCGCCCGACAGACCCGCCTGCGCGGCGGCCTTGGGTAGAATGGGCGGCGGCGACAAGCTCACGCTCATTTCGGGACTGGAAAAGGGAGGAAACTTCGAACGCACCGCCTACGTCATGGAAGAATACCGCACGGATATGCTCGCCCTTTTGGAAAGTCTGAAGGAAAACGCCGCGGAATTTTCACGCACTTTCCGCCGTATGTACGACGACGCCGGATTCTGGCTGGGCAAGTACGTGCGCCCGTCCGACCTCATGTATCTGGCTTCGCTCGCGCTTCCGCTTATGGACAGAAATTCGCTCGCCGGAGCCGTTGCGGACAAGGCTCTTACCTGCTTTCTCGCTTAATCCGCCCTGCTTGCGCCCAGCGCCGCTATCGCTCCGTCAGAACACGCTGTCACTATCTGTCTGACTTCCTTGCTCACGTTGTCGCCCGCGGCGAACACGCGGGGCAGGGACGTGCGCATTCCGCTGTCAGTTTTGACATAGCCGGAGCCGTCTTTTTCCACCCCTGCTATAAGTTTTTGATCGGGTTTTCCGCCTATCGCCACAAATATGCCGTCTACGGGAAGAAGCGTTTTTACGCCGTTTTCGTCAATGATAATGCCGTTTACCTTATCTTCGCCCGCAATTTCGGCGGGAGTGCAGTTCAGGTGCTCGACTATATTCGGCGTGGCGCGCAGCTTTTCCACTAAGGAAGCCTCCGCGCGGTAGGAATCGCGGCGGTGGATTACGTGCACGCTTTTGCACATGGCGGCAAGATATATCGCTTCCGAAAGCGCGCTGTTGCCGCCGCCCACAATGGCGACGTCTTTGCCGCGGTACAGCGCGCCGTCGCAGGTGGCGCACCATGAAACGCCTCTGCCGTCGAGCCTGTCCTCGCCGGGCACGTTCAGGCGCGAACGCACGGTGCCCGTGGCTATAACCGCCGCTTTGGCAGAGTAAACGCCCGCCGCCGTGGTAAGTTCCACCGCGTCTCCGCTTTTTATTTCCGTCACTTCCTCGTTGATGAATTCCGCGCCGGCGGCAGTCGTCTGCTCAAACATTTTCTGCGCCAGATCGAAGCCGCCTATCTCGCTTTCGGCGGGATAGTTGTCTATCAGGTGGGCGTTCACCATCTGTCCTCCGGGGAAGTTCTTTTCGAAAAGCGCGACGCTCTTTCCCGCCCTGCACGCGTATATAGCCGCCGTCATGCCCGCAGGACCCGCTCCGATTACCGCCACGTCGTAAACTTTCATCTGCCTTTTCTCCTTGCGCAAAAGTACTCTTTCTTAAAGTATATCACAGTAAAAGCAAATAATTTGCGGCATTTGCAACAAATTTTTTACGCCAGCTTGCCTTTTTATGTGTAAAAAATACTTTGCATTGCGCGCGAATTATGCTATAATATCACTAATTTCTGTATGGAGGAAATTTTATGAGAAAGAAATTACTTATTGCCGTAATAATTGCGGTAGTTGCTGTGATAAGCGTTGTAGGTCTTGCGGCTTGCGATCCTTATGCGGACTATGATTATGCTGTAGCAATTATTCAACCTGATACGCACGAGGCGTTGGGTAAGACTTACGATGGGTTCAAAGATAAGCTTTCCGAAATGATGGAAGCAGAAAACAAAACCATATATTTTGATTTTCAAAATGCACAAGGCAGTGCGTCTGAACAGGTTTCATTTATTGAGAGCTTTGTAAATAAGAAACCTGATATTATATATGCAATAGCAACAGCTGCTGCAAATACCGCGGCGCAAAAAACTGCCGGCACAGGCATAAATGTCATTTTTAACGCAGTGACCGATCCTACGCTCGAAAGTGCCAAAATAGTGGAAGATTGGAATGCGCCGGGCGCCAATGTAACGGGTGTTTCCGATATGAATCCTGTTGCAAAACAATTGCAAGTAATGAAACTCCTCATGGGCAACAGGGAAAAATTTAAGATAGGTGTGCTTTACACGACTAGCGAACCTAATTCTATAACGCAGTATGATATGTTGGCAGAAGAGTGTATACAGCAGGGTATTATTGAAAATAAAGAAGAAATAGTCGTTAAGACAATAACTAATGCCAGCGATATTAGTTCGGCAATATTCAGCAGTTTCAAAGACGAAGGGGTTGAAATAGTATATATCCCTACCGACAACGTGTTAGCTAGCAATGCCGCTAATGTACATCAGGAAAACCTTCGTGATGCAAAATTGCCAATCGTTTGCGGCGAAGCAAGTATGAATTCGTTATGCGGTATAGCAACTGTAAGTGTCGACTATTATCAACTCGGAATTATGGCGGCAGAAATGGCGTTTGACATTCTTGTTAATGGTAAAAATCCTGCAGAAATGCCGGTGCGTACTCAACAGTCAGGCTTTTCGTATTCGATAAATGAAAGTATTGCCGAAGCTATAGGGTTCAGTATACCTGAAGGTTTAGCCACCGCTTTAGAGGCATTGGTAGCGTAAAATGGGTACATTTATCAGCGGTATTAATCAAGGTCTGATTTGGGCGGTCTTAACGATAGGAGTATATATATCCTTTAGGTTGCTTGACTTCGCTGATTTGACATGCGAAGGCGGGTTTACTTTGGGCGGAATGGTCAGCGCTGTTTTGATAAGAGACGGAGGCGCTGACCCCATTTTAGCCTGTTTAGTTGCGTTATGTGCCGGAGCTATTGCCGGTATGGTTACCGGGGTTTTGAATACAAAGCTCAAAATTCCGCCTATTTTGGCAGGCATTATTACATTGACCGGCTTGACGTCTGTGAATTTATTGATCGCGAAGTCAAGGGCGTTTATATCGTTCAACATAAATGACAAATTGTATTATAGTTGGATAGATATTGCAAGCGATTTCGCTCCTCAACTCATATCTGGTTTAATTATTGTCATAGTTATCATTTTAGCTCTATATTGGTTCTTTGGAACTGAACTTGGGGCAGCTATTCGTGCAACCGGTACAAACGAGAATATGGCAAAAGCACAGGGAATAAATACCTCGGCAAAAAAGATAATCGCGTTAATGCTTTCTAATGCTTTAATAGCTCTTTCCGGTGCTTTGTTTGCACAATATGGCGGTAATGCTTCGCAAAACATGGGAACAGGAGCAATTGTTATAGGACTTGCAGCGGTAATCATAGGCGAAACTCTTATTCCTGGCAAACGTAATTTTGCTCTGGCACTTATCGGAGTAACAGTAGGAAGTATTATTTATCGAATTATATATGTCTATGTTATTTACTTCGGTTTGCAGAGTGAATATGTAAAGCTGATAACGGCAATTATTGTGGTATTAGCTTTGTGTCTGCCTATGATAAAGACTTTCTTTATAAAGGTCGGCAAAAAAGCGGATACGTATTTCAGGGGAAAATATCCCAAGTATAACGCATATGCGATAAAGCGCGACGAAAAGGCGGCGGCACGCAAGGAAGAGAAAAAGCAAAAGGCGATAGCCGATATAAAGGCGTTGCAACTTGCCGTTCACGGCGAAAACGGCGCGGGACTCAGTCCTTTTAAGCGCGCCATGATGGAAAGAAAACTCGCGCGCAAGAAGGCAAAGTTCGAGCTTAAAGAGGGCGTGAAGGCGCTTGCCGTATTCGACATCATCGACCGCGAAACGGAAGAGGCGGAGACCTCCAAACAGGGCGAAGGAGGGCAGGACAATGCTTAAGCTGGAAAATATAGTCAAAATCTTCAATATGGGCACCATCAACGAGAAAAAGGCGTTGCAGGGCGTGAGTATCACCATAGAAGACGGCGATTTCATAACCGTAATCGGCGGCAACGGCGCGGGTAAGTCCACCATGCTCAACCTGATTGCGGGCGTGTTCCCTCCCGAAGAAGGCAAAATTTATCTGGACGACAAGGACGTAACCGCGCTTTCGGAATACAAGCGCGCCAAATTCTTGGGCAGAGTGTTCCAGGACCCCATGACGGGCACCGCCGCTAATATGCAGATACAGGAAAATCTGGCTTTGGCATACCGCCGCGGCAAAATACGCGGACTCAAAGGCGCGGTGAGTAAAAAGGAAAAGGCGATGTTCAAAGAACAGCTCGCCCTGCTCGGTTTGGGGCTTGAGGACAGAATGACCACGAAAGTGGGACTTCTGTCGGGCGGACAGAGGCAGGCGCTCACTCTGCTCATGGCGACTTTCAACCGTCCCGAACTGCTCCTTTTAGATGAGCATACGGCCGCTCTCGACCCTAAAACGGCGGAAAAGGTGCTCAAAGTCACCGAAGAGCTTACTGCGCGCGACAACCTTACCACCCTTATGGTAACGCACAATATGAAGGACGCAATCCGCCTGGGAAACAGGCTCATCATGATGCACGCGGGCAGAATAATCTACGACGTGCGCGGCGAGGAAAAGTCCAAACTCACGGTAGCGGACCTTCTTGCCAAATTCGACGAAGTGTCCGACGGCGATTTTGCCAACGACAGAATGTTGCTCGCAAAATAGCGAAAAAGCACAGGTATGCGCCGCGGAAGCGGCGCTTTTTTACAATGATTGAATACGAAGAGATAACCACGATAAAGCAGTGCAAGGACCTTAAGGAACTTGCCACGCGGATAAGTCTGGAACACTTCGCGCCCATCACGGGCATGGGGCAGGTATACTATATGATGGACAAATTCCTGTCCCCCGAAGTGGTCATGCGCGAAATAGCCGAAAACTACGAATTCGCCTTCGTCTTATATGACGGAAAGCGCGCGGGCTACTATTCCGTCGCGTTCGAAGGCGACGCGCTCTTTTTAAGCAAGCTGTATATCGACAAGTCTTTCCGCGGACTGGGGCTGGGGCACGCCATGTTTGAAAGAATAAAGGAAAAGGCGAAAAAAGCCGGGTGCAAGTATATCTATCTGACCGTAAACAAGCACAACTCGTCCTCGGTTGCAATCTATAAAAAGTGGAATTTTTACACAAGCGACTGCGCGGAAACGGATATAGGCGGCGGCTATATCATGGACGACTATATTATGAGGTACGATTTGTAACCTTTTGCAGATTTCCTCCGACATAAAAGGCGCAATCATCGGGGAGCAATCTTACGGATATTGTTTAGCTTATTAAGGCGGTTAAGGGTGTGGCGGCTCGTTGCCGCCAAGCGTTTTTTAACAAGAACGGAACAATCTTCAAAGAAGCAATTATACGCATTATCAGTATGTAACGGCGAAGAGTAATCATGGGTGGAGCGCCACGCTGTCACGGTATTGACTTTTATACAGTTTGTGGTATAATTTATATAATCAAATTGAATATCCGTATCCGGTCCAGGTACGAACTTCGCCCGGACAGGTTGCGGCAAAGGGCGGAAATTATGAAAAAAAAGTCGGAAACTCAAGGCTCGCTTTACAAGTTTTCTTCGTTCGTGGTCAAGGCAAGGTGGGTGTTTATCGCCTTGTTTTTAGCGGCGGTCATCGTTTGCGCGGTATTCATACCCGGCATAGACGTAAAATACGATTTATCCTCGTACATGCCCGAAGACAGCAATACGAATATAGCCCTTGAATTGCTCAAAGAACAGTTCGACGACAAGGGCATGGCTTACGTCATGGTCAAGGGTATAGACGAGCAAAAGGCGCAGGAACTTTCCGCCGAGATTGCTAATATCGACGGCGTCAACATAGTCAACTATATTCCCGAATCCAATTACAACGCGGAAAGCAAGGCGGCGCTTTACACGGTTATACTGGACGATTACGACTCCACGGAAGGCGCCTTTGCCGCGATAGAAAGCATAATAACCGCGCTGGATAACGGCGGCTATGAGAACTATCTCACGGGGCAGTCGGCGTATTCCTATTTCACGCGCATGGAAACGGAAAACAGCATGCTGACGATAGGCATAGTCATCGTGGTGGCAATTCTGCTTATATTGCTATTCACGTCGCGCACCTACTTCGAACTTGTGCCCATGCTGCTCGTTTTCGGAGTATCCGTTCTGCTCAATATGGGTACGAACGCCATATTCCCCGGCATATCCTACATCTCCAACCTTATTACCATAGTATTACAGCTGGCGCTTTCGCTCGACTATTCCATAATTTTACTGCACAGGTTTATGGAAGAGCGCCAGCGGTACGCCGACGTAAAGCAGGCGCTTTCCGTTGCGCTTTCAAAGGGCATCGTGGAAATTCTCTCCTCGTCGCTCACCACCATCGCGGGACTTTTGTCGCTTGCGCTCATGTCCCTGCCCATCGGTGTGGAGATAGGGCTTGCGCTGGCAAAGGGCATTGTGGCAAGCCTTATATCGGTAATATTCCTCATGCCCGCGATACTTTCCTTCTCCGACAAACCGCTTAAAAAGACGGAGCACAAATCCTTCGTGCCCAAAGTCACCAGACCCGCAAAAGCCATACTCAAAGCGCGCAAGGTGATTGTACCGGTATTTCTGGCGATAGTCATTCTTTCGGGCGTGGGGCAGGGCTTCAACACCTACTCGTTCAACTATAACGGCGGCTCAATGATAGTATCCGGGCAGACCGCCATTAAGGACGCGGGATTCGGCACGCTCAACACCTTGGTGCTCGTAGTGCCGCGCGGCGACATAGACAAGGAAAAACAGCTCATCGCGGACATAACGCTGGACGGCGGCAAATTTGACAAGGACGGCATAGTCAACGATACCAATATCAACGCCATAGCCTACACGCAGATGTACGGCGTAGGTTTTGCCGACGAGCTTAGCAAAGACGAAATTTTAAGCTCGCTCACGCCGCTTCTGGGCAGTATGGATCTGAGCGGAATGGGCATAACCACGGACAATATAAGCGATATGATAGGCATATTGTTCGACGACTGTTACCGCGCGCAGAATGGGCTTGAAGAAGGCGCGGCGGTGCCGGAAGGCGCGAAACTCATGGTTGCCGACCTTCTCGATTATATGACGGACGACATAGGTACCGACATAACCGCGCTTCTGGACGGCAAACTTTTCAAGGCTTTGCAGGAGGCGGGCGTGGAAATAAATGTCGGCGATTTTCTGCAAGGCGGCAATCTTGCCACGGCGCAGACGTTTTATTCCGTGCTTTCGCAGATACGCTTCGGTATAGACAATCTGCGGAGCGATGACTATTCGCGCATCACATTCACGCTGGACGCGGGCGTTGAAGACGAGGAAGTGTTCGCGCTTCTGGACAGACTTTACGCGGGACTTGGCGATTATTACGAAGAATTCTACCTCACGGGCGAGAGCGTCGCTTGCTACGATATGGCAAGCTATTTCACCACGGATAATATGGTCGTCTGCCTGTGTTCGCTCGGCTTTATCCTCGTAATTCTGCTCTTCACTTTCCGCAACTTCTCGCTGCCGGTAATTCTGGCGCTTGCCATCCAGGGCGGAATCTGGATAAACTTCGTAATTCCCTTCCTGGCGGGCAACTCGGTCAGCTTTATAGGTTACCTCATAATCACCGCTATCCAGATGGGCGCAACAATTGACTACGCAATCGTGCTGACTAACCGTTACCGCACCACAAAGCACCTCTATCCCGACCGCTTTACCGCCATGGCAGAGGCGGAAAACGCCGTGTTCTCCACCATAATCACATCGGGCAGTATACTTACCATAACGGGCTTTGCGCTCGGAATAGCCGCCTCCGGCGTGGTGTCGCAGCTCGGCATCCTGCTTGGCATAGGCACGCTTGCTTCCATTCTGATAGTGCTCTTCATACTGCCTTCGCTGCTGCTGGTTACGGAAAAGATAGTGGATAAGACGAACTTCCCCAAACTGCGTAAAAAAGCCGCACAGACGACAGAAGAAGGCGCGGACGACCTTGCGGAAAGCGCCGAAACCGATACAGTCGCAAACAATCCGGATACCGCCGTTTTCGATATCGACAATCCGGCAGAGGCAACGCCCGATATCGCGCAGACTGCCGAAGGCGGCTTAGCCGATGACGAGTCAAATGATGGTTCTGATTCGGGTGATTCCGAGAAAAATCAGTCCGAATAACAAGGCGGCAGCGGCGCGGCAAGTTTTGCGTAAATATCAATAAAAAATCGGGGCAGGTATGGAATTTTTCTTCCTGCCTCATTGCAATACATGTCAGAGTAATACGCGCACTAATTTATTTTTAAGAAGGTGTCTTAAAAAATTAATTTAAACATTAGACAAGTATTGACAAATTATGCTTGAATTGACAGGGTTCGTATTATTCTTGTATGGTGCCGGTGGCCGGACTCGAACCGGCACGGTATCGCTACCAACGGATTTTGAGTCCGTCGCGTCTGCCAATTTCACCACACCGGCACACATTTACTTGAATATATTAGCACAAAATTTTGCTTTTGGCAACAATTAAAGAACGGTTTATAAAAAAGAGGGGAAGATTGCCTGCCGCGATCAAAAGGTTGGGGCGCCTGCCGTCGCGGTTGTCAAATGCAGGTGGTATTTCGGAGTCGGGACTGGTGGGTATTGCAGAATATTTCAGCCGGCTGATTGGCGGAAACAATTCAGCATTTATTTTTTATCGTGCGGGGTGTAAAGCATTTCGCGGCAAAAGGCGGCAATTTCCGCCCATGCGGCTTTGCTCTCTTTCAGAAAGGGGGTGACATATTGAAAATCGTGCCACATACCCTGAAAAACGTGCAGGCGGCAGGGGACATTTGCTTTTTCGGCGGCGGAGGCGATAAAATACGCGTCGGAAGCGGAAGTTTCCGCGCCGCCTGTCTGTATAAGGAGGGGCGGAAAGCCGGTGTAGTCGCCGAAGCACGGGGAGAGGTAGGGCGTTTTAAGCGGAGTATCGCCGCAATAGGCGGATATGCGGCGCAGTTTATCCGCGTGCTTTTTGCTTTGGAATACCGTAAGTCCGTAGACGGGGTCGCGGCGGCAGTTTTCAAGATAGGAATCGCCAGAAGCAGACATATCCGCAAAAGGGGATATGCAGACGCAGGCGGCGGGCAGCGGCAGGGCGTTGTCGCGTGCGCGCAACATGCAGGAAAGGGCGAGGTTTGCGCCGTAACTGTCGCCCAAAAGAATTGTCTGCTCAATGGGAAACTGCTTTGCAAAGGTTGAATATGCGGAAAAGCAGTAGTCGTGCATGGCGGGATAGACGTATTGCCCCGTGGGGTAGTCCACGCTTATCACCGCGGCGCGGGTAAGGCGGGCAAGCCGCAAAGCTATTTTGCGGTAAAAGTTGTTGAGCGGCGCCGTTCTGCCTCCGCCGTGAAAGTGCAAAATATAGCCGTGAAAATTATCGGGATAAAACGCTTCCGCAAATACGCCGTCCGCAGATAGCGGAAACCGTTCGAAAGCCATGTCTTTCGGCGGCGTATATTTTTGCGGCTTTGCCTTTATCTTTGCCGAAAGCGAGCCGCACCTTATTCGCGTGGGGAAGGTGATGAGGCGGACAAGTCCGCTTGTTAAAAACGCGCCGAAAGATCTCATAATTTTTCGAGTTGCTCATGCATATTTTTCACGAGCGGATTCATGATAAAGGGAATGAGCGTGCCCGCTTTGAAATAGCAGTATATCTCGTTGAAAAGTCCGTAAAAAGCGAGCTTTACGCGCACGTTTTTACTCGCTCCGTACTTTTTGATATAGGTATCGGAGAGGAAAAAGCGTTTGCCCGTGAGGTTGTCAAATTGGAAAAGGTCGTATTCGGGGTCGGCAAACATACTGTTCAACGGGTCGATAAAGCCGGAAACGCGACCGCTTTGCACCATAATATTGGCGGTGTTCAGGTCGCCGTGGATAAGGCAGGCGCGCGCGGGTTCTTCGAAAAATATATCGTCGAATTTCTCCCATGCCGCCTGCGCCGCGCGTAGAATTTCGGCGGATAGTTCGCCGTTTTCCACCGCTTTATCCGTCTTTTTCAATATATCAAGAGCAAACGGCTTGTAAAGTTCTGTCCAGCTTGAAGAATCCGGCGCCATAGTGTCGCCGAATTTGCCGTTTGTGCAGGTGTGGATTGCGTGCAGTGCGGAAGTTACTTCGTCCGCAAAACTCATTCTGCCTGCCTTGCCGGACAGATACAGACAAGGGGATAAAAGGGCGCTTTTTCCGGGAATGAGCGACATGGCGTAGCCGTCCGCGGGAATGTCGGGGGAAGAGGCGCGCTTATACAGCACTTTCGGCATGGGAACGGGGCAGTTTTCCGCCAGAAGGCGCAGGTCGAACGTTTCCTTTTTCATCATGCCGGGAGCAAGAAGCAGTTTTACCACGAAATTTTCGCTGTCCGTAGTTATTTTGACCGCGCGCCCGAACGAGCCTCCGCCCAAAAACTTGCTTTTGCGCACCTTGTAGCCCATTTCGCGCGCTATTTGTCCGGCATAGCTTATAGCCTGAGCCTCATTGATTTTTACGGGAGTGATTTTTTCCGCGTCCATTTTTCCGCCCCTCGTGCAAATATGTTTATTGATTATATTATATCAGAAACAGCGGCGGAAATAATTATATTTATATGCTGTAAAATTATATTTTTATCGCTTTACGGAACGGGCGTATCCGGCAGGGGTAATACCTTTGACGCGGAGAAAGCAACGGTGAAAGCCCGCGGGAGTGGCGAAGCCCGTTTCCGCGCCTGCGTAAAGCGCGGTACGTCCGTCGGAAAGCAGGGCGCAGGCGCGGTCTATGCGCGCTTCGTCGAGCAGTCGGGAAAAAGTCCTGCCCGTGCGCGCTTTGACAAGGCGCGACGTATATCCCGGGGTATAGCCGAGGGAGTGTGCGAAATCTTCCAGCGACGCCGTTTTCAGGTTCGCGCCCAGATATTGCTCCAGCCGGAGAAAAGAGCAGTCGCTGCGCAACATATCTATCAATATAAGCCGCAAAAGAGCCTCTTCCGCCTGTTCTTTATAGAGATTGTCCGAGCAGCTTTCGCAGAACAGTCTTATCACGGGCGGAGCGGAAAAGCGTGAAAATATTTTCACTTCGTCTATCGGTTCCGGGCAGACGCGCCTGAAAAATTCCGGAGGGACAACCGCTTTCAGAATTATATCGCCGACAGAACATTTTTCTATTTTATGTATCGTGCCGGGCGGTATAAGGCAGGCTTCGCCTTCGCGCAGGAGAGGGAAAGTTTCCGGATTCTGGCGGCAGATTCCGCCGATTACAAAAATCAACTCGTAAAAATCGTGAGTGTGGAGATAGGGGCGTTGCGAAAGGGTGTGCTTTTTCATATAGAATCTGCCGCACGTGCGCGTGGGAATGAAAGGCGCGCGCAGGTTGCCTTCCGAGGCGAAAAAAGAAGAAGCGCGCCCGGAGCCGAGCAACGCTTCCGCTTCCTTGAATTCTTCCGTCACGTATTCGTCTGCAAGTTTTTCGTCTGACGCGGCGAGCGCGTCCTCGCGCTCCTGTTGTTGCAGAAGTTCGTGAAAGCGCGCGTTCATATTACCTTGCAGTCGAGGACGATGTTTCTTATCGGTCCGCCGTTTATCATTGCAAGCAGCGTTTCCGCCGCCACCATGCCAAGCTCGCGTATGGGCTGTACCACCATGTGCATGCCGGGGCAGAGCACGGGCAGCATTTGTACGCTGTCAAAGCCCGTAAAAGCAAAGTCGTCGCCGATGGTCTTGCCCGTTTCTTTAAGGGCGATTGCTGCGCCTATGGACATCTCGTAGTTGGTGGCGAATATTCCCTGTAAACCCGGCTCTCCGGACAGCAGTTTTTTCGCCGCTTCGTATCCGCCCTGCACGCTGTTGCCGCCCGGCACGGCTATGCCCGTACCTTCGCCCGCCCGTTCCATGGCGTCGCGGTAGCCGGCAAGCCTTTCGCGCGCGGTAAACAGGTTTTCGTCGCCGTGGATTACCGCTATTTTCTTCTTGCCTTCCGAAAGCATTTTTTGCACCGCTTCTCTTCCGGCTTTGCGGTTGCTTACGATGACGTGGGAAATATCCCTGCTTTCGGTGTATCTGTCCAGCGCCACTACCGGCAGTTTCTTTTGTATCGCGGAGGAAAGGGAGGACGCGCTGTCCGTGGCGGGTATCACGATGATTCCGTCCACCGTTTTGGACTGGAGGAATCTGACCGCTTCGCGCTCGCGCGACGGGTTGGAGCGGCAGTCGCATATGATGATTCCGTAGCGCTTCAGGCGCAGCGCCTCTTCTATTTCCGTGACGAGCTGGGTGGCGAACATACTGGCGAACTCGGGGATAAGCACGCCTACCGTCATGGAGCGGTGTGTGCGCAGTGCGCGCGCGTAGTCGTTGCGTATATAGCCCAGCTTGTCTATCGCGCGTTCTATTTTTTCCTTGTTGTAAGGGCGCACGCTGGCACCGTTGAAGTATGCGCTTATCGTGGCTGCGGTCAGCCCCGTTTCGCGCGCAAGATCTTTGATTGTAGCGGACATACGAGTATCTCCCGGAAAGTTAAAACGATAAAAGATTATTTTCCGTTTTTTATTAATTTTACAGTAAAAAACGGCGGGTGTCAAGAGTATCCGGTAAAACGCTCCTATCTGCCGCCGGGGAGAGGGAAAAGGGGCGTAAAATCGTATATAAAACGGGCCGCAAACACCGCAAAATACGCCGCGACAGACGCGGTTTTTCAAATTCAGGTAAAAAATATTTACAAAAAGTAGCGTATATGTCGGTTAGGAAATTTACGGGTTGACAGACTTTTTCATTTATGGTAAAATAATTAAGATACAGGCAAATCCCGGGGGTTCGGTGCCCGGAGAATAACTGCGCTGTTTTATGCGCGTGAACTTGGTAAACGGTTTATTTTTGCAAAGTTCGGAAAATTTAAGAAGGTGAAAAATGGATTACAAGGAATATCAGGAATCTTTGGAGAAAAAGCATAGCGCGGAGATAACGCGGCTTTCGAAACTGAGCGCGCGTGAGAGCGCGATAAATTCCAGACTTTACGAAAAATACGACGTAAAGCGCGGTCTGCGCGACCTGAACGGCAACGGTGTGGTTTGCGGACTTACGGAAATTTCCGAGATAAACGCTTTCAAGGTGGACAAGGACGGGAACAAGACGCCCTGCAAAGGCGAGCTTTTCTACCGCGGCGTGAACATCTACGACCTGGTGGAAGGGCTGGGCAGACGAGGGAGATTCGGCTTTGAGGAAACGGCTTATCTGCTACTTTTCGGAACGCTTCCCACCATGGACGAGTTGGCGGGCTTTAATGAAATGCTCTGCGATTACCGCCCTCTGCCGCCCAATTTCGTGCGCGATATAATAATGAAAAACCCCTCGGCGGATATGATGAATATGCTTGCGCGGTGTGTGCTCAGCCTCTATTCCTACGACAGGCGTCCCGACAGGACGACGCCCGGGAATACGCTCAGGCAATGCGTGCAGCTTATAGCGCGTTTTCCTCTTCTGGCGGTATACAGCCAGAACGCGTACAACTATTACCACACGGACAGTTCGCTGTTTATACATAAGCCGGACAGCAGCCTGTCGGCGGCGGAAAATCTGCTTTATATGCTCAGAGAGGATAAAAAATTCACGCCGCTGGAAGCGCGCGTGCTGGATACCTGCCTTGTACTGCACGCGGAACACGGCGGCGGAAACAATTCCACTTTCACCACGCACGTCGTGACTTCTTCGGGTACGGATACGTATTCTTCCGTCGCCGCTTCGCTCGGCTCGCTGAAAGGACCCAAGCACGGCGGTGCGAACGTCAAGGTGGTGGAGATGTTCGACTATCTGCACGGCGCGTTGAAGGACTATTCGGACGGAAGCATACGCGACTGCCTGAACGCCATGCTGAATAAGGAAGCGTTCGACAAATCGGGACTTATCTACGGTATGGGACACGCGGTCTATTCGCTCTCCGATCCCAGGTGCGACATTCTGAAAGTGTGCGCGGAAAATCTTGCCGCGGAAAAGGGGCTTTCAGAGGAATTCGAGCTGCACAGCCGCGTTGCGGAAATAGCGGGCGAACTGATTGCGGAAAAGCGCAGGATATACAAGGGCGTAAGCCCCAACGTGGACTTTTATTCGGGACTTATTTACAGTATGCTGGGACTGGACAGAAAGCTGTTCACGCCGCTTTTCGCCGTGGCGCGCATTGCGGGCTGGTCTGCGCACAGGATAGAAGAACTCGTGGGCGGCGGCAAGATAATAAGGCCCGCGTACAAGGCGGTGTGCGAACACAGAAAATACGTGCCGATAGAGGACAGAAAGTAATTTGCGGAGGGTGTAAATTTTCTAGACAACTGTCGAAAAATCATTGACTTTTGTAATAAGCGATAGTAGAATGATGATACAGGCTTATGCTTGATAATATGATTCAGGAGATGGAAAAATGAAGAAAAAACTCATTGTATCCGCAATAGCAATTGTGCTCGCGCTCAGCTGCGTATTTGCATTTGCAGCGTGCACCCCTTCGCTCGACAGTCTGAAGAGCACTTATGACGATGCGGGCTATCTGTGTGTGGATATAGACGTCGACGCCGTTGCTGATTACGTTAAGGACGCCGGAGCCGATATCGAAGGCGAACCCGCAATCAAATACGCGTTTACCGCGACCAAACTTATCGACACCGTGGTTATCGTTGCTTATTCCGATTCTTCCGTTGCAAAGGACGTGTACGAATCGCTCGGCGGCAGCGAAAGCAACTTTGTCAAGAAAAAGGGCAATGCCGTGGCTTTTGCCATTTCTCTCGGTGAAAGCGAAGGTCTGAACCTGTTCTGAGATTAACCCGAAAACACAAGACGCGCCGATTGCGGCGCGTTTTTGTTTCCGGGGCAGGGGTAAAGAACATATTTTTTACGGATAAAAGGGGATATATGGAAGAGGTAACGCAGGAAAAGGCGGCGGAAAAACCGCGCGGCAGGGTATCGCGGATATTTTTCACGCTTTCGGTAATATACGGCATACTTTCGTTTCTATTTTACATAGGACTGGACGCGTACAAAATCTACCGCGACGGCTGGACGGCGGCGAATATCGTGGTTACGGTATTTCTGGCGCTGCAAATCATACTTTACGCCGTGTTTCTGGCGGTAGGCGCGGACAAAAAACACAAAAAGACGTACAAGGCGGGCAAAAAGTCGCTGAAAATAGCCAAGAAGATAGTCAATAAAACGCTTTCGCTCGCCACTTCCGCGGCGGTAATCGTCGGCGCAGGCTCGGCGGCGGGATTATTGGATATTCTTACGCTTGCGGTGGCGGTTCTCGCCCTTGCCATAGCCGTGACTGAAGTGATATGGCGGATAGTGCTGTTCGTGCTTGCGCGCAAAGTGAAAAAGGCGGTGCGCGAAAAGCTGGGCGCGCAGGAGGGCGAATCGCTTGTTGCGGCGGCAAAGAACAAGGCGAAAGGATATATATCGCCGAAAAGAAATTCCGCGGAAAGCGAAGTTGCCGCGACGCAGGAGGTTGCGGACGGCGCGGAGGAAAAGCGGGAGGACGGACGGCAAAAGAGCGCGTCCGCACGCGCAAAGTTGCAGGCTAAGGCGGAGGAAGTGAAGGAAAAGGCGAAAACGAAGGCGGAAAAACTTCTTTCGCAAGGCAAGAACGGGGGAAAGAAAGAGGGAGGAAAGTAAGACCGTATATAAATTTTTGCCGCGGCAATAATCAATGCCGAGGAGAAAATATGAAAGACGATACGGAAAAACTTTTGCAGAAATGCACTCTCGGCGCCCAGATGGGCGTAAACGGCATAAACGCCGCACAGCGTTACGCCACAGACCCCAAACTGCTCGCGCTGCTGTCCGAGTTCAAGGACAGGCACCGCGCCGTGGAAGAGGAGATACAGTTATTGCTCGCCGCGCGCGGCAAAAAGAGCAGGCGCGTCAATACCGTGGTAAAAAAGATGGCGCGCGCCGTTACGGGTATGCGCATAGCTTCCCGTCCCGACAACGGGCGCATAGCGCAGATGATGATAGGTTCGTGCGACGCCGCGCTCGAAAGGCTGGCGGGACTGTTGTCCAGATACCCGTCCGCCGACGATTCCGCCAAGGAATGTGTAAAAAAACTCGTCCTTACCGAACAGGAGTACAGGATGCAACTTCAAAGTTGCGCATAAATAAGTATTGCGTACGGGCTTTTTCTATGCTATAATTTATATTGATAAAAGCAAGGGGAAAAGTTATGTACGATATTTTCATAAGTTACAGGCGCGACGGCGGTTTTGAAATGGCGCGGCTGCTTTACGACCGACTGCAGGACATGGGACTAAACGTCTTTTTCGATCTGGAAGAGCTGCGGTCGGGCAAATTCAACGTAAAGTTGTTCAGCGCGATAGACGAAAGTTCCAATTTTCTGCTTGTACTTCCGCAAGGTTCGCTTGACAGGTGCAAAAACGACGACGACTGGCTGCGCATTGAAATAGAGTACGCCGTTTCCAAGCGCAAGAATATCGTGCCGCTTATGATGAAGGGCTTTGAATGGCCGGAAAATCTGCCAGAAACGCTTAAAAGTCTGCACTTGTACAATGCCGTGCAGATGAGCAGGGAATATTTCCAGGCTTCGATCGACCGTATACTGACCATGTGCAGTAATATCGCGCTCAAGGGCGGCAAAAAGGCGCATACGGAAAAAGAAGTAAGAGAAGACAACAAATATTATTTTTTTGACGACAAGAAAGAAAGGCGCAGACTGAAAATACAGCAGAATCTCATGCGCAGTTTCGACGCTCCCGCTTACGATAAGGTAAAGAACAGGTACGAAAGGCTGTCGGTGCTCGATCTGGGCGCGAATACGGGCGAATTTATAATGGACAGGCTGGGCGCAAGCGAAAAGCTCGAAAAACTTATCGGAATCGAATTTGACGAAAAATCGGTGGAATACGCCAACGCCGCATACGGGCTGGAGGGAAAAATATCTTTCCACAGACTGGATCTGGAAAGCGAGAGTTTTTACGACGATTTGCGCGATATAATGGATAAATGCGGCGTCGGGTCGTTCAATGTGATAAATCTGAGTATGACTCTTCTTCATCTCAAATCACCGTACAGACTGCTTAAAAAACTGCGCAGCGTACTGGACGGCGACGGCACGGTGATAGTAAAGGACATAGACGACGGTCTGAATCTGGCTTATCCCGACGACGAGGGCGACTTTGCCAAGGCGGTGGACATATGCAGCCGCGAGGAGTTGGCGGGTTACCGCAAAAGCGGAAGGCAGATATATACGCTGCTTTACCGGTCGGGTTTCAAGCACGTAACGCAGGAAAGACTGGGGCTTTCCACCGTGGGAATGGACAGCGACGAACGCAGCGCGCTCTTTGATACGTATTTTTCGTTTATAAGGGAAGATTTGCGCCTGTTGCAGGAAAAACACCCCGACGACAAGCGGATAAAGGCCGACCTCGATTGGTACGTCGATATATACGACGACCTGGAAGAGAGGTTTCAGGACGACGCCTTCTACTTCGTTCTCGGCTTTGTCCTGTTCACAGCGCAAAAGTAATACATACCAGTTAAAAAGAATAATCGGAAAGCCTTAGTGCGGTTGCTCGCGCGCGGCGTAAAAGTGTTAAAAATGCGGGGCGGCATAATTGCCGCCCCGCATTTTACGTCGTTTTCGGTTTACAGAACTTTTGATAAAAATTCTTTCAGACGCGAATCCTTGGGATTTCCGAAAAGTTCCTTGGGAGGGGCGTCTTCTTTTATCACGCCTTCGTCTATGAACAGCACGCGCGTCGCCACTTCACGGGCAAAACCTATCTCATGGGTGACTATAACCATAGTCATGCCTTCTTCCGCAAGTTCGCGGATAACTTCCAGCACTTCGCCCACCATTTCGGGGTCGAGGGCGGAAGTAGGCTCGTCAAAGAGCATTATGCGCGGATTCATCGCCAGGGCGCGAACTATCGCAATGCGCTGTTTCTGTCCGCCCGAAAGGGTGGAAGGGTATACGTCGGCTTTGTCTTCGAGTCCTACGCGTTTAAGCAGCCGCTTAGCGCGCGTCTTCGCGTTTTCTTCTATCTCCAGTCTTGAAGGGAGCGCCGCCAGCTCTTCGCTTACGTCTTCGCCGAGGAGCTTGCGCTTCAGAAGTTCGCCGCGCTTTTTGTTCATATCCTTTTCGCCCAGCGCAACGGGAGCGAGCATAATGTTCTCCATAACCGTGAGGTTGTTGAACAGGTTGAAGTGCTGGAACACCATACCCATGTTGCGCCTGTGTTCGTCGATGGCGGCGTTGGTGCGCTTCATGGCGGCGGCGTGCCCGCGCTTTGCCATGCGGAACTCTTGCGCCGCTTCGCGCTTTGCCAGGGTAAGACGAGCTATCTCCTCCCTGTCCGCGGCTCCGCGCGCTTCGGCTTTTTTCTGTTTTATTTTGGCGTTTATGCCCGCGAGTTTCTGCGAGAGGGAAGCTATGTCGGCTTTCTTTGCCGTATAGGCGGCGCGTGCCGCTTCAAGGCGCGAAGAAATGCTTCCGTCCGTATCTTTCGATTCGGAAGTTCCGCTTTCCACGGTTTTTTTCGCCGCCGTTCCGCGGCTGCGCTTTTCCTTCAACGCTAGCAGCTTAATGCTTGTTTTAATGTCGCCGAGTTCTTCTTTGGCGCGCCTGATATCTTCCTTTACGCCCTCCGCTTCTTCGCGGTGAGTACGCACTTCTTCGGAATATTCGCCGGAGATCAGGTCGTGCAGCTGCTTTTTTATTGCGGCAAGCGAGTCGCCTTTTTCCACCATATCGCTTCCGAAAAGCAATTCGCCGTTTACAGTGACCGTGCCGCCGGAGGGCACTTCCAGCAGATTCAGGCAGCGCAGAAAAGTGGATTTACCGCTGCCGGAAGGTCCGATAATCGCAACTTTTTCGCCCATCTTTATATCGCAGTCTATGCCGCGCAGAACTTCCTTGCTCCCGAAGCGTTTGGTAAGGCTGCGCGTGGATATAAGTACGTTTTCTTCACTCATCTTGCGTCGCTCCTCCTTAAACGTTTTTCCAGCTTATTCAGCGCGAAGGTCATTATAAGCACGGTCACAAAGTACACGATTGCCGCGAATATGTAGGGCGTGAGCACGTCATAGGTCGCCGCGACTATCGAACGGATAGCGGTAAAGAATTCGCTTACGCCTATAACGAGCGCAACGGAAGTGTCCTTGACCAAGGTTATCGCCTCGTTGCCCAAAGGGGGAATAATGCTCTTTGCCGCTTGCGGAATTATCACCGAACGCATGGTCTTGCCGTAGCTCAGTCCCAACGCTCTGCCGGCTTCCATCTGTCCCTTGTCCACGCTTAAAATGCCCGCCCTTATGGTTTCGGAAACATAGGCGGCGGAGTTAAGTCCGAAGCCCACCACAGCGATCAGGTAGGGGTGGATGTTCGAATTTATGATGGTTACGCCGGCGAATATGATAAAGTAGAAGATAAAAAGCTGCACGGTAAGGGGCGTGCCGCGGAATATCGCCACGTAGACGGAAACAATCTTATCCAAAGCCTTTGTGATAAAGTTGTTGTGGGGGATAACCTTGCAAATGGCTATCAGAGTGCCCAGAATGATGCCTATGACAAGCGCGCCGACGGTGATGAATATCGTCCAGCCGTAGGCTTTGCCCAAAGTGGCGGCGGCATCGGTAATGTGTGAAAAGTCGAATCTCATACGCGCCCTTTTTTGCAGAACAAGTCGAGGGAATCCCCTCGGCTTGTCGGTTTTTAGTTTTATTCGAGGAAAGTCCTCGTTTTGTCACGGGTGTTACTCTTCGGTACCGCCGAAGTACTTATCCATGTTTTTCTGCCAGAAGCCGCTTTCCTTCATCTCGGCAATGGCGGAGTTTATCCAGTCGGCAAGAGCCTTGTTGCCTTCCGCCACGGCGAAAGCGTAAGCGTCGTCGAATACGGAAGTTTCAAGTATCTTCACTCTGCCGGAGTAGTTTTCGGCAATGGCCTGCGCGGGATATTTATCCAGAATAACCGCGTCCAGCTGTCCGTTGACAAGGGCTTCCACGGCAAGCGCGCCGGAGAGATAGCCGTTAGCCGAGGAAGGCTTGCCGAGTATAGGCTTATCCAATATGGGGTTGCCGTCTTCGTCGAGTTCATATGCCCAGTCTTCGCTCATTTGCGCAAGTTGCAGACCGACGGTGCCGTTCTGTCCGCCGACCCTCTTGCCTTCAAGGTCGAAAGCGTCCTGGATATCCGTGTTGTCGGCGCGCACGATGATCATCTGCGAGCTGTCGAACACGTCGTCGGAAAAGTCAACGGTCTTGTCGCGCTCGGCGTTGCGGGAGATACCCGCCATGGCGATATGCGCGGAACCGGAGGCGACGGCGGAAAGCACGCTGTCGAATTCCATATGGTTGATCTTCACATGGTCTTCGTCAAGCCCCAACATTCTGCCGAGTTCGCGGGCGATGTCCATATCCCAACCGATAATGTTGCCTTCGCCGTCAAAGTACTCGAAAGGCTCGAATTCGGCGTTGGTCGCAATGACCAGAGTGCCGTAATCTTTGATCTCGTCGGGACCCATGGTGGTCATGTCGACGCAGGCGGCGAAACTTGCCGCAAGGCAGACAACCGCGAGTACGACTGCGAGAGTTACGATAATTTTCTTTTTCATCTCTATACTCCTTATTCGGAAAATATCTTTCCTTTACAAGGGGAAATTATATCACAATGCGCGCGCTTACGCAATTAAATGTAATAAGAATATGTGTTTTTGGTAAAATCGGTGGCAATTATATAACATTTTGATTGTATTACAAAAAGAAAAACTAACAATTTGTTATTTTTGTATCCGAAACAGGCGGAAAGCGCGGCGCGGATAACCGGCTGTTTTGCGTGGGGGATTATAATATCCCCGAGTCGGACTGTTCGCGTTTTTTCAGAATTTTGTTTATTACGAGGGCGAACGTGGTTGTGGAGAGAATCGCGCTTGCAATATCCGCCGCAGGTTCGGCGTAGAAAACCGCGCTCACGCCGAATATCGCCGGAAGGGCGAAGGTGAGCGAAAGCAGCAGCACCAGCTTGCGCGTTATGGAAAGAGTGAAGGCGAACCGCGGCTGTCCGAGAGCGGTAAGTCCGTCCACGAACGCGTATTGCAGGGCAAGCGGGATTATGCCTATCATATATTTGCGTATGCCGCTCACGCTGTTCTGCGCTATCACGGGGTCGTCGGTGAAGAGGGATACGAAGGGCTTTTCTATCGCCCACGAAAGCGCAAACATCACCGTCGTAAACGTAAGGCACATCAGTACTATTATTTTTTCCGCCTTTTTGATGAGTGCGGAATTGCGCGCGCCGTAGTTGTAGCTGAGTACGGGCTGCGTGCCCGTGGTTATGCCCAGCATGGGCATGGTTATGAGCGTGAGAAAAGCCTGCACTATCGTGGCGACGGTCACCCACATATCTCCGTCGGCTCCGCCGTATTTTTGCACTACGGCGTTCAGGACTATTATGATAACGCTGTCGGTCGCGGTGATAAAGAAGGGCGAAAGTCCCATCTTTACTATGCGCAGCATGGTTTTTCCGCTGTAACCGCCCACCGAAAGGCGCACCTTGGTTTTGGGCATAAGCAGGAAAGTGATTACGAAAAGGGAAGACAGACCCTGTGAAAGCACGGTTGCGGCGGCGGCTCCCGTCACGCCCATGTCGAGCGTGAAAATAAAAAGCGGGTCAAGTCCCACGTTCGCTATCGCGCCTATGCAGGTCGTCGCCATTGCTATTCCGGAATAGCCCTGCGCGGTGATGAACTGGTTGAGTCCTGCCGAAAGCACGGCGAAAATACAGCCGCTTGCGTATACGAGCATATATTCCCTTGCGAACGGGTAGGTGTTTTCGCTTGCGCCGAAGGTCATCAGAAGGGGTTTGAGCAGGGGCAGAATCACCGCTGTCAGACAGGCGGCGATTATCACCAGCATAAGCAGCGCGTTGGAAAGTATTTTGCGCGCGTTGTCCGGTCTGCCTTCGCCCATGCTCATGGCAAATATGGGCGCGCCGCCTATTCCCACAAGCGAGGCGAATGAAGTTATAAGCGTGGTCACCGGCGCGCAGACGCCTACTCCCGCAAGCGCGAGGTCGCCTATTTCCGCCATATTTCCCACGAATATTCTGTCCACTATGGAGTACAATACGTTGATAAACTGCGCCACCATGGCGGGCACAGCCAGCCTGAGCGACGTGCGCAGAATATTCGGGCTTCCCAGATCCAGCGTTTTCATAGCGTGTAAAATGATAATATCGCCGAGGGAAAAAGTCAACTTAAACGGGCGGATAATTGAAATTTTCGGGCGCAACATAAGGTTTTGACCGTTTTCCGGTAAAAACGGAGGGCGGCGCGCCGCCGCGGAAAATGCGGTCTTGCCAAAAACGCGGAGTTGTGGTACGATAGAAAAAAGCGCCGCCTATGGCGCACGAGGGAAATATTATGAAAAAGGCAGTCAAAATTACCGCGGTAACGCTGCTTACGCTCATTATCGCGCTTATCGTGGCGGCGGTGTGCTACGTCGTGTATGTGGCGGTACAGTATTACCGTATAGAAGACAATCTGGCTTTGGAAATAGACGCCGGGCAGACCGTGGAAAGCGCCATGACGGGGCAGAATTACAGCATAGTTACCTATAACATAGGTTTCGGCGCGTATTCTCCCGAATACTCGTTCTTTATGGACAGCGGAGTTATGGAAGACGGGACGGAAGTCACCGGCAAATATTCCAAAGGACTTTCCAAAGAGGACGTGCAAAAGAATACGGACGGGGCTGTTTCCGTTCTTAAAGACCAGGACGCCGATTTCGTGTTCGTGCAGGAAGTTGACGAGGACGGCGACAGAAGCTATCACATAAACCAGGTCGAAGCGCTGCGGGCTGCCCTGCAGGGCGATATGACGTATGCGGAAAACTTTCATACGGCGTATCTTTTATATCCGTTCAACGACCCGCACGGCAAGAACAACGCGGGTATAGTCACGTTTTCCAAGGTGGCGCTGAACTCTTCCGTGCGCCGCAGTTATCCCGTGGATACCGGCTTTGCAAAATTCTTCGATCTGGACAGATGTTTTTCCGTAAACAGGGTGTCGGTGACGGGCGGCAAGGAACTCGTGCTCGTCAACAGCCATATGTCCGCATACGACGCGGGCGGAATTATACGCGCCGAGCAGCTTGAAATGCTCTGCGCCTTTATGTCGGAAGAGTACGCAAAGGGCAATTACGTGATAGTCGGGGGCGACTTCAACCATGAACTTGCCGACAGTTTCGGCACTTTCCCCACAAAGCAGAAACAGCCCTCGTGGGCATATCCGCTTACCGATGGCGATCTGCCCGAAAACTTCTCCATAGCCGCAAGCAGGGAAGGTACCGGCACCTGCCGTTCCGCGGAAATTCCCTATACTCCCGGAGTGAATTACATCAACGTGCTCGACGGCTTTATCGTGTCCGACAACGTGCGCGTGAACTCCGTGCGGAATATAGATACCGGGTTTGCCTATTCCGACCATAACCCCGTGAGAATGGAGTTTGTTCTGATATAAACCGCGGGCGGAGATATGGAATAATCATGGACAATTCGGTTGAAAATATGGAAATACGGCTGCTGGAAAGGGAAAAATGGCGCGGATTCGTACTTGCGGGAGTATTGCTTGCCGATTACTCCAATAACGACCCAGGGCGCGGCGAAGTAAGGCTGGAAATGGGGTACTATCCGACCTGAATACTTTATTGAGCGTCGTCCGGCTTAAATTACGCGGCTCGGCAGCGGCTTTCGACCCGAAACTATGCCAAGCCGAAAATCAGATTGAAATCCGGTGCAAGCCGGATATTTTTTATCAATGCAATTAAAACAAGTTAATAATAACGGTTAAGGTAAGTTATGAAAACTCTTGACTTAAATAAAGCGTTATGCTATTATTTTATTGCTGAAAGTAAGATATTTTTCAATTATTTCGGCGGACAGGGTTGGAAAAATGAAGAAAAAACTGTTTGTAATTTTATTGGTTGCCGCGCTTGCTGCCGGCATATGCGCGCTTGGTCTTACCGCGTGCGACGACGTTATGGGTCTGAACTATACGCGTCTGGACGACGGGACTTATGCCGTAACGGGCAGGGGCGGTGTGACCGGTTCAAAAATTGTTATTCCCTCGCAGTATAACGGCGCCGCCGTAACAAGAATAGCTCCCGGTGCGTTTTCCGGTGATAACGGCATTACCGAAGTAGAAATTCCGGAAAGTGTAACGGATATCGGCTACGGCGCGTTCAGCCGTTGCGGCGGACTGACCGCGATAAACATATCCGCCGCCGTGGAGAATATCGGACAACTTGCGTTTACCGGATGCACCGGGCTGACCGCGATAACGGTGGCGGAAGGGAATGCCGCTTATTACAGCATCGGCAATTGTCTTATCGAGCGTGAAAGCGGCGTATTGCTTGTCGGGTGCAATAACAGCGAAATTCCCGCCGCGGCAGGAGTGACCGGCATCGGTGAAAGCGCGTTCTACGGCTGCGGCGGACTTAAGAGCGCTTCCATACCGGACGGCGTTTCCGAAATAGGTTCATATGCGTTTTACAACTGCAGCGGACTTGCAAGCGTTACCTTGCCCGCGGGTATTACCGGCATAGGCGCGTGTGCTTTCAGCGGCTGTGCGGATTTGACGGAACTTGTTCTGCCCGAAAGCACGGTAAGCGTGGGCGAAAATGCGTTTTCAGGTTGTGAAAAACTGATTGAAAAAGAGGGCGGCGTAAGTTATGTCGGCAAATGGGCGATTGATTGCGATGAATCGGCTGTCACCGTTCAGCTGCGCGCAGATACCGTGGGGATAGCGGATAACGCGTTTTACGGTTGCAGGGAAATGACAAGTATAACCATACCCGAAGGAGTTGCCGGCATAGGCGCAGAGGCGTTTTATAATTGCGCTGCGCTCACAACCGTGGCAATACCAGGCGGAGTGGAGAACATTGGTTACGGCGCGTTTTACGGCTGTGCCGAACTTACGGATATTACTTTGCCGGCGGGTGTCGAGAGCATAGGCAGGGACGCATTTAACGGTTGTACAAAGCTGGCGGACGTAGCTTTGCCCGCGAATCTTACGGAAATAGGCGATTATGCCTTTTATAACTGCGACGGACTGACTTCCGTAACCATTCCCGGCGGAGTTGCCGCAATAGGAGTAAGCGCGTTCGAGGATTGCGACGGGTTGACTTCCGTGACGATTTCCGAAGGAGTTGAAAGTATAGGGTACGGCGCGTTCCATAAATGCGACGGTATAACCTCGGTCACTCTGCCTGCAAGCGTGACGGCTATCGGCAGATACGCCTTTTCTTCCTGCAACAGTCTTGAAAGCGTGACTTTCGCCGGTACCGAGGAGCAATGGAACGACGTAAACAAGGACGGCTACTATTGGGCGTATAACAGCAACGTAACCGTAACCTGCACGGAAAACGCGTGACATCGGTGCTCCGGGAGCGCCGTGCGCTCCGCCGCGGCGGCCGCCGCTTTTTAATCGGAGAGGGTGAATTTTTGCGCAGAAAATTACTTGCCAAAATATGAACTTTGCACAAAAAGAAGGGAGAACAGACCCTCAAACAAGCCAAGCTTGTGAATGGGCGGGTTCTCCCTTAAAGCTAAACCGCAAAACACTTTCAATCTGCGGTTAAGCGAAGCACTTATCTTGCCCCCGTTATTTTGTGTGGAATATAGAGTTCGTCTATATAAGCCACGTCTTCATTTGTCAGTTTGACGTTAAACGCGCCCGCCGCATCGTCCAGGTATTTCGTCTTGGTCGCGCCTATTACGGGCGAAGCCACGCCTTTTGCGTAATGCCAAGCCAGCGTTACCTGAGTCATGGTGGCGGAGTACTTGTCGGCAAGTTCTTTTATGCGCGCCGCTATCGTCTTATCCTGTTCTTCCGTGGAGTCGTATTTGCCGTGCGCCACTACGTCCGTTTTGGAGCGCATGGTGTCCGCTTCCCAGTTCGGGCGGGCGCATCTGCCTGCGGCAAGGGGGCTGTACGGGGTCAAAGCCACGTTCATCTGCCGGCATACGGGTATGAGTTCGCGTTCGTCCTCGCGGTAAAGCGGATTGTAGTGGTTTTGCATGGAGGAAAACGCCGTCCAGCCGTTGTCGCGTGCGGCGAGCTGCATATTGTAGAACTGGTATCCGTACATCGCGGAAGCGCCCAGCGCGCGCACTTTGCCCGCTTTGACCAGCTTGTGCAGGGCTTCCATCGTTTCTTCGACGGGAGTGCCGTAGTCGAAACGGTGGATAATGTAAAGGTCGAGATAATCCGTGCCCAGACGCCTGAGAGTGCCTTCTATTTCGCGTTCTATCGCCTTTGCGGAAAGCGCGCCTTCATTGAAGTACACTTTCGACGCCAGAACCACTTTGTCGCGCGCGACGTTGCGCTTTATCGCTCTGCCCAGATATTCTTCGCTTGTGCCGGCGGAATAGCAGTTCGCCGTATCGAAAAAGTTGATTCCCAAATCGAGCGCGTGTCTGATAATCGCTTCGCTTTGGTCGGGGTCGAGAGTCCATGCGTGCATCTTGCTTGCGGGGTCGCCGAAGCTCATGCACCCCAGACACAGGCGCGATATTTCAATGCCGCTGTTTCCTAGTTTCGTATATTCCATAGCTTTATTCTCCCTGATAATGATATTTTACAGATTGCCGTAATGCTCGTCGTCCACTTCTTCAAGCCATTCGTTGGAGGTGTTTTCGCCGGGGACTTCCACGGCTATGTGCGAAAACCGGCTGTCTTTTTTAGTGCCGTGCCAATGTTTTACTTCCGGCGGAATGACGACTACGTCGCCGGGTCCGAGCGCGCGTGCGGGCTTTCCCCATTCCTGGTACCAGCCTTCGCCTGCGACGCAAAGCAGTATCTGACCTCCGCCTTTTGCCGCGTGGTGTATGTGCCAGTTGTTGCGGCAGGAAGGCTCAAAAGTCACGTTTGCCATAAAAACGCCGTCCGTAGGTTCGGTAAGCGGATTCAGGTAAGACGTGCCTGTGAAAAACTTTGCGAAGGCGGAATTTTCCCGCCCCTGTCCGAAAATATTTGCCTTATCGAATTGACTGTCCATAGGTTCTTCTCCTTTGTTTATATTATACCATACGGACGGCGGCGTTGCAAATGCCGATATTAAATAGCGGGTTATGCCTTTGACGTATTATTGGGTAAATGTGTGAAAATACGCTTAAAAGCCATTGGGTATTGAAAGAAAAGCCGATTAGTGGTAAAATTAAATCGGAGGTGAGTTATGAGTAAAAAATACAACGCATACGACAATTTTCTTACGGTGCTGGACAAAGCCGCAAAAGCTGTGGGTATGCCTGAGGAAGAGTATCTGGTCATCAGATATCCCGAACGGGAACTGAAAGTTTCCGTACCCGTGAGAATGGATGACGGGAGCGTGCGAGTATTCGAGGGATACCGCGTACAGCACAGCACGTCGCGCGGTCCGTGCAAGGGCGGTATACGCTACCACGAAGACGTGAACATAGACGAAGTAAAGGCGCTTGCGGCGTGGATGAGCTTCAAGTGCGCTGTCGCGGGCATCCCGTACGGCGGCGCAAAGGGCGGCATAAAAGTGGATCCGTCCACTCTTTCAAAAGGCGAACTTGAACGGCTTACGCGCAGATATACCGCCATGATTTTGCCGATAATAGGCCCCGAAAAGGATATCCCCGCCCCCGACGTGGGCACCAATGCGCAGGTGATGGACTGGATAATGGATACCTACTCCATGATGAACGGGTACACCATTCCGGGAGTGGTCACGGGTAAGGACCTGGAAGTCGGCGGTTCGCTGGGCCGCCCGGACGCGACGGGCAGAGGCGTGATGATTATCACCATGGAAGTGCTCGACAAATTCAAGCTGGCGCCCGAGGACGTATCCGTCGCCGTACAGGGCTTTGGTAACGTTGGTAGCGTGGCGGCAAGGCTGTTGCATGAAAAAGGTTGCCGCATAGTGGCTGTTTCGGACGTTTCGGGCGGAATCAGAAAAGAAAGCGGGCTGGATATTCCCGCCGTTCTGGCGCATACAAAGAACGGCAGGCTGATAAAGGATTACGACGAAGATGGCGCCGAACATATAGACAATAAACAGCTTTTGACCACAAAGTGCGATATCCTGATTCCTGCGGCGCTTGAAAACCAGATTACGGAAGAGGTTGCGGAAAATCTCAACTGCCGTTTGGTGATAGAGGCGGCAAACGGACCCACGACCGCGCAGGCGGACGCGGTTCTGGAAAGGCGCGGCATATATCTTTTGCCCGATATTCTCACTAACGCCGGCGGCGTGGTGGTGTCTTATTGCGAATGGGTACAGAATCTGCAATCGCTCACCTGGGATGAAAACGAGGTAAACGCGTTACTCTTCAAGGTGATGACGCGCGCTTTGGAAGACGTCTACCATAAGGCGCGCGATTATAAAATTTCGTACAGGCTGGCGGCATACGCCGTAGCTGTGGAGCGCATCTGCAAGGCAAAGGCAAAGCGCGGAATATTCCCGTGAGACGGAAAGCCGCGGGAGTTGCTCCGGATTGCGGCGGGTGAAAGAAAAACTTTTCCGAAAACTGCCTGATTTGTCATATTTATCTGCTATAATATAGGCATGAGAGAAAGATTGAGCAAGGGCAAAATGCTGGACGGTATTCCTGACGATTACACCGTGGTCGATATAGAAACTACGGGGCTTTCCCCCTCCGGGAGCGAAATAATAGAAATCTCCGCGATAAAGTACCGTGCAAGGACGGCGGTAAGCGAATTTTCCACTCTGGTCAGACCCAAGGGGCGGATATCGCGGTTTATCACCAATCTTACTGGAATCACGCAGCAGATGGCGGACGGCGGCGCCGATATAGAACGCGCCCTGCTTTCTTTCGGGGATTTTCTGGGCGGCGACGTGATTGTGGGCTACAACGTGAACTTCGATATAAATTTTTTATATGACAATCTGATGGAGTACTTCGGAAGACCGCTTTCAAACGACTACGTGGACGTACTGCGCTATGCACGCAAATATCTGCCAGGATTGCCCAATCATAAGCAGACGACCGTTGCCGAACACTTCGGAATTTCCATAGACGGCGCGCACCGCGCCGCCAGGGACTGCCTTATCTGCAACAACTGCCTTGAAAAACTGCGCCTTATAATCGAGTGCCTTTAATGTGCCCCGGTAGAACGCTTTAATCGTGCAGCTTTCGTGCGGCGAACCGCCGCGACCTAATCATTCTACGAAGAAAGTAATTCGGCTTTATCGTTTAGTTACTTCGCAGATAATCATGGGTGGGGCGCCATGCGCTCCCGCTGAAAGCGGAGCATTTTACAACCCGACATATACACATATTTTATGTTTTATTGCGGTCGGTTACGGGTGCCCGTAATGGGGCCCGGTTGAACGTTTTAATCGTGTAGCTTTCGTCGTGCGGCGAACCGCCGCGACCTAATCATTCGACGAAGAAAGTAATTCGGCTTTATCGCTTAGTTACTTCGCGGATAATCACGGGCGGAGCGCCATACGCTCCGGTTATTCGCACAAATCGCGCTCCAACTGAATATTTACGCGCTTATACTGCATATCGTCGACGGGGACTTCTTTGAAGCCGAATTTTCTGTAGAGGTTTATCGCGCTTTCAAGCACGGTGTTTGAAAGTATGACCAGCTTTTTTGCCCCGTGTCCCTCCGCGTAACCGATGGCGGCGAGCAAAACCGCGCTCCCTATGCCTCTGCCTTGACAGCGTTCGTCGGTTGCGAATTTGCATATTTCCCAGCTGTCTTCCTTATAAGGCATAATAAGACAGGTAGAAACGGCTTCACCGCTTTCGTCCACCGCGAAAAAAGCCATTCCGCCTTTTTCGATAATGCCGTCTATGCCGTAAAGCATGGCGAAATCTGCTTCTTCGGGAGTAAAATACTTTTTCAGCCAGGACATATTCAGGTCGATAAACGCCTGTCTGTATTTGCTTTCGTAAGGTACAATCTCCATATGCGTTTATTATCGCACGGCGCGCGGCTTTTGTCAACGGCGGAGCGCTTTTCAATGACGGCTCGGTAAAGTGCGGACCGGATATTTGCAGTCATTCGGACGGTCTGCATATCCGGAGACGAAGCTGCGCCGTACGCAGTTATGTGCGTTTTATGCACTTTCAGCATATAACTTGATAAATTGCGAAGAATTTTTTAACCGGACGGGCGTTCGTAAGAGAGTTTGTGTAATGTATGTTATATGCACTTATGCTATATTTTACGTCTGCAAAACGCAAAAATAAGGCGCAGAACCTGTTTTTCAAGATAAAAACGCCGCATTTTGATTGATAATACACGAATCGGGCGTGGACGACGGATATTGCGCCGCTGAAAGCGCAATTATATGTATATTTTATGCACTTTTACCGCGCTGTGCGAATTTTCTTGCAATCCGGCTTCCGTGCGGTTACAATTATAGACGCGAGAGGATATAAGACGATTATGAATTTCGAAGTTATAAACGGCTATCTCAAAGAATGCGGATACGAAGACAGGGTGATGCAGTTTGAAGTATCCAGCGCGACGGTCGAACTTGCCGCGGCGGCGGTGGGGTGCGAACCTGCGCGGATTGCAAAAACCATTTCCTTCCTCACCAAAGAAGGCGCGGTGCTCATTGTCGCGGCGGGCGACGTAAAGGTGGACAACGGCAAATTCAAGGCGCAGTTTGCCCAAAAGGCAAAAATGATTCCCTATGAACAGGTGGAAGAACTCACGGGATTCAAGCCCGGCGGCGTCTGTCCGTTCTGCGCAAAGGACGGGGTTCGGGTATATCTCGACGAATCGTTGAAGAGGTTCGATATTATTTATCCCGCCGCGGGGAGCAGCAACAGCGCGGTGCGCCTTACCGTGGACGAACTGCTTACGCTTTCAAACGCCTTGGGTTGGGTGGACGTGACCAAAAGCGCGCTGTAAATTTACTGCCCGCAATAGCGTTACCGGTACCCGTAGCCAACCTCGGTAGAACACTTTAATCGTACTGCTTTCGACATATTTGCACAATCTGTCGACTTGTTGTAGGTTACTACAACTGCGCGGCGGCGAGCCGCCGCAGGCTGATTACTCTGCGAAGAAAGTAATTCAGCATTATCGCTTGGTTACTTCGCAGATTATCATGGGTGGAGCGCCACGCGCTCCCGCTGAAAGCAAAGCATTTTACAACCCGACATATACACATATTTTACGTTTTAGAGTAAAATGTGTTCTACTGAGGCCCACTACGGGTACGGTCAGAATTTGTTTTCCAGCTTATTAATCCATTTTTCCACGGCGTAAGCGTCGTATTTTTCGGGTATTTTTGCGGCGAGTTTCGCCGCTTTTTGCGCCCGCAGCATTATAATCGCCATTGGGATAAGGGAAAACACGCGTATTCCGGCCGCTCCCGCCATTCTCAGCAGGTCTTTGAAGGAGGGGCGGAGCAGTCTGCCCTTGGCAAGGTCGCATATCTGCTTATTGTCGAGCACCTTTGAAGTAAGTATCATACTAAGAGTTTTGTCTTTAAGCCCCAGCACTCCGCGCTTTATCACGTCCACGCCGCAATGGTCGGCGTAGGCGCGGAAAAACGCTTTCTCATAATTCCAAAGATTTTCTGTCGAAGAGGCGCGTCTGTCGTTTACACCCGCCCTAACAGCGTCCAGAATACAGTCGGCGAGCATACCAGCCGCCCTGAGCGAACTTGCGATTCCGCTTCCGAGCATAGGTATGGTCATATAGGCGCTGTCGCCGATAAGCGCGTATCCGTCCGCCACCATGCGCGGCGCCGGATAGCGCACGGGAATGGTGTATCTTCCGCCGCCCGCGACTATTTCGTCGCCTATCGAGGGATTTTCCTCTTTCAGGCGTTTAAGGGCGTTTCGGAGCGCGGCTTCGGGCATTTCGCCCACTCTGCCTATCAGCACGTCGACCTCTTCGCCGTCCTGGATAGCCCATGAAATTCCCGGTTCGCCCAGGTGTTTCATATACACTTTGTTCGAGTATTCCGCAGGCGGTGCGGAGGGGTTTTTCTTATAAAACGCGCGGTATACGTCGAAAACTTCGTCCGCGTTGTGGTTTGTCACCCTCACGCTTGCGGGCAGGGAATCTTTTACGGGCGAATTTACGCCAAGGCTGTCTATGACCAAATCGGCATAATACGCCCTTCCGCCGGCGATGACGCCCGTAACTCTGCCGCTTTCCGTCATGGCGCAGGAAACTTTTATGCCGAACAGTACTTTCGCGCCCGCCTGTTCCGCTTCGTCGACCATCAGTTTGTTCAGTTTGCCGCGCATTACGGACATATCGGGGGCGGATTCGTGCATACCGCGCGCCTTTCCGTCGGGGGCGATAAACGTCCAGTCCTTTTTGGGAAAGCTGCCTTCGGGCAGGGGAAGTCCGCATTCTTCAAAGACTTCCGGCGATACGTCGTCGTGCCAGTTGTAGCGCATATCCTCCGCGCTTGCCGCCTTTTCCAGCACGGTCACGTCCGCGCCGCCTTCCGCAAGCAGTTTAGCCGCACGCAGACCGCCTACTCCCGCGCCTGCAACCACAATTTTCATCAAATGCCCCCTTTTTGCCTGTATGCGCCTTTATCCGTCGTCCTTACAAACCGCCCTGCGGCGGAAAACGGACGGAAAAGCGCGTCCGGGCGTGTGTTTTCATATATATTTTACCACCGTTTTACGCGCATTTCAATATGCGGCAAAAAAAATCGCGGAAAAATACTTCCGTCGTTTGCCTGCCGGGCGCATATGTTGTATTATATTCGTATGAAGTACTACATAGTGGGCGCAAGCGAATTTGCGGAAGAAAAATTTGACCCCGAGGACGACGCCGTGGTGATCGCCGCCGACGCGGGAATGAAGTATGTCGGGAAAAGGGCGGATCTCGCCATAGGCGACTGGGATTCCCTGCACCGTTATCCCGACAACGTGCAGGCGGTGACTCTGCCCGTAGTCAAAGATTATACGGACACGGGCGAGGCGGTGGACCACGCCCTCAACCACGACGCGACGGAAATAGTCATGTTCGGAACGAGCGGCGGAAGAGTGGACCATTATCTTGCCAATCTGCAATACCTGGTCATGATTGCCGACCGCGGCGTAAAGGCGAGTATGGTCTGCCCCGACTGCACGATATACGCCATGGCGGAAGGAGAACGCGAATTTTACGGCAAGGGCAGCATAATATCGGTCATTCCCATGCGCGAGAGGGTGGTCGTAAGCATAAGCGGCGTACAGTATCCGCTGAAAAAGCACCTTATGCCCGAGGACAATCCGGGGCTGGGCGTGAGCAACGTGATAGAGGCGGAATGCGCCCGCATAACCGTGCACGAAGGGATAGTTCTGGTGATAGCCAATGATTAAATGCGCGGTTTTCGATATGGACGGAACAATCCTCAATACTTTGGGCGATCTGCACGCCGCGGTCAATTACGCAATGCGCACCCTCGGCAAGCCCGAACATACGCGGGAGCAGGTGCGCCGTATGATAGGCGACGGGGTGGCGAAACTCATAGAACGCGCTCTGCCGGAAGATTGCGTAAATTTATCCGCACAAGCCCTAGGAATATTCAAAAGCTATTACGAAAGCCATATCTGCGTACATACGCGCCCCTACGGCGGAATTAAGGAGATGTTGGAAAGTCTGAGGTCGAAAGGCGTTAAATGCGCCGTTCTGACGAACAAACACGAACAGGCGGCGCGTATGCTGGCGGAAAAATTTTTCCCCGGACTTTTCGACGCCGTGCACGGCGGCAGGGCAGGCGTACGATTAAAGCCTTCTCCGGAAGGGCTTGTCCTGCTGTGCAAGGAACTGGGCTTTACGCCGGAAAACTGCGCCATGGCGGGCGATTCGGCAAACGATATTCTTACCGCAAAGGCGGCGGGCGCGCACGCAGCCGGCGTAAGCTGGGGATTCAGGGAAAGGGACGAACTTTCCGCCTCGGGAGCGGATTTTATAGCGGACAGCGCAAAGGAGCTTACTTCCTATCTTCTTTCGATATAAAGCGTTTAATAAAAAAAGTAAATTTTTCCGCCGGTTATTGACCGTAAGGCGGAGTAATGATATAATATTTATATAGCATAAACCGCATAATACCCGTGAAGTGTGTGAAATCGGGATATTTACGCGGAACGTGCAAAATCTTTAATAAGGGGGTAAAATGTCATGACGTGGTTTAACAAGCAAAGCCGTCTGGTGCAGGTGCTGTTATTGCTCATTCCCGTGGTAAACTGGATTACGGAGATAGTCGTAAGGTGGTCCACCTTTTTCAAAAAGGGCGGAATCATCAGACTTATCGTATGTATAGTGGTAACGTTCCTGGGCATCATCGTCGGCTGGATAGACCTTATCTGGGTTCTGATTACCAAGCATCTGTTTTTCCAATAAAACCGATAAAAGAAGGACAGATCCCGGCGCGGGGTCTGTTTTTTCTTTGATCTCCGCATAAATAAAGCGTCTTGAAAAATAAAAAGTTATGTGATAAAATATAATTCGGATACGGCCAGGCACGGGCGCGCGGATACGGAAGCCGCCCCGCGGGAGGATGGCGGGCCGCATCGGAGGGAAGATTATGAAGATGGTATGGGCAATATTGCGTAAAGAAGACGAGGAGACGACCACCCACGCGCTCAACGACTGCGGTTACGTGGTTACGAAACTTGCCACCACGGGCGCGTTTTTGAGAAAGAAGAACGTCACGCTGCTTATCGGCACGGAGGACGAGAAGGTGGAAAAGGTGATAGATATTCTCCGTTCGCATGCGGGAAAGAGGAACAAGGTAGTGTACGCGCCTCCCACCACCATGCCCGGACTTACCTACACGGGCAACATGGCGCCCATAAACGAAACGATAGGCGGCGCCACGGTATTTGTAATGGATGTGGACAGATATTGCAAAATTTGAAAACAAATTTCAATAAATTCATGCTCGAACGGCTGGGCGGCGCGCCGTCCGCGCCGAAACTTTTACTGCATAGCTGCTGCGCGCCGTGCTCTTCGCACTGCCTGAGCGTGCTTGCGCCGCTTGCCGACGTCACGGTTTTTTATTTCAATCCGAATATATATCCGCAAAAGGAGTACGAAAAGCGCAAAAGCGAGCAGATCCGCCTTATACACCAGGCGTTTCCCGGGGTGCTATTTCTCGACTGCGATTACGACCATTCGCTGTTCCTTGCCGCCGCAAAGGGACTGGAAGGGGAAAGAGAGGGCGGCGCCAGGTGCGCGGAGTGTTTTAAGCTGCGCCTTACCGCAACGGCAAAGGCGGCAAAGGCGGGCGGATTCGATATGTTCGCCACCACGCTTACGGTGAGTCCGCATAAGAACGCGCCCTTAATCAATGCGATAGGGAGTGAAGTCGGCGCGCTCGAAGGGGTGGAATTTCTGCCGTCGGATTTTAAGAAAAAGGACGGCTATCTGCACTCCATCGCGCTCAGCAGGGAGTTCTCGCTGTACCGCCAGAATTACTGCGGCTGCGAGTTTTCGCTCGGAAATGATAACAATAAGTAATATAATATGGACAAAACGGTTATAATGTCGTAAAATGACGCCCGACAGTGCAGTTTTGTTGACACGCCCGCCCGCCGCATTATATAATTTAGCGGGAAAAGGAAAATAGAAAATGTAACGCGTTCAGGGGCGCGTTAAGGGGTGACATGGGACTTTTTTCTGAGCTCAGATTGCGGCGTGCTCGCAACAAAAAGAAGAACGGCAGCCGCAGTCATAAGAATGCGGAAAGGTTTACTCCCGATATTAGCAAGGGGCTTGACGGCGCCGTTGTTGCGCAGCGGCGGGAGGACAATCTTGTAAATATCAAGCCCATCAACAGGGCTAAGTCTTATCCGAGAATTATTTTCGAAAACATGTTCAGTTTCTGCAATATCGTTACGCTGTTTTTAATGCTTTTGCTAGTGTGCATAGGCGCGGCGGACTATGCGCTTTCCTCTTCCATAATTATCATAAGTATGGTTATAGGAATAGTGCAGGAGATAAAGGCGAAACAATCGGTTGAAAAACTTTCGCTTACCGTAGAATCCACCTGCACGGTTATCCGCGACGGGGAAAAGAAGGAAATATCCACTAAAGAACTCGTGCTCGACGACGTCTATATAGCGGAAGCGGGCGCGCAGGTGCCCGTGGACAGCGTTATAGCGGACGGTTACGTCGAGGTGGACGAATCCATTCTTACGGGCGAATCCATACCCGTAAAGCGCACGGCGGGAGAAAGCATTTACGCCGGCAGTATAGTTATGGAAGGGCAGGCTGTGGCGCGTGCGGACAGAGTGGGCAAGGATTGTTATATAGAAAGCATTGCCCGCGCCGCGCGCAAGGTCGAACGTCCCAAATCGCGCATATTCAATTCCATAAACAACTTCATAAAGGTTGCGACCGTAATTCTCGCCGTGCTGGCGGTGATACTTATCATATCGGAAAGGCTGGCGGCGCAGATGGACGACTGGAACAGCTGGAAGGATACCATAATAACGGTTTCGTCCAGCATAATCGGCATGATTCCCGTGGGTATGTTCGTGATGATGTCCACGGCGCTTGCCGTTTCCGTGCTCAGGCTTTCCAAGCACTCCGCGCTTCCGCAGGATTTGTACAGCGTGGAGATGCTTGCGCGCGTGGACACGCTTCTGCTTGACAAGACGGGCACGATAACCAGCGGCGACCTTGAAGTCGTGGATATAAAAACGCTTACCGAACCCACGGTGGACCTGCGCGATCTGATGTGTACTTTCACGGAGGCAACCAAGGATAAAAAATCCACGGCGCGCGCTTTGGATAAGAAGTTCGAGGGCGGCAATGTTCTGAAATTTACCGACGCGCTTTCGTTTTCGTCCGCGAGAAAATACAGCGCGGTGACGCTGGAAGGGGGCAAGTCCTATCTTCTGGGCGCGCCCGAATACGTGACCGTGCTTTCAGAAGAAGCGAAAGAATATCTTTCCGGGCAGTCGAAGCTGGGCAGGAGGAGCGTGCTTCTGGCGCAGTTCGACGGGCCCATATCCGAAGCCGTGCCCGAAAAAACCGTGCCGCTGGACATATTCATTCTGGAAGACAGCCTGAGGACGGACGTGCGCAGCACGCTCGAATGGTTCTACAAAAACGACGTGGACGTGAAGATAATTTCCGGCGACAATCCCGAAACGGTATCCAACATAGCCGCCAAAACGGGCGTGTTCAATGCGGATAAGTGGGTGAACTGCCGCGGACTTTCCAAAGAAGAGCTGGAAGAAAAGGCGGAAGAAGGCGTGGTTTTCGGCAGGGTATCTCCCGACCAGAAACGCGATATAGTGCGCTGTCTGCAAAAAAAAGGCAGAACGGTGGGAATGATAGGCGACGGCGTGAACGACGTAAAGGCGCTGCGCGAGAGCGACTGCTCCATCTCCTTCGGTTCGGCGAACGAAGTGGCGCGCAATATATCGCGCATAATACTTACGGATAACAATTTCAGCACTCTGCCCACAATAGTCAACGAGGGTAGGTCGGTTATAGGCAATATCGAAAAGGTGTCCGCGCTGTACATTATGAAGAACATCGCAATCATGGTGCTCACGCTCGCCTTTGCCATCGCAGGATTCGTCAACCCCGCCATCAGCTATCCGATAAGCACGAAACAACTGCTTCTGCTCGAATTTTTCGTAATAGGCGTGCCTTCGCTCGCGTTCGCCATGCAAAAGGGCAACGCGCGGCGTGTTACGGGCAATTTTATGCGCAACGTGCTCAAATCCGCACTGCCCGCGTCGCTCGCGCTTATTCTTTCCGTGGCGATAATCTATCCGCTCGGCATGAACGGCGTTTTCGCCGCGGCAAGCGAAACTTACGTGGTGTCCGTGACGGGCATGGCGCTTACCGTGACGGGCTTTATGTGTCTGCTCATCATATCGCTTCCGCCCGACAAATTCCGCCTTATCGTGGCGGCGGTCATGTTCGCGGTATCCATCGCGGCAATATATGCCGACTATTATCTGATAGGTTCGTGGCTTGGTCCCGACGAAACCTTCCTGGGTATGGTTCCCCTTGAAAGCGGTGCGGACGCGGGCTGGCTGGCGCTGGCGGCGGCAGCGGGCACGATAGTGAACATCGCCGCATTGCTTGCCGGAAGATATATAGAGCGGAAGTACGGCGACAGGCTGGACGAAAGACTTTTGCGGCTGGAAAACAGGCTGCACGCTTCCCGCGAGAGAAGAAGGGAGAGAATGAAGGAAAAGGACGAAGCGCGCAAGGCGGAAAAACAGCGCAGGGAAGACGCTAAGAACGAAAGTAAGACCGAATAGTCCGCTTTATAATAATACGTATAACCTAAAGTAACGGCGGCGCCGCGGGACGGCGCCGCTTTTTTACCGCGGAATTTTATACCGATATATCAAATTCGGCATTTTCCGGCAAAACGCGCCGTAATACGTCTTCCGCCATGCGTTATAATGGCGGCATGAAAGTACGGTCGTTAAGACGTTGCGCGGGAGAATTTCTGCTCGCTTTCGTCCTGTTTTACATACTCGGACGCGCCGCCGCGGCGGCGGATATGACTCCGCCCGCAATAGGACTTTACTGCGCGCTTTTATACTGCAACAAAAATTATTTCGCGCTGTCGGCGGTTTTTCTGGGCGGCTACTGCCTTGCGGGGTGGGATTTGCTTTCGCTCATAGACGGGGCGAGCGCGGTCGGAGTTTTTGCCGCGGTTAAACTCGTCTGCTTCAAGTGCGGATTCAGGCTGAAAATTCCCGCCGCCGTCGCGGCGGCGTTTGTAAGTATGCTTCCGCGCTTTTTCGCGGCGCTCTTTACCCGCGGCGTGGTGGTGCAGGGCGCCGTTTCGCTCGTGCTGAACACCGCCTTCTGCGCCGCCTGTTGCATAGGCTGTTTCGCACTTTTCGTGCGCAAAAGCGCGCGTTTTTCCTACGACGAACTGCTTTCCCTCGCCCTGCTTGCCGCCGCCGTCGGAATGGGCGTTTACTCGTTTGATTTGTGGGGCTACAAGCCGTACTACACCGTGATAAGCGCGCTGTGTCTGCTCGCGTCCCGCTTTCCCGCCCTTCCGGGCGCGGGTATCTGCGCGGCGTTTTCCCTTGGCGCGGGGATATATATGCGCGACATGGCGGCTACGGGCGCGGCGCTCGCGGTATGGGCGGCGGCAAAATGTTTCCGCGCCCACGGTAAACTGCCGGCGGCGGTGGCAGGGGAAGGGGTATATCTTATCTGCGGTTTCGTAACCGGCTCGTTCGAGCCTTTTGACACTTTGAACATATGCCTTGCGGCGGCGGGAATGGTTGCGGTTACCCTTATACCGGAAAGGGTGCAGGAAAACCTGGCGGCGGCGCTGTTTCCGCAAAGGACGGACGCGTTCGGATACGCCGTGGAAAGGGAGCGTGAAGAACTTTTCGAAAAGCTGGCGGAAAGCTCGCGTCTGATGATGGGCATGGCGGCGGAGTTCGAAGGCGGCGGCAGTAAACTCGACGCGGAAGAGGCGGCTTGCAGGGACGTTGCGGCGGCGGTGTGCGCGGAATGTCCCGAGCGCGACAAATGCCCCGAAATCGCAGGTACGGAACTGTTCAAAAAGGCGATAGAAAAGGGAATGAACGGCGGAGAAATAACCGCGGACGACTTTCCCATGTTCGTGATAAGTAAGTGCGGCAGGCTGGATAAAGTGATAAGAGAGTGCGCGCTGTCGGCGGATAAGGTGAAAGAAACGCTTTCCAGGCGTGAATTCGCGCTCAAGAGCGGAGCCGCCGCGGCGGAGCAGATGAAGTCTACGGGAATGGTGCTGGGCAGACTTGCCGCCAAAGTGGGAAAAACGGGCGGCGCGGACGGAGAAGCCGCCGTGAGGATAACGGACGAACTGGGGTACGACAACGTGACCTGCATAGCCGCGGCGGTGCTGGGCGAAGGGGAAGAGCGGCGCGTGACGTTGCGCCTGCGCAAAGGCGACGAGGGAAAACGCGCGGTGGAAAAGGCTGTGTCCAAACTGCTGGGACGCAAGGTTAAGAGGACGGAGTGCGTTTTTTCGCCGGGAGCCGTTACCGTGACCTACGCGCCGCGTGAAAAATTTTCCGCGGCGTTCGGGGCGGCAGGCTCGGTCAAGGAGGGGAGCGACAGACCGGGGGACATATATACCGTTACTTCCGTGGACGGCGGCAGAGTGCTTGCCGGCATATGCGACGGCATGGGCAGCGGCAGCGCCGCCGCGCGCGAAAGCGCGGCATGCCTGACGATGTTGGAAAACTTCTGCAAGTGCGGTTTTGAAAAGGGCGCCGTGCCCGCGCTTATCAACAGATTTCTGACCCTGCGCGGAGGCGAAAAATTCTGCGCGATGGACGCGTGCGTGCTCGATCTGAATACGGGCGCGGCTGAGTTTATAAAGCTGGGCGGAGTGGAAAGTTTTATTTTGAGCGGCGGAGCGGTAAAGACGGTTGAAGGCGGAGCTTTGCCGGCGGGGATTCTGGACGAGATAACCCCCGTATACGAACGCGCCGTACTCAAAGACGGCGATATGCTGGTCATGGTCAGCGACGGCGTAACGGACGCGCTTACCGTGCACGGCACGGAGTACGCGCTCACAAAAATAGAAACGGGCAACCCCCAGCGCGTGGCGGATATGTTGCTTGCCATGGCGGAGGACAACGGAATGAAGGACGACGGCACGGTGGTGGCGGTGAAAATCTTTTCCGAAGAGTAGTTTTGCGTCTGCGGTATCCGCGCCGCCGCGCGGCGTTCAAAGTATGGAATAATACTCAATAAATTGCTTTTTTATAAGCGCGGGGAAAACCACCGGAAAGCCGCATAATTTGAATTTATTCAGAATAATGTATAAAAGAAAGAAGGCGAAAGTTTTCCACACAAATATATGTTTATGGGGATAACTATGGGGATAACTCGCCTTTTTCGGAAAATTAAGGGTAAAAAAACGGATATATGCGTAAAATTGCTGTAATCTCGTTAAAGTGGATAAAGCCCCTTGCGTTCGCGCTCGTTCTGGTTGTTATCGCCATGGCGGCGGCGGGCGGAGCCGCGGCGCAGGCTTCCGCCACTATCCCCGAAGTGACCGTGGTGCTGGACGCGGGTCACGGAGGCTTTGACGGCGGCGTGGTTTCAAAGGACGGCGACAGGGAGTCCGACCTCAATCTTGCCATTACCAAACGCGTAAAAAAGCGGCTTGAAGGGGGCGGAGTACGCGTTATTCTCACAAGGAAAGACGAGGGCGCGCTGGGCGTTACCAAGAAGGAAGATATGCGGAAAAGGGCGGAGATAATAAACGCTTCGGGCGCGGACGCGGTGATAAGCATTCACGTTAATAAATATGCACAATCCTACCGCCGCGGAATACAGGTGTTTTACGGCGACAGCGGATACGGCGGACCGTTCGCGGTAAAACTGCAGGGCGTATTCAATACCTACATAAATTCCAAATACAGCGGCAGAAATTATTCCGCGCTTGCGGGAGATTATTTCATCGCAAAATGTTCGTCCATTCCCTCCGTCATAGTGGAATGCGGCTTTATCTCCAACGCCGAGGACCTCAAACTTCTGAAAACGCGGAGCTACGCCGACGAAATAGCCGAATGTATTTACAAGGCGTTGTAATAAGGTATATAATATTATAAATACAGCTGTTTTTTACAAAGTACGGCGAAATTTATGTGCAAAACGCTTGAAAAGCTCTCTTCGTTGTGGTAATATAGTATGGCAATCAATATCGGAGGATAGCTAATGTCTAGTGATACTTTCGCACAAGTAATGGATTACCTGCAGCCCATTTTTATGATTTTAATGGCGCTTTCGGGTATCGCTACCATCGTGCTCGTTCTGCTGCAGAAGGGCAGCAGCGATAATATATCCGCTATCGGAGGCGGCTCTACCGAAACGTACGTGGGCAAAAAGCCCCGCAGCAAGGACAGGAATCTTAAAATCGGCACCGTCATATGCGGCGTGCTGATGTTGCTCTTCTCTGTCGGATATTTCGTTTTGTATTTGATATGGGACAGCCTTGCGGGCGTCTGAGAAGGGATAAGGCAAACGACGATCCTCCGTATCAAAGCGGAGGATTTTTTGATATATGGACGTAAAGATCATAGATAACAACAAAAAGGCGTTTCACGATTACTTTATCGAAGAAACGTACGAAGCGGGCGTCGTGCTCACGGGCGCAGAGGTCAAGTCGGTGCGCGGCGGGCATTTCAGCCTGCGCGACAGTTTTGTCATATTCAGGGGCGGGCAGGCGCTTTTGGTAAACGCGCATATAAAACCCTATGAAAAGGGCAGTTACTTCAATACGGACGCCAAGCGCACGCGCGTGCTTTTGCTCAGCAAGGCGGAGATAAACAAACTGCGCGGAAAGACGGAGGCAAAGGGCTACACCGTGGTTCCCACAAGGGCTTACTTCAAAAAGGGACTTGTAAAGGTGGAAGTGGGGCTTGCCAAGGGTAAGGAAGGGCACGACAAGCGTCGCGCCATTGCCGACCGCGACGCCAAGCGCGACATAGAGCGCACGCTCAAACAATATAACACCAGATAAAATTTGCGGCAACGCCGCCAAGGAGGACAATATGAAAGAAGGCACTAAATGCGTTCAGGAAGGCTATAAGCCTTCAAACGGAGGTCCCAGGGTACTGCCTTTGTACCAAAGCACCACCTTTGCCTACGACACGCCCGAACAGCTGGCGCAGGTATTCGATCTGAAGGACCCCGGATTTATGTATTCGCGCCTGGGTAACCCCACCTGCGACGCGCTCGAAAAAAAAGTTGCCGCGCTTGAAGGCGGCGCCGCGGCTATCACCGCGTCCTCGGGTATGTCCGCGATTTTAATGGCGGTAACCAACGTGTGCAGCGCGGGCGATAACATAATATCATACGCCAAAATTTACGGTGGCACGTTCAATCTGTTCAACGTGACTTTGCGCAGGCTGGGCATAGAATGCCGCTTTATCGACGCGGAAACTTCCGCCGAGGATATAGAAAAGCTCATCGACGATAAGACGCGCCTTATTTACGGCGAATCCATTGCCAATCCCGGCATGGATATTTTCGACTATGAAAAGGTCGTGCCCGTATGCCGCAAACACGGCGTACTGCTCATGATAGACAACACGCTCACCACTCCCGTGCTTCACCGCCCGTTCGAGTGGGGCGCGGACGTAGTCGTCCACTCCACCACTAAGTACATGGACGGCCACGCCAGCTCTCTGGGCGGCGTTGTGGTATGCTCGGACAAGCTGGATTTCACGGGCAACGCGCGTTATCCCATGTTCACCACTCCCGACGCAAGCTACCACGGCATGGTATACCAGACCGCGTGCGGAAGCGCCGCTTTCGTGGTGAAGATAAGGGCGCAGATGCTGCGCGATATGGGCTGCTGTATGTCCCCGTTCAACGCCTATCTCACCAATATGGGCATGGAAACCATGCATCTGAGAATGAAGGCGCACAGCGAAAACGCGCTCGCTCTTGCCAAGGCTTTGAAGGAACAGAGCAACGTGGAATGGGTGCGCTATCCCGGTCTGGAAGGCGACCCCATGCACGCGCTTGCGGAAAAGTATTTCGACGGGGGCTGTTCGGGTATGATCACCTTCGGAATAAAAGGGGGCAGGGCTGCCGCCAACAAGTTCATGAAGGCGCTTAAACTCGCCAGGATAGTCACGCATATCGCCGACGTGCGCACCTGCGTGCTTCACCCCGCAACCACCACCCACCGTCAGCTTAGCGACGAAGAACTTGTCAAAGCCGGCGTACCGGACAACCTTATCCGCGTATCCGTGGGCATAGAGGACAAGGAAGATATAATACAGGATATGCTTGCAGCGCTTGCCGCCGCCAGGTAAGAGGAGAAAAAATGCCGATAGTAATACCCAAATCGCTGCCTGCGCACGATATACTCGCGCGGGAGAATATATTCGTAATGTCGCACGCGCGCGCCACGCGCCAGGATATCCGTCCCATTGAAATAGCCATCGTCAACCTGATGCCTACCAAAGTGGATACGGAAACCCAGCTCATGCGCCTTTTGGGTAATTCTCCGTTGCAAGTTAATATCACGCTGGTAAAAACGGGCAGTTACACGGGTACGCACACCCCTTTGGAGCATCTGGACAAGTTCTACAAGACTTTCGACCAGATATCTTCCCGCCATTTCGACGGCATGATAATCACGGGCGCGCCCGTGGAAACCCTGCCGTTCGAGCAGGTGGCTTATTGGGAGGAACTCACCCGCATAATGGACTACGCGGATAAATACATCACGTCCACCGTGTTCATCTGCTGGGGCGCGCAGGCGGCGCTTTACCACTATTACGGCATAGGCAAAGTCTTACTGCCCGAAAAGCTGTTCGGAGTGTACCGCGTGCGTTCGCTCGACGAAAACGAACCGCTTTTGCGCGGCATGAACGACATTATGCACATTCCCATGTCCAGGCATACCGCCGTGGACGAAACAGCAGTCGCACAGTGTAAGGACATCAAGGTGCTTGCCGTGGGCGACCAATGCGGTCTTTCCATAGCCAAGAGCAAGGACAATAAAAAGTTCTTCTTCACCGGGCACAGCGAATACGACCGCTTTACCCTGCGTTCGGAATATCTCCGCGACCTGGACAAAGGTCTGCCCATAAAGCCGCCCGTCCATTACTTTATCGACGGCGACACAAACCGCGTGAATATGAAGTGGCGTTCAACCGCGACGCTTTTATTCAACAACTGGCTGAACTATGTGTATCAGGTGACGCCTTATATCATCAATTAAACAGGGTGGAAACTAAACAGAGCGAAAAAAGTTAATTCAAAAATACGCGAGAGGCTGCAAGCCTCTCGTTATTTTTTCTTACGCGTTTTTCGCCCGCGAGAGCGCCGCGCATAAGCACCCTCCTGCGGTGTCAAGCCAACTTTTTCCTCAGTCACGTACGCTTAGTACGCTCCTGTCGTAAAAAGATTGCCTTTCCTAGCATTAGGGCACTTCTTCGCGGTGCGTTTAAGTGCGACTTTTAACAAGGTGAAAATTAAGGGTATTGCGAAGATATTAGCTTTGAAATACCGCTTTGATCTTTCAAAGAGCAATCAGCCTGTGGCGGCTCGCCGTAATGAAGAGCACGGCGTTTACGCTCCGTAAGGGTGCTTATATACGGCACTTTTGTAAAGTTTATGTAAAATAATTATTTTTATGTCACATTTTGCCCTAAAAATTCCGTCATATAAATGGAGGGGTATTTTTTACACGGGTATTTGCGTGTAAAAAAATGATACCGGCACGGTAACCGTATATGCGGCATATGCGGAAAGATAAAAGGAGAAAAATTATGAAACAGGCAAAACTTATGCGCTTATGCTGGCTGGTAATGCTTATAGTCTACACTATAGCGTTTTTGGCGGAGTTTATCATTTCCGTGGTAGCCGTCGTGTCTTATCCGACTGATCCGGGCGGCATGCTGCTTACCATTATATGGCCGGCGCAGCTTGTCGGCGCAAGTATAATATTCCTCTTCGCCTGCCTTTTGCGCAAGTCCGTGCTTGACGTGAAGGAGTTGGAAAGAAAGGAAAGGGAAGAAAAGAAAGAGTAAAAGACACGTTAAAAAAGAAGAACGGCGCAAGTCAGACCGACCGTTCCTTCAACTTTTGGGGAGCGACCTTGTCTTTAAGCAAAAAACCGACATGATAAACCTTATCACCCTATTACAAGTTTTCACGATCAACGGCGGGCTTAAAGCAAGGTTTCTCCTCTTTTTTATTTGAGCGCGGGAATCAGTACCCGTACCCGTAGTGGGCCCCAGTAGAACACTTTAATCGTACTGCTTTCGGGCGGCGAGCCGCCGCAGGCTGATAATTCTACGAAGAAAGCAATTCGGCATTATTGCCCGGTTACTTCGCAGATTATCATGGGTGGAACGTCACACGCTCCTGCAATCTGTCGACTTGTTGTAGTTTACTACAACTGCGCGGCGGCGAGCCGCCGCAGGCTGA